>SKEF01001239.1_pt1 | contig 23142 bp, 17 predicted proteins | sample 4826691 | NCBI WGS metagenome assembly SKEF01 (sample SAMN11008816, study PRJNA524170) | human gut metagenome | biome: Human fecal sample; material: Feces; isolation source: fecal sample from pouch patient p23, p27 | host: Homo sapiens | place: Israel: Tel-Aviv | collected 2016-08-24
CGGGATTTCCTTGTGGTGCTGGGTGGCCAGCTGCAGCAGCGGCTTGGTCAGCACTTCGAGGCCGCGGATCCACATCTTGGCCGGGGAGAAGGTGTGGCACCAGGTGATCACGCCGATGACGTTCGGGTTGGCGGAGGCTTCGGTCATGAAGGCCTTGACGCCGTCGGAGGACTTCAGGGTGGGCTTGAGCACGATCTTGGCCGGGATCTTGCCGGTCGCGTTGAGGAAGTCGACCATCTCGCCGGTCTGCTGGGCCACCTGGCGCAGCGCCTCCTCGCCGTAGAGGTCCTGCGATCCGACGCCGAACCAGATTTCCTTGCCTTCAAATGGGTTTTCCATTGCCATGTTGGATTATTCCTTACTTCGTTGTTGGGTTTGTCGTTTCAGTTTCCGTCACGTCAGTGCTGGCCGTAGACGTTGGTGTAGCGGTCGTTAAGGCTATCGATGTCTTCCTGGGAGATCGGGATGATGTCTCCGAGCTGCTTGGCGGCCCACATGGTGTGCGCCACCTCTTCGGTCATGGCGGCGGCCTTGACGGCGGCTTCCGCGTCCTTGCCGATGGTGAACGGACCATGGTTCTGCATGAGCACGGCCGGGGACTTCGGATACTTCTTCAGGGTTTCGACCACGCCTTCGCCGATGGCTTCGGAGCCGATGAGGCGGAACGGTCCGACCGGCACCGGGCCGCCGAACTCGTCGCCCATCATAGTCAGGCCGCACGGAATGTTCTGGCCGGTGGCCGCCCATGCGGTGGCGTAGGTGGAGTGGGTATGCACCACGCCGTACACGTCGGGCATGTGGCGGTAGATGTACGCGTGGGACGCGGTGTCGGAGCTCGGCGCTTCGGCACCGTCGACCACGTTGCCGTCGAGGTCGCACACGACCATCGAGCTCGGGGTGAGGTACTCGTAGCGCAGTCCGGACGGCTTGATGACCATCAGGTCGGCGGTGTGCAGGCGCTGCGAGACGTTGCCTGCGGTCCACACCACCAGATTCCACTTGATGAGCTGCTCGTGCAGGGTGGCGACCACTTCGCGCACCTGCTTGACTTCAGCTCGTACTTCCGGGCCGTAATCAGCCAACGTTGCCATATTGTGTTCCTTTCGTCAGGCTTGCTGTTGTTGCGATGGACGGTTATTTGGTTTCCAGCGGGATGCTTTCGATGGCGGCATGCTCGATCGGCAGCCCCTTGCGGAAGCGGTCGAAGAAGGCTTCGAAGCCGGCCACGTCGTTGGCGTCCGGCGCTTCCGTGGTGGAGGCCGCGTCGGCGAAGACGCGGGTGTCGAGGTAGTCGGCGAGCGGCTGGTCGGCGTGCCACAGATAGTCGGCGAGCACGGCCATACCCCACGCTCCGCCTTCGGCGGCGGTGGCCATGACCTTGATCGGGGTGTCGAATGCGGCGGCGAGAATCTTCTGCGCGACCTTCGGCGTGGTGAAGATGCCACCGTGGCCGACGAGCGAGTCGACGGCGACGCCTTCGTCCTTGGTCATCACATCCATGCCGATCTTGACCGGCGAGAAGGCGCTGAACAGCTGGGTTCTCATGAAGTTGCCGAGGCTCATGCGCGCCTCCGGGCTGCGGGCGAACAGCGGTCGGCCTTCCGGCAGGCCAGCCAGGAATTCGCCGGAGCGGAACGGATAGTTGAGCAGACCACCGCAGTCGGCGTCGACATCGTCCGCGATCGCGGCGCGGAACAGCGTGCCGTACAGCGTGCCGGCATCGACCGGCTGGCCGATCGCGGCGGCGAACTGTCCGAACAGGCCGACCCAGGCGTTGAGATCGGAAGTGAAGTTGTTGGCGTGGCTCATGCCGGCCAGGTCGCCGGCTGGGGTGGTGACGAGGTCGACTTCCGGATGCAGGCGCGCCAGCTTGTGCTCGAGCACGACCATGGCGAAAATCGAAGTGCCGGCGGAGACGTTGCCGGTGCGCACGCGCACGGAGTTGGTGGCGACCATGCCGGTGCCCGCGTCGCCTTCCGGCGGGGCGAGGACGACGCCCGGCTGAAGGGTGCCGGTCGGGTCGAGCAGTTTGGCGCCTTCGGCGGTGAGCGTGCCGGCCGGGGTGCCCGCCACGAGCGGACGGGGCAGCAGGTTCTCAAGCTTCCACGGCTGCGCGGCGACTTCCTCGATCGCGTCGAATCGCTTGATGAACTCGGTTTCGTAGGTATGTGTGGCCGGGTCGATGGGGAACATGCCGGAGGCGTCGCCCACGCCGAGCACCTTCTCGCCGGTGAGCTTCCAGTGCACGTAGCCGGCGAGTGTGGTGATGTAGTCCACCTTGGAGACGTGCTCCTCGTGGTTGAGCACTGCCTGGTAGAGGTGTGCCACGGACCAGCGTTCCGGAATGTTGTACTGGAACAGCTCGGAAAGCTTCTCGTGGGCTTCGTGGGTGTTGGTGTTCTGCCAGGTGCGGAACGGCACGAGCAGTTCGCCGGACTTGTCGAAGGCGAGGTAGCCGTGCATCATGGCGGAGAAGCCGATGTGCCCCACGTGGGTCAACCGTTCGCCATAGGCGGTTTCGACGTCGCCGGCCATCCGGGCGTATGCGGTCTGCAAACCCTTCCAGATTTCCTCCTGGGTGTAGCTCCACAGCCCGTCCTCGAGATGGCTGGCCCACTCATAGTCGCCCGCCGCGATGGTGTGGTAGGCGTCATCGATGAGCACCGCCTTGATGCGGGTGGAGCCGAACTCGATGCCCAGGCTCGTCTTGCCTGCGCGGATCTTCTCGGCGGTCACTGCGACCTGCTCTTGCGTCATAGTTCACGAACTCCTTGCGTCCGAGCGCCTCGCAACCACTCTGTCAACTGAATGTTAGCGCTCACTGTTAACGCTCACTATTGTAGGCACAAACCCGTGACGCACCAAATCCGACGTGTCATCGGAGCAATGAATATATAAACAAATCGAGAAGAAGCAGCGCCTTAGCGACGGCGGACAGGACCCAGGGAGCTGCGGTTGACCATCTGCGCCGACACCAGTCCGACGCCATGCTGCGATGATCCGAAGGAGTTCTCCTCCCCCGCGCCCAGCAGGTACAGCGTCTCGCGCATGGCGGCGACACCCAGCTGCTCAAAGCCGGGGCGGACCGTGGTCAGCGGCGGGAACATATTGTCCATGGCAGGCATGTCGTCGAAACCCACCAGGCTCACATCCTGCGGAATGCGCACGCCATGCTCATGCAGCGCGCGGGCCACACCCACGGCCTGGCTGTCGTTGGCGCAGACCATGCATGTCGGCAGATTGCCGCCGGTGCGGCCGATGTTGTCGAGGATGTGGTTCATCTTGCCGTACGCTTCAGAGGATTCCCAGGTCTCACACTGCACCGTCACGGAATTGACCGCATTGGCCGCGCATAGCTTGTTCCATGCCAGCAGGCGCGTCGCCGCGTCGCGCCACTCCTTGGGACCGGCGAAATACAGCACCGAACGGTGCCCGTATTCCACGACTAGATGCATCACGTCGGCCATCGCGGACCATTGGTCCATGCCGACGACGGATACGCGGCGGCGGTCGGCGGACTTCATCAGCCGCAGGCCGTCCTGCACGCCGATGCCACCGTGCGTGGATGTGACGATCACACGAGGCTGCGCGATCCGCGTCCGGCATGCCGCGGAAAACATGACATCGGTGGGCGTGAGGAAGATGAACGCATCGACGTTCATCTCGTCGAAGGTGCGGCACAGGTCGTCGAATTCCTCCTGCGAGCACAGCGCCTCATGCACCATGCTCACCGTCACGAACAGGCCATGCTGGCGGGCCATCGTCTCAATCGCGGAAATCGTGGAAATCGGGCCATAGAAATGCTGGCCGCCGGCGATCAGGCCGATGGTGCGGGACCGGTGCGAGGCGAGCGCGCGGGCGGAGTTGCTGGGACGGTATCCGAGCTGGTCGATGGCCTTCTGCACCTTCTCGCGGGTGGCGTCGGAGACGTCCGGCGAATGGTTGATGACGCGCGAGACCGTCTGGTGGCTCACACCAGCCAGCTTCGCCACTTCGAACATCGAAGGACGCTTATTGCCCGCATTGCGTTTGCCTGCCATGCCCCGTCGCCTTTCGCACACAACTGTTGGTACGTTCGCCTATTGTACACGCAACTTCAGTTAGCGCTAACAACCCTCATGCTCCAAGGATGCGGCACACTGCGCGCAGGCTACCGCACGGCCGCCAAAGCACGCAGACGCGCCGCGAAGTTGGGCCAATCGGTGCGCATGGCGGTCAGCAGCTTGCGGTTGGGCACGTCATCGACCGGCACCCATTCGATCTCCATGCTTTCGTCGTCGTTGGCCTTGGGCTCGACACGATGCCCCGGCTTTTCGAAGGCGAACACCGTGGTATACGACCATGGGCCGTGGTCCTCGCAGTATGAGCCGACCACGTCGATGTCCTCCGGCGTGATGTTGGCTTCCTCGTACGATTCACGCAACGCGCCCTCAATCGGGCTTTCGCCGTCGGCGGTGGCACCGCCGGGAATGCCCCACGTGCCGCCTTCCGCGCTCCATACCGCGCGGTGCTGCATGACGACGTGCGTCACCTCACCGGTCGTCTCGCTGCGGCGGGCCAAGAGCACGCCGGACGCGCCGTTCGTACCCCAATGCTTGCGGCCGCAGGCGCAGTCGACCCAGCCGTCTCCCGGCTGGTGCACGTTCTCCTTGGGCGGCAGCGGCTTCGCGGCACCCGTTTTCGCATCATATTCGGCGTCCGGCACAAGGTCGGAGCGGGTGACGTTCCACAGGTCGGTCCATTCGACGCCCAATTGCGCCGCCAGACGGCGCGCCAACGGCAGGCTCAGGCCGATGATGCCGTGCGGATCGCCTTCGATCGAGTCGATGAACGCGCCGCCGAAACCTTCCAAAGTGAACGATCCGGCCACTTCCAGCGGCTCGCCGGTGGCGATGTAGCGTTCGATATCCAGGTCGGAATATTCGCAGAAGTGCAGGGTCGCTTTGCTGGCGCCGCGCACCATGCGGCCCGACGCGAAGTCGATGAGGCAATGGCCGGTCCACAGCTCGCCGGTGGCACCGCGCATGGCACGCAGCCGTTCGCGCGCTACCTCTTCGCTATGCGGCTTGCCGTAGCATTCGCCGTCCAGCAGGAACATGGAATCGCAGCCGAGAATCAGCGGGCCGGCCTTCGAACGGGTCAGGCTTGGACGGCCATCCACGAAATCGGCGATCGGCTCGGCGACGGTGGGAATGGCGATGCCGGAGAAATCGCGGGTCTTCGTCTCGTCGGCGGACTGCGCGCTGTCCGTGCGTGCGGCTGTGCCCGCCGAGGATGCGTCGCGATCGTCTGCTGCCCGGAGCGGGAAGCCGACCACGCGCTCCCCGCGCGCGTGCGCCGCGGTATCGGCGATGTTGCGATACGCCTGGTGCACGGCCTCGGCCTTCGCCGTGGCGAGAATCATCACACGCTGTTCGACGCTCAGGTCGTTCACGGTGACGCCAAGCGCGGCCGCCTCGCGTTCAAGCGCGGCAGGCTCGTCGACGTGCGAGACACGGATGGTCGGGCAGATGCCGGCGGAGAACAGCACGTCACGGCGTGGACGGGACTGGGAGGCGAGAATCAGCGGGATGCTCATGCGCGTTCCACCTGCACGCCCTTGGTGTCGACCGCGAGATGCAGCACACGCCAATGGCCGGATGCCAGCTCTTCGGCGGCGATCTGTTCAAGCTCCTCGTGGGCGTCGCCATGGTGCAGCACAAGCACGCATGGGCCGGCGCCGGACACGGTGGAGGCGAAGCCGTGGGAGCGCATCTTCTCAATCAGCGCCCAAGACGGCTCCATCAGCGAGGCGCGGTACGGCTGATGCAGGCGGTCCTGCGTGGCCGCGAACAGCAGTGCGTTGGCGTTCTGACGCGAGCCGGAGGCCAGCATCGCGGGGTTCATGGCGGCCGGCAGCAGGCTCACACGGGAGACGTTGTGCACGGCGTCCTTGAACGGAATCTCAGTCGGCAACGCCTGACGGGCCTTTTCGGTGGACAGCTCGTAGTCCGGCACGAACACGGCCGCGGTCAGATCGTCCGCCACGCGGTAGTTGATGGTGTGGAAGCCGTTGTGCATCGGCTCGCCGCCTGGAATCGGCACGGATCCGACACCTTCCGCGGTCTCCATGTCCCAAGACATGGTCAGGCCGCCGTACACGGCCGGGGCCACGTTGTCCGGATGGCCTTCGATGGCGGCGGCCAGCTCGAACACGGCGTCGCGGTTGAGGTCGTCGTCCTGCGCGAAGGCTGCCGCGGCGGCGATGCCGGCGACGATGGCCTCGGCGGAGGAACCCATGCCTCTCGCCTGCGGGATGTTGTTGTGCGCCTGCAGAATGAATCCGACGCGTCCCAGACCGAAGGTCTGGCATGCGCGGCGGAACGTGGAGACCACCAGGTGCGTCTCGTCACGAGGCAGGGTGTCCTCGCCCTCGCCTTCGATCATCACCTGCGCCGCGGTGTTCACCGGGTCGACGCTCAGCGTGAATTCAAGCTCGTCATGATAGTCCAAGGCCAAACCGACCGTATCGAAACCGGAGCCAAGATTGGCGCTGGTGGCCGGAACCTTCACACGCACCTTGCGGGTAACTGGAGTCATCTCTCGTCGTCCTTCGTCACATCTTCATTACAAATCAAGCACCGTATACCGTGGCAGTGCCAGAGTCAAATTTCAGGGGGAACCGCACCCGTGCATCGTATTCGGGCCCATGACGGCGGCTTGGCATGGCTTGCATGCCAATCGCATCATGGGCCCGAATCGCATCCGATATCAGTTCAGCACGCGCAGGATCGACGGCTCTCCGCACACGCAATCCAGCTCGCACACGTCCTTGACGGTTTCGCGCAGGGTGAGCTCATCGGTCATGTGGGTGACCAGACGCAGCTGCTGCAGCTCGCCGTCATAGCCCGGATCCTCCAGCGTCGGCTTCAGATCCTGGTTCACGCCGTTGATGGACACGCCATGGTCGGCGAACTTGGCTGCGATCGCGGCGAGCACGCCCGGATTGTCGTGAATCACGAAACGGACCGCGAACTCGGCCTTGGAAGCCTCGATCGGAGCCTTCTTCAGATCCTTGTACAGCGGGATGGACGGACCGGTGCAGCCCTGTGCGATATGGCGGGCTTCGGTGACCCCGGCGCCGACGCCCGCGGAAGCGGTCGGAGCGCCGCCGGCGCCGCGGCCGTAGAACATGAGGTCGTCCGCGGCTTCGGCCTTGACGAACACGGCGTTGAAGGAACCGTGCACGGAGGCCAGCGGATGGGTGTTGGAGATCAGTGCCGGGTAGACGCGCGCGGACACGCCGGCATCGGTGTTCTCCACGACGGCGAGCAGCTTGATCACCTTGTTTTCCGCGGTGGCGGCGGCGATGTCGTCGGCGGTGATCTTGGTGATGCCCTCGACGGAGACGTCGTCGATGGTGACGGAGGTGTGGAAGCCGAGGGTGGCCATGATCGCGGCCTTGTTGGCCGCGTCGTAGCCCTCGATGTCGCCGGTCGGATCGGCTTCGGCGTAGCCCTTGGCCTGCGCGTCCTTGAGCACGTCATCGAAGTCGAGGCCCTTGGTGGTCATCTCGTCGAGGATGTAGTTGGTGGTGCCGTTGACGATGCCGAGCATGCTCGTCACCTTGTCTCCGACGAGGGATTCGCGCAGCGGCTTGAGGAACGGGATGGCGCCGCCCACGGAGGCTTCGAAGTAGATGTCGACGCCCTTGGCTTCGGCGGCCGCGTAGATCTCCGGACCATACTTGGCCAGCAGCGCCTTGTTGGCGGTGACCACGGAGGCGCCGGATTCGATGGCGGCGAGCACGAACTTGCGTGCCACGCCGGTGCCGCCGATCAGCTCGATGACGATGTCGGAATTGGTGGCCACGCTCATGGTATCGGTGGTCACGATGGCCTTGTCGATCCACGGGAACGGATCGGTTTCCACCGGGTCGAGGCAGGCGACGCCGGTCAGCTCGATCGGTCGTCCGATACGTGCGGCAAGCTCGTCCTTCTGCTCGACCAGCAGGCGTGCGGTCTGGGAACCAACGGTACCTGCGCCCAGCAATCCAACGCGAATCGGCGCAATATCTTCCTGTGCCAAGGCATCCTCCCTTGAATGTGAAGTATTGGTGTGACCTTGCTTATTGTACGGTCTCAATATGACGTAAGGCCGCGGAATATCAAGAAAATGGACGGTTTCCGAAGCTTTCCCCGCAAGGAAGCCCGAAAACCGTCCATACCGTGAGACGCAATCGTGGACTATTCGCTGACGTCCCAGCTCAGCAGATCGTCGATCGTCTGCCGGCGGATCATGACGTGTGCGCCGGCCTCGCCGACGCCGACCACGGCGGGAATCAGCGCCTGGTTGTAGTTGCTGGCCATCGTGCGGCCGTATGCGCCGGTGACCGGCACCGCGAGGATGTCGCCACGCTTGATGTCGGCGGGCAGCCGCACCTCGTTGACGAGGATATCTCCCGATTCGCAGTGCATGCCGACCACGCGGCACAGCTTGGCCTGCTCGCTTCCCTTGCGGTTGGCCAGACGCGCGGTGTAGTCGGAGCCGTACAGCGCCGGACGAATGTTGTCGCTCATGCCGCCATCCACGGACACGTACACACGTTCCGTCACCGGATTGCCTGACTTGTCTTTCGCCTCGCCGGAAAGCTCGACCGGCTTGACGGTGCCCACGCGGTACAGCGTGACGCCGGTGGGGGCCACCGTCCAGCGGCCCGGCTCGAAGGAGATGACCGGGGCCGGCATGCCGAGCGCGCGGTTCACGGTGCTGACCGCGTCGGCGAGCCTGCCGAGCTCCACGTCGATGTCCATGGAATCCTCGCCGTCGGTGTAGGCCACGGAATAGCCGCCGCCCAGATCGACCTCCGGCAGGGTGTACGCGTCGGTGGCGTAGAAGGTCTTGCGCAGCAGCATCATGCGCTTGGCCGCCTGGATGAAAGCGTCCGCGTCATGGATGTTGGAGCCGATGTGCGAGTGCACGCCGACCAGTTCGAGCACGTCCTGGCGGCGGTAGATGTCCTTGAGCACGGCGAGCGCCGGGCCGTCGGCCACCATGGTCATGGCTTCGGCGAGCCTGCGGTCGCCTTCGGAGACTTTCTCGTGGCTCAAATCGTACGGGTATTTGATGTCGTACTGCAGCTCGCGTTGCACATGGACTTCGGAGGCGTGTTCGCCGAGTCGTGCATTCGAGCCGGCGGGCGTCACGTCGGTGAGGTCGTCGAGCACGCCGAGTTTGCCCGCGTCGGCTCCGGCGGGCAGCAGGGCCACGCCGAACTTCTGGTCCTCGTGGGCGGTGGACACGAATTCGTGGCCGCCGGCGTGGATGCCGGAGGTGACGCGCAGCATGACGCGGGCGCGCTTGCCGAGCCGCTTGGCGATCGCGGCGATGCGTGCCGGCTCATCCGGCTCGTCGATCACGATTTTGTTGAAGCCCTGTTCGATGGCCAGCTCGATTTCCGCATCGGACTTGTTGTTGCCGTGCAGCACGAGGCGGCGGCCTGGGACGCCCGCGGCGAGCGCGATGCGCATCTCACCCATGGTGCAGGTGTCGATGAGCATGCCGGATTCGGTGACGATGCGGCAGATTTCCTTGCTCAGCAGCGCTTTGCCGGCGAAGCTGACGTGGGTGACGGTGTTGTTGAACGCGTGGGACGCGGCATGCACGAATTTCGTGGCGCGGGCGCGCACGTCATCGGTGTCGATGACGTAGAGCGGCGAACCGAATTCGTCGAGCAGGCTTGCGGCGGTGCGGCCGTGGAAGGTGATCTCGCCTTCGTCGTTCACGGACGAGCCGGCCGGCCAGATTGGGCTTACAGGCATGGTTTGCGTATCTCCCTTTTTCGTGGATTCGCTTCACATCTTGTCCGGAGCGGCGACGCCGAGCAGGTCGAGGCCTTCGGCGATGACCGTCTTGACGGCGTCGTTGAGCTTGAGTCGCGCGGCGGCGCGGGCCGGTTCCGGAGCCTTGGCGATGCGGATGGCGTCGGCCTGTTCCCCGCGGGCCTCCGGATCGGTGAGTTCCATCGGCACGACGCGCTCCACGTTGTACCACTTGTGGTAGGTGGCGGCGAGGTCCTCCAGGTAGTGGGCCACGCGGTGCGGGGCGCGCAGGTCGCCCGCTTCGCGCAGCAGGGCGGGCCACTGGGCGAGCGCGGCGAGCACTTCGCCGTCGGCGGTGGTGTCGAGCAGGCTCACGTCGGCGCCTTCGTAGGTGATGCCGGCGGCGGCCGCGTTGCGGTCCACGTTGCAGGAGCGGGCGTGCGCGTACTGCACGTAGTACACCGGATTCTCGTTGGAATGCGAGGACAGCAGGTTCAGGTCGATGTCCACCGGGGAGTTGTAGTCGGTGCGGGCCAGCGAATAGCGGGAGGCGTCCACGCCGATGGCGTCGGTCAGGTCGTCGATGGTGACGACGTTGCCGGCGCGCTTCGACATGCGCACGGCCTTGCCGTCCTTCATGACGTTGACGAGCTGGCCGATGAGGATCTGCATGTTCTCGCCCGGCTTGTCGCCGAAGGCCTCGCACATGGCCATCATGCGGCCGATGTAGCCGTGGTGGTCGGCGCCGAGCATGTAAATCGCCACGTCGGCCGGGTTGGTCTCGCGGTGGCGCTTGTTGCGGTAGTAGGCGATGTCGGCGGCGAAGTACGCGTAGTTGCCGTCGGACTTGATGATCACGCGGTCCTTGTCGTCACCGTGCTTGGTGGATTCGAACCAGGTGGCGCCGTCCTTTTCGTAAATGTCGCCGCGGGCGCGCAGATCGGCGATGGCCTGGTCCACTTCGCCGTCGGAATACAGGCTGTTCTCGTGGAACCACACGTCGAAATTGACGCGGAAGTTCTTCATGGAACGCTGGATTTCGTCGAACATCATCGGCACGGCGCGCTTGCGGAACTCCTCGCGCTGTTCGGAATCGCCTTCGCCGAGCGGGTTGCCGTCCTGGTCGGCGCCGCCGTCGACGCGCGGCAGGCTCAGCACGTCCACGCCGTCCGCGTTGGCTTCGTCGATGACACGCTTGGCGATTTCGTCGATGTACGCGCCCTTGTAGCCGTCGATCGGGGTTTCCTCGCCGTGGGCCGCGGCGACGAGCGACTTGGCGAAGCGGTTGATCTGCTCGCCGTGGTCGTTGAAGTAGTATTCGCGCACCACCTTGGCGCCGTTGGCCTCAAGCACGCGGGCCATGGAGTCGCCGACGGCCGCCCAACGGGTGCCGCCGATGTGGATCGGGCCGGTCGGGTTGGCGGATACGAATTCGAGGTTCAGGGTCTTGCCGGACAGGTGGTCGTTCTTGCCGTAGTCGCTGCCGGCTTCGAGCACGGTGTCCACCACTGCGGCCGCGGATGCGGAGTCGAGCGTGATGTTGATGAAGCCGGGGCCGGCCACTTCCACGGACTTGATGCCGTCGGCATTGGTCAGTTCGGCGGCGAACAGTTCGGCGAAATCACGCGGCTTCATGCCGGCCTTCTTGGCCAGCTGCATGGCCGCGTTGGACGCCCAATCGCCATGTGCGCGGTCCTTCGGGCGCATCACGGCGAACTTGGCCTGCGGCGGAATCAGATCGGCGGTCAGGGTGCCTGCCTTGCCTTCGGAGACAAGGGTGTTGGCAATGTTGAAAATCAGTTCACTAAGGGCTTCTGGACTCATTCTTCCAAGAATACCGGGCACGCTGACAGAATCAGTCTTCCTGTCCATCCTCACGATGGGGTTGCGATACGTCCTGCGGAACGCTTTGCAAGGCGTTCTGAGCATCGTCCTGTCCGCCATGCCGTTTCGCACGCCAGGCCACGGACGCGTAATAGCCCGCGTAACACAGCGCGACAAACGGAATCATGTACAGCAGCGTGGAGCGCTGCGACGGATCGCAAATCACCAGAACCAGCGCGCCGACGCACATCACGATCGCGGCGATCGGCACGAACGGGTAGCCAGGCGCGCGGTACTTGAGCTCGCCAACCGTATGTCCCTGCGCGAGCCATTGGTGGCGGAATCGCAAGTGGCAGACGGAGACCGACATCCACACCACCAGCGTGGCCAGGCCGGAGACGGCCACCAGCGCCAGGTACACGGTCGAAGCGGCCACCACGGAGGACAGCAGCGCCAGCAGCGAGCCGGCCATGCTGAACATCACCGCGAAAACGGGCACGCCGTGGAAGTTCGTTTTGGCGAGCTTGCGCGGAATCATACCCTCCTGCGCGAGCGACCACACCATGCGCGAGCACACGTAGAGGCCGGAATTCGCGGCGGACAGCACCGCCGTGAGCACCACGAAATTCATGATGTCGCCGGCGAACGGCATGCCGATCGACTGGAACACGAGCACGAACGGGCTGGTGTCGACGCCCGACTTGCGCCACGGAATCAGCGCCGCCATGACGGCGATCGAGCCGATGAAGAAGATCGCCAGACGCAGCACGGTGGTGTGCACGGCCTTCGGAATCGCCTTGGACGGGTCCTTCGTCTCGCCCGCCGCGACGCCGACCACTTCGGTGCCGGAGAAGGCGAACACGACCGTCAGCAGCGTGGAGAAAATCGGCAGCACGCCGTTGGGCAGCCAGCCGTCGCTGTAGAAGTTCTCGAACATGGGCGCGTGGTCATAGCCGGCGATCGGAATCGCGCCGAACATGGCCAGCAGGCCAATGACGATGAACGCGATGATGGCGAACACCTTGATGGACGCGAACCAGAATTCCGATTCGCCGTACAGGCGCACCGACAGGATGTTGAGCAGGAACACGACCACGATGAACGCGGCCGACCAGACCCATGCGGGCGAATGCGGGAACCAGCGTTGCATCAGCAGGCCCGCGGCGGTGAACTCGGAGGCGAGCGCCACCGCCCAATTCAGCCAGTAGAGCACGGCGATGGTGAACGCAGTGCCGGGGCCGATGAAACGCTTCGCATACAGGTGGAAGCTGCCGGCGTACGGCATGGCCACAGACAGCTCGCCGAGGCTCAGCATGATGAAGTAGACGAGCAGCGAACCGATGGCGTACGCGATGATCGCGCCGAGCGGGCCCGCCTGATGGATGGTGTAGCCGGAGCTTAAAAACAGGCCTGTGCCGATCACGCCGCCGAGCGAGATCATGGTCAGGTGGCGCGTTTCCATCTTGCGTTCCAGGCCGCCCTGTTCGACGTCGGGCTTTTCTTGCGATTGCGCCATGCTTGCTTCCGGCTCCTCTTACGTTTGGTTGGGTACGGCACATAGTTTGGCTGGCCGAACAATCGCAAATACTATACGTCAGACTCACGGCAACGTGCGATGGTCGTCCATAGTTCGCGGAAGTGTGCAGAAGCCCGCGGAAGTCCGTAAAAAAGCGTCAGCCCGCATGCTGGAAAAGCGTGCGGGCCGTTTGATCGCAGGTAGCGGTAGGCAATCGCAGTAATCGCAATGCTTGCGATACCTACGAAACGTGCGAAATGCTCAGAGCGCGGCGATGGCGTCGATCTCGACGAGCGCGCCCTTCGGAATGTCGTTGCCGCCAAAGGCCACGCGGGCCGGCTTGACGGAGCCGATGAAGGTCTGCGCGTACACGTCGTCGACCTCGTGGAAGTCCTCGACGTTCTTCATGTAGATGGTGGCGCGGACCACATTCTTGATGCCGGAGCCGGCGGTGTCGAGGATGTGCTTGATGTTCTTCAGCGCCTGCGCGGCCTGCTCGCCCGCACTCTCGCCGGCCAGTTCGCCGGTGGCCGGGTCGATGCCCAGCTGGCCGGAGACGAACACGAATCCGTTGGCCTTCACGGCCTGGCTGTAGGCGCCGAGTGCTGCCGGGGCTTCGGAGGTGGCCACTGCTTCCAGCTTTTCGCTCATACTGTTCTCCTTTGTCGTAAGGTATGTTGCCGCAAGGTATGTAAACGCGCGCCAAGTATGTGCCAATATGCCCGTACATGCGCTATTTGCGTCGCACCTGAAATCATACTTTTCCGATGGGTGGAAGCGGGAAAAACCGTTCACAGAACGATATGGCCGGAGTTGGCACCACACGGCGCAGCAGGCACGAAAACGGCGGAATCGCAAGGAAAACCGCGGAAAAATACAACAAACGAGCAACAAAAAGGCTCCAGCCGTTCGACTGGAGCCTTGCCCGGTGGGCTTGATGGGGATCGAACCCACGACCTTCTGTTCCGGAGACAGACGCTCTATCCGCTGAGCTACAAACCCATGCAACGCACTACTGTACACGGTCTGCGCCCGTTTGCGACACGATTCGGCGAAAAACGTGACGCAGACCTTGCAATCGTTGGGAAAGTCAGTACGCGCGCTCAATGCATCAGAGTGCTCGGCGCAACCAGCACGCGCTGCACGCTCAGTACATGAGGGTGGCGAGGCGACGACGTGCGCGCTTCAGACGCTCGTCGGTCGGCTCGGGGATCGTGAAGTATTCGAGCAGACGCTGGCGCACCGGCTCGATGTCGGCCTTGTGGCCCGCCGCCACGAAATCAAGCAGACGGTCGAACGCGTCCTGGATCTGCCCGCCGATCATGTCGATGTCGGCGACGGCAAGCTGCGCGTCCACATCGTCCGGCTTGTCGGCGGCAGCGGCACGCACCACGCGCACGTCCGCATTGGCGGAACGGGCCAGCAGCAGCGCCTTCGCACGTTCGCGGGCGGCGCGCGTATCGTTCGGATCGGCTTCCAAAACCTTCTCGTACGCGGCGGCGGCACCGGCGTAATCGCCCTGCTGTGCCAGCATGTACGCTTCCTGATGTTCCGGCGGCACCTGATCCTGCACACTGCCGGCGGATGCGGAATTGGCCGCGTCGGAATCCGGATCGCCCGAATACGGAGCGGTGCCGGTCACGCCGGCCTGCTGTGCGGCGGCGATAAGCTTCGGCACGACCACGTCTGTGATCTGCTGCAGTTCCTCGTCGGACGGAAGGCCCTGCAGAATCGGCATCGGACGGCCGCCGATCAACGCGAACAGCGCCGGTGCGCCCTGAATCTGGAACGCCTGTGCGATGGAGGGATTGGATGCGATGTCGATGCGGGACAGCTGGATCTGGCCGTTGAGCTTGTTCACCGCGTCACCCAATGCGCGTGCCATGGCGAACAGACGGTCGTCGGTCGGCACCCACAGGAACAGCAGAATCGGGAACGTGGCGGAGGTCTGCACCATGGCCTGGAACGTGTTCTCCGTGGTGTCGATGACATATCCGCCAGCCGCCGGAGCGCCGCCCGCCTGCCCCGGCTCGGCCTTCACCTGATGCTTGAGCGCTTCCAGATCAACGGCTCCCGCCAATGAAACACCCGGATGGAACGCTTGCTGCTCTGCCATACTTGCCTCCAAAAACACGAAATCGTTGCTGGCACCAACTATAGGTGCCAACAACGATTTCCCGGTTTTCATTCCCACGGATGCGCGATAGGCGGAAAACCGCCGACGATGCGCGTCCAAGGACCCGTCGTTTTACAGCGCTTCGACCTTCACCGGTTGGCGTTCGGAACCGACCGCGGTGATTTTCTGCCCGGAATTCGCCGGCGGAACATACAGCGCGATGACGTTCACATAGCTCGTCTTCATGGTGCTGGTGGCCTTGCCATTGCCGAACAGCGCCTTTTCCGCGTCAGAGGCCGGCTGCGATTCACGGCCAGCGCCGGCGGAACGCGTCCATTCGGAGTTGATCTGCGCCACCACCAGATCGCCGCCGTCCGCGGAACGCATGACGCTGATGGCTCCATTGACCGGTTCGAAGGTCTGCTGCTGCGTGCCTTCGTTAAGCTCCATGGCCTTCTGCACCTGGGCAGTCAGATCGGCAAGCTTCGATCGCAGATCATCATCCGCGAATTTGCTGGCGTACTTGCTGTTCGCCCCGTTCTGCAGCAGGTCCGCATACGCGTCCACCGCCGCTTTCGGCGTCATGACCAGACCGGTGTCCGTAGGCGTTCCCTGCGCGCTGCCGGTTTTGGAGATTTCGAAACTCGGCATCTTCACGCCGGAGAACAGTCGCGCCACACCCCACAGCTTGTAGTTCTGGCGTGCGGAATCCTGCCTGAACACCAGCAGACGCTTGGACTGCTGGTCCTTGGTTGTGGACGTGATGGAGAACACGGACCGTGGCCAGCCGGCATCCGTGGAGATCACGGCCTGGGCCAGATCCGTGGGGATGGTGGTCTTACGGTCAAGATTGCCCGTGGCTTTCGCTACGTTCAGCTCGCTGGTGCGGATGTCCAGTTCCGGACCTTCGAGAATCGTCGGCAACGTATCAGTGTCACGGTTCTGATTGCACTGGTCGAGCGTTTTGAGAATCCTCGTGCGGACCTTTTGCTCCTGCTTGGCGCTCAAGTTCGGCGCATCCTGCCGGGTGGTGGCTTTCGGGGTCGGCAGCTGGCCTTCGCAACCGCACATGCCGACGGCCATTCCCAGCGCGAGCATGGCCGCGATAATCGCCTGACTACGCTTCCTCATCACTGGTCCTCCTCTTGGCCGTCTTCCTGCGTTTCCGTCTGAACCTCCTCTTGGGCAAGACGAGCGAAATACGCGGCAAGCTCATCCTGCGAGATCACGGAAGTCGCCTCGTCGTCAACAGACGATTCGCCCGCCGTCGATTCAAATACGGTCGATTCGGACACAGTCGGCTGGCTTTCCGCAATCGTGTTCTGCTGGTCGGCGACCAGGTTACGTGCCACAGGATCGACGATGACGGGCTGTTGCGTTTCCTCGAACGACGACGTACGACCGCCGGTGCGATGTTCCGCATGGCGACGCCTGCCGTGACGCGACCTGCTCCGTGCCCTGTTGCTGGCGGCGGTTTCGGCGTTCTTCACCCAAGCCGAAACCTCGTTCTCATCGCCTTCGTTGACGCCAACGCCTTCGACCATGGCGAAAGCGCGCTTGTTGCGGCGCTTATGCGGCGGCATGGCGAATACGGAAGCGGAAAGCACGGCGAGAATCGCCAGCAGTCCGCCGGCAAGATACAACGGCATGGCGAAATTCGGCAGGTTACGACGGTCCCAATTCAGAGTGACCGTATCTCCCTTGCGGTTGCCGAAATCAATCAACGCCACAACATCCTCGGCGTTATTGCTGTTCGATCCTTTGACCTGCATATCAACGGCACCGTCATTGCACTTGATGGTGCGCCACATGTCGGAGTCCTTGAAAGCCACCTGGTTCTGGGAATTGTCCGCGGTTCCCTGCGCGGAGACCTTCATGGTGGAAAGCGTCGTCCAATCGGACAGACCGGAGACGCGCATGTACTTGCTTCCCGCAATCCATCCGGCAACATCGCGCGCGGAACCTATGGCGATGCACACATTGGATTTCTTGTCACGGGATTTGGCCGAAATATTGACGCGGCTGTCTACCAGCTGCAGCACGTTCGGATCGGTGACCACGTATTCCGAACCATTCACCGGAGCGGCGGCGGTGATCTCATTGTCCGGTTTCCAGACGGTTGAATTCAACACGCCAAACACGACGCATGCGATGGCAAGCAAGCCGAAAATAGGCGTGACGATGCCACGCATGATCTTCGCATGCCGGGTAGGGCCCGTCTCGATCTGCGGCTTCTCTTGTTCTTCCTGCAATACAGTCATAGCTTTTCCATTCTACAGTGTCCGTTTGCACAAGCCTGAAAAAAACATGAAAATCATGCTTTGCCGCTATGGTTGGCCCTATGCGTAAATCACTTCTTTCCAAGGCCGTCACGGCAGTCTGCGCAACGGTCATGTGCCTGGGCGTCACTGCGTGCGGCGGTAATTCCAGCGCGAAATCCGACAAGTCGAACTCGGATTCCTCCTCATCTTCCGAAAAAATCGGCATGCACCAGATCGCCGGCGTGACCGCCAAGGGCGAGCTCGGCAAGAAGCCGACCGTCTCGTTCAAAACGCCGATGACGGTTGAGGACAACAGCTACGTGGTGCTGCAGAAGGGCGACGGAGCCCAGATCGAGGACGGCGACCGCGTCTGCTCGCAGGGCATCGCCATCAGCGTCAAGGATGGTTCCGAACTGGCCAGCACGTGGGAGAAGAACACCCCCGACTGCTCCACCGTAGTCACCTCGGATACCAGCCAGATGACCGAGAACTACTACAAGATCTTCAAGAGCCTCAAGCTCAATTCCACCGTGGCGTTCGGCGTGAACGACTCGAATTCCTCCGGCACCTCGTACCTGATGGTACTCACGCTGGTGTCCAAGTCGAAGGCCCTGAAGAAGGCCACCGGCGAGAAGGTCGCCGACATTCCGGCCGACCTGCCGAAAGTGACGCTCGCCAAGGACGGCAAGCCGTCGATCGACATGAATGGCTATAAGGGCTCCGATTCCTTGATTTCCCAGGACCTCATCAAGGGCAAGGGCGCTGTGGTCAAGGATACGCAGTCCGTGGTGGCGCACTACACCGGCTGGCTGCTTGACGGCACGCAGTTCGATTCCTCGTGGGACCGCGGACAGTCCTCCGCCTTCTCGCTTGACAGCGTGATCAAGGGCTGGAAGCAGGGTCTGGCAGGCCACACGGTCGGTTCCCAGGTGCTGCTGGTGGTGCCGCCGAGCCTCGGCTACGGAAACAAGGATCAGGAGAAGATTCCGGCGAATTCCACGCTGGTCTTCGTGGTCGACATTCTCGCCGCCTACTGATCCAGCCGGTCTAACCGCAAAAAGCCTCCCACCCGGGAGGCTTTTTCATTAGAAGAGTCGTAGAGAGTCGTCTTCGGTGCCCTTCATCTCCTCATAATCGAGAATCAGGCATTTGAAACCGCGGTCCTGCGCGAGCACGCGGGCCTGCGGGGTGATGGTCTGCGCGGCGAAGATGCCGTGCACGGGGGCCAGCAGCGGGTCGCGGTTGAGCAGATCGCAGTAGCGGGTGAGCTGTTCGACGCCGTCGATGCCGCCGTTGCGCTTGATTTCGATGGCCACGTGCTCGCCGTTGCCGTCAATCGCCATGATGTCGACCGGTCCGATGGCTGTCGGGTATTCGCGGCGCACGAGCTTCGCGCCTTTGCCGATGCGTTCGATCTGTTCGGCCAGGTACTTCTGCAGATGGTCTTCGACGCCGTCCTTGATGAGGCCCGGATCCTCGCCGAGGTCGTACGATTCGTCCGAATAGATGTGCTGCAACGTCACTTCCAGCACGTCGTTCGATTTGTCGGCCGACGCGCGGATCACCTTTTGCGGCACTTCGGTATCAACGTCGTCATCGGCGTGGTCGGGGGTGATGTCCCTGATGCTGCATGGCGCGGACATCCAGTTGAGCGGCTTGTATGAGCCGAGTTCGGAGAAGATCAGCAGGCTGTTGTCCGCCTTGATGAGCAGCACGCGCTTGGCGAGCGGCAGGGAGGCGTTCAATCGTCCGGAATATTCGGCAGAGCAGTCAGCAACAATAATTCGCACGAGGCACTACCCTACCATGCGCGTCGCCGTACGTACGGCATACGTATTCGCGGCGGCGGAAAGCCACGTAAAAGACAAAAGCGGCCCGGTAATCGCAATACAAAAACATATTGCGATTACCGGGCCACCTTACGTCAAGCGGAAACGGCTTATTCGGCGCGCTTCACGTTGGTTCCACGCTCGACCGCGACGGTGAGCTTGTTCGAATCGAAGGAGATGAAGCCGTCAGTCACCTCGAAGGAGAGGCGATTGCCTTCAGGATCCACCACAACGATGGTTCCTTCCTTGATCACGGTCAGCACAGGCTCGTGGTCGGGCAGGATGCCCATTCCGCCTTCGGAGGCGGGAATGGTAACGGACTTCGCCGTGCCGTGCCACACAGGGTGGTCAGCGGCGACGATGTTCACCTGCATAGTCGATCCGGCCATCACGCACCGTATTCCTTCTGCATGTCGTGCCACTTCTTCTCGAGGTCGTCGATGCCGCCGATACCGGAGAATGCCTGCTCCGGAACGTCGTCATACACGCCGTCGCAGATGCGGGTGAATGCTTCGATGGTCTCGTCCGCCGGAACGTAGGAGCCCGGACGGCCGGTGAACTTCTCGGCGACGTAGAAGTTCTGACCAAGGAACTGCTCGATCTTACGGGCACGGTTCACAGTGGTCTTATCTTCTTCGCCGAGCTCGTCGATGCCAATCAGGGCGATGATGTCCTGCAGCTCCTTGTTACGCTGCAGAATCGCCTTGACGCGGTTGGCGCACTCGTAGTGATCCTGGCCCACATAACGCGGATCAAGGATTCGCGAAGTGGAGCTCAGCGGGTCGACTGCCGGGTAGATGCCCTTGGAGGCGATGTCACGGGACAGCTCGGTGGTTGCATCCAGGTGGGCGAAGGTCGTTGCAGGAGCCGGGTCGGTGTAATCATCGGCCGGCACGTAGATGGCCTGCAGCGAGGTGATGGAGTGGCCACGGGTCGACGTGATGCGCTCCTGCAGGGCACCCATCTCATCGGCCAGGTTCGGCTGGTAGCCCACTGCTGACGGCATACGGCCGAGCAGGGTGGATACCTCGGAACCAGCCTGGGTGAAACGGAAGATGTTGTCGATGAACAGCAGCACGTCCTGGTTCTGTACGTCACGGAAGTACTCTGCCATGGTCAGTGCGGTCAGTGGCACGCGCAGACGGGTACCCGGCTGCTCATCCATCTGGCCGAAGACCAGTGCGGTCTTCTCAAGTACGCCAGCTTCGTCCATTTCGCCGATCAGATCGTTACCCTCACGGGTACGTTCGCCGACGCCTGCGAACACGGACACACCGCCGTGGTTCTGAGCCACACGCTGAATCATTTCCTGAATCAGCACGGTCTTGCCGACGCCTGCGCCACCGAACAGACCAATCTTGCCACCCTGCACATACGGGGTCAGCAAATCGATGACCTTGATACCGGTTTCGAACATCTGGGTCTTGGACTCCAGCTGGTCGAATGCCGGCGGGTTGCGGTGGATAGGCCAACGTTCGGTAACCTTAACGGTCTCGTCGGCCTTCTTGTTGAGGATGTTGCCGGACACGTCGAATACGTGGCCCTTGGTGACATCGCCAACCGGCACGGAGATCGGGCCGCCGGTGTCATACACGGTGGCGCCACGCACGAGGCCGTCGGTCGGCTTCAGAGCGACGGTACGCACGGTGGAATCGCCAAGATGCTGTTCAACCTCAAGGGTGATCTTCTTGGTGGTCTCGCCCTCTTCGTGGACACCGGTGTTGGCCAGTTCAACGGTAAGTGCATTGTAAATGTCGGGCAGGTGGCCCACCGGGAATTCGACGTCGATAACCGAACCCTGGATACGCGTAACGCGTCCAGCGGTCGGCTCTGCAGCCGTCTCGGGAGCCGCTGTGGTCTGATTGTCAGCCATATGCGTTCCTACTCTTCCTTCTTGTTCAGCGCATCAGCGCTGCCGATGATTTCGGTAAGTTCCTGGGTAATCGATGCCTGACGCGAAGCGTTGAGCTTGCGAGTCAGTTCATCGATCAGGCTGCGGGCGTTGTCTGTAGCCGTGTGCATGGCGTTCTGTCGGCTTGCAGTCTCGGATGCCGCTGCGGTGAGCAGGCATTCATGGATACGGGACTGGATGTACTTCGGCAGAATCGCGTCGAGTACTTCGTCGACGCTTGGCTCGAACGCATACAGAGGAGTCGCGGCATCGGCATCGGATTCCGGCACAGGACCGGATTCCGGCTGTTCCGGAAGCACGAGCTCAACGGGTAGCATGCGCAGCACACGCACCTTCTGAACCACCATATTCACGAACTCGGTGAACACAATGTAGAGTTCGGAGACTCCACCTTGGTCCGCCGGCTTCATATAAGCGTCCAACAGTGCCTTCGAGATGGACTCTGCGACTTCCACGCCGGGCTGGTCGGTATCGCCTTCCCAAGTGCCGGCAACCGGACGGTTGCGGTACTTGTAATACGTCACACCGCGACGACCATACACATACAGTTCCGGCTGCTTGCCCTGCTCATCGAGTCGGGCCAACAGCGATTCCGTTTCGCGGATGATCGAGGAGGTGTACGGACCTGCCATACCACGATCCGAGGTGAGAGCGAGGACAGCCACGCGAGGGTTGTCCTCGTTCTTTTTCACGATCGGATGGTCGATATGGGTATGGGCCACCAGCGCTTGCACGGCGTCGAAAATCGCATCGGTATACGGCTTCGCGTTCAAGGCCACGTCACGTGCCTTGGCGATGTGCGAAGACGCGATCATCTCCTGCGCGTTGAAGATTTTCTCCAGCGACGCGGTGGAGGCGATCCTAGATTTCAATGCGAGTTGCGAGCCCATGAATCACTTCTCTCCTGCGACGATCTTTTCCTGCTCGACCGGAGTGGTGTGCTTCTCGTCAGGCTTCTTCTCGACCAGCGGCTTGCCCGCGCTGGTCACGAAGGTCTCACGGAACGCTTCCACGGCCTTGTCGAGGGCAGCCTCGGTGTCGGCGGTGAAGTCTTCGGTCTCGCGAATGGTCTTGAGGATATCGGTGTTGTGATCCAGATAATCCAGCATGCCCTTTTCGAACGGCAACACGTCGCTGATTGGCAGGTCATCCATCTTGCCATGGGTGCCGGCCCACACGGACACGACTTCCTGTTCCATCGAATACGGGGAGAACTGCGGCTGCTTCAGGAGCTCGGTCAGGTGGGCACCACGGTTCAGCTGAGCCTTCGAAGCCGCATCCAGATCGGAAGCGAACATGGCGAAGGATTCCAGCGAACGGTACTGCGCCAGCGAGATCTTCAGCGTGCCGGAGACCTTCTTCAAGGCCTTCGTCTGGGCAGCGCCACCGACTCGGGACACGGAGATGCCGACGTCCACAGCAGGACGCTGGTTCGCGTTGAACAGGTCGGACTGCAGGAAGATCTGGCCATCGGTGATGGAAATCACGTTGGTCGGAATGTAGGCGGACACATCGTTCGCCTTGGTCTCGACGATCGGCAGGCCGGTCATCGAGCCGCCGCCGAGGTCATCGGAAACCTTGGCGCAACGTTCGAGCAGACGGGAGTGCAGATAGAACACATCGCCCGGGTAAGCCTCACGCCCCGGCGGACGACGCAGCAGCAGGGAAATCGAGCGGTAAGCCTCGGCCTGCTTCGACAGATCGTCGAAGACGATGAGCACGTGCTTGCCGTTGTACATCCAGTGCTGTCCGATGGCGGAACCGGTGTACGGTGCGATGTACTTGAAGCCTGCGGAATCGGAAGCCGGGGAAGCCACGATGGTCGTGTACTCCATGGCGCCGGCCTCTTCCAGGGACTGCTTCACCGATGCGATGGTGGAGCCC
>SKEF01001246.1_pt1 | contig 23052 bp, 14 predicted proteins | sample 4826691 | NCBI WGS metagenome assembly SKEF01 (sample SAMN11008816, study PRJNA524170) | human gut metagenome | biome: Human fecal sample; material: Feces; isolation source: fecal sample from pouch patient p23, p27 | host: Homo sapiens | place: Israel: Tel-Aviv | collected 2016-08-24
CATGGGTAAACATAGCTCCACCAATGCTCACTGAAAGCTTCAGACGATTAAAACCCGGAATATGCGTCGCATGGATCTTCTCCTGGATCATACGGAGCTTCTGTGAAAAGACTTCCTTCTCAATTCCAGGCAGGATCAGCAGAAATTCATCTCCTCCATAGCGCACCAGAATATCCGTGCGACGGATATAATGTCGAATTACATTTACTACGGTTGTCAGTACCAGATCTCCTCCATCATGACCATAAGTATCATTGAACAATTTGAAATCATCCAGATCGATAACTGCAACTCCGGCATTCAAAGACATATTTTTGACTTTTTCCTCAAAATATCTGCGATTATACGCCCCTGTCAGCACATCCCTATACAGCTTTTCGCTATATACTGTCAGCTTTTCCGTCAGTTTTTCATATCCTTCCTCATCAGTCAGTGTGCTTTCGTCCAGCTTTTTCAGCATTTCCATTACATAAGGCTCACTGTCAATCTCCAGATACCTTGCAAATACCTGATACATATCAGAATCAAGAAATTCAATTTTGGATGTCTGTTTCTTCTCCTCCAGTGCTTTAAGGGAAATGCAATTCTCACATCTTTTATCTTTATTCCAGAAAGCATAACACTGGCAAAGATTTTCTCTTCCTGCAAGCTTGCTTTCCATTCCGGCAGCCTGCAGATCACTCCCTTTCAGGAGACGAACTACATCAAAAATCTCCCGAAGCACCTCCATTTTATTCTCTGCTTCCTGCATCGTCATTTGTTTCCACTCAATCATTATTCCCAGCCTCTCACGAACAACAGCTTTTTTCTGCAATATAAACTTGTATTATTATACCACTTACTCATCATGCAGTACAACAATAATATTTTTTCTTTATTTCATACCCCCTCTGGTTTTGTTGACAATCCACATATGAAAGGGTACACTTTCATTATCAGAAATAAAGGAATGGAGGGCATAGAGATGAGGATACTTCTGATCAACGGAAGCCCAAAAGGCAAAAGAAGTAATTCATTAAAGCTTGCATACAGCTTTATTAAGGGATTGGAAAACGGATGTACGAGTAATAAAGAAGAGTTATCTGTTGATGAACTGCATATAGCTTCAATGAATATAGGTGCGTGTAAGGGATGCTTTACATGCTGGCAGAAAACACCCGGGAGATGCTGTATAAATGATGATATGCAAACAGTCATTAAAAAACTGATTCGTGCTGATTTAATTTTATGGTCTTTTCCACTGTACTATTTTAATGTTCCCGGTATGTTAAAGAATTTGATCGATCGTCAGCTTCCTATGAGTCTTCCTTTTATGAGTTCAAGGCAGGACGGATACGGAAGCGGCAGTCATGATGCCAGATATGATATGGAAGGCAAGAGACACGTATTAATCTCTACCTGTGGCTTTTATTCTGCCGACGAAAATTATGACAGTGTATTGCGAATGTTTGACCATTTCCTTGGCAGGGGAAATTATACGACCATTTTTTGCGGTCAGGGAGAATTGTTTCGTGTAAAGGAATTGTCAGTGAGAACAAATGAATATCTTGCTGCAGTAAAATGTGCAGGCTCTGAATATGCAATGACAGGAGCAATATCGAAAGAAACAGATGCTGTACTCCATACACTTTTATATCCCAGAGATGTATTTGAAAAAATGGCAGATGCCAGCTGGGGTATTAACAAAACGACCGGAGAGAAAGAACCTGAGGATCTTGTATTTACCCGGCAAATGGCCGCTCTTTACAATAAAGACGCCTATGACGGAAAAGAACGCGTACTTGAGATACATTTTACCGATTTGGATCATACGTATCAGATTCGACTTAACAAGACCGGAAGCCAGATTTTTACAGATGGAAGCCTTTCTCCAACTACTCGCATCGATACACCTTTTTCTGTATGGTCAGCTATTTCTCGTGGAGAAATTGGTGGCGCAGAGGCATTGGGGAAACAGATGTATACGGTATCCGGTGATTTCTCCTTGATGATCAATTGGGATAAATTCTTTGGAAGCACATCTACAGTCAAAAATCCTGAGAAAAAATCTCCAAACATGATTGAGAAGAAAAATCCTTCTATGATGACAATGCTTATACCATGGATTGCCTTTTGGATTGCTGTTTCTATTGCTCCTAAAGTGGGGGCTTTGATAACTCTTATCGTAGTGGCAGGCATACCGTTTACTATGAGAAATCATGAATTTGTGATCTGGGATCAACTCTCTATGATAGCCGTTGCTGTACTTTCCGCAGCAGCAAATGTAACCGGGAATGGAGATATTCCTACAAATATAGGATATCTTGTGTTTGGATTGTTCTGGCTGCTTTCATGCCTGACAAAAGAACCTTTATGCGCTGCTTATGTAAAATACAATTATGGTGGTGAAAGTGCACATAAAAACCCTCTCTTCATGAAGACAAATTATATTCTTGCAGCGGCATGGGGATTGTTATATGTACTGACAGCAGTCTGGACCTTTCTGCTCAGAAGAACCGGGTTTGGAAATCTGCTTATCATTGTAAACAATTTAATTCCAATCTTGATGGGATTTTTTACAATATGGTTTGAAAAATGGTATCCCGCAAAGATGGCAAGAGGCAAGAGAAAAGAAGAAAGCTCTGTACCGTAAAAACATCATAAAGAAAAAAAGCCACAGGCTGGGTGGGGTTCAGTCTGTCCCGACAGGAGACTGTGAGAAAAAGTCTGTAAATAAGATTCTTCTATGATATGCAAGGGTGGCAAGCCTGAAAATCAGGCTTCTCACCCTTGTTTTATATATAACAGTTGTTGAATGGCATGTCAAGAGCAGGCGGTTTTCCGCCCGTCTTATTCGCCCGTTTATTCGTTACTCTGGGAGGCGTCCTTCGTACATAATACTCAGTTCACCATACACCTGTGCCCAGTTGCGGATCGTACTGGTCCATTTCTTTGTAGCTTCAAATGTGGCAAGATACAGTGCCTTTAATAGAGCTGTATCGCTTGGAAATACGCTTCTCTGGCGATTCAGTTTCCGGTAGGTAGAATTCAGGGATTCAATAGCATTTGTAGTATAAATCACTGTTCTGACCGTCGTTGAAAATTTAAAGATCGGCGAGATTGCGTCCCAGTTATCCTTCCAGCGCTTCATGGAATTCGGATATTTCGGTGTCCATTTTTCTGTTACACGCTCTAAGGCTGCCAGAGCTTTCTTTTCATCTGTGGCCTGATAAATGGTTTTCAGATCCGCAGCGAAGGCTTTTCTGTCTTTATCCGGGACATATTTCAACGTGTTTCTTACCTGGTGTACAATACAGCGCTGGTATTCCGTCTTTGGAAAAGCTGCTGCGATCGCTTCTTTGATTCCGGTTAAACCATCGGCACAGATGATTAATACATCTTTGACACCACGATTTTTCAGTTCATTCATAACGGAAAGCCAGTATTTTGCGCTTTCGTTATCGCCAACACTGATGGTTAAAACTTCTTTTTTTCCTTCCGTGTTGATTCCCAGAATCACGTAAGCAGCAAGCTTTCGGATCACGCCATTATCCCTTACAGAATAATGGATTGCATCAATGTAGAGAATGGGATAGACCTCGTCCAGTGGCCGGTTCTGCCAGTCTTCGATCTGTGGCAGGATCTTATCAGTCACATCAGAAATAAAGCTTTCAGAAGTTTCAAAGCCATAAATATCTTCGATGGTTTCGGAAATCTGCCGGGTAGTCATTCCTTTGGCATACATGGAAATGATCTTCTGATCAATATCGGAAATATCTTTCTGACGTTTTTTCACAACCTGTGGTTCAAACGTTGATTTGCGATCCTGTGGCACTTCGATTTCCATCGAGCCATACCGGCTGTTGACCTGTTTCCGCTTATAACCATTGCGATAATCATCATTATCTGAGCGTTCGGATTTTTCGTAACCAAGATGATCATCCATTTCAGCTTCCATCATTTCCTTAATGGTGCCGCCTAAAAGATCCTTGAGCGCATCCTGAATGTCTTCTGCAGACTGGATATCGTACTCTTCCAGGAGCTGATGGATGATGTTTCGTTTTCCTTCTGTCATTTGTACACGATGTACAGGTTTCTTTTGTCTTGCCATAATAAAAGGCCCTCCTAATGATATTTATTGTATCATAGAAGAACCTTATAAACATTATTTTACAGAAAAAGTTTCATACTCTCCCCGACAGGGGGTGCGACCCCGCCAGGCCGCTGTCACTGCTTATTTTTTACAATCGGAACAGTGAATTTTTCTAACTTAATTAATCGATTATCGTATACTGCATCATTTCATAGTGTAATTTGCTTCCCTCTACAATATCAAAAGGAAGTTTTCATCTTAATTCCAGATTTTCCAGCTACCTCCTATTGAGAAGATGTTTCATAAATGTTACTATTCTTTTGTGCTTAGCTAACACAAATAATAAGAATAAGGAGGACGTAATATCTATGTGTTTTAATTTCAGTAATTGCTCCGAGTTATTTAATGCAATCTGCAAATATTTCAATCTCGGTTGTTAATCCATAATAACAATATTACCGGCAGAATAATTCTTCTGATATTCTGCTGAAAAAACAGCTCTGAACTTTTCGAAAAAAATCAGAGCTGTTTCATTTTATACTTCTCAATGCTTCGTATACTTAATAGATGGTCTGCCACCAGTAGAGTAATCAATCTGACTGTTGATTTCTCTGTTCTCTACCAGATAGTTCATATACCTGCTAACAGGGGGTGTGACCCTGCCAGGCTCTTGATTATTTAATCTTTATTGTTTTCTCAATTTCAAAGTTCTCCCCGGCATAATTTATACCTGCCTTTATCGTGCATGACTCAGCCCACTGAGAAAAAGCCACCCCTACTTTATCCATATTATTTGACTTTGAACTATCATGATTAAATGTTGCAGGCCAATCGCCAGACCACTGTACATCAATGTCATTTTTAACATTGCCATCAATTGTTACCTGTAACCAATAAGAAGCCGTTCCTCCCTTTGAAACTTCGTCCATACCTTGTATGCTCAATTGTACATCTGGCCTTCGAACCTGGAGAGTTTTAACAGCATATTTTACAGAATTTTGAGTGGTATGATATTCAGCTTTTATAACATATGTGCCAGGTCTGTCTGCGAAAAAGGTAACTTTACTATTTTTGCCACATTGTGATGTATATACATTTAAATTCGTTTTCCCATCATTTACATACCATGTAACATCTTTATTCACAGATTCATTTTTTCTGTTCTGCAATTCCAGATATAATTCTTTATTTTCGCCTATTTCAATACTGTCACTTCCGCTTGAAACAATGTTTGAAGAAAAACTTGGTTCGGTAAGTGTAAATTTAATAGATTCAACAAAAAGAGCATTATTCTTATTTGAAAAAATCACACCCGGAATTCTTTGCAGTGTAGCCGTAGCAGTTTCTTCACTTCCATAATCCTTAGGATTATCAGCCGGATAATAATCCCAATTCTTTTTGTCAGAGGATAATTGAGCTGTCCCATTAAGATTTCCGCGAATAGAAAATTCAGATAAATCTGTCTTATTGACATTATCACATATACGCAATTTGGATTCTACTCCATTCGCATCATATACTTTTACCTGAACCTGCATTAAATATGATTCTCCAATATATGCATGCTGTTTATCTTCATTCAGAGGTATTATTTCCATTCCATTAGCTACTTTTACCTCCTTTTCAGCGTGAAGACTAATTTCTTCATTCTGATACGTTACACCAGTATAATCCGCATGCAAAACAAATCCGCTTTTTGCAGTCTTTGAAATACGAATTGTTGTTACATTATTATTCGAAGGATCAATACTAATTCCTGTATAAGTTCCCCCTAAACTCCAATTAATATTTTTTATATAATTTATATTACTCTTATCATAAGAAATTGAAAAACCATATTGATGATGTGGATTGCAGGCATAATTATCATCTGCTGAAACTATATCAATACTATCCTTTGGATCTCCCAAGGTAATTCCCTCAGTTTCATGGCTCCATATGACACTAAATTGATTTATTTTTTCAATATGAACATCTACAATGTCATACCCTGCACGTTCTGTCAAATTCACTGTTGCTTTAACATTCCAACTTCCAATGTCATTCTCCGCAAAATTTCCTCCAGCATTGTAATCGGATGCGTTCTCCGGTTTTTTTGTTGTAGTGATGTTCACAATAGCTGATGTATTATTTCCATCTATGGTTTCTACTACTTGTCCACCTTCCATATATGTACAGTGAAGTTCTTTTTTGGTACCTACTGTGTATGTCGCATTGTTTCCCGGCAATGACAAATCTATTCTGGCAATCTTAACAGTAATTGTATTTGAAACATTATGTTCACTGTTTGTAGCACGTACAGTAAACGAACCTTTATCAGAAGTTCCAGCTTCTGAACCTACTGAAATCTGACCCTCAGAAGTAACACTTGCATATGAGCAATTATCAGGCTTGTCCATTGTCCAGATTACAGGTACATTATCTTTTCCTTTTGTCCCATCACTATATACATACTTCCAGATAATTTCAGAATTTAAATTCAAACCATTATATCCTGCTGCAACCAGAACGCTCTTTGTTTCTGTTTCGATTCCTGTTACAATCCTGTTATTATTGATCTGAATTGTTACCGGTGCAGATGTAGCTGTCTGTTTTCCATCTGCTGTCCTGGCAGATACAGTTACAGTGATGGTTCCTGTAGCATTATTATTAACTGTAAGTTTTCCATATGTAGGATCCAGGGCAGGGAAAGAACCTTTATCCGCTCCATCTGTAATCTTCCACACTACTGTTGTCGGGTCTATAGGTCCGCTTGCATCGTACGAAAGAATTTTAGAATTACCTGCATCAATAGAATTCGGTGCACCTACAATCGTGATTCTTATATCTGTGCTTCCGGCAGTTGCAAACGCATCATCTGGTTTCAAAACCTGAATCCTGTTTCTGAGATTAACAGTATGAAGAGTTTTAACTTTCTTTCCATTGTTTTCTGTAGTTAAGCGGAAACGCACAATACGCTCGCTCTCTACCTTTGTCACGTCTGCTGTAAAATTCTCAATTCCTTCTGCAAATACAGAACGCGCAATTAACTCTTTAGAGTCTCTTGCTATATCTGAGCTATTTCCTGAAATAATTCCTGTCTGATTCTCTTTATCACTTTCTGTTGCAATTGCAATATCTGTATTCTCCGCATTTTCTCCAGAAATTCCACTCTCATTTCTATTCTGCTGCAATTCTGGATTTTCTCCACTTCCATTCTCATCCTTCTCTTCTGTACTGCTGCTTGCCTTTGTGTACTGACGTTGGCTGTAGTAAAGTTTTCCTTCACTTCCCACCCAGTCTAATACATCAAATACATAACGACTTGTTCCATCACCGTTCTCATATTCGTTACAGGTAATAAATGTTTTGGAAGCCGCATTGGAATCATCAATATCACTTCTTATCTGCTCTCCCATAGCAGTTCCTGAACCATATGCATAATAAACACTTCTGTTTGCATCTATGATCAGATCTTCTATCGCATTTAAAGTCTCCTGAGCATCTATCTGAGATTTTGTATTACCGGATACACCTCTGAACAGATTGGATCCCGTACCGATCAATGTCACTACAACGCCTGAAAAAATTGCAATGATCGCCACTGTAACAATCATTTCTATCAAGGTAAAACCGGCATTGTTCTGTATTCCTTTTCTGATTGTATCCTTTTGTGTTCTAAACATTCATCAATTCTCCTCATACATTATCTCATAGCTTTAGGATCATAAATTCACAAGATTTCTACTGAAACCGTTTTTGTTATTTCGCCTTAACAGAATATTTTCCGGTTTTTATATTTAAGGTAATCACTTTGGTACGCATTCCGCCGCTGACCGTAATAGAGCTGCAATATGGCAAACTGGTATCTCTGTCCAATGGAATGTCATTTCCAGATTCAAGAACTTTCAAAATTTCATTCTGTCCCCATTCATTTGACTGAATAGGAAGAAATCCACCTGTTGCGCGGTCATACGTGAGAATGAGAGAACTTCTGCCATTGTTCTCAGTTCCATCCCACAAATTATAGGTATTTCCTTTGTTATCCTGATAACTGATTCTTGTTCCGGCTGGAGCAATTTTTTCCGAATCAGCACTTCTTATTTTGGATGATGATTTACTGTCTTTTCCTCTGTCAAGATAATAAGTGATATAATAACCATCAGAACGATATTCCAGTTTCATTTCTCCCACAAGTCTGTTCATTGCTTCCCGTCTTGTTTTATCAAGCGCAGCGGTTATGGAATTCGTTGCACGCTGAACACGAAAACCAAGTACCGAGTTCAGGGACGGAACAATAATCCCAAGTAAAATGGCAAAAATTGATACAGTAATAACCATCTCAACAAGAGTAAAACCCGTATTTCTCTTTTTACAGCAGTTTAATCTTAATTTACGCATTTTTTTCTTTAACACTACTCTTTTCTCCAGTTTTCATAAGTAACGCAGTCAGCCAGATCATAGGTATCAGAAACCCTTCCTGTATCCGTAGTTTCATCTGAGGTATTTGTATTTCCCAGAACATACTTATCACCCTCCCAGAAGAAACTCTTCGGTGATATTTTCTTATTTTCACCCTCAGCCTTATTCATCTGAGCCTGAAATACTCTTGCAGCTTCCAGAGGTGCAGACTCCAGACTTGCTCCCGCTCCAAGGGTAATCCTTCCCTTTGCCATAATAATTCCCTGAAAATGAACTCCTTGCTTAATTATGACATCACCGGTACATACAACGAGACGTAATTTATCTGCCATAGCAGAAGTAATTTCCAATGGTTTATCTTTTCCACTAACTGTAGTTTCCGACGTCGTACCATCGTCATTTTTTATTTGAAAGGTACTGGGTTTTCCATTATGTACCATGATTGCCTGCAGACCGTCATCTTCATCCGCTGTAAATTCTTCCTTAAGACTGTCCGGATGCTTCTCCTGCAAAAACTGAACCATTTCTTTTTCATTGACCATATTGTCAAAGACATTCCTGTCTGTATCTTTTTTTTCATTATGAGCCAATCCGTCAGAGTCTTTTACTTCTTTATTCAGAAGGTCTACACTGGTAATCATTTTTCTGTTTAATGCATACCACATATTCTGATAATTTGTCTGCTCCTGAAGGAGAGCCTGCGAAACCTCCGGACTGGTGGCAACAGCCATATTGCCTTTAGCAGTAGTTCCATTTTCTGTTGCTTCACCGCCCTCATAAGAAAGAACATTTCCATTTGTAACATAACGGATATAATTCTTCATATCCTTTACCTGGATTCCGCTATTCGTACCACTGAAATAGAAAGATAAATATTTATCCAGATTTGTCTTTACTGTAGAATTATTCATATAATAATCATACATAAAATCTGAAGATGCCTTACTGTCTTTAAAATTCAGATAAAAATATACGTATCCCTCATCTGCATTATTACTGTAGAAAACTTTCTGAACAGGCTTCGCAGAATCTATGCCAATTTCGTTCAGAGATTTATTTCCCAGTTCTGACACTTTCACATCCATTTTCAAAGGAACAGAATTCATCTGTTTCAGTCCGCTGCTTTCGTAATCTGAATAGGACATCGGATTTTTAATTTCCATTTCAGAATTCTTTAATTTGGAAGCATCTATCAATTCTGACGGAAGCAGATATGCCAGCTGTGTTCCCTTCACAGTAATACTTTCTCCCATCATAACATCATTAGAGTTACTTTCTCCATTAACAGACTTTACTTTTGATGTTCCGATGTAGCTTCTGCCTGCCAGCATTATTTTTCTCACACCGGACAAATCCAATGTGGTATTCTTCCCATTGATTACGATAGAACTGCTCAAAGCAGTATCACTCCATCTCTTCTCTGGATTATCATACATATAGTTATTCAAAGAACTTCTGGCAGATTCCGGATAGCCGTATCCATAATATTCGCCCTGTACAGTAACCCTGCTGCCACTTCCTGATTCTATAGTTAAATCATCTGACAGATATGTCGTTCCCAGAAGATTAACCTGTGCTGATGATAATTTCACACCCTGAGCCCAGAGAGTTACACCTGCTTCGCTGGTAAATGACGCATTCGGCTCCATATAAATCTCTCCGGCACTGACAATCTTATCGCCACTTTGTATATCCAGATTAGCTCCGGATTTAACCCAGATACTTGTATAAGGATTCTTCTCCAAAATCGTATTATCATTAATATCCTGTAAAATGCCGGAATAAATACTTCCTGAAATTGTGGTATTACCACCTTCACAGATAATTCCCTTACCTGCCACTACAATCATATTCATAAGATCCGGGAGTGTAGATGGTGTAGGAAACTGCACTTTAGGAATTCCCAATCTGATATCTGTTTCTATTACAGATGCATATCCTTTAGGGTCAACATAAATCACCTTAAGATTTTTCAACAAGATTCCATTTTTATTATCTTTTGTCATTACCGGTTCTTTATTGGATGGTGTGGTAACAATCAAAGTTTCATTTTCGTTGATTTTCATGTCAAGATACTTTTTCAGATAATCCAGATTATATTTGCTTTGATCTGAGTCTTTTTTCAACCGATTTGCCAGTTTTTTTATAAATTCATTTACAAAATCATTCTGTCTCTGTTTATCAAGAACAACATCTTTCGAATTTTCATCTTTATCATAAGTTTCCAGAACCTTAATATATGCCTCTGACATGGAGTTTCCTACATCCTCCTGAAGTCCTACGCGAATTTCTTCAATTGCGCGTTCAGCAGTATAAAAACTGTCTTTTCCCTTTAAGTCTATAATTTTCATCTGAAAATTACTCAGAGCCATATACAGAACAAGAAGTCCAAGGATTCCGATAAAAGACACTGCAATAATTACAGTAATCAGTGAAAAACCTTTATTCTGTTTTCCGGCTGTATCTTTCCGACCATTCATATTATCGCTCCCTGTTATCAATTTTCTTTCGCTCCGTCCAGGCTTGCAACCAGTTCATCTTCCGGAAATCCTTTTTCAGCTGCACCTGATTTATATACCTTCACTTTTGCTGTATAGATTCTGTCTGTTTCTATTTTATCATCAAGACCATTATAGCTTAATATCTGTTTCGCCGCTGTTCCGGTTTTCTTTCTGTCATTCTCTCCCTTGTCATTCACAGCCTGATAAGTCAGTTGCATTTGATTAATACGGGGACGGGTAAGAATTTGATCAAAATCACTGATATTATAATCCAGATTTGTCCTCAGTTTCGTCTGAGCCTTATAAAGACTGGTATTTGTGTTCCAGTTTGTATGCTCCAATTTGTCAGGACATTCTTTTATCGTCAGTGACATACGGTAGAAATTTTCCTGAGAGGAAGTTGGTATATTATTTTCTTCATCTCTTTGTTTTGTCACATATACATTAACCGGATAATTATTTTCATTTTCTATAACAATGTTATCCAGGGTTTTTGTACTGTTTTTAACTTTGTTCTCATAATTAGGGTAATAAAAAATATACAGGTTTTTCAGCTTTGACTCCGCTTCTGAACTGTAAAAAGTCAGATACTCGCTTTTATAGGTACAGAAACATCCTTTTATATCGTTTTCTTCTGACTTCCCTTTACATGGACAGATATCCATGCGTTCATACTTATTTCCACCTTCCTTTACATAATTATACGCATTCAAGATATATTTAGCATCTGCCTTAATTGTTCCTCCACTTTCTTCAATTTTTACATAAAGCGTTCTTCTCGTCTGCTTATAAATATCTTCCGGACTAAGTTTTTCTGCTGGTCTGGGATGTTGTGAAGTAAATTCTTCCGTCAGCTTTTGCTTTTCTTCTTCTGATGTTGCATTTTTGATATAATCAGCCAAATCTTCATCCCACAGTTTTTGTGCTGCCTGAAGCTGTCCATTCGCTATAACCTCCATTGCATTCTTATCCCAGTTTTTCCCCATGATCAAAAAGGCATTTGTTTTAGTATCCAATTTAGCAATGTTAGGTGCCAGATAATCATTTTTTCCTTCATCATTATTAGTAAGTGTTTTCTTTTTATATCCGGAACCTTCTCCGCCATTAAACTCTATCAGTACATCAAAAGACTCATGATTACCCGGCACATTTGTAAGTTCAAAATAATACTTGGAGACATTATTGCCTGTTTTTCTGGGATTGAATTCATAGCTTTTACCCTCATCCTTGGAAATAACAGATGCTGTTACCTTTGATGTATCCTCTCCATCCAGAGTATTGTAGAGACGCACATCGTTATAGTTACTTCCATCCTTTATGACTTCCTTTACCCCGATAGAGTTCCCTGTTTCAGTATTGATTCTGTCTCTTTCAGAATCAAGAAAAGAAAGTCTTGCCTGTCCGTTCAGAAAATTAATGGGATAATTAAATGCCAGTGAAACATCCTCAAAATCTTTGGATTTAATCTCTTCCATAATATTCTGCGCTACTGTTGTTGCCTCAAGATAAAGATTTGATTTCTTATTAATTCTCTGCGAAGTTACGAAGCTCTGAAGAAGCACTGCTGCTGTTATGGAAAAAATACTAACCGCAACAATCACCTCTAACAATGACATACCTGCATTCGATTTTTTCCTCTTTTTTCTGTCCATCCCAATGCTCCTTTCTGTGTCCGGTTATCTATAAAAACACAGTTAGAGGGGCTCTGATTTCTCTCCCCTCTAACATACTTTCCCTATTGCGCCTGTCCAGTCGCCTCAGCAGCGGCTGCGTCCTGCGTGTTTGCTCCTTCCTGACTGTCTGTTGTCTGGCCGTCAGCGCCGGTGTCGGAAGCCACCTGTTCTGTGTTTGTCTCTGCGGCTTTCTTTTTGTTCTTCTTGCTTTTTTTGCTCTTTTTGCCGGACTCTATTGTTCCGAAAATATTATCAGTTCCGTATGCTACGCTTCCTGCATCCGGTTCTGTATAAGTCTGGTCTGTTCCTGCCATGAAAAACAGGTTTACTGTAATGCTGCCCGAAAGATTTCCTGTTGAGGAGTCAAAAGAGGCATTTACATTATCAAGTGTCATCCTGCCTGTCTGGTCAGCCAGATAATCAACCATATCCTTCAGGCTGGCATAAGTTCCTGTAAACTGCATGGTATCCTGTGTCCGGTAGAGTACAGGACTGGTGAACACATTGTTCAGATTCTCCACTTCTGCATCGGAGGCAGCCTGACGCTCTTTCTCTCCTATTACATCTGTGCCCTCGATCTCATCAAGCTGAGACTGGGTCTGATCATTTGCCTGCTCTGAGAGGGTCTGGTCAGGCAGATCTGCCAGAGGGTCTTCTGTACTTCCGTCCAGAGAAGCCACAAACTCTCTTGTTCCCAGACCTACATTGGAGATCTGCATGTCCAGGGAATTTTCCATATTCATGGAAAGTACGATTCCGTCTTCAGGACGGATATCTGCCGGAAATGCAGATGTATATTCACTGACCTTTGCATTGATATCTTCTGTTTCTTTCAGATAAAAATCCCTGTCTGCAGCCAGCTTCAGCAGGTCATCCAGCCTTGTCTTCAAAGGTTCGGTTGATGCCTGGATGCTCTGCGCCTCTTCCATCTGCGGTCTGTATCCGAAGAAATATCCTGCTGCAAAAACACCTACTCCAAGAAACATCAGCAGTATTTTTTTATCACGCATAGAAATATTCATGTCCATCTTAATCCTGCCTCCCTATCATTCCCCAGAACTGTCCAGCGGTGCCGGATCTGAATATGTACAGAGTACACTTAAGGATACGGTTCCATCCTCAGCCTCGTCAATTCCTGTAGTGGTTACAGTAGACAGGCTCTCAAAGGTACGAAGCTGCATGATCGTGTTCGCTGCTGCCGATTTGCTACCTACACGCATGGAAAAGCTGACCTGCGTTCCTGTAGAGCTGAAGTTCTCCACTGTAATATCCGAAGGCATTTTCTCTTCCAGCTCTTCGATAAAATTCTTAAGTCCCTCATTTGGGGTATTTGTATACTGATACATATTCTGATAATTGTCATACTGTGCCTTTGCACTGGTATAAGCACTGTAAATCTCCTCAATGGAGCTCTCTTCTGAGATTCTCTGGTTCAGCCGCTCCTGCTCATGCTGCTGATAAATACGGTTTGCATATCCTGCAACTGTCAGCACAATTCCTGCCACTGTTCCGACCACACAGATAATGATGGCACCGCTCAAAGTCTCTTTCTTTTCTTTCTTCTTCCTGTTGACCTTGTCCATCAGGTTTACGCCTGAAGTACCCGATGAAAGAACTGCAGCGTAAAGGCAGGCTTCCTGTGCGTCCCCGCCAGCAGGCAGGGCAAAATTCTTAAACTCCTGTAATACGTCCACCTGCTGTCCCAGCTCATTGGTAAGAAGGAGCATCAGCCCCTTTACCTGAGCACCAAGACCACAGCATACAATAGAATCAAAATTTGTATCCGTATGGCGGGAAATATAATAATCCATAATACGGGAAATATTTCCGATCAGGTATCTGAGGCTCTCTGTCACCTCAACCCTGGCAGTTTCCAGCTTTCTCTCCTCATCAGAGATTTCTTCGTCAAAAGACTCCATGTCAAGGAAAGGATTGATACATTTTCTGCTGCAAAGCACATCCAGAGCCTCATTTACATCCAGCCTGTCCCCAAACTCCGGGAAAGCCCTTACTGTCTCTGCCGCACTGTCCACACCATAATTAATATTACGCTGGAGGGTCAGTTCACCGTCCTGGATGATCGTAATGCTGGTTCCCGTATATTCCACCTTAACCAGAATATGAGTTCCTTTTGCATACTCATCCTTTACTGAATGATAAATACTGTCACCTGTGTAGGTGATCCCTGTCATTGTCAGTCCTGCATTCTCCGCAAACTCACTGTAAGCTGCTGAGATTGCTTTCGGAGCGGCATAAACCATCAGATGGTACTGCTTTGTCTCTTCCTTCCCGTCTTCAGATTTCTGGCTCTCCACATCGACCACACTGTAGGACAGCACATACTTGCTCACATCAATGGGAAAATAATCTGTGGCATTTGCCTCTATAATACTCTGTATTCTGTTTGCCTTCACAAAAGGGATACGGACTTCCCTGCTCGCAATTCTGGTAGAACCTGTGGCAAAATATACTTTCTTTGTCCTGATCTTTCTCTGGGAAAGCTCTGCCTTAAGATTCTCTCCGAGAGTTTTCGTATCACGGATCTGTCCATCCTCCACAGCCCCCTGCGGTGCCGATATACAGAAACAATTATGGATTTTACCCTTTTTTCCACGTACTTCAACTTCCGCAACCCTGATCTGAGATGCCTCTGCCTCTATACTCAAAATTTTCGCCATTTGTATTTTTCCTCCGTATGAGCCGCTGCCCTCTGCAGACAACCGCCCTTTTTCAATTACAAAAATAAATTTTAACAGATAAAACATTTTAAAACTCATTTTTCTAACTGAAAAATTCTATGATTTTCAGTTAAAAATTAATGACAGGTACCAGCTGATCCACCTGTTTCCCCACAAAGCAGCCAGCAAAATCCCGGCTGACAGATAAGGACCCATGGCAAGCATACGCCCTGCCTTCTTCCTCACCATGCGGATAATATGAACCACAGAGCCAATAATACATCCCAGCACAAAAGCCAGCAAGATCAGCTTCCATCCAAGGATCAGACCACAGGCAAACATCAGCTTAATGTCACCCCCGCCGATCGCTCCGCCACCACTCACCAGATAAAGAATCTCCAGCACACCACTGACACAGACCATCCCGATCAGATGCTCCACCAGATTCCCCCTGTCAAGCACAGCCATGGCAACTCCAAGGACAAACAAAAACACATTAATCCCAAACGGAATCTCATATGTCCGCCAGTCGATCACACTCAAAACCAGAAGAGCCGACGCCATCAGGCAATAAATCACACTGTTCCACACCGGTCCATTCACAACAAATATCACCACATAGAGGATGCCATTGACACCCTCTATGATCGGATACTGAACCGAAATCTTAGATTTACAGTTACGACACTTACCACCTAACACCAACCAGCTAAACACCGGCACCATATCATACCACCGAAGCTTCCGCCCACAGGTCATACAATGGGAGGGGGCTGTCACCACCGACTCCCCAAGAGGGAGTCGATAGATACAGACATTCAGAAAACTACCGATGGTGATGCCGAATATGAAGATTGTTATGTAGGGGATTGTGTCTAAGAAAAGAAGCATAGGTTAATTCCTTTCGATTAATAATTCTATTTACTTGTATCTGTACCTGCTTCACCACTCTTCATATAATTATCAAATTTTACTGGTGAATATGTTACTTTAGTACCACCGTCTTCCAAAACTTCTATTTCCGCTTTAATGTCAGATTTTATACCATCTTTACCCCATTTTTTCGACTTTGTGCCAGTCGTAGCATAATTAGGGATAGATTTTTCAACTTCTGTTTTTAATGCTTGCTCATCTGTATTTGGATTCGCAGAAATTGTTGTAGTTGAATCACCCATAGTAACTGTGTATTTACCTTTAGTCAACTGAGTAGCTGGATCTGCAGCATATACTTTTATAACTTTTACAATTTCATCCATATTGTTAGCATCTGCTGTTTTTCTAGATTTCTCAACATACTTTGTATACTGTGGTGCAAGTAATCCAACTAAAATTGCAAGAATTGCAATAACGATTACGAGCTCTACTAATGTAAAACCTTTATTATCTTTTTTCTTTCTGTTAAATAATTTTAACATATTACTATCTCCTTAATTTTCATTATACCGAGATAGTAACATCGTTCATGCATAGCAAAGAATTGTTATGCATTCATCGAAAAATTAAATTCACATTGATTTTATGATGTTATAATTATTGTTGACCTGTAGTGTTTTCGCCTGTAGTGCCTCCGCCTGTAGTGCCTCCGCCTGTAGTGCCTCCACCTGTAGTGGCTGTTCCAGTAGCAGACCCAGACTCTGCCATATAAGTTTTAAATGTGTCTGTTTGCGGATAGGTAACGGATGTACCACCATTTTCATTCACTGTCACATCAGCTTCAATAGCACCTGGTGCTCCAGCGGCCCATTTTTTAGATTTTGTTACAGTTTTATCCCAATTTGGAATAGAGTCTTTCATTTCTTTCTTTAAATTATTTACAGCTTCCTCGGATGGTTTCGTTATGGAACTATTCTCTAAAGCTGCGGCTGTAATGTCTGTACCCTTTGATTTCTCATTGCTAATAACAATTTTATATGTTCCGGCTGGAAGTTCATTTGCCGGATCTGCTGCATACACTTTAACTACTTTTACCATCTCATCCATATTACTAGCATCTGCAGTCTTTCTGGATTTCTCTACATATTTTGTATACTGTGGTGCAAGTAATCCAACCAAAATCGCAAGGATAGCGATTACGATAACCAACTCAACAAGAGTAAATCCCTTGTTATCTTTCTTTTTTCTGTCTTTCAGAAATTTAAACATAACTCATTCTCCTTCAAAATTAATTTAATTCTTTTCAATCCGGATAGAGTCATATCGTGTCGAAAGATACAAGAGCAGCACATCATACATGCCAGGCAATATATTCAACTTTTCGATGAATACATAACTCTCCTGTTGCTGTCATCACGAATGTCACTATCCGGTGATTGATTCAACGAGCGAGAACCCTGATGGGCTCTCCACCCCCCCTGTAAAAATCGCTTTTCCAGGAGGGAGGGAGTTATGTTTATAAACTCGTTATTCAGTTTTCATGTTACAATTTTGTTTCTCACTTCCGGTTCAGGAAAAACCTTCCCGTTATCAGGAATCCAGTCACTGCCAATACCAGTTCCGGGATGTAAATATATTTATCTACATCTGCAGGAGACTTAGTCATACTTGGCATTTGGGAATCTGCGTTATTCTGCGAAAAAACTCACTGTCTGAGCGAAGCGAGTTATGAGGTTTTCGCAGAATGCTTTTAGCAGATTTCCGAATGCCTAGTATGACTGGCTCCGAAGCCGTAGATAAATATATTTACATCCCGGAGCGTCCACCTGACAGCATATTCCTTCAGACAATCTCAGCTTTTCTCTCACCGTATAATTAAATCACTAAAATCCCGCTTTTTCCACGCGCCCCCTTCCATATCTTACAAGAAAACACGACATTTCCATGATTTCTATGATGAACACAGCCCCTATGCAAGCTGTGATACATCCAAATTTGGTTATTTCAGCAACTTTTAATGCGGTTGCCACTCGCAAATGATCCTTTAATCATCCAAACAATCAGATATCTAAGATAATTTAATTTCTTTTTATCCATTTCAGACTATAATCTACATGCACTGTATAATTAAATTTTTATCACAGATTATCCAGTCCACTGTACATAGCCCCAATCGGTGAAACCACCGCCACAACCAGTGTACCGACCACAACAGCCATAAACACAATGATCAAAGGCTCCATAGCCGCCAGTACACTCTGGGTAGTCATCTCCACCTCTTCGTCATAGTAATCTGCCAGCTTCTCCAGCATGTCCTCAATATTACCAGTTTCCTCACCGATTCCTGTCATATGGCACACCATAGGCGGGAAGATTTTTGAGGCTGTCAGCGGTTCTGACAGCGGAATACCTTTCATAACTTCCTCACGTGCTTTCAACAGCGCATTTGTGTAATGGATGTTATTGACGATCTTGGACACTGTCTCCAACGCGTCAATAGTGGAGATACCCGACGACAGCAGTGTACTCATTGTCCTTGCAAACTGTGCGCAGGCAGTCTTTACTGTCAGCTTGCCAAACAGCGGCATCTTCATCTTGACCCTGTCGATGGCAAGCCTGCCCTGTTCTGTCTTATAGATCATCTTATATGCCACGATCACCAGAATGATCAGTGCAAGAATCATATACCAGTGTTCTGTCATCCACTTACTGGTGTTCATAACCCACATGGTGATCCCCGGCATCTCCACATCCAGATCTGCAAACATATCAATAAAGATGGGAATAACGAACAAAAGCATAACAGCCACAACACCGATGGCAGCAATGACCAGAATGATCGGATAGATGGTTGCCTTTCTGATAGTTGCCTTCAGCTTGGCTTCCTTCTCAAACTGTACTGCCATTCGTGTGAAAGCCATCTCAAGACTTCCGGAGTTCTCACCTGCCTCTACCATATTGATAAGCATTGGCGGGAAAATATCTGACTGGCCTCTCATGGAGTCTGCCAGTGTATTTCCTTTCTCCACACTGAGAAGTACCTCTGAGATGGCGCGCTTCAGCCATTTGTTCTCTGTCTGCTCCGAGAGCATCTGCAGGGCTTCCTTCATCGGGACACCTGCCTGTGTGATGCTGACGAACTGACGGCAGAATACACTGAGATCTCTTGGCTTTACTTTCTTTCCTATGGAGAAATCTATCTCTTTGTTCAGAGCGCCCTGTTCTTTTACAGAGACTGGGATCAGCCCGTCATTTTTCAGGATATCTATAACTTTCTCTCTGGTGTCAGCCTCAATATTTCCTTTTTTCTCTTTTCCCTTTTTATCTACTGCCACGTAGGTAAAACCCGGCATTTTATCACTTCTTTCTCTCAGTCAGGCTCAGGGTATCTGCCAGATCGGGTTTCTGTCAGAAGTCAAAGCTGACTTTTTTGTTCATGCTGACCGGATCCTGGGCATATGTCACTGCATTGTCCCCATCGATCAGTTTTCTCATATATAAGTCATACAGTGCATCATCCATTGTCTGCATCCCTGCACGCTTGCTAGTCTGCATCACAGAGGATATCTGATAGGTCTTGCTCTCACGGATCAGGTTTCGCACTGCATTATTTGCAAAAAGTATTTCAAGTGCAGCCACACGGCCGCTTCCGTCTGCTTTCTTGAGAAGCTGCTGGGATACAACGCACTCTAATACAGAGGCAAGCTGGATCCTTATCTGCTGCTGCTGATTTGGCGGAAATACATCAATGATCCTGTCAATGGTCTTGTCCGCACCAATGGTATGCAGGGTGGAGAATACCAGATGACCTGTCTCCGCTGCTGTGATCGCTGTGGAAATAGTTTCCAGATCTCGCATCTCTCCTACCAGGATAACATCCGGGTCTTCACGCAGTGCAGCCCTCAGTGCCTGTGCGTAACTCGTTGAATCACTGCCGATCTCCCTCTGGTTAACCACTGACTTGTCATGTCTGTGAAGATATTCGATCGGGTCCTCCAGAGTGATAATATGATATGGATAATTCCTGTTTATCACATGGATCAATGAAGCCAGTGTAGTTGATTTCCCGCTTCCTGTCGGCCCTGTTACCAGAACGAGGCCTCTTTTCCGCGAGGTCATCTCCACTACCTCTGCAGGAATACCAAGATCCTCAGGCTCCGGGATGTTGAAAGGAAGGCTTCGCATAACAGAAGCAAGTGTTCCTCTTTGTTTAAATACATTCACGCGGAAACGTCCCACACCTGAGATGGCATATGCAAAGTCTGTCTGTCCGTTATTCTGCAGTTCTTCTCTGTGACGGACATCCATCAGGGGCATAAGAATATCTTCCAGCATCTGAGGAGTCAGGCGTTCTCCCTCTATGGGAGTCAGCACACCATCGATCCTGTAACTGGGCGGCCGGCCGGTTGTCAGGTGGATATCGGAAGCCTTTACCTTCACTGACTGTATCAGTATTTCATCTAAATCATACATATTTCCTAATCTGCCTCGTAACTCCCTGGGATCTCCGGAGAACTCCGGTTCCGCAGGAATTCCTTCTATATTAATAGTCGTAAAATTAATAATCTGTGAGTCTCGATCATTCATAAGATGCCTTAAGCATCTCTTCCACAGAGGTGGTGCCATTCAGCACATAGCTGATACCATTATCTCTCAGTGTGCGCATTCCGCTGTTTCTGGCTGCGCGTTCCAGTTCCTCTGTTGTCCCATTCTCTGCGATCAGATCACGGATCTCGTCATTGACCTCCATGATCTCGAATACACCGATACGCCCGTAATATCCTGTATGGCTGCAGAAATCACAGCCACAGGGTTCGTAGACATTTACTTCCTCCTGTGTATTCATTCTCAGAACTCTCTTCTCCTCAGAGGTTGCAGGGCGCATCTTCTTGCAATGGCTGCACAGCTTACGCACAAGGCGCTGTGCGATAACTCCCACAACAGAATCTGCGATCAGATATCTCTCCACTCCCATGTCCGCCATACGGTTCAGAGTACCTACTGCATTATTTGTATGCAATGTAGAGACAACCAGATGTCCTGTTATGGAGGCCTGTACTGCAATAGCAGCAGTCTCCCTGTCTCGGATCTCACCGATCATAATGATATCCGGATCCTGACGTAGGATAGAACGAAGGGCTGACGCAAAATTCAGGTCTACCTTATTGTTAACCTGTACCTGATTTATGCCCTCAATATCTGCCTCCACAGGATCCTCTACTGTTACGATATTGACTGCTTCTTTATTTAATTCACTTAATGCTGTATACAGGGTAGTGGATTTACCGCTTCCTGTCGGTCCTGTTACAAGGATGATCCCGAAAGGACTTGCCAGCATATGGTTGAAACGTTCCATCTCATCGGGTGGAAGTCCCAGGTCTTTCTTGTTACGTGTAAGGTTCAGTTTGGAAGAGAGTCGCATTACGATCTTCTCTCCGTGCACAGTAGGCAGAGAGGAGATTCGGATATCATAATCCTGTCTGTCTACCATAATGGACATACGTCCGTCCTGAGGTTTCCTTTTCTCTGAGATGTCCATACCCCCAAGGATCTTGATACGGGTGGAAATCGCAGGGAGAAGGCTGTTGTCATATACCATACGCTCATAGAGTGCACCGTCAATCCTGTAACGTACACGAACCTTATTCTCAAGAGCTTCGATATGGATGTCGCTGGCTCTCTGGCGGATCGCCTGTTCAATAAGGGAACGGACCAGCTGTACAATAGGCGCATCACTTACATCTGTGTCCGAATCATCCTCTGATGCTCCTCCACGAAGCTGCGCCCTCTCCTGGGTAAAACGTCTGGCTGCATCCAGTGTCTCTGACGCACCGTAACATTTATCTATTGCCGCAAGGATATCCCTGGTAGTAGCTATGTAAGGCTCTATCTGCAGGTTAGTCACGATAGATATGTCATCGATCGCAGCCATATCCATCGGATCTGCCATTGCCAGATGAAGGATATTTGCGTTGTAGGGATCCAGTTCAAAGGGAATGCAGGTATATTTCTTGAGAAGGTCCACGCTGACCAGATTTCGGACTTCCTTAGGGATTGTCACACCTGTCAGCTGAACAACTTTAAGCCCCAGCTGCATCTGGAGGGCACGCACGATCATATCCTCAGTGATGAAGCCATTATCTACCAGAACTTCACCGATTTTCTTGCCGCTTCCCTTCTGCAATTCCAGGGCTTTCTTTAATTCATCTTCAGTCAGTACATTCTGCCTGATGAGCATGTCACCAAGCCTCATTCTCTCACGTCTTAATGCCATCTGTGTATCTCTTTTCCGGACACAACAGTGTGTTCACTGTTTACAGAACAAATCATCTGTTGGTGTCTCATCTTCAGATTTTACTGTAATATCAGCAACAAAAAAGAAGGGATTTCTCCTTTTTCATCTGACATTATATTATTTTTTTAAAGTTAACATATTTCGTACACTTTGTCAATTTTTGTTTCCATATTTTTGCATATTTTTTTCGTTTTTGAAGCATATTCCGCAGGTTAATACGCAAATCCGTCAATTTTTACTTGACCGTTTAAGTTAGCAGATAAAAAAGTTTACACATAAAAAAAGAAGGGAAAGCCAGGCTTTTTTGCATGACTTTCTCTTCTTTTATACATTTTATTTTTTATACATTTTATTTTGCCTTAAATACAGCGACTTTCTCTTTTGACAGGTCAATTTTATCCGGAAGGATGGAAGTCTTCTCAGTGGATTCTGATGTTGTGAATCCTGTTGAGTCGGAAGTATTTGACTTCATCGCATCCTGCAGAGTATTGCTTACTGTCACATTTGCAGAAAAGATATCTGTTCCTGTGGAAGCTGCTGCATCACCTGTTGTTGTGCT
>SKEF01001256.1_pt1 | contig 22877 bp, 22 predicted proteins | sample 4826691 | NCBI WGS metagenome assembly SKEF01 (sample SAMN11008816, study PRJNA524170) | human gut metagenome | biome: Human fecal sample; material: Feces; isolation source: fecal sample from pouch patient p23, p27 | host: Homo sapiens | place: Israel: Tel-Aviv | collected 2016-08-24
CAAGATCATATGGCCTGTGGACGAGATGGGCAGCCACTCGGTGATGCCCTCCACGATGCCCATCAAAATCGCTTTGATGATCTCAAGAAACATATAAGCACTCCTCCTGCCGCACGGGCTTTTGTGATCCTTATCATCATACTGTTTCAGTATACCATATTCCGACTCTCTGCGCACCAGGAATTCAAAAATTTTATCTCTGGAATCCCCTACAGCTTTTCTATTTATCTGCGGGGGAAAATATGCTATACTGGGATGTAGATTTATCGGAGACTAATGTTCTCTTTTGGTGGCAAAAGAGAACCAGAAAACCACCAGCGATTTCGACGCGCTGGATCCACGAGAAAGGGGCTACTCGCCCCTTTCAGACCCCAAAGGAGAAGTCGAAACGGAAAAAGCTAGCCGCTTCGCTAAACGCTTTTTTCTCGTTTCTCCAGTTTACGGCTTCGCCGAAAATAGCAAACCTTCCGCTTTCCTATCTGAACGAGATATAACATATTTTTATAACAGCGAGGTATTTTCATGAACATTCTTGTAATCGGCTGCGACCAGGTGGGCGCATCGCTGGTGCGGGACCTGGAGCGCATCGGCCACGACATCTCCATCATCGAAAAGGACTCCGAACAGCTCAAGCGTCTGGACGCCTTCGACGACTACACCTTCAGCGGAAACGCCCTTGTGGGCGACCCCACCGACCCCGACGTACTGCGTCAGGGCGGCATCGAGAACTGCGATGCCGTGGCCGCCGTCAGCGAGGACGACTCCCTCAACCTGATGGCCGCACAGATCGCCAAGAGCCTCTTTCAGCGCGAAAAGGTCATCTGCCGCGTCTCCGACCCCCACCTGCAGGTGCTCTACCACAAGGCCTACGAACTGGACACCATCTGCCCCACCGTCCTCACCGAGCAGGCCGTGTTCCGTTCTCTCGCCAAATAACCGATACCATTCGTATAATGAGGTAGTATTATGAAAGTTTGTATTGCCGGCGGCGGGCGTGTGGGCCGGTATCTGGCCCAGAGCCTGCTGGCCAATCACCACGAGATCGTCATCATCGAGCCGGTGGAGAGCCAATGCCGGATGCTGGCCGATATGCTGGACATCCCGGTCATCTGCGGCGACTCCATCAGCGTGGACACTCTGCGCACCGCCGACGTCGCCAGCTGCGACGCCTTTGTGGCCGTGACCGGCTCTGACGAAGACAACCTTGTGGCCTGCCAGATCGCCAAGCGGGAGTTCGGCGTAGACCGCACCGTGGCCCGGGCCTCCAACCCCAAAAACCGCGAACTGCTCCACACCCTCGGCGTGGACACCGTGGTCTGCGGCACCGACAACCTGAGCCACATTCTCGAGCGGGAGATCGAGACGGATACCATCCGCCAGCTCCTCTCTCTGGGCGGCGGCACGGCCAGCCTGAATGAAATTTTGCTGCCCGAGAATTTCCTCTACGCGGGCAAGGCCATCATGGACATCCCCATCCCGGGCGACACCATCCTGATCAGCATCACCCGCGACACCGAGTTCATCATCCCCCACGGCAGCACGATCCTGATGCCCTGGGACCACATCCTCTGCCTGACCCGTGACGACAGCCTGCACGAGCTGACCGAGGCCTGGGGCCTCAGCGATAAGTGACGGAGCAGGAGCTGCGGCGCACCGCCGTCATCATCCCGCCCACTGGCCGGGCCGTCCTCTGCGTCTGGGCGGCGGTGCCGGGGCTGTTCGCTGCGCCTTTCGTGTTCTGGCAGAGCATTGTCGCTGGGGCGGGTTTCTGCCTGCTCTGGGGCTTTCTGGTCTACTGCCTCTGGGCGCGGGCCTGCAGCTTCGCCGCCGTGCTGGGGGAACAGACCGTAACGGTCTACTCCGGCGTTGCGCTGCCGGTGCGGCAGGTGCTTCCCCGCCGGGCCGTTACCAGCGTCCGGCTGCTCCGGACGCCCCTGCTGCGGCTGGGCGGCGTCTCGCTGCTCATCGTGGCAGCCCCGGGCGCGAAGCTCTTTCTGCCCGCCATCCCGGCCCAGCAGGCCGGGCTCTTGGCTCACATTCTGGCGGAGGATGCACCATGACCCGACAACGGCATTACCACCCCCTCGCCGCCCTCCGCTTCCTGCGCAAGGCGGTCGTCGTCTGCCTGCTGCCGCTGGCGAATGCCCTGCTGGAATTCAGCCTGAACGCTCTGCTCACAGCTCTGCGGCAGGACGCCGCGCTTCTGCTCTTCCTCTGCGGGGCCAGCTCCATCCTGCTGGAAGCCAGCAGCTGGGCGCTGGATGAGGCTGGTGTGCTCCGGCTGCAGTGGGCGTTCATCTCCAAGCGGGAGCGCATCATCCGGGGCGAAGCTCTGGCCGCACTGACCATTGAGCGGCCGCTTTTCTTTCGGCTGCTCGGGGCCAGCCGGGTGGTGCTCTACCCGGTGGGCCAGCCTGCCACGCGAGCCGTCACCCTTTATTTGCACAAAGAAGACGCGCAGGAGCTTGCTGACCGCCTGATGCCTGTCCGGGACCCGGTCTGCCACCGCCCTGCCGGGGGCGAGCGGGCTGCACTGGTGGTTTTGGGTGCCAACGGCCTGTCCACGCTGGCGCTGACCTATTTGGCCATCCGGCAGAGCCGACCCTTTCCCCTCACCGCCGAGGCAGTAGCCCTCTCCCGGCTGAACGTCCTCGTCCGGTTCGCGGCCCACTGGCTGCCCGCCGGTGCGGCGTGGATGCTGGTGCTGACCGGGTCGCTCTTCGGCATCAGTCTGGCCCGCAGTTTTGTCCAGACCGTCCATTATACGGTCTGGCACACTGCCGACCAGCTGGGCAGCCGGGGCGGCTGGCTGTCCCGGTTTGAGTTCCGGGTGCGGAGCCGTGAGATAAGCTACGCGGACGTCCGCGTCTCCCCCATCGCCCGGCTCATGAAGCGCTGGCCGGTGTTCGTGGTGGCAGGCAGCTGCCGCCCGGAGCTGCCGCTTTTCGTCTACCGCTCCGGGCAGGAAGAGCTGTTCCGGGAGCTGCTGCCCGAGTTCCGGATGCCGCCCGACACCCGGCACGACCTCACCCACCGCAGCGCGGTTTTCTTTGCGCCTGCCGGCATCCCGTTCGGGCTGTGCCTGCTGCTGGTGCTGGTCTCCCGCAGCGTTCTGCCTGCCCTCACGGGGACATTGCTCATCCCGACGGCGGTATTTGCCGTCTTTCTGGCGGGCGGTCTGATGGGCTGGCTGAAAGAGGGCATCTGGCTCCGGGAGGGCCGGTTCACCCTGCGGCGGCAGAAGGGTGTTTATCTCCACTGCATCTGTGTGTTCCACCCGGATGTCTGCCTGCGCACCTTCCAATCGCCCTGGGCGGCACGTTATCAGCGCATGACGCTGACGCTGGCTCTGCCCGGGCAGGTGCGGCTCAAGGTGCGCAGCATCCCCGTGCGGGACGCTGCGCCCTGTCTCAACGCTTTGGAGCAGAAAACATAAAACAAAAGGAAGTCTGATTCTCATGATAAAAACCATTCTCTTCGATTTGGACGGCACCTTACTGAACACCATCGACGACCTGGCCGACGCGGCCAACTGGGTCTGCACCCAGCACGGCTGGCCGACCTTTCCAGTAGAGACCTACAAGCACTTCGTGGGCAACGGCATCCCGAAGCTGGTGGAGCGCTTTTCCCCGGAAAACGCCCGGACGCCCGAACAGCTTGCCGCCACGCTGGCCGAGTTCTCGGCCCGGTATGACGCCCACAAGGAAGACAAAACGGCCCCCTATCCCGGCATCCTGGAACTGCTGGCCGCGCTGAAGGCCGAGGGCGTCCAGACCGCCGTTTTTTCCAACAAAGCGGACGCTTTTTGTGGAAAGATCATCGAGCACTACTTCGGCCCGGACAGCTTTTCGCTGGTGCGGGGCAGCCGCCCCGGTGTTCCCACCAAACCCGACCCGGCTGGCGTCTACTCCCTGATGGCTGACCTCGGCGCAGACCCGCAGAGCACCCTTTTCGTGGGCGACAGCGACGTAGACATCCTTACGGGACACAATGCCGGTCTGCCCGCTCTGGGCGTTCTCTGGGGCTTCCGGGGCGAAGCAGAGCTGACCGCCGCCGGGGCCGATGCTCTGGCCGCAAAGCCGGAAGATATTCTGACGTATCTTCACCAGCACTGAAAAAAAAAAGCACGGCCCTGCCGGGACGCTGAAATGCATCCTGGCAGGGCCGTATTTTTTTGCAAAAGGGACTGATTGAAAAATACCGCGAGTGAGCGTCTGAGCCATTTCTCAAGCAAAGAAAAAACGATTCAAAAGCGCTATTTTACAATTTTCCGCTTTTCTGCTATACTCGAGCTATAGAACGACCCCCGGCAGAACACCGAGGGACATCGAAACAGGAGGTTGCAACTTATGGGCTTTTTAACTGGTAAAACCGCCATCATTACCGGCGCAGGGCGCGCTGTCCTGAAGGATGGAAGCTGCGGCTCCATCGGCTACGGCATCGCCACCGCATACGCCAAGGAGGGCGCGAACCTCGTCATCACAGGCCGCAATGTCAAGAAGCTGGAAGCAGCCAAGCAGGAGTTGGAAAGCCTCTACGGCATCAAGGTGCTGCCCGTGCAGGCCGATGTCTGCGCGGGCGGCGACAACGAGGCCACTGTGGCAAATGTGGTCAAGCAGGCTGTCGATACCTTCGGCGGCATTCAGGTGCTCATCAACAATGCACAGGCTTCGGCCTCCGGCGTGCCGCTGGCCGAGCACCCCACCGAGCAGTTCGATTTGGCCATCTACTCCGGCCTCTACGCCGCTTTCTACTACATGAAAGCCTGCTACCCCTATCTGGCTGAGTCTCACGGCAGCGTCATCAACTTCGCTTCCGGCGCTGGCCTCTTCGGCAACTTCGGCCAGTCGGCCTATGCTGCCGCCAAGGAGGGCATCCGAGGTATGTCCCGCGTCGCCGCCACCGAGTGGGGCAAAGACGGCATCAACGTCAACGTGGTCTGCCCGCTGGCATGGACGGCCAAGCTCGAGCAGTTCAGGGACGCCTACCCCGACGCTTTCAAGGCCAACGTCAAGATGCCCCCCATGGGCCACTACGGCAACGCTGAGACGGAGATTGGCCGTGTCTGCGTCCAGCTGGCCATGCCGGATTTCAAGTATATGTCCGGCGAGACCCTGACGCTGGAAGGCGGCATGGGCCAGAGACCGTAAAACGACATCATCTGCTTCCTTGCATAACGAACCCCCGCCTGCTGGATGGTGCAGGCGGGGGAAATTTTTGCTCTGATTCCCGTTCGGGTCAAACGAAGCGGCAGCAACCACGGTAGACATTCCTGAAGATTGGGACCCGAACACTAAAAAAAGCTCCTCAATCCTAAGATTGAGGAGCTTTTTTATGACCCGTACGGGAATCGAACCCATGTTACAGCCGTGAAAGGGCCGTGTCTTAACCGCTTGACCAACGGGCCTTAGAAATACAGAGCTTCGCTAAAACCTCCGACTTTCATCATCCACTATTGCGGACGACCGTCCCCCTTATCTTAGCGAAACTCTGTAATGTGGTAGCGGTAACTGGATTTGAACCGGTGACACTTCGGGTATGAACCGAATGCTCTAGCCAACTGAGCTATACCGCCATATTTATTTGTTGCACTTGAACAGTGCTTTATTATTATATCCAACAACCCCCGTTTTGTCAACAACTTTTTCAAAAAAATCTTCAATTTTTTCATTCTTTCTGATTTTATACGTCTGTACGCAAAAAGACCCCGCCATCCTGTATGAATGGCGGGGTCTTTCAACATTTTATTGGAGAATGGTGGAAAGCAGGCTTACTTCTTGTGGACAGGCACCATGACCTCGAGGCCGCCCATGTAGGGCTGCAGGACCTTGGGGATGGTGACACTGCCATCGGCCTGCAGATGGTTCTCGAGGAATGCGATGAGCATACGCGGAGGAGCCACGCAGGTGTTATTCAGAGTGTGGGCCAGATAGGTCTTGCCATCCTTGCCCTTGACGCGGATGTGCAGGCGGCGGGCCTGTGCATCGCCCAGGTTGGAGCAGGAGCAGACTTCGAAGTATTTCTGCTGGCGGGGGCTCCATGCCTCGATGTCACAGCTCTTGACCTTCAGGTCAGCCAGGTCACCGGAGCAGCAGTTCAGCTGACGGACAGGGATCTCCATGCTGCGGAACAGCTCGACGGAGTTCTTCCAGAGCTTCTCGTACCAGTCAGCGCTCTCCTCGGGACGGCAGACAACGATCATCTCCTGCTTCTCGAACTGGTGGATGCGGTAGATGCCGCGCTCCTCGATGCCGTGAGCGCCCTTCTCCTTGCGGAAGCAGGGGCTGTAGGAAGTCAGGGTCAGGGGCAGAGCAGCCTCATCCAGAGTCTGGTCGATGAAGCGGCCAATCATGGTGTGCTCACTGGTGCCGATGAGGTAGAGGTCCTCGCCCTCGATCTTGTACATCATGGCGTCCATCTCAGGGAAGGACATGACGCCCTGCACCACGTTGCCGTGCATCATGAAGGGAGGGATGACATAGGTGAAACCCTTGTCGATCATGAAGTCGCGGGCATAGGCCAGAACAGCCTCGTGCAGGCGGGCGATGTTGCCCAGCAGATAATAGAAGCCATTGCCGGCCACGCGGCCTGCGGCGTCCATATCAATGCCGTCGAAGCTCTCCATGATCTCGGTGTGGTACGGGATGGGGAAATCAGGCACGACCGGCTCACCGAAGCGCTGAGCCTCGACGTTGTAGGTGTCGTCCGGGCCGATGGGTACGCTGGGGTCGATCATCTGGGGGATGGTGTACATGATCTCCTGAATGCGTTCAGCCAGCTTTGCCTCCTCGGCTTCCAGCTCTGCCATCTTGTCGGCGTCAGCCTTGACAGCGGCGTTGTTGGCGTCGATCTGAGCCTGCAGCTCAGCCTTCTTGGCCTCGTCGTCGCACTTCTTCAGCTGGCCGAACAGAGGGCCGTTGGCCTTGCTCAGCTTGTTGCGGGCAGCCTTCAGGGACTCGACTTCCTTCAGGCACTCGCGGTACTTGGCGTCCTTCTCGATGACTTCGTCAACGAGGGGGAGCTTTGCATCCTGAAACTTCTTCTTGATGTTTTCCTTGACCGCATCCGGGTTGTCGCGGACAAATTTGATGTCAAGCATGATAACTCTCCTTATACTCTATTGCTTGCACAGGGGGCGTTCCCCGCTGTGCCGTTCAAAGGCGGTGTTCCCCGCCTTGGTACGCATTTCTAATAACTTTTCTGCTCAGGCTCTCCTTTTAAGAGAGCTGTCGAGCGACAGCGAGACCGAGAGGTTTACTCCATATTATACTGCCCCAGCAGATTTGCAAAGGCTTTCAGCTGGTCGTCCGAATAGAAATGGACGGTCAGCTTGCCTTTGCCGTCGTGGTAGGCCACGCGGACTTCGCTGCCCAGCGCCTGCTTGAGGCTTTCTTCCACCTCCACCGGCAACGCACTTGGCAGCGGCGCGGCCACAGGCTCTTTTGCGGGCTTTGCCAGCTTTTTGCACAAAGCTTCAGCCTGACGGACGTTCAGCTGGTTGTCCGCTATCATCTGAGCCGCTTCCTCCTGCAGCTCCGGCGTAGGCAGGCCCAAAACGACCTTTGCGTGTCCGATCGTAATGAAGCCGCTTTTCAGCAGTTCCAGCACTGTTTCCGGCAGGCTCAGCAGCCGCAGGCTGTTGGCCAGTGCGCTCCGGCTCTTGCCCAGCTTGCGGGCAGCCTGCTCCTGGGTCAGATCGCAGCGGGTCATCAGCTCACGGATGCCGGCCGCCTCTTCCACAGGGTCGAGGTCTTCGCGCTGCAGGTTCTCCACCAGCGCAAGCTCCATGGCTTGCTCATCGGTCACGTCCTTGACGATGACCGGCACCTCGGTGAGGCCCGCCATCCGGCTGGCCCGCCAGCGGCGCTCGCCTGCCACGATGAGGTAGCCGCCGGACGGCTTCGGGCGCACCGCGATGGGCTGCAATAAACCGTGCTCGGCGATGCTGGCCGAAAGCTCTGCCAGCGTCTCGTCGTCGAAGGTCTTGCGGGGCTGGCCGGGGTCTGGCTCGATCTCCCGCAGGGGCAGCGTCTCGATTCTGGTATCTGACTCAAAGCTGGGGGCGGCGTCCTCAAACAGACTTTCCAGCCCCCGGCCCAGTCCTCCTCTTCCTTTTGCCATTGGTCTCCTCTCTCCCTCAGCCGTCCATCTTCACATCGGCCAGCCCCATCGTCTCGACCGGTTCCGCTGCAGCTTTTCCGCGGCGGCGCTTGGGTACAGCTTCGGCGGGGCGGTTGCTCTTCACGAACTCGATGGCAAGGTCCATATACGCCTCGCTGCCCTTGCCCTTCGGCTCATAGAAGTTGATGGGCTGGCCATAGCTGGGAGCTTCCGAAATGCGGATGCTGCGAGGGATGGTGGTCTGATACACCTTGTTTCCAAAGTATTTCTTGACCTGCTCCACCACCTGCAGTGTCAGGTTATAGCGGACAGAGAACATGGTGAACACCACGCCCTCGATGTCCAGATAGGGGTTGTACTTCTTGCGGACGGTCTTAAGAGTGCTGATAAGCTCCGACAGACCTTCCAGCGCGTAATACTCGCACTGCACCGGGATGAGGATGCTGTCGCAGGCGCACAGGCCGTTCAGCGTCAGCAGGTCAAGGCTGGGCGGGCAGTCGATGAAGATAAAGTCGTAATCCTTCTGGATGGGGGCCAGCGCCTTGCGCAGGCGGCTCTCGCGGCCCGGCAGGTCGATCATCTCAAGGCTGGCGCCCGCGAGGCGGGTGTTGGAACCGATGACGTCGGTGCGGAATTCCGTCTTGCGGACAGCCTGCCGCGCGTCGGCCTCGCCGATGAGAATTTCATATGTACCAATATCTACACTCCGCTTGGAAATACCATAACCGGTGGTGGTGTTGCCCTGCGGGTCGAGGTCTACGATGAGCACTTTTTTGCCCAGCGCCGCCACGCAGGACGAGAGGTTGACGGCTGTGGTGGTCTTGCCCACGCCGCCCTTCTGGTTTGCAACAGCAACGATTTTTGCCACGCTACTTGCTTCCTTCCGGGAAAAAGATTTGTTCCACATGGAACATTTCGAGGACGAAGCCCGCCGTTTTCCCCTCCGTGGGCCTCTTATACAGCCTAGTATAGCACATCAGCGCGGCTTTTTGAACTGGTTCTTTATAATTTCACCATAGGAAATGCAGATTCAGCATCTATTTTTTGCATTCTTTGAGGTTAAAAATTGATTTTTGCAGTAAAGCTGTAGCGTTGAGGCAGCTTGCTTTGCATTAGAGTCAGTTCTTCTTTAAGCAGGTTCGCGCGCTGGTAGCGCGGGGGATGTTTTATCTTACGGTCAAGTGGCTTGCGCTCCGCGCGGGCCAGAGCGCTCTTTCATTAAGGCTGATTGTTCTCTTTTGATGTCAAAAGAGAACCAGAAAACCACCAGCGATTTCGATGCGCTGGATCCACGAGAAAGGGGCTGCTCGCCCCTTTCAGACCCCGAAGGGGTAGTCGAAACGGAAAAAAGCTAGTCGCTGCGCTTAACGCTTTTTTCTCGTTTCTCCGATTTGCTGCTTCGCAGCTGGTGTTACGTCTCCGCTGACGGTAACGTCCAGCAGAAAGGTGAAATCTTCGGCGGAGCCGTAAATGGGAGAAGCACAAAAAAATGCGTTTAGCGAAGCGGCTAGCATTTTTGGGCTTCGACCTCATCTTTGGAATCGTTAAGGGCGAGCAGCCCTTAACTCGTTGCGGGGAGAGTGGAGTCCAGAGGTAGGGAGGGGGGATTCGAAACACCCCTCCCTACCTCTGGCCCGCGCGGAGCGCAAAGCCATTTGACCGAAAGAAAAAACCTGCCCCGCGCCACCAGCGCGAGAACCAGCTCAAAGAAAAAACCAGCCCTGCGCTCTGGCCTGCGCGGAGCGCAAAGCCATTTGACCAAAAGAAAGAACACAACCCCGCGCCGTCGGCGCGCAAAGAAAGTAACGGATCTTACGATAATACAAGAAGTACAAGGAGGCCCACTATGTCCAACATCGTCATCATCGGCTCCGGCCCGGCGGGGGTGTCCGCCGCGCTGTACACTGCCCGTGCGGGGGTGGACACCACCGTCCTCACCCGGGGGCCAGGTGCGCTTGACCGTGCAGAGCTTATCCAGAACTACTACGGCTTTGCCGCCCCCATCTCGGGTGCGGAATTGGAGCGTCAGGGCATCGAGGGGGCCAAGGCTGTGGGCGTTAAATTTGTGACCACCGAGGCCGTGGGTCTGACCTATACCGATAAACTCACTGTAGAAACCCTCGATGGAGATTACCCGGCGGACGCTGTTATCCTCGCCACAGGTGCTTCGCGGGCGACGCCCCGCATCCCGGGGCTGGCGGGCCTCGAGGGCCACGGCGTCAGCTATTGCGCCACCTGCGATGCCTTTTTCTATCGCGGCAAAGATGTGGCCGTGGTAGGCAGCGGCGAGTACGCCCTGCATGAGGTGCAGGCGCTTTTGCCGGTGGCGGCCAGCGTCACCCTCCTGCTGAATGGTGCGCCGCTGGCGGCAGAGTTTCCGCCGGAGGTGACTGTCCGGCCTGAAAAAATCGACGCGATCCTCGGCGAGCAGAAAGTCACCGGTGTCCAGCTGTCCGGCGGCGATGTGGTGGAGCTGGCGGGTGTGTTTGTGGCTCTGGGCGTTGCGGGCAGTACGGCGCTGGCCCGGAAAATCGGTGCCGCCGTGGAGAACGGCCGCATCGTGACAGATGAAAAAATGCAGACCACCGTCCCCGGCCTCTACGCCGCCGGAGACTGCACCGGCGGGCTTTTGCAGGTGGCGAAGGCCGTCTATGAGGGCGCTCTGGCAGGCACCGAAGCCGCCAAAGCGCTGCGGAAGAGGTGATTTAAGATGCCGGAGATCCTGCCTATCCCCAAATGCAGCGAGCACCGCCAGTGTCTCGCCTGTGCCTTCCCCTTCTGGGACAAGCTGACCGCCGAGCAGCAGGAGATACTCTGCCGCACTACCCGCCCGGTGCGCTATCGCAAGGGCGAGCGGGTCCACAGCCCGGTGGAGAACTGCGTGGGCATCCTGCTGCTGCGCACCGGCCAGTTCCGGGTGTATCTTCTCTCCGACGATGGCCGGGACGTGACCCTCTACCGCCTCTTTGGCGGCGAGATCTGCATCCTCTCCGCCTCCTGCGTTATGGACTCGGTGAACTTTGACCTCTACATCGACGCCGAAGAGGACACCGAGGCCTACTGCATCAGCGCAGGCGTCTTCCGCAGTCTCATGCAGCAAAACGTGGAGGTGCGGTGCTTCGCCTACCAGATGACCGCTGAGCGCTTCTCTGACACCATGTGGACGATGCAGCAGATCCTCTTCATGAGCGCCGACCGGCGGCTGGCCATCTTCCTTGCGGACGAGCTTGCCAAGACCGGCGGCGACGATGTCCGCCTGACCCAGGACCAGATGGCAAAGTACATGGGTTCTGCCCGCGAGGTGGTGAGCCGCCTGCTGAAATACTTCGCCGGTGAGGGCATCGTGAAGCTCTATCGCGGCGGGGTGACCGTGACGGATAAGGACAGGCTGACGAAGATAGCATACGGAGAATAAAACAGAAAAGGGACGCTGCGCAAATGCGCAGCGTCCCTTTTCTCGTGCGGAATTACCCTTTGCACCCCTGCTCTTCCCAGTCGCCGAAGTCAGAGACGTCGGCGATCTTAGTCGGGTCGAACTTGCCGTTTTCGTCCTTGGGGGCGACGGCGGGGCCGGCCTCCACGGGGTTCGGGTTCGGAGCCTCGGGGTCACAGACCGGGCGCTCTTCGCTCTGGTCGGGCAGGGTCACAGGCTCTGCGGCCTCAGCGGGCGCTGCCTCCGTCTCAGGGGCGGCGGGCTCCTCAGCGGGAGCGGTCTCTTCTGCCGGTGCGTCGGCTTCGGCCTCTGCCTTGGCCTCACCCTCGGCGTATGCCTCGGCGGTCTTGGCGGCCTCTGCGTCGTCCTTTTCGGCTTCCTCGGGGAACTCGATGGATTCGATGATGGGTGCGGCCTTCTCGTTCAGGAGCTTGTCCATGATGACGATAGCGGCACCGGTGGCCGCCACAGCGGCGGCAGTACCCAGAATGCGGAAGATTGCTTTCATGCCATGACCTCCTTGGTTGTGTTGTAGTTAGGAGAAGGTGACAACATCGTTCAGCGGCTTCTCGGCAGGCTCCACCGACAGTGCGGTGAGCACCGGGCCTTTGCCGCGGTAGATGTTATGGAACTTATAGCCGACCTTTGCGGTCACTTTGACCCATGCCCGCTGCTCGAGGGCCTTGTAGCCGTCGTAGCTGCAGGGGAAGCCCACGAACTGGATGTCCTGCACGCAGCAGGTCATGGCGAACCGGCCCGGCACGAAACTGTTCTTGCCGGCACGGTTGGTCTGGCAGACCTGTGCGAGGAACTTGACGGTCTTGCCCGCGTACTTCTGGGGTTCGTCCTGACAGTCCATATACCAGATGCCGTAATCGTCGTCCGGGATGTCGATGACCGGGGCGTTGATGTCGAAGGGCAGCGGGTCGGGGATGTCGTCGTAAGCTACGCTGCCGTCCTTGAATTCGTAGGCGATGTCACACTTGCGGGATGCCTGACGCACCAGCTTGTGCAGCTCCTGACGGGCGGCGTCGTTGTTGACGGCCTCGGCGCGGTTGAAGACGATGAGCTCACTGCGGGCGATCTTGTCCAGCATCAGCGCACGCATGGAGTTGTCGCGGGCGTAGGTCAGCGCGGTGGTGCCGTCGGCGGTGGCGATGCACTGGTAGACGATCCAGTTTTCGGGCAGATTGTTTGCCAAGTCCTGCAGCATCCACATACCGTTGTACTCGATGACCACGCGGCCTGCGTCGGCCTCCTTGGCCAGCTTTGCGAGGTTCTGGGGGTTCAGCTCAGCCTTGTCCTCGAGGTTGTAGAGGGTCACGCCGGGGAAGGCGAACTTCTTCTCATTGTACTCTTCTTCGCCCTCCTCGCAGACCAGCAGAAGGGTCTTGTCGCCGGAGTCGAAGTTGGGGTCTTCAAAGGTCTCCTGAATGAACTTGGTCTTGCCGCTCTCGAGGAAGCCCACAAACAGGTAAACCGGGATCTCATTTGCCATAATCTTTTATCCTTTCAGGGTCGGGGGCGATCAGCAGCCGAACAGTGCAGCGATGGCCTTCTCATCCAGCTTGGAGCCGATGACCACCAGCTTGCCGCCGACGTCTGCGCCGCGTGCGCGGACTTCCCACTCGCCGGGAACGTAGTCGAACTCCAGCCAGCCGTCTGCGCCGCCGTCCACGATGCCCTTGGAGCGGAGGATCATGCCGTAATTGCCGGTGTCCAGCTCGGTGAGGGCGTGCTCAATGTCAGCCTTGGAGAACTTTTTGGCCGTCTCGACGCCCCAGCTGGTGAAGACCTCATCGGCGTCGTGGTCATGATGATGGTGATGATGGCCGCAGCAGCAATGCTCGTCGTGGTCATCATGGTCGTGGTGGTGATGATGCTCATGCTCGTCTTCATCCTCATCATCGTCATCGTCATCATCATGATGATGGCCGCAGCAGCAATGCTCATCATGGTCATCATCGTGGTCGTGGTGATGATGGTGTTCGTGCTCCTCGTCCTCGTGGGCGTGCTCCTCGTTAGCCTTGGCAGCCATAGCGATCAGCTCAGCCTTGAAGTCGTCCTTGGTGGACATGGCCTTCAGGATCTGCTCGCCGGTCAGGGCGTCCCAGGCGGTGGTGACGATGGTAGCGGTGGGGTTCTTCTCACGCAGCATGGCCACAGCGGCGGCGATCTTTTCCTCGGTGGCGTTCTGGGTGCGGCTGAGGATGATGCAGCTTGCGTGGCTGATCTGGTCGTCGTAGAACTCACCGAAGTTCTTCATATACATCTTGACCTTGTTGACGTCGGCCACGGTAACGAAGCTGCTCAGCTGAACATCCAGATGCTCGGCCACGCCCTCGACAGCGCGGGTCACGTCAGACAGCTTGCCGACGCCGGAGGGCTCGATGACGATGCGGTCGGGGTGGTACTGCTCCACCACCTGCTGCAGAGCGGCGCGGAAATCGCCCACCAGAGAGCAGCAGATGCAGCCGGCGTTCAGCTCATTGATCTGGATGCCGGACTCCTTCAAAAAGCCGCCGTCGATGCCGATCTCGCCGAACTCGTTCTCGATGAGCACGACCTTCTGGCCTGCAAAGGACTCTTTGATGAGCTTCTTGATAAGGGTGGTCTTACCGGCGCCAAGGAAGCCGGAGAAAATATCGATCTTGGTCATAGTCTGAAATGCCTCTTTCTTTTATGCAGACGCCGCAAAGGCGCTGCCCAGCAGGCCCGTCGGGCCTTACAAGCAGTCCGGGCCGCTGAGTGCTGACCCGTAAAATTCCTACACTCCTATTATAACAAGGCTGTCAATGGCAAACCGGCCTTTTTGATGAGAAATTTGTAACATTTTTTGCAATTTGCTTGCATTTTCGGGCGGCAGGACCAAAATGAACCCTGCGAATTGCATTCTGCGCCCCGGAATGATACAATAAGGTACAGCAAACCATCGCCGCCGGACGTTTTTCCGGCAGAATAAAGAAAGAAGGCTTTTTAACATGAGCATGAATACTGTTCCCGAGCGTCTGGCCGCCCTGCGCGAGGCCATGAAGGCAAACGGCGTGGACGTCTACCTCATCCCGGTGGGAGACCCGCACGCCAGCGAGTATATGCCCGACCACTACACTGCCCTGACCTACTTCTCCGGCTTCCACGGCGAGAACTCCAACTTCGTCGTCACCATGACCGAGAGCGCTGTCTGGGCCGATGGCCGTTACTTCGTGCAGGCCGAGAAGGAGATCGCTGGCACGGAGATCCAGCTGATGCGGATGGGTGAGCCGGGCGTGCCGACCGCCGAGCAGTACTGCGGCAAAGTCCTGCCCGAGGGCGGCAAGCTGGGCCTCTGCGGCCTGACGGCTTCCTGCGGTCTGGTGCGCAGCCTGCAGAAAGAACTGGACGCTAAGAAAGGCACCATCAAGCTGCTGAACCTTGAGGACGAGCTGTGGACGGAGGGCCGTCCCGCCCTGCCCGCCACCCCGGCATGGCTCCTGCCGAAGGAATATGCAGGCTTCTCCCCTGCCGAGAAGCTGGGCCAGCTGCGTGCGAAGCTCTCTGAGCTGGGCTGCACCGCACAGCTGGTGGGCAAGCTGGACAATCTGGCATGGCTGCTCAATCTGCGTGCGATGGACATTCAATGCACCCCCTATGCCATGGCCTATTGCTATGTGACCCCCGATAAGGCGACCCTCTTCATCAACACCGCCCGCGTCAGCGCCGAGGCTGCCGCGGAGCTGAAGGAGAACGGCGTGGAGCTGGCCGAGTACGACGATGTGCTTACCGTCCTCGCCGCCCAGACCGAAGAGCAGACCGTTCTGGCCGACCCCGCTTCCGTCAACTACGCCGTTTACCAGACCCTGCAGGCCAACCCGGCTCTGACCGTCAAGGACGAGGCCGACCCCCTGCTGCCCATGAAGGGCGTCAAGAACGAAGTCGAGCTGGCTCACACCCGCGAAGCTCACATCCGGGACGGCGTGGCTATGGTCCGCTTCCAGATCGAGCTGGAGAACCGTCTGGCCGCCGGCGAAGAGCTGACTGAGCTGACCATCGACGAGATCCTCCACAAGTACCGCAGCGCACAGGACAAGTTCCTGACTGAGAGCTTCGGCACCATTGCAGCTTACGGCCCCAACGCCGCCATGATGCACTACCACGCCACTGAGGAAGACCACGCAAGGCTCGAGAAGAAGGGCTTCTTGCTGGTGGACAGCGGCGCGACCTATATGGACGGCACCACCGACATCACCCGCACCTACCCGCTGGGTGAGCTGACGGAGGACGAGCGCCTGTTCTATACATGGACGCTCCAGTGCCACATCGACATCGCCCGGGCTGTCTGGCTGGACTACTGCGACGGCCATATGCTGGACACCATCGCCCGTGAGCCGCTGTGGCGCCACCTCATCAACTACCGCTGCGGCACCGGCCACAGCGTCAGCCATGTGGGCAACGTCCACGAAGGCCCCCACGCCCTGAACGGCCGCAACACCACCGTTTTCAAGCCGGGCATGATCGTCACCGACGAGCCGGGCGTCTATGAGGGCGGCGTCGTGGGCATCCGCATCGAGAATGAGCTGGAGTGCTACCACAAAGCATCCAACCAGTACGGCGAGTTCCTGGCATTCTGCCCCATCACGTTCGTGCCGATCGCCACCTCCCCCATCGTCCCGGGCGTTTTGAGCCGCGACGAGCTGGATTGGCTGAACGCCTACCACCGCGAGGTCTTCGAGAAGCTGGCTCCCCGCCTGACCGAGGACGAGCGCGATTGGCTGGCCAAGAAGTGTGCCGCCATCGGAGCGTAACAAATAAAACAAGGGCTGCGGCATATCGACAACCTCTCCGTCATTGCTTCGCAATGCCACCTCTCCTATCGAGGAGAGGCTTTGGCATTTCGTAAAGCTTTATCTCTTCGCCAGAGGCTCCCCTCGGTAGGGGAGCTGTCGAGCGACAGCGAGACTGAGAGGTTGGGATGTGCAACAGCCCGTTTTTGTTTCTCGTTATAATTTCTGTTCCAGCTCTGCCTTGTGCTCTTTCCAGTAGGCTTTCGCCTCGTCGATGACCTTCTTGAAGGGGCCGGAGGGGTAAGTGCTCTCGGCGATGTCGATGAGGAATTTGTAGAGCTGGGGCCGCACCTGCTCATACATCCCAAGCCGGGTGTAGAGGTCCTTGTAGTAGTGGAACACCTGGATCTTGTTCTGCACCAGAGTGGCAGGCTTTATCTGGGTGTGGCAGATGCTCTGAGGGTTCTGGACATAGTAGTAGCCGGGCTGCGGGATGGACGCAAAGACTTCGGCGTACTGGATATACTGCATGTTGAACACGAGGTCTTCGGCCCAGCGCATCTCGCTGGTAAAGCGGATGTCGTGCCGGGTGAGGATGTCGCGGCGATAGAGCTTGTTCCAGAGCACGCTGTAAAAGTAAGAGGCGGGCTTGTCCATCAGGCGGCGGGCGAAGGTGTCCTTGTCGTAGACGCCCTCAGGCAGGAAACCGTATTCCCGGTTCTCCGGCGGGCGTGCAACATGCATGACGCCGAGGTCGTCCTGGATCTTTTCCAGCACCTGTTCCGGCTTCGACGCCCCGGCGGGGATGACCATGGTGTAGGGCGAGATGACGAGGTCGGCACCGGTCTTCTCTGCCGCCTCTACCAGCCGGGCCGTGTAGTCCGGGGCGATGTAGTCATCACTGTCCACGAACTGGACGTACTTGCCGCCGGCAAGCTTCAGGCCGAGGTTCCGGGTGTCGGACACGCCGGAGTTTGCCTTGTCCACCAGCAGGATGCGGCTGTCTTTTTTGCGAAACTCCTCGCAGACGGGCAGGCTCTTATCTTTGGAGCCGTCGTTGATGACGATGAGCTCGAGGTTCTTGTACTCCTGCCCGCAGATGCTTTCGAGGCAGCGGCTCAGGTGGCTCTGGGCATTGTACACAGGGACGATGATGCTGACGAGAGGCATTTCCATAGCAGTTTCTCCTTCTGTTTTTTATAGCAATGATACTCCCGCCGGGCCGAAAAAGCAAGCGCCGGCGGCAGGCCCGAAAGGGGGCTTCGGAATGATATTTCATATCGCGGTGTGCAGCCCGGACAGCGTCCTCCGCAGCCGGGTGGAGCGGCAGTGTCTCGACTATTATGCCCGGCGGGACGACGCCTGCATCATCGAGCAGCTGGACAGCCCAGAGGCCCTGCTGGCCCGGGACGACGCCGGGGAGCGGTACGAGCTGTACCTCATCGAGCTGCCGTCCACGGCAGCCGCCGCGTCGCTGCGGGCAGCGGCTGCACTCCGCAGCCGGGGGCGGCGCAGCCCGCTGGCTTTTCTGGCCCATACGCCCGCCCACGCCTACAGCGCCTACCGGGTGGACGCCATGCAGTATTTATTGCTGCCTGTCCCGCCGGAACAGCTGGACGCTCTGCTGGCCCGGGCCGCCGAGCCGGAGTACGGCCCGGCCATCCCGGTAGCCACGGCGTCGGGTCTGCGGGTGCTGCCCTTCGCGGACATCGAATACCTCGAGTGTACCCACCATGTGGTGCATTTCCATCTCGCCAGCGGCGAGGATGTGCCGTCCCTGTCTGTCCGGGTGCCGTTTGCACAGGTGGCCCAGCCGCTTTTAACGGATGAGCGCTTCGTCCAGCTCCACCGCTCCTATGTGGTCAATCTGGCAGCGGTGTCCCAGCTGGCGGCGGGTGAGTTCTGGATGCAGAGCGGCGCACGGGTCCCTGTCCCCCGCGGGCGGGAGCCTGCAGCCCGCACGGCGCTGAAAGATTATCTGGAAAAGCAGTTCCAATAAAGCAATGGGGAGGCCCTTCCGGGCCTCCCCATTGCTTTATAATTTTGTCCAGTCCAGCTGCGTCCAATCCGTTATGTACTGGTCGGCGAGGCGCTGCAATTCGGGCTGATCGGCAGCGCTGGTCTCGTCCTCGATGTCGATGAGGTAGAAGCCGCACTGTCTGGCCGTACGGGTGGCGTAGACAGCGTCCTCGCAGACAACGGCGTCGGCGGGTTCGCTGCCGCCCAGCCGCTCGAGGACTTCGTGGAACACCTCGGGGTGGGCTTTGCTCTTCGCGCCCTGTGCGGTGTAGAAGAACTCGAAATAGTCTGCGACGCCCAGCCGGGTGAGCACCTCTTCGCACTGCTCTGCCCAGGTGTTGGAGCAGATGCACATCCGCACGCCCTCGGCTTTCAGCCGGGCCAGCATCTCCCGGACGCCGGGCTTCAGCTCAACTTTTTTGTACAGATCCCGGATGACCTGCCGCATGGCAGGCTCGTAGTCCCGGAGGGTCAGGGGCAGATCGTAGGTGCGGATGAGATACTCCGCGCCCTCCACCATCCCCATGCTCAGCAGAACATCGTGGATGCCGGGTCTTGCGGTGCGGCCATAGCGGCGCAGCAGCTCCAGCGGTGCGCCCTGCCACACCACGGTCATGCTGTCGGTGAGGGTGCCGTCCATGTCGAAAATCCATTGCTTGCGGTGCATCTGTCGTCCTCCTGAATCGTTCTGGCAAGGTGAATTTATTATAGCACATTTTTTGTTACAAAAACAGAGAGAAATCTCCCGGGAAATATGCTATAATCTAGGCAAAACCGGAACACATCAAAGGAGGCAGAAAACATGGTGCAGAACAACACCCCCGTAAAGGCGCTGGTGCTGGCGGGCGGGGGCGCCCGCGGCAGCTATCAGGTGGGCGTCTGGCGGGCGCTGACCGAGCTGGGCTGGCGGCCCCAGATCATTACGGGTACCAGCGTCGGCAGCCTGAACGGCGCCATGTTCGCCCTCGACCTCTACGAGACGGCCCGGGACATGTGGCTGACCATCCGCAGCCAGGATGTGATGGAGCTGCCCGCCGAGGATGCGCCGCTTTCTGAGCTGCACGCATTCCTCAAAGACGCTGTGACTCAGGGCGGCATGGACGTTACCCCGCTGGAAGAGATCGTCGAGCGGGTGCTGGACGAAGAGAAACTCCGCAAAAGCCCCATCCGGCTGGGCCTTGTGACCGTGGAGCAGAAGACCCTCAAGGCCCGGGAGCTTCCGCTGGAAGACATCCCCGAGGGCAAGGTGAAAGACTACCTGCTGGCCTCTGCAGCCTGCTTCCCCGCCCTGCGGGCCCACACCATCGACGGGGTGTCTTACCTCGACGGCGGCTACCGGGACAATATGCCCACCGCGCTGGCCCAGAAGATGGGCGCGGAAGAGCTGGTCTGTGTAGACCTGGAGGGTGTGGGCATCACCCGCCCCAACCGCACCGGTCTGCCCACCACCCTCATCCGAAGCTACTGGGAGCTGGGCGACATCCTCCGCTTCGAGCCCGCCACCGCCCGGCGGAACATCGAGCTGGGCTACCACGATACATTGCGGGCCTTCGGGCGGCTGCGGGGCTGCGCCTACGCTGTGGACAGCGGGGCTGAGAGCAGCGCGGATGCTGCCGCATTCCATGCGGCCTTCGAGGCCGTCCAGAAGGACGTGCGGGAAAAGCACCCCTCCACCCTGACGGCAGACGCTGCTCTCCTGCTGGCAAAACTCTCAGATGCAGAGCTTGCCCCGCTGGAAGCCGCGGCTGAGGACGTGGGCGTAGACCCCGCCCCCTACTACACCACCCGTACTTTGGGAGAAGCTTTCCTTGCAAAATGCGACTTCGAGCGCCTCAGGAGCTTCGAGCCGCTGTTCGAGGGCGAAGCAGGCCCGGCGCAGGCCGCACGGGCCGCTCTGCTGCCCAACACCTTTTTGCAGGCACTGGTCTGCCGGGCGCTGACCGGCAGAGTGCCGCCGGAGGAGATGGAAACATGAAGGTATATAAGGGCTTTACCGCATCGCCCGGCCTCGTGCTGGGTCAGGTCAGCCGGCTGGACCGCCCGCCGCTGGTGTTCGGCGAGGGGCCTTTCCACCCCGAGCAGGAAAAGCAGGCGCTGGAAGACGCCATCAAGGTGGCTCAGCAGGAGCTGGACGAGATGGCCGGCCGCGCCGCGCCCTCGGAGCAGGCCATCTTCCTGTTCCAGAGCATGATGCTGGAAGACGAGGGCTTCATGAATGAGGTGGCTTTCCAGATAAAGGCCGGCGTCGGTGCTGCCGAGGCGATGGACCGTGTGGGCCACCGCTACGCCGCCCAGCTGGCCGCCATGAAGGACAATGCTTATATGCAGCTGCGGAGCGTGGACATCCTCGACGTGACCCAGCGCATCACCAACATCCTCTGCCACCGGATCCGCAGCTGGCTGGCCCTCGACCACCCGGTCATCCTTGCGTCTGACCTGCTCATGCCCACCGATCTGTTCAGCGTCCCGGCGGGCCGCATCCTCGGCCTCATCACCGCTGAGGGCAGCGACCAGAGCCATGCGGCCATCATCGCCCGCTCGCTGAACATCCCGGGCATCACCCAGGTGGGCGAAGATTTCCTGAAAGACTGCGACGGCCGCGAGGTCATCCTGAACGCCACCGAGGGCGAGTGCATCCTTGACCCGGATGCCGCCGCCCGGCAGAGCGCCATCACCTGCATCTGCGAGATGCAGCGCCAGAACAAGGAGCTGAACGCCCAGCTTGAGCTGCCCAACCGCACCCGGGACGGCGAGGAGTTCGAGCTTCTGGCCAACTGCTTCGGCCCCGAGGACGTGGGGACCGCGATGGAGTCCGGCGCGTCCGGCGTGGGCCTGCTGCGCAGCAGCTACATGATGATGCCCGGCCACGCCATGGACGAGCAGGAGCAGTATCTGTTCTACACCTCCTGCCTCGCCGCCGCCAGGGGCAGGATGGTGACGGTGCGCACCTTCGACTTCGGTGCTGACCGCACCATGGCCGACGCCTATCAGGGCGTCCAGTCCTCCAAGCTGGGCCTGCGGGGCATCCGCAGCAGCCTGCGCAATCTGCCCCAGATGGCAGTTCAGATCTGCGCCCTCATGCGTGCCGCCACAAAAGGCCCGCTGCGGGTCATGTTCCCCATGGTGACGAACATCGAGGACTGGGATTCCGCCATGCAGGTGGTAGACTACTGCCGCCGCAAGCTCGCCGAGCGGGGCGCGGAGTTCGAGCCTGACGTCCCCTTCGGCGTCATGCTCAGCGTACCCGCCGCCTGCCTGACGGCAGAGGACTTCACGGCTCACGGCTGCCGCTTCTTCGTTATCGGCACTAACGACTTGACCCAGTACACCCACGCGGTGAGCCGGGAACTGGCCATTGCCGAGCACTACTACCGTCCCGCCAGCCCGGCCATGAAAAAGCTCATCGCCATGGTGGTGGACGCCGCCAGGGAAGCGGACATCCCCGTCACCATCTGCGGCCTCGCCGTCGGCAATGCCGTCAACGCGACCCAGTATCTCCGCCTCGGCCTGCGCAGCTTCTCCATGAGCCCGCAGAACCTGTTGACCATCAAAAAGGCCCTGCGGGATGCAGATGCAAGATAAAGAAAAACGGCGTCCCACCTCGGCGGGACGCCGTTTCTGATGTCAGAACTTACTCGAGGTTCCCCGTCAGGGTCATGACGGCAGAGACAACGGCCAGCGGGGCCGTCTCACAGCGGAGGATGCGGGGGCCGAGGCCGACGGTCTTTGCGCCGGCTTTTGCGGCCATCTCAGCTTCCTCGGCGGCGAAGCCGCCCTCTGCGCCGGTGATGATGGCGATCTTCCGCTTTTCGCCATCGGCGGGCGTGGCCTCAGCCAGAAGCTGGCGCAGGGGTGCGCCGCCGCACTCGTAGCAGAAGAGCACGAGGTCATACTGGTCGAGGCTGCGGCAGACGGCCCCGAAGTTGGGCAGCGGAAGGGCCACATCCGGCAGGATGCCCCGGCCGCACTGCTTGGCGGCTTCAAAGGCGATGCGGTTGTAGCGCTCGTTTTTCTGCTCTTCCTTCTTGGGTGCGGCCACGCAGTAGCGGCTGAAAAACGGGATGAAGTGATCACAGCCCAGCTCGACGCCATGGCGGATGACCTGCTCCAGCTTGTCCTGCTTGGGGTAGCCCACCAGCAGGGTGACGTCCACGGTGGGTTCTGCGGTACTGGGATAGCCCGGCTCCACGCTGAACTCCACCGCCTCGTCGCCGAAACCGGTGATGGTGGCAGTATACTCGACGGCGCTGCCGTCGCAGAGGATGACGGTGTCCCCCAGCTTGCCCCGCATCACGCGGGAGAGATGGTGGGCATCGGCCCCCCGCAGCACGGCGGTGCCGTCGGAAATTTCAGTGGTAAAATAACGGTGCGGCATATTTTTTGATCCTTTACATCTTAGGCTCCCCTCACAGGGGCAATAACGACGACCGCCGCCAGTGGCGGAAGCAGGGAGTCGTTGTTGGGGCCGCGGCCAGCAAGGCGCAAGTGCTTTTCAAGCACGAAGCGAATGCTGGGAGCCGCAACCCGGCAATGGCAGTGCGAAG
>SKEF01001257.1_pt1 | contig 22876 bp, 20 predicted proteins | sample 4826691 | NCBI WGS metagenome assembly SKEF01 (sample SAMN11008816, study PRJNA524170) | human gut metagenome | biome: Human fecal sample; material: Feces; isolation source: fecal sample from pouch patient p23, p27 | host: Homo sapiens | place: Israel: Tel-Aviv | collected 2016-08-24
AAGATAAGCTTCATCTTTTCTACACAGGAAACATCAAGATGGATGGAGATTATGATTATATCAATAACGGAAGGCAGTCCAGCACTCTCCATGTGGAGAGTGAGGACGGCGTCCATTTTGGAACAAAAGAAGTAGCCGTTTCCTGGGAGGATTATCCGAAGAATTACACCTGCCACATCCGTGACCCGAAGGTCTGGAAAGATGGAGAGGAGTACCGCATGATCCTTGGCGGCCGTCAGAAAAGCGACCAGGGTGCCGTACTTTTTTATAAATCCGAAGATCTGAAAAACTGGAAATTCGACCATGAGCTTACCACAGAGAACGCATTCGGATACATGTGGGAATGCCCGGATTATTTTACCCTTGATGGACAGGAAGTACTTTCTGTATCTCCTCAGGGACTGACCAGGGAAGAGTTCCGTTTCCAGAACATTTATCAGTCCGGATACTTTATCCTGAAGGACGGAAAGCCGGAGGAAAAAGATTTCCGGGAATGGGATCATGGTTTTGATTTTTATGCACCCCAGACATTCCAGGATGGAAAGGGCAGACGGATCCTCATCGGCTGGATGGGAATGCCGGATGCAGACGAGGAGTATGTAAATCCTACAGCGCAAAGCGAAGGATGGCAGCATTGCCTGACGGTTCCGAGAGAAGTTACGTACAAGAACGGAATGCTTTATCAGTATCCGGTGAAAGAACTGAACGGGCTGAGAGAGAATAGGACTTCCATCAGCGGTTCCAGCGTGGAGCTTCCGGTGAACGGACCATTTGATCTGGATATTCAGGTAAAAGGTGATCAGGGCAAGGTAAGTCTTGGGGAAAATCTTTTCCTAGAGTATCAGGGCGGAGATGTGATCTTAACACTCTCCGAAACAGCCGGTGCAGGACGAAAAGTACGTAAAGCACATATTCCGTCCGGTAAAGTTGAAAGTCTCAGGATCCTTGCGGATACTACAGCTGTGGAGATCTATGTGAATGGCGGAGAAGTGGCTTTCTCCACCAGATATTATCCGGAGACACAGGAACAGGCTGTGAAGTTGGAAACTTCAAAAGCAGATGGAAATATTTACACACTGAAAAACTGTGTGGTTGAATAAAAAAATTCTGTGAAGAAAATCTGCAGGATCAGATTTATATTCACAGAAAATATGAAAGAACGTATAATAAAGCAGGTGGGAAAATCCGCAGCCGGAATCCCAGCCTGCTTTAAATTTTATTTTGAATGAATTACATGAATCCTTCCGGCTGCTTGAGAATAGAAGGACGGCTGCTGAAGAAACACCGGCGGCTGTCTTTACATAGAGGCAAAATAGTTTTTACAGAAGAGGAAAAATTCATGAACTACACATATATCGTGCAGTGTGCAGACGGCACACTTTACACTGGATGGACAAACTGCCTTTCCAGACGTATGAAAGCTCATAACGAAGGAAAGGCAGGTGCCAGATATACCCGGGCCAAGCGCCCGGTGAAGCTGGTCTATTACGAAGGTTTTGCAACAAAAGAAGAAGCGATGAGCCGGGAATACCGGATCAAACAGCTGACCAGAGAGAAGAAGCTGGAGCTGATGAAATTTTAGTTCTTAGTGCAGGGCCATGCCGGCTACAAAGAAATACATCACAACAAAGTGGCAGAGGCTTCCCAGCATAACAAAGATATGGAACACCTCATGAGAACCGAAATTCTTATGCTTCGCATTGAAGATTGGAAGTTTCAGAGCATAAATCACGCCGCCGATGGTATAAATAATTCCGCCGGCCAGAAGCCATCCGAAACCTGCCCGTGGCAGATTGTGGAAGATCGGCACAAAAGCCAGAACACACAGCCAGCCCATTCCAATGTAAATTACAGAGGAAAGCCATTTCGGGCAGTTGATCCAGCAACCCTTGAGGATCATGCCGATGATGGCAACGGTCCATACCAGTGTACAGAGAATATAACCGGTGCGGCCGTGGAGGACGATCAGGCATACCGGTGTATAGCTGCCTGCGATCATCACGAAGATCATCATGTGATCCATTTTTTTCAGGCGGCGGTTCACCTTGGCGGTGGAGTTTACAGAATGGTAAAGGGTGCTTGCCAGATAAAGAAGGATCATGGTCAGGATAAAAACACTTACTGCAAAAACGTGAAGAATATCCGCACTTCTGGCAGCTTTCACGATCAGTGGAGTGGCGCCGGCCACTGCAAGGAGCATGGCGATCCCGTGAGTAATGGCACTTCCCGGATCTTTTAATTTAAATTTCATAAAAACACCTCCTGTATGATATTCCGCAGGAATCTGTTGTTCGGATGCGGAATAACAGTCAAATAGCAATGTAGAAATTAATAAAATAACATGTAGTATTCAAAACTATATATCAAGTATACGAATACTATACCACTATTATTCGAAAATGCAACCCCCATTTTTGCAAAAATTTTATCAGAACTTAACAAACCCTTGCTCTGAAATAAACATTAGGCCAGTATACTGAGACAGAAAAAATAAGGCCCGTTTACAGGAGGAAAAAATGGCAGATACAATATACATGAACAGGGAATTATCCTGGCTGAAATTTAATGAGAGAGTACTTGAGGAGGCAGAGAATCCGGAAAATCCGCTGTGTGAACGTCTCACATTTGCTTCGATTTATCAGAGCAATTTGGATGAATTTTATATGGTCCGTGTGGGATCTCTGGTGGATCAGATGCTTCTTGCAAAAGATATCCGCGAAAACAAAACCAATATGACACCAAAGGAACAGCTGGACGCAATCCTTGCCAGAACCAAAAAGCTGAACCGTAAAAGAGATGTGGTTTATGAAGAGATCATGGAAAGCCTGGAAGAATACGGCGTACATATGCTGAATTTTCACAAGATCGAAAAAGAAGACCGCAATTATCTGGAACGTTATTTTGAGGCAGAAGTGGCTCCGGTTATTTCTCCGTCTATCGTCGGAAAAAGACAGCCGTTTCCATTTCTCCGGAATAAAGAAATCTATGCAGTAGTAGTTCTGGAAACAAAAAAAGGAAAGGAAAAACTGGGTATCATTCCGTGCAGCAGTGCGGGTATCCAGCGCCTGATCCCGGTTCCGGGAAAAACCGGCACTTATATGCTGTCCGAGGAACTGATCCTTCATTTTGTTTCAAAAATCTTCAAAGGCTATCACATCAAGGCAAAATCCCTGCTTCGTATTACCAGAAATGCAGATATTGATGCAGACGCTCTTTATGATGAAGATCTGGATTACCGTGAATTTATGGTAGAACTGATCAAGGCAAGAAAGAAACTGGCACCGATCCGCCTGGAACTTTCCAGAGAAATGGACGGAGATGTTGTTGAAACACTTTGTGATTATCTGGAAGTAGATAAGAATTTTGTATTCCGGGGAGATGTCCCGCTGGATCTTTCTTTTGTATTCCAGATTCAGGATGGTCTGAGAAAAAGAACAGAGCTTTTTTATGAAAAAAGAATTCCACAGAAATCTCCGGTGTTTAACAGCCATGAACCAATCCTTGACCAGATCGCGAAAAAAGACCGTTTTCTTTCCTACCCGTATGAAAGTATCAAACCGTTTCTTACCATGCTTCACGAGGCTGCCAATGACGAGGATGTGGTTTCTATCAAGATGACTCTTTACCGTGTGGCAAAACAGAGTAAGGTTGTGGAAGCCCTGATCGAAGCGGCAGAAAATGGAAAAGAAGTTTTCGTGCTGGTGGAGCTGAAAGCACGTTTTGATGAGGAGAACAATATTGGATGGTCCAGACTTCTGGAAGATGCAGGCTGCCATGTGATCTACGGTCTGGATGGTTACAAAGTACACTCCAAACTTTGCCAGATCATGAAGAAAAAAGACGGAAATGTGGAATATTATACACAGATTGGAACCGGAAACTACAACGAAAAAACAGCCCGTCTGTATACGGATCTTTCCCTGATGACAGCAGATCCGAAGATTGGAACAGAAGCGGCCAGAGTATTCCAGGCACTGGCAATGGGAGAAACCGTTGAAAACATGGAGCATCTTCTTGTGGCACCGAAATGTCTCCAGAATAAAGTTCTTGCCATGATTGATGAGGAGATTGAACATGCCAGGGCCGGAGAACAGACATATATTGGTCTGAAGATGAACTCTCTGACAGATAAGCGTATTATGAATAAGCTGGTGGAAGCGTCCTGTGAGGGAGTACACATTGATATGGTAGTCCGTGGTATCTGCTGTCTGATCCCTGGAGTGAAAGGACAGACAGAAAATATCCACATTATCAGCATTGTGGGACGTTTCCTGGAACATTCCCGTATTTATATTTTCGGAACACAGGAGAGGGCAAAGATCTATATTTCATCTGCGGACTTTATGACAAGAAATACTCTTCGCCGTGTGGAAGTTGCAGCTCCCATCGAAGACCCGGATATCCGGATGGATATCCAGGAAATGTTCGTGACAATGCTGAGCGATAACCGTAAAGCGAGAACCATGAATAATAAGGGAAATTATAAAATCGAACCATCCGATAATGCTCCGCTGAATTCCCAGGAAGTATTTCTGGAACAGGCATATGACAACGCAGCTCCTGTGGTTATGACAGTAAGGAAGAAATTCGCAAAGTGATTGCTGAGGTAAAAGCAGCTATTGACAGAAAATATCTGGCACGGCCGGCAGCAGTACCACAGGAAGTCAATCCGGATGCAGTAAAAATTATCAGAGAAAAAAGTCGGGAAATTTAATTTTCCCGATTTTTTTATATACATATTTCTCCCATTTTTTCACATAATAACCATACAGATAAACCAGTAACTGCCGGAAGCGGCAATGAACAGATAAAAAGTACAGGAGGAATTTGGAAAGATGAAAGCAACGGGAATTGTTCGCAGGATTGACGACCTGGGCAGGGTAGTGATTCCGAAAGAAATACGAAAGACGCTGCGGATTAAAGAGGGAACGCCTCTGGAAATTTTTACAGACAGAGAAGGACAGATCATTCTGAAAAAATATTCGCCGATCGGAGAGCTGACTTCTTTTGCGGAAGAATATGTAGATGCACTGGTGCAGACTACCGGGCTGGCGGCCTGTATTACAGACCGGGATCTGATAGTAGCGGCATCCGGGAGCGGAAGCCGGGAACTGGAGGGAAAAGAAATCAGCACGGAACTGGATGAAATTATTGCAGGCAGAGAGGGAAAATTTATCGACGGAAACGGCAGGGAAAAGATGTCTCTGGTTTCCGGCGGAGAAGATTCCTTCTGTGGAAAAATGATACAGCCAATTCTGTGCGCCAGTGATGCCATCGGTTCCGTGATTCTTCTTGGAAAAAATGAAAAAACAGTGCTGGGAGAAAAAGAAAGAGCTCTTGTCCGTACTGCGGCCAGTTTCCTTGGACGGCAGATGGAACAGTAGACAAAAATCCGGCAGTCAGGGCGGATGTGGGCAGCGGGAGGGAAAGCTGTGGTATTCTTCCAGAGTCAGGTTGGTGATGGTAAGCCAGGATGCCAGCGGCTTTGTCACATAGCGGATATGCCAGGGCTCATAGGGGACGCCGGTGATCTCTTCCCGGTTTTTGGGATACCGGAGAATAAAACCGTAGAGCGCTGCGTTCTTTTTCAGCCACCGGCCCTCACCAGTTGCGGAAAACTGTTCAGAGAGTTCCATATGGATGGAAGGACAGGAAACGTCCAGGGCAAGTCCGCTCTGATGCTCGCTTGTGCCTGGCTCCGCCACAAAAGGGCTTCCTGTAAAAAGTTCCTGTTGCCGCTTGAAAGAACGGTATCCGGAAACTGCCCACAGATTCAGGCCACATCGGTGGCAGGCGTGAAAAAGCTGGGAGGCGGCTCTGGCGGTCTGACATTCCAGCAGCCGTTTGGGATCACCTGGAGCTGCCTCAAATGGCAGGCCAATGTCAATGAGATGTTCCGGTACAAAGGATTCCGGCAGAGGATGCTCCCGGTTGATCAGACGGGTGTAAAAATCTCTGTGCATAAAAAACCCCCTTTCCTTATCCATAAGCTTATGAAAAGGAGAGGGGATTTATGATTGGAGATTTTTTTTAATTAGAGAGCTTTTTCACTCATTTCTTCCAGCAGGGCCTTTTTCATGTCATAAAGTGGCTGGGAAAGATCTACATATACTTTCTGCGGATTTACAAAACGTCTGGACTCATCCCACAGTGTGTTCTGCTCCTGTTTGCAATAGTCGCGGAGTTCCATGACAGATGGAGATTTGTAAACGCTCTTACCACCTTTAATTACCGGAACAAGAAGCTCACGGAGTTCGTAGGTTCCGCCCAGAACTTTGGTCTTTTTCCAGGTGTCAACCGGGTCGAAGATAACCATGGTTTCTTCCGGATCAAATTTCTCATCTGCCAGGCAGATCAGGTCTGCTTTGATCTTTCCGGTCTTCTTGCTGTAGATACGGTATACCGTCTTGTTGCCCGGGTTGGTAACTTTCTCTGTGTTTTCGGAAAGTTTGATCTTCGGCTGGAAGGTATCACTGTCAGCGTCTTTTACAGCGGCAAGTTTGTAAACGCCGCCGAATGCCGGGTTGTCATCGGCTGTGATCAGCTTGGTTCCAACACCCCAGGAATTGATCTTGGCATCCTGAGCTTTCAGGCTCTCGATAAGGTATTCATCAAGATCGCTGGATGCGGAAATGGTGGCATCATCAAAACCGGCAGCAGCCAGCATCTTGTAGGCTTTTTTGGAAAGGTATGCAAGGTCACCGCTGTCGATACGGATTCCGTAGTTTTTCAGCTGGATACCCTCTTCACGCATTTCTTCGAATACACGGATTGCATTGGGAACACCGGATTTCAGGACATCGTAGGTGTCAACCAGAAGAGTGCAGGAATTCGGGTAAAGTTTCGCATAAGTCTTAAATGCGGTGTACTCGTCCGGGAAGCTCATGATCCAGGAATGTGCATGAGTTCCAAGAACCGGAACGTCAAACATCTGGCCGGTCAGCACGTTGGAAGTACCTGCACATCCGCCGATCACTGCAGCTCTGGCTCCGAAGATTCCGGCATCCGGACCCTGGGCACGGCGAAGACCGAATTCCATGATCGGATCACCCTTGGCTGCGTGGCATACGCGGGCTGCCTTGGTAGCGATGAGGCTCTGATGGTTCATGATGTTCAGGATTGCGGTTTCCACAAGCTGCGCTTCCATGATCGGTGCGATAACTTTGACCATTGGTTCTCTTGGGAAGATTACGGTTCCTTCCGGAATTGCGTAGATATCACCGGTGAATTTGAAGTTGCTTAAGTACTCAAGGAAATCTTCCTCAAAGATGCCAAGACTTCTCAGATAGGTGATGTCTTCTTCTGAGAAACGGAGATTCTCGATGTATTCGATCATCTGCTCCAGTCCGGCACAGATAGCAAAACCGCCGCCACATGGATTGTTGCGGTAGAACATATCAAAGATAACAGTCTGGTTGGTCGGGTTTTTGAAATAGCCCTGCATCATGGTAAGCTCATAGAGGTCCGTGAGCAGAGTAAGGTTATTTGCTCGCATAAAGTTCTCCTTTAAGTGCCTCCGGATATTGTGACCGGAGGAAAATACACGGTAGTTTCCGTTCTTTTTTTATAAGGCTTATTATAACACAAAGGAGGGGATTGTAAAATTTTTTTTACAGAAGGGTCAGATTTTTTGATGTGCATAAAAATGGATAATTTTCATACTTTTTTTATTAGAAAAAGGTTACATAAAATTGACACCGGAAAATGAATGGATTATTATAAATGTATAAAAAATTTGAACAGGAGACGGCAATGGGTGATAATATTTTTCTGAAGGAAATGAAAGAAATCCAGTTTGAGGATTATTTTAAATATGATGCCAAATGCAGAGGAAATCTGGGAGATGAGCTTCCGGTAATGGTATATCGGATGCTGGAGTATTCCCTGAAAGACGAACTGAAGAACCGGTTTGGAAAAGAGGTTCAGATTGATGTATTTCGAAGTGCAGGCCGTAAAGCAGGAGAATATTTTGCAAAAAATATGCTGAATCTGGATGTGCCGCAGGATCAGTTTGTCAATGAACTTCAGAAAAAAATGCAGGAGCTGAAAATCGGGGTTCTCCGTATTGAGGATGTAAATGAAGAAACCGGAAAAATTATCCTGACCGTTGCGGAAGATGCAGACTGTTCAGGGCTTCCTGTTCTCGGGGAAACCGTATGTAATTATGATGAAGGTTTTATAGCAGGAATCCTTTCTCTGTACTCCGGAAAGCCGTACACGGCGGTAGAAGTTGACTGCTGGGCAACGGGAGACAGAGTTTGCCGTTTTCATGCAGATGTACAGGAATGATCGGAATAGAGGTTTGATAAATGGAAGACAGAAACTGCGAACTGTTATTTGAATATCTGAGATCAATTTTATACGATTCTGAAGTGAAAACTCTGGAGATAGACAGCCTGGATGAGCCTTTTCGAAAACTTGGAATGGGTTTGCAGTATCTGGAAACGGCAGTAAAGGAAATGAAACAATGTTCTGCCGCATTATCCAAAGGAGACCTTTCCAGCTTTAAGCCCGCCAGAGAGAATTTTCTGTGTGAAAATCTCAAAAATATCCATGCGAACCTGAATCATCTGACCTGGCAGGCCAAGCAGGTAGCCAAGGGAGATTATTCTCAGACCGTTTCTTATCTGGGAGAATTCTCGGAGGCTTTTAATACCATGACGGAGCAGCTTCGGGAAAGAGAAAAGTCCCTGAAGCTTATTGCCGAGCAGGAGAAGAAACATGCAGAGATGGCGGAGAGCTACAGCCAGCTTCTGATGGAACTGATCGCGAGAAGTGAAAAGGAGATCCTGGTGATTAGTCTGGACGGAAAGAGCCTTCTGTACAGCAACCGGAGAACGGAAGAAGAAGTACAGAACTGGGATGTTTATAAACAGTGGATCAGCCAGATCGGGCAGAAGAAGCAGCAGGAGGACAGACGGAAAGAACGTTACGAATGGAAGTGGGAGGCAGAAGATTCCACCCACAGATTCTATGCCATTACTACCGGTAAGATGAAATGGCAGGGTGAATGGGCTTATGTGAATATTGTTCAGGAAGTTACAGAGACGAGAGTTAAGGAAGAACAGCTGAAAGCAGAAGCATACCAGGATATGCTTACCAGGATCGGAAACCGTTTTTATCTGAAAGAAAAGGCAGAAGAGATTCTGCAAACAGGGGAGCAGATTTCGGTCTGCTACTGTGACCTGGATCATCTGAAATATATTAATGATACGTTTGGCCATCAGGAAGGGGATGCATATATCCGGTTTTTTGTCAGGATCGTAAATGAAAATATCCGGGAAGAAGATGTTTTTGCCCGGATCGGCGGAGATGAATTCTGCATTCTGATGAGGGACTGTGCAGGTGATGATGCCAGAAAACGTTTGGCTGATATCCAGAAACAGTTTGTCCTGAGAGAAAAAACAAATTATGCCCGCAGTTTCAGTTGCGGAATTGTAGGAGTTCCCCGGAATCATGATAAGGTAGATCTGGATACATTGCTTCATGAGGCTGACGAAGTGATGTATAATCAGAAGAGGGAACATAAAAAAGAATATCAGAGTGAACTTGGAATATAAATATTTGTTTTACTGTATAACTGAAAAATGCCGGGAAGCCGCATAAAATAAGGCTTCCCGGCACTTTGGAAAAGTTTTTTAGAAAAAAATAAAAAAATTTGAAAAAAGGGGTTGCAATTTTAAAAAAGCTGTTATATAATATCATTCGTCGCAAGCGATAAGGCAAGCGAAACAAAAACACATAGGGCTATCGCCAAACGGTAAGGCAACGGACTCTGACTCCGTCAGTTCAAGGTTCGAATCCTTGTAGCCCTGCTTCTTGAGCACCTCGATGAGAGGTGCTTTTTTGTTCTATGAAATAAGAGAAAAAACAAGTGTGTTTCTTTAGAACAAGTGATACAATAAATTTGCAGACAGTATAACAGGAGGCACATTATGAGCTACAGTTTTGAAAGTCGCGTAAGATTCAGCGAGATCGGAGAGAAGGGCTGCCTGACGCTGCCGGGAGTTCTGGATTATTTTCAGGACTGCTGTACCTTTGAATCTGAACAGACAGGTCTCGGAATGGAAGCATTAAAGGTACAGAAAAGAGCCTGGGTACTTTCCGCATGGCAGGTAATTGTGAAGAGATATCCGAAGCTTGGTGAAAATATAAAAGTAACGACCATTCCTTATGGATTCCGTGGTTTCATCGGAATGCGTAATTTTATTCTTGAGACAGCGGATGGCGAGAGACTGGCCTGGGCGAATTCTTACTGGTCCTTTATCAACACAGAGACAGGACTTCCGGAAAAGCTGACAGCAGCAGATACCGATCCTTATGACCTGGGCGAGAAGATGGAAATGGATTATGCACCGAGAAAGATCGCACTTCCGAAAGAACGGAAGCCGCAGGAATCTTTTGCCGTACAGAAACATCATCTGGATACGAACCACCACGTAAACAACTGCCAGTATATCCGAATGGCAGCTGATTTTCTGCCGGAGGATTTTGCGGTCCATCAGCTTCGTGTGGAGTACAAGAGACAGGCTGTCCTTGGAAATGTAATGATTCCGGAAGTATATATGGAAGCAAATAAGGCAACGGTAGTTCTCAATGCGGAAGATCAGGAACCCTACGCTGTGGTGGAATTTACAAAGTAATCAGAGCTGTTTTAAACAGCATGGATATATTACGAAGTGGATTGTAAAGACACTTTATAAAAGGGAGGAAACGCAATGCTGGAAAAATTAAAAGAAGAAGTTTACAGAGCAAACATGGATCTGCCGAAATATGGCCTGGTTACGTTTACCTGGGGAAATGTCAGCGGTATCGACAGAGAGAAGGGACTTTTTGTCATCAAACCAAGTGGTGTGGATTATGATAAACTGACGCCGGAAGATATGGTTGTTGTTGATCTTGAAGGAAATAAAGTTGAGGGTAAATACAATCCATCTTCTGATACTGCCACACATGTGGTACTTTACAATGCGTTTCCAAATATCGGAGGTATTGTGCATACCCATTCATCCTGGGCTACAAGCTGGGCACAGGCAGGAAGATCTATTCCATGTTACGGAACCACACATGCGGACTATATTTACGGAGAAGTTCCATGCGTGCGTAACCTGACAAAAGATGAGATCGAGGAAGCCTATGAGAAAAATACCGGTATTCTCATTGCCGACTATTTCAAAGATAAAGATTACGAAGCAGTTCCGGCAGTCCTCTGCAAAAACCACGGACCGTTTACCTGGGGAAAAGATGCACATGAGGCTGTTCACAACGCAGTTGTCCTGGAAGAAGTTGCCAAGATGGCTTCCCGCTGCGAGCTGATCAATCCGGATGTAAAACCGGCGCCGCAGGAGCTTCAGGATAAACATTACTACAGAAAACATGGCGCAAATGCCTACTATGGACAGGGAAATAAATAAGAAAAAAAAGAAGCAGAAGAATGTCACATGGAAAAGTGTGGCATTCTTTTTTTGTGGAATATAAATTGTGGAGAGGTGCCGTTTACGGGCGGGCAGTAATTCAGAATGGAATAACTGTTTTACTGATACAATAGTGTCCTGTAAAAGATACTATCCAGGGTAAAACAATGAAGAAATGTTCATTTTTTGTCGAAAAAAACCAGATTTGCTGACCTTTAACACAGGTGCCACCAAAATATGTGCTAATGTCAAGAAAAATGCAGAACATTAACACATTTTGGAAAACAGGTGGCAGGATGAAAATTTACACTTATCAGGGAAGAAAGAACGTTTCCGGAGAAAAAATACGTCAGATGAGAAATATAAAACGGATGTCACAGTCAGATCTGGCGGCAAAAATGCAGGTGGAAGGTGTGATGCTGGAACGTGACAGTATCAGCAGGATCGAAGGCGGAGAACGTTTTGTGGCAGATTATGAACTGAGAGTGTTTGCAAAAGTGCTGGGTGTGGATGTGAAGTGGCTACTGAACGAAGAGTGCTCCTGAGATCAGCAGCATGATAATTGGTATGACTGATATTTATACAGCAAACTACTTGATATTTATGTCGGAAACTGCTACAGTATAAAGAAAAAAGGCGACCGGGAAACCTTGCGGGGGTAAACGGTCACGGATAAAGAGATAGAGGCGCGGATTTTATCAGTATTTATGGACGAGAGGCCCTGGCAGGCTGTCCATAAAGAAAGGAAAATCTGCCGAAGTGCTCTGAAAGGCCAGATGACAGGGTACTGGGATAACGCAGAATATGCGTTGTACTGTCACGGATGTGGAGCGCTATCGTAAGTTGAATAAAGAAGATTATTTAACCGGAGGTGTTCTAAGAAGGGACAGCCTCCGTTTTTTTGTCCCCGAAAAGGGAGGAGAAAAATGAGTAAAAAAGCAGGAACAGCATTGTCTGTTATGGCAATGGTATTCATGGGCGCACTGGCAAGTCCCCTGACTGTGCTGGCTGCGGATGCGGAGGAGACTTATCAGCCTGCTCTGTATGCAACAATCTGGGCACTGCTTCCACCTCTTGTAGCGATCATCCTTGCGCTGATCACAAAAGAAGTATACAGTTCTCTGTTTGTGGGAATTGTAGTAGGAGCACTGCTTTATTCCGGATTCAAATTCGAAGGAACCGTAACACAGATTTTTGAGGGAGGAATCATCAAGGTTCTTTCTGACAGCTATAACGTAGGTATCCTGATCTTCCTGGTTATCCTGGGATCTGTGGTATGTATGATGAACAAGGCCGGCGGCTCCGCCGCATTCGGACGATGGGCCAGCAAAAAGATCCACACACGTGTAGGTGCGGAACTTGCCGCAATTGTGCTTGGTATTCTGATCTTTATTGATGATTATTTCAACTGTCTGACAGTAGGAAGCGTTATGCGTCCGGTAACAGACAGACATCATGTATCCAGAGCAAAATTTGCATACCTGATCGATGCGACAGCTGCTCCGGTATGTATCATCGCACCGATCTCATCCTGGGCAGCAGCAGTCAGCGGATTCGTAGAAGGACAGGATGGACTTGCAATCTTTGTAAGAACCATTCCGTATAACTTTTATGCGATCCTTACGATTGTGATGATGGTTGGCATGGTACTGATGAAAACCGAGTTTGGTGCCATGAGAACACATGAGATCAATGCTCTGAACGGAGATCTTTATACAACATCTGCAAGACCGTATGAGAATGCAACGGATGATGAGACACCGAATCCGAGAGGAAGGGTGATCGATCTTGTGATCCCCATCGTTGTGCTTGTTATCTGCTGTGTCATCAGTATGATCTATACAGGAGGATTTTTCAGCGGAACAGATTTTGTTACTGCATTTTCACAGAGTGATGCTTCTGTAGGCCTTGCAATGGGAAGTGCCTTTGGTCTGGTATTTGCCATTATCTTCTATATGATCCGACGTGTGATCAATTTCAGAGATTGTATGGGATGCATCCCGGAAGGCTTCAAGGCCATGGTACCGGCGATCATGATCCTGACCTTTGCATGGACACTGAAGGCTATGACAGACTCACTTGGTGCTGCGGTATTCGTAGAAGAAGCAATGCGCTCCGTTGCCGGTGGTATTGAAGTTATCCTTCCGGCCATTATTTTCCTGGTTGGATGCGGACTTGCATTTGCTACCGGTACTTCCTGGGGAACCTTTGGTATCCTGATCCCGATCGTTGTTGCGGTATTTGAGAAATCCAGTCCTGAGATGATGATCATTTCCATGTCTGCCTGCATGGCAGGTGCGGTTTGCGGAGATCACTGTTCACCGATCTCTGATACAACGATCATGGCTTCCGCAGGAGCACAGTGTGATCATGTGACTCACGTTTCCACACAGCTTCCGTATGCGATCCTGGCTGCGGCAGTATCCTTTGTAACTTATATTGTTGCAGGCTTTGTAAAAACAGCATGGATCGCTCTTCCGGTGGGAATCGTGCTGATGCTGATTGTACTTTTTGTCATCAAGATGAAAAACCCGATGCCGATTGAGAAACCGACAGAATAAATTAATAAAAAAACAGATGGACCGGATGCGGATCACAGATATCCGCATAACCGACCGATAAAAGGCAGTGACGGAAAGAAATTTCCAAAGCTGCCTTTTTTGTGCTTTCTATAATAATTCTCTTATGTTATAATGCAGGACAGACAGCAAACAGTAAATGAACATATATATTTTTTAGGAACAGGAGTAAGAATGATAGAATTAGGTAAAAAACAGAAATTACTGGTTGTAAAAACCGTAGATTTCGGAATATATCTTGGAGAGGACCGAAACGCACCTCAGAACGAGCGTGTGCTTCTTCCGTCCAAACAGGTACCGGAAGGAACCAAAGTAGGTGATGAGATCGAGGTATTCATCTACAAAGATTCCCAGGACAGACTGATCGCTACTACCCGTGAGCCAATGCTCCAGGTAGGACAGACAGCAGTCCTCAAGGTTAAACAGGTCACTAGGATCGGAGCTTTTCTTGACTGGGGACTGGAGAAGGATCTTCTTCTTCCGTATCATGAGCAGACTAACAGAGTCCGTGAAGGTGAGGAATGTCTGGTAGCTCTTTATGTAGATAAGAGCAGCAGACTCTGTGCAACTATGAAAGTGTACCATTATCTTTCCACCAGAACTCCTTATGTACCGGGAGATATGGTGAAGGGCCGTGTCTATGAGATCAGCGGAAACTTCGGTGTTTTTGTTGCAGTAGATGATAAATATTCCGCACTGATCCCTGCAAGAGAGGCAACCGGCAAATACAGACCGGGAGCTATTCTTGATCTTCGTGTCACTGAGGTAAAAGAGGATGGAAAGATGAATGTCAGCGACCGTCAGAAAGCTTACATCCAGATCAATGAAGATGCAGAGAGCGTACTCAGCGTGATCGAGGAATTTGCAGGCGTGCTGCCATTTGATGATCATGCTTCACCGGAAGTCATCAAGAGAGAGTTTGGTCTCAGCAAGAACGCATTCAAGCGTGCGGTCGGCCATCTGATGAAAGAAGGAAAAGTAGAGATCCGTGATAAGAGGATCTACATTAAAAAATAACAAGGTGTTGACCGGCTCCGGATCAGACACGCTCCGGCACGTTCCGAGAAAAGTGCAGAGCGGGGAGGATCCGGAGCCCTGTTTTTACAGTAAGGAGAGAAGGATTTGGAGTTTACACATTTACATGTCCATACAGAATACAGTCTTCTGGATGGCTCCAATAAGATCAAAGAGTATGTAGCCAGAGTAAAAGAACTGGGAATGGACAGCGCGGCGATCACCGATCATGGCGTTATGTATGGTGTGATCGATTTTTACAGGGCTGCCAGAGAAGCCGGGATCAATCCCATCCTGGGATGCGAGGTTTATGTGGCTCCGGGTTCCCGCTTTGACCGTGAAGTGGGAAGTGGCGATGACCGTTATTACCACCTGGTTCTGCTGGCCGAGAATAATCAGGGCTACAGCAACCTGATGAAGATTGTATCCAAGGCATTTGTGGAAGGCTTTTATTACAAGCCACGTGTGGATCTGGAACTTCTGGAAAAATATCACGAGGGGATTATTGCCTTAAGTGCCTGCCTGGCAGGAGAGGTCGCAAGGTATCTTGCCCGTGGAATGTATGAGGATGCAAAAATCGCAGCCCTGCGTTATCAGGATATTTTTGGAAAAGGAAATTTCTTCCTGGAGCTTCAGGATCATGGAATTCCGGAGCAGCAGACGGTAAACCAGCAGCTTCTCCGCATGCACAGAGAGACAGGAATCGACCTGGTTGCTACCAATGACGTGCATTATACCATGGCTGAGGATGCGGAGCCCCATGACGTGCTCCTCTGTCTGCAGACCCAGAAAAAACTCAGCGATGAGAACAGAATGCGCTATGAGGGCGGCCAGTATTATGTGAAATCTCCAGAAGAGATGGCGAGACTTTTTCCATATGCTCTGGAAGCTCTGGAAAATACCCACAAGATCGCGTTGCGCTGCCACGTGGAGATCGAATTCGGCGTGACCAAGCTGCCGAAATATGATGTGCCCGACGGACTGACCTCCTGGGAGTATCTGAACAAGCTTTGCCATGAAGGGCTGGAACAGCGTTATCATCCGGTAACCGATGCGCTGAAAAAACGCCTGGATTATGAGCTGTCCACCATCAAAAACATGGGATATGTAGATTACTTCCTCATTGTGTGGGACTTCATCAAATATGCCAGAGACAATGATATCATGGTCGGCCCGGGACGAGGTTCCGCCGCAGGAAGCCTGGTTGCCTATACACTTGGGATCACCCAGCTGGATCCGATCCGGTATGATCTTCTCTTTGAGCGTTTCCTGAATCCGGAACGAGTATCCATGCCGGATATTGATGTGGACTTCTGCTTTGAACGAAGACAGGAAGTTATCGATTATGTACGGCGGAAATATGGCGATGACTGCGTGGTTCAGATCGTTACCTTCGGTACTTTGGCAGCCCGCGGTGTGATCCGTGATGTAGGCCGTGTTCTGGACATGCCTTATGCCCAGGTAGACACCATCGCCAAGATGGTTCCACAGGAGCCAAATATCACCATTGATAAGGCACTGGGAATGAATCCGGAGTTCCGGAAAGCCTATGAGGAACAGGAAGATATCCACCGCCTGATTGACCTTGCCAAGCGTCTGGAGGGTCTGCCAAGACATACTTCCATGCATGCAGCAGGTGTTGTGATCAGCCAGAAAGACGTATCGGAATACGTACCTCTTTCCAGAGCCCAGGACGGTTCCATTGTCACGCAGTTTACCATGACAACACTGGAAGAGCTGGGACTTCTGAAAATGGATTTCCTGGGGTTACGTACCCTGACCGTTATCCAGAATGCAGTAAAAATGATAGAACAGAGTACAGGCGTTCTCCTGGATATGCAGAAAATTGATTACAACGACAAAAAAGTACTGGATTCTCTCGGAACGGGACGTACTGACGGCGTGTTCCAGCTCGAGAGTGCCGGAATGAAAAACTTCATGAAGGAACTGAAGCCTCAGAGCCTTGAGGATGTCATCGCGGGAATTTCCCTTTACCGTCCGGGTCCCATGGATTTCATTCCGCAGTACATCCGCGGAAAAAACCGTCCGGATACCATCCGTTATGACTGCCCGCAGATGGAGCCCATCCTGAAGCCGACCTATGGCTGTATCGTATACCAGGAGCAGGTTATGCAGATCGTCCGTGATCTTGCAGGCTATACTCTTGGACGAAGCGACCTGGTGCGCCGTGCCATGTCCAAGAAGAAAGCTTCTGTTATGGCAAAAGAGCGCCAGAATTTCGTTTACGGAAATGTGGAAGAGGGGGTTCCGGGCTGTATCGCCAACGGCATTTCTGAGGAGATCGCAAACAAGATCTACGATGAGATGACAGACTTTGCGAAGTATGCTTTCAATAAGTCTCACGCTGCCGCTTATGCGGTGGTTTCCTATCAGACCGCATATCTGAAATACTACTATCCGGTAGAATTCATGGCTGCGCTGATGACGTCCGTTGTGGAAATGCCAAACAAGGTAGCGGAGTATATTTCCGTATGCCGTCAGATGGGAATCCAGATCCTTCCGCCGGATATCAATCATGGCATGTATGGTTTTTCTGTTGACAACGGTGCCATCCGCTATGCACTTTCTGCTATCAAGAGTATCGGCCGCCCGGTTATTGAGGGGATTGTGCGGGAACGAGAGGAGCACGGGGAATATACTTCCCTGAAAACTTTTGTGGAGCGAAATATTGATCAGATCAACAAACGTGTTGTGGAAAATCTGATCAAGGCCGGAGCACTGGACTGTCTGGAAGGAAACCGGAAACAGAAGATGACCATATATACGCAGATCATCGACAGTATCAACCAGGACAAAAAGCACACCATGGCCGGACAGTTGAGCCTTTTTGATATTGCTTCTGAGGAAGATAAAAAGGAATTTGAGATCCGTATGCCGCAGGTTGAGGAATATCCGAAAGAGATCATCCTGACCTTCGAAAAAGAAGTTCTTGGCATTTATCTCAGCGGCCATCCACTGGAGCGCTACCGGAATATGATGGAAAAAATGATCTCTGCAAAAACGTCGGATTTCCAGCCGGATGATGAAACCGGAATTCCGGAAGTCTACGATAACCAGAAAGTGATCGTAGGCGGAATGATTACGGATAAAACCATAAAATATACAAAGAATAATAAGGTAATGGCGTTCCTTACCGTAGAAGATCTGGTAGGCACCGTGGAAGTTGTGGTATTTCCGCGTGATTACGAAAAATGCCAGATGTTCCTGAACGAAGATGCCAGACTTTTCATCCAGGGAAGAGTATCTGCGGAAGACGACAAAGCCAGCAAACTGATCCTGGAAAAAGTCCGTACCTTCGATGATATGCCAAAAGAACTGTGGATCCAGTTCGAAAGCCGGGAAGACTACGCAAAAGCCGAGACCGGTCTGGTAGATGATCTGATGTCATCCAGAGGAAACAGCAGTGTGGTTATTTATCTCAAAGATGTCAAGGCAATGAAGAAACTTCCGCCTGCCTATCAGGTCCATATCGAGGATTCCTGGCTGGAACACATGTGTGAAAAATATGGAAGTTCCAATGTTAAAATTGTGGACAGAGTATTGAAAAACTTATAAAAATGCTATAAACTATATCCGAATATGTGTATTACAATAGGTTGTTTCATAAGATGGAGGATAACAATATGGCAGAGAACAAAATCAAAACGATCGGCGTTTTGACCAGTGGCGGTGACGCACCTGGAATGAATGCTGCAATCCGTGCTGTTGTCAGAAGAGGATTAAGCAGCGGACTGAACGTAAAGGGAATCTATAAAGGATACAGCGGTCTCTTAAATGAAGAGATCAGAGACATGACAGCAAGAGATGTTTCCGATACGATTGAGCGAGGCGGAACAATTCTTTATACTGCCAGATGTGCAGAGATGAGAACAGAGGAAGGACAGCAGCAGGCTGCAGAGATCTGCAGAAAGCATGGAATCGACGGCCTTGTTGTTATCGGTGGAGACGGTTCCTTCGCAGGTGCTCAGAAGCTTGCGAACCTTGGAATCAATACCATTGGCCTGCCGGGAACCATTGACCTTGATATCGCATGTACCGAGTACACCATCGGTTTCGATACAGCTGTAAACACAGCGATGGAAGCCATCGATAAGGTACGTGATACATCCACATCCCATGAGAGATGCAGTATCATCGAGGTTATGGGACGTAACGCCGGATACCTTGCAGTATGGTGCGGTATCGCAAACGGTGCTGAGGATATCCTGATCCCGGAGAAATATGATTATGATGAGCAGAGACTTATTGATAACATTGTAGAGAGCCGTAAAAAAGGTAAAAAACACCACATTATCGTAAATGCCGAGGGTATCGGCCATTCAGAGGCTATGGCAAAACGTATCGAGGCTGCAACAGGCATCGAGACACGTGCAACTATCCTTGGTCACATGCAGCGTGGTGGAAGCCCTACATGTAAGGACCGTGTATATGCGTCCATGATGGGTGCTCTTGCAGTAGACCTTCTTGTTGCCGGTAAACGCAGCCGTGTTGTTGGATATCGCCACGGTGAGTTCGTTGATTTTGACATCAATGAGGCTCTTGCAATGCAGAAGAATGTAGATTCCTACATGTGGGAGGTTTGCAATTCTCTTTCTCACAACTACAATAAATAAAAAATATGAACTTGAAAAAAGTTTCAGACGGATTGCATAAACTGAATACGTCACAAATAATTGCCCTCGGCTTTGCGGGGGTGATTTTTGTAGGCGGATTTATTTTGTGGCTGCCGTTCTGCAGTGCACCCGGGCAGGCTGTTACCTTCCCGGATGCTGTTTTTACAGCGGCAACCAGCGTATGTGTGACGGGACTTTCCACAGTTGTTATGGCAGTCCAGTGGAGCCCCATTGGAAAAGCGGTTATCCTGTGCCTGATACAGATCGGCGGGATCGGACTGATCGCACTGGCGAATATGATATTCATCAGCCTCCGGCGGAAAATTTCCCTGAAAAACCGGCGGATCATCAAGGAATCCTATAACCTGGATGAAATGGGTGGAGTCGTGGCTGTAGTCCGCAGTGTGGTGAAATGCGTGTTTCTTGCAGAAGGAATCGGTGCGGTCCTGTATGCGTTTTGCTTTGTACCGGAATTTGGAATAAAAAAAGGTCTGGTGCATGCCATATTTCTGGCGGTATCTGCATTCTGCAACGCAGGGATCGATCTTTTCGGGGAAACAAGCCTTTCGGTATATGTGAGCAATCCGCTGGTCAATATCACTACGATTGGCCTGATCATTGTGTCAGGTCTTGGATTTATCGTCTGGTGGGATCTGTGGGATAAATTCCGCAAGGTTCTGAGAAAAGAGCTCTCCCCATCCAGAGTTTTTCGTGTACTGCGGCTTCAGAGCAAGCTGGTCCTTACGATGACCGGGATCCTGGTATTTTCAGGAGCATTTCTGGTATTTATCTTTGAATCCGGAAACCCTTCCACGCTAAAGGGGGCACCACTGGGAACAAAGCTCATGGCATCCTTTTTCCAGTCAGTGACAACACGTACGGCGGGATTTTATACCATGGATCAGTCGCTTTTGTCCACACCTACCGTGATCATTTCCCTACTGTGGATGTTTATCGGAGGATCACCCATGGGCACTGCCGGTGGTGTGAAGACTACTACCATTGCGGTTCTGATCCTTTCTATTGCAGCATATCTTCAGGGAAAAAAGGATGTAGAGGTATACGGCCGCAGGATCCGTGAGAGCTATCTCCGTTCTGCCATGGTTGTTGCAGGAACCAGTGTGTTGATCCTTTTTACCATGACGGTGCTTTTGTCCGCAGTAATGCCGGGAGTGGATCTGGCAGATGTTTTATATGAGATCACTTCTGCGGGGGCTACAGTAGGACTTTCCAGAGGACTGACACCTCAGCTGAATGTGGCAGGCAAGTGGATTGTGATCCTTACCATGTATCTGGGACGTATCGGACCACTGACACTGGGAACTGCAGTTGTGGTGCGTGTGCGTAACAGGCCGGGAAGCACGACTCATCTCGGGGAAGAAGATATCATGATCGGTTAAACAGGAGAATAAAATGAAAAATAAATCTTTTGCCGTGATCGGGCTTGGACAGTTCGGAATGACTCTGGCGGTGACGCTGGCAGAGTCCGACTGTGATGTTCTTGCCATTGATGACAAAGAAGAAAATATCGAAGAGATTTCCGAAAAAGTAACCTACGCGGTGAAAGCAGATGTCCGTGAACCTGGAATCCTGAAAGCACTGGGAGTTCAGAATGTGGATGTGGCCATTATCGCAGTTGCCGAAAATCTGGAAGCCAGCATTTCCGCAACCATGCAGGCCAAGGATCTGGGAGTTCCCTTTGTAGTTGCAAAAAGCATGAATTCTCTTCATGGACGTATTCTTGACAAAATCGGTGCAGATAAAATCATTTATCCGGAACAGGCCATGGGACTCCGTGTTGCCAGAAATCTCCTGTCCGGCGGATATCTGGATGTATTTGAACTTTCGGCGGAATTCAGTATGGCGGAGTTTTCCATTCCGGAGTCATGGGTTGGAAAAAGCCTGATAGATCTGAATGTACGTGAGCGTTTTCACATCAATATCATTGGTATTAAACAGGGCGAAAATGTCACAGTAGATCTGAAACCGTCCGAGCCGCTTCCGGACCGCTGTTCCATAATCGCCATTGGAAAAAATAAGGATCTTAATGCGGAACCGGCGTTTATGAAGTGATTTTTCGAAGATTCCGTAAACAGGATAAGTGCAAGGAGTAAGATAAAAAGTATGATAACCAGCGTATCAAATGCAAAAATAAAAAATGTCATGCAACTGAACCAGAAGGCAAAAGCCAGAAGAGAACAGGGACTTTTTGTGGCAGAAGGCCGGAAGATGTTCCTGGAAGCACCGGAAAACTGGGTTTTTCAGGTGTTTGTCTCTGAGACTTTTTCCCAGGATGGGGAACTGATGGCTCAGGTAGAGAAATATCCTTATGAGATCGTGAAAGATTCCGTATTCCGTCAGATGTGTGATACCAAGACTCCCCAGGGAATCCTTACCGTTCTGAAACTGCCTTCCTGGAGCGAGGAAGAAGTACTGGCAGGAGAAAATCCTCTGGTCATGGTCCTTGAAGATCTTCAGGATCCGGGAAATGCGGGAACCATTCTTAGGACCGGTGAGGGTGCCGGCGTGAGCGGCGTTTTTCTTACAAAAACCTGTGTGGATATCACAAATCCCAAGGTGATCCGTTCTACCATGGGCTCCATTTACAGAATGCCTTTTCTATATGTGGAAGATGTGGTATCATTAGAAAAGAAGCTGAAAGAAAAAGGAATCCGCAGTTTTGCAGCTCATCTGAAAGGTGAGAATTCCTACGATCATGAATCCTATAAAGGTGGTACCGCATTTTTTATCGGAAACGAGGGAAAAGGTCTTACAGACCAGGCTGCGGACGCAGCAGACTGCCTGATACGCATCCCGATGTGCGGAAAAGTAGAATCGCTGAATGCTGCTATGGCATCGGGGATTTTGATGTATGAAGCTGCAAGACAGAGAAGAGAATAAGAGAGGAGGGGTTTTATGACACCTTTGGCCTGGCTTGGAATACTGGCAATTTTACTGGTAATTGAAGCAATCACGGTAGGACTTACCACTGTCTGGTTTGCAGGCGGTGCTCTTGTGGCGTGCATTGCCTCGTGGCTTGGTGGGGGAATTGTTGTACAGCTCCTTTTATTTTTCGGAGTTTCCGTGGTGCTTCTGATCTTTACCAGACCTCTGGCGGTCCGCTACATGAACAAGGGCGTGGAAAAGACCAATGCAGAGAGCCTTCTGGGAAAAAGAGCCGTAGTGATACAGCCGGTCAACAACCTGGCCCAGACCGGGCAGGTGAGGATCAATG
>SKEF01001271.1_pt1 | contig 22647 bp, 17 predicted proteins | sample 4826691 | NCBI WGS metagenome assembly SKEF01 (sample SAMN11008816, study PRJNA524170) | human gut metagenome | biome: Human fecal sample; material: Feces; isolation source: fecal sample from pouch patient p23, p27 | host: Homo sapiens | place: Israel: Tel-Aviv | collected 2016-08-24
GTTCTGGAAAGTCTACACTTGTCAATCTGATTCCAAGATTTTATGACGTGAGTGAGGGAGAGGTAGATATTGCAGGGAAAAATATACAGGATTATACTTATGGATCTTTAAGAAACACAATTTCTGTTGTTCCACAAAAGGCGCAGCTTTTTGCCGGAACGATTCGGGATAATTTGACTTTTGGCTGCCCGGATGCGACAGAAGAACAGATAGAAGAGGCACTTGCTATCTCGCAGGCAAAGGAATTTGTTGACACAAAAGAAGGAAGACTTGATGCGAAGATAGAACAGGGCGGTAAAAACCTTTCTGGTGGACAGAGACAGCGCCTTACTTTAGCAAGAGCGTTAGTGCCACAGTCAGATATCCTCATTATGGATGACAGTGCATCTGCCCTTGATTATGCAACAGATGCCAGGCTTCGAAAAGCAATTCAGGATATGAAGAGAAAACCGACTGTATTTATCGTGTCACAGAGAACTTCCTCCATCCAGAATGCTGACATGATTTTAGTGCTTGATGATGGAAAGATAGCAGGGCAGGGAACGCATGAACAGTTACTTAAGTCCTGTAATATTTACCGTGAAATTTATGAGACACAGTTTAAGAAGGAGGAAGCGTAAATGGCACAGCAAAATACAAACGGCAAAAGAAAAAGCACAATAAAAAAAGTGTGGCATTATTTAAAAAACTACCGTTTCCTTCTGATTTTATCGATTCTTATGGCGGCACTTACCGTTGCCGGTACATTATATGTACCAATCCTTGTCGGAGATGCGATTGATTTTATTATTAAAAAAGGACAGGTAAATTTTGCGGCGATTGCAAAAATATTAGAAAAAGGTGCGACAGTTATTTTATTTACGGGAATCACACAGTGGATCATGAATATCTGTAACAACCACATTACATTTCATGTAACAAGAGACATCCGTAATGAGGCAATGAAAAAGATTGAAAAGCTGCCACTTAAATATATTGATGGACACTCTTATGGAGATGTAGTAAGTCGTGTTATTGCCGACGTTGATCAGTTTGCCGATGGGCTTTTAATGGGATTTACCCAGTTTTTTACTGGAGTTGTGACGATTCTCGGTACGCTTGGATTTATTTTTTCCATCCATGTAGGAATTGCTCTTTTGGTTGTCTGTCTGACACCGATTTCTTTATTAGTTGCCCGTTTTATCGCAACTCACACTTACTCTATGTTTAAATTGCAGTCAGAGACAAGAGGAGAGCAGACAGCATTAATTGAGGAAATGATTGAAGGAGAAAAGGTTGTAAAAGCATTTGGCTATGAAAAGAGAGCCGGAGAACGTTTTGCAGCTGTAAATGATAAGTTACAGGGATATTCTTTAAAAGCTATCTTCTTTTCTTCTATTACGAATCCGTCTACCCGTTTTGTCAACAGCCTTGTATATGCAAGCGTGGCATTAAGCGGTGCACTCACTGCCATTGGCGGGGGACTTAGCGTTGGACAGCTTACCTGTCTGTTAAGCTATGCAAATCAGTATACAAAGCCATTTAATGAGATATCTGGTGTAGTTACGGAATTGCAGAACGCATTAGCCTGTGCGGCTCGTATTTTCGAACTCATTGAGGAAACACCGGAAACCGATGATAAGAAAGATGCCCTTGTTCTAGCAAATCCAGAGGGAAATATCGAACTTTCTCATGTAAACTTCTCCTATACCACAGAGAAACGCCTGATTGAAGACTTTAATCTTAATGTGAAAAAAGGACAGCGTATTGCGATTGTCGGACCTACCGGGTGCGGAAAGACAACAATTATTAATCTTTTGATGCGTTTTTATGATGTAAATAAAGGGAAAATCATGGTAGAGGGAACGGATATCCGTGATATTACGAGAGAGAGCCTTAGAACTTCCTACGGTATGGTATTACAGGATACCTGGCTTCGAAGTGGAACAATCCGTGATAATATAACGATGGGACGAGAAGGCTTTAGTGACGAACAGATTATCGCTGCGGCAAAAGAGGCTCATTCCTACAGCTTTATTAAAAAAATGCCAAAGGGACTCGACACATATATTACAGAAGATGGAGCAGGAATGAGTCAGGGGCAGAAACAGCTTCTTTGTATCACAAGAGTAATGCTTGACCTTCCGTCTATGCTGATTCTTGATGAGGCAACTTCCTCCATTGATACCCGTACCGAACAAAAGATTCAGAATGCGTTTGCGAAAATGATGGCCGGACGAACAAGCTTTATCGTAGCACATCGTTTATCTACGATTCAGAATGCGGATGTGATTCTGGTCATGCGAGACGGGCATATTATCGAGCAGGGAAATCACGAGACGTTGTTAAAGCAGAATGGATTCTATGCGAAGCTGTATAACAGTCAGTTTGCAAGTTAGGTAAAATTTGTCTTGTATACTTCTATTAAATTTTATATAATAGGAACTGTGCCACATAGAAAATTGTGGTGGTTACGTAGTGATATTTTTTTACAATAATCAGAAATATGAGGTGATTACATGTTTAAAGTTACAGAAGATATTATTTATGTTGGTGTGAATGATCATGAAGTAGATTTATTTGAGGGTCAGTATGATGTACCGAACGGAATGGCATATAATTCGTATGTTGTTCTTGATGAGAAGGTTGCAGTATTTGATACGGTAGATGCACATTTTAAGGATGAGTGGCTTGCAAATCTGGAGGAGGCTTTTGCGGGAAGAACTCCGGATTACTTAATCGTGCAGCATATGGAACCAGACCATGCGGCTAATATTGCTAACTTTGCTGAAAAGTATCCAGAAGCAAAGATTGTTGGTAATGCAAAGACTTTCCCTATGATGAAGCAGTTCTTTGGAACAGATTTTGCAGACCGTCAGGTTATCGTAAAAGAGGGAGAGACTTTAAGTACAGGTAAGCATAACCTTACTTTTGTTATGGCTCCTATGGTTCACTGGCCAGAAGTTATGATGACTTATGATACAACAGATAAGATTTTCTTCTCTGCAGATGCTTTTGGTAAGTTTGGTGCATTAGATGTAGAGGAAGAGTGGGATTGTGAAGCACGCCGTTATTATATCGGTATCGTTGGCAAATATGGCCCAATGGTACAGAAGTTATTCGGCAAGGTTGGCTCCCTTGAAATTAAGGCAATCTGCCCATTACATGGACCAGTATTAACTGAGAACTTAGAGCATTATCTGAACTTATACAACATCTGGTCTTCCTATCAGGTGGAGACAGAGGGAACAGTAATTGCCTATACTTCTGTTTATGGCAATACAAAAAAGGCTGTAGAACTGTTAGCTGAGAAGTTAAAAGAAGAAGGCTGTCCAAAAGTTGTTGTTACAGATCTTGCTAGAGATGATATGGCAGAAGCTGTAGAAGATGCATTCCGTTACGGAAAGTTAATTCTTGCCACAACGACATATAACGGAGATATTTTCCCATTTATGAAAGAATTCATTAACCATCTGACAGAGAGAAGCTATCAGAACCGTACGATTGGATTTGTAGAGAACGGAAGCTGGACCCCGATGGCAGCAAAGATTATGAAGGCTGCTTTTGAGAAGAGCAAGAATATTACATTTGCAGATACAACGGTGACAATTCGCTCTGCGGTAGATGAAACAAGCGAAGCGCAGATTGTGGCTCTTGCAAAAGAGATGAAATAGTCGTTTTAGGCAAAGCTGACGAAATAAGAAAGAGAAAAAATCCCTATTTGTGACTTTAGTCGCGGCAGGTTGAATGTTCGTGGAAACGTTTGCATCCAATTTTTGCTTCGAGGTCACAAATAGGGATTCTTTCTCTTTCCTGGTTCTGTCTTTGGCTGTAGCAGAATTACTTATCCTATAAATCACATTCCATACGAGTAATCAGCAGTTCTTTTATGATATCCCGCAAATATACAGAAATCCCCGTATTTTTTTCTGAGAATACATCATCAAATTCTGCAAACCATCGAAGTTCCTTATATTCTCTCTTATACAAAGGAAAAGTCTTTTCATAAGGATAATTCTCTATCTGTATTCCAAAATGTTTCTGCGCTTTTGGAAGCGGCAGGAAGATTCCTTCTTTTTTGACATAGCAGGTAGAAGCTTTTGCTGCCCGGCGGTATTGGCGTTCAACATAGCAGCCGACACTTTTATGAATCGCCCGTTCCTCTTTTGGAAGATAATAATAATTGTGATAGTCTTTGTAAAAATGTTTTAACACGTCCTCAACAAAAGGAAGGGTGATCGTCAGTATGGACAAATCTTTTTTGTCAGAAAAGAGATCTCCTATAGGGGTAGATACCTCTAATGGCTGTGGCAGAGGGAGAGGAAGTCTGCAGGAGATAGCAATGCTGCCATTTCCACGTTCAAACACTTTATTGGCGGGTGCGATTCTCTGTAAAGTGATGTCCTCAAGGAAAATCTGACGATAGGAAAAGAGCGGAAGAAGATATTTCATACCAAGTAAATCATCTTCATTGTGAAGCAGAAGATTATGTAACAAGTCTTCGTCCTTTGACATAAGGTAGTCTTTGTAAACAGCGATAAGCTGTCCGCCATCATATTTGTCTTCTCTATTTAAGCCAAGAAACTGTTCCCAGTCTTTTTGTTTTCCATGTGTCATCTGAAAAAGATTTTGAAAAGGTTTTAAAAACTGGTAAAAATCCAGGGATGGATATTTTTCTATATCACAGGTTAGTTCATTTAAGTCGTAATGCCTCTTTAAATAAGGAATATCAAAGCTGTTGCCGTTAAATGTGACAAGCTGCCAGTCTTTTTTTACTAAAATATTTTGAAAGGCAAGGAGAATCTCTTCTTCACTTGTGCCGTCATCATTAAACCACTGGATGAATTGGAATCCTTCTTCTGCAAAATATCCGCAGCCAATCAGGTATAAGATGGTGTTGTCTCTGGAAAAACCAGTAGTTTCTATATCAAAAAATAAAAAAGATTCTGTCTTTTCGGGAATCTTTTCTTGTGGGAATATTTTATTAATCGTTAACATGATACCTCCAGAATGACATATGTTGTCTCAAAAATTCTTAGTATAATAATGCTATAACCATAGCAGAGAACGTTTTATATGTCAAACACATTTTCGAGAAAGGGGTAAATGCGCTTAAAGTAAAAGAGTTGTAATATGATGGGAATTATGGTATCATGTCAGAAGTCAGAATATAAGTTCTAGAGCGTGTTTGAAAAATGCGTGATGCACATCTTGCAGAAAATATTTTTCAAACACGCTCTAGTAACAATTTTAAAAGAAGGCAGGAAATTCGTTTGATTTCATATATTAAGGGAACAGTTGCATATAAGGGGAAGGATTCTGTTGTGATAGAGAATCATGGAATTGGTTACCAGATAAAAGTGCCGTCAAGAGTTCTTGAGGGTGTGAATAGTGGTGAGGAAGCGATGCTTCATACCTATCTGTATGTACGAGAAGACCAGTTGGCATTGTTTGGATTCTCTTCGATTCAGGAGTTAGAGACTTTCCAGATTCTGCTTGGAATTTCAGGCATCGGACCGAAAGCCGCATTATCGGTACTTTCCACGATGTCAGTGGAAGATTTGTATTATGCGGTTTTTAGTGAGGATGCGAAGAGTATCGCTAAGACACCGGGTATCGGTCCCAAAGGTGCGAAGAGAATGATCATCGAGCTGAAAGACAAGCTGAATCTGGACACACAGAGTGGCGGAAAAACCTGGCATTATTATGCCCAGCAGCTATTTGGCGGACGCCCTGATCCTAACCTGCTGTTCAGTACGCTGATTGGCGACAGTTACAGTTACTTCTATGGCTCAAGTAAATCAGCCAGCCAGATCATCCGCCAGAATGTCACCATCAATGCGCTGAAGGAGGGGATCACCAGTTATGCCGCACGTAATGGTGATTCGGCCAGCCTGGTGAATCTGGCCACCACGTCATCGATGGAGAAACAACGTCTGGCACATGTATCAATCGGTCATGTGGCGATGCGGACACTGCCCATGACGCAGACCATCCTGACGGGGATCGCCATCGGTATTTTCCCGCTCCTGGTACTGGCGGCTGTATTCAACAAACTGACGCTGTCTGTCCTGAAAGGTTATGTGTTTGCCCTGATGTGGCTGCAGTCATGGCCACTCTTGTACGCCATTCTGAACAGTGCCATGACATTTTATGCGAAACAGAATGGTGCGCCGGTGGTGCTCTCTGAAATTTCACAGATACAACTGAAATACTCCGATCTGGCTTCCACTGCCGGGTATCTTTCCATGATGATCCCGCCATTATCCTGGATGATGGTCAGGGGGCTCGGGGCAGGATTTTCCAGTGCGTACAGCCATTTCGCTTCCTCTGCTATCAGCCCGACCGCCAGTGCAGCAGGCAGTGTGGTTGACGGTAATTACTCCTACGGCAACATGCAGACGGAAAACGTGAACGGCTTCAGCTGGAGCACCAACAGCACCACGTCGTTTGGTCAGATGATGTACCAGACCGGCAGTGGCGCAACCGCCACACAGACCCGTGACGGTAATATGGTGATGGATGCAAGCGGAGCGATGTCCCGGTTACCGGTCGGTATCAATGCAACGCGTCAGATTGCAGCGGCACAACAGGAAATGGCCCGGGAGGCGTCGAACAGAGCCGAAAGTGCCCTGCATGGTTTCAGCAGCAGTATTGCCAGTGCCTGGAACACACTCAGTCAGTTTGGCTCTAACCGGGGGAGCAGTGACTCTGTCACTGGTGGTGCTGACAGCACGATGAGTGCTCAGGACTCCATGATGGCCAGCCGTATGCGCAGTGCAGTGGAAAGCTATGCGAAGGCGCATAATATCAGTAATGAGCAGGCGACGAGAGAACTGGCCTCGAGAAGTACAAATGCGTCGCTTGGCCTTTACGGTGATGCTTATGCTAAAGGGCATTTAGGCATAAGTGTATTGGGTAACGGTGGAGGGGTTGGTCTCCAGGCCGGAGCTAAGGCAAGCATTGATGGCAGTGATCTTGACTCACATGAAGCCAGTAGTGGTTCACGGGCCAGCCATGATGCTCGTCATGATATCGATGCCAGAGCTACACAAGACTTTAAAGAAGCCAGCGATTACTTTACCAGCCGCAAAGTCAGTGAATCCGGCAGCCATACTGACAATAATGCTGATTCCCGTGTGGATCAGTTGTCTGCAGCCCTGAATTCAGCGAAACAGAGTTACGACCAGTACACGACGAATATGACCCGCAGCCATGAATATGCTGAAATGGCATCCCGTACTGAGAGTATGAGTGGGCAGATGAGTGAAGATCTGTCGCAACAGTTTGCACAGTATGTGATGAAAAACGCACCGCAGGATGTTGAAGCTATTCTGACAAATACCAGTTCGCCGGAGGTTGCAGAACGCCGTCGGGCTATGGCGTGGTCTTTTGTGCAGGAACAGGTACAGCCTGGTGTTGATAACACCTGGCGTGAATCCCGTAGAGATATAGGTAAAGGAATGGAGAGCGTATCTTCGGGTGGTGGCAGCCAGGATATTATTGCTGATCATCAGGGACATCAGGCCATTATTGAGCAAAGAACGCAGGACAGTAATATCCGTAATGATGTAAAACATCAGGTTGATAATATGGTCACAGAATATCGAGGGAATATCGGAGATACTCAGAACAGCATCCGAGGCGAGGAAAATATTGTAAAAGGGCAGTATTCTGAACTACAAAATCATCATAAAACAGAAGCATTAACTCAGAATAATAAATATAATGAAGAAAAGCTGGCTCAGGAAAGAATACCTGGTGCTGATAGTCCGAAAGAGCTTTTAGAGAAAGCAAAGAGTTACCAGCATAAAGAATAATCATAACATGTTGGGTAGGGTATGGAGAGACCATGATTACACAACAAATTATCAGTAGTGAGTTGGAAGTTTTAAAGAAACATATTGACTCAGGAGATATTAGAATTCCGTCACTATGGCAGGGATTAAAACCCGGGCTTATCATCATGGGGTGGATGATTTTTTGTCCCTTGCTAATGTCATTTCTAATAACACAAAAGACAAGTGAAACACTCACTGCTGTGTTAGCCGGAGGATGGCTTGGACTTATTATTCTGTTTATTGTGGCAAGGATTAGAATGTTATATTTCTCTCTGCCGGAAGAATTCCTAAAGACATCATCCGTAATGAGGGTTATATCATCAAAACTTAAAGTGTATTTCATTGTGTATATGGGAGTTATATTTTTATGGTCTTTTTTAGGTGGAGGGATTATATACGGTTTTGGCGCAATTTTAGTGACGGTTATTATGGCGTTCTTGATTCAATTAGATATCGGTAGATATCAATTTGTTGGTGTTATTGATGCAATCAATAGTTACGTCAAAAACAAGAAGTTATCAAGAGTAAAATAAAAGATATTAGAGAGTAAATATATGATGAAAACAAAAAAATTGATGATGGTTGCACTGGTCAGTTCCACTCTGGCCCTTTCAGGGTGTGGTGCGATGAGCACAGCAATCAAGAAGCGTAACCTTGAGGTGAAGACCCAGATGAGTGAGACCATCTGGCTTGAACCCGCCAGCGAACGCACGGTATTTCTGCAGATCAAAAACACGTCTGATAAAGACATGAGTGGGCTGCAGGGCAAAATTGCTGATGCTGTGAAAGCAAAAGGGTATCAGGTGGTGACTTCTCCGGATAAAGCCTACTACTGGATTCAGGCGAATGTGCTGAAGGCCGATAAGATGGATCTGCGGGAGTCTCAGGGATGGCTGAACCGTGGTTATGAAGGCGCAGCTGTTGGTGCAGCGTTAGGTGCCGGTATTACCGGATATAATTCCAATTCTGCCGGTGCCACACTCGGTGTGGGCCTTGCTGCTGGTCTGGTGGGTATGGCTGCAGATGCGATGGTGGAAGATGTGAACTATACCATGATCACGGATGTGCAGATTGCAGAGCGTACTAAGGCAACGGTGACAACGGATAATGTTGCCGCCCTGCGTCAGGGCACATCAGGTGCGAAAATTCAGACCAGTACTGAAACAGGTAACCAGCATAAATACCAGACCCGTGTGGTCTCAAATGCGAACAAGGTTAACCTGAAATTTGAAGAGGCGAAGCCTGTTCTCGAAGACCAGCTGGCCAAATCAATCGCAAATATTCTCTGATTATCTTCAGGAGGCTGGTCTGACCGGCCTCCTGACTGACGTCTCGCTTTGCTCGTGGTCCAACCCCGGAAAGAAAAAAATAAATTTTATTTCTCCCCGGCGTTTCCGAAATAAATATGAAAACACTGAGCGGTTGTGCAAATTCTTTGTGCGACCGTGAAGTGTTGCCGGCGAAGCCGGAATTTAACGGTTATTAATCTTTTCATCATTAATAATCAGTCTGACTGACTTTTTTTCTTCGGAATATCATCATGAGTTTTAACGCAAAGGATATGACCCAGGGCGGTCAGATTGCGTCCATGCGTATCCGCATGTTCAGCCAGATCGCCAATATCATGCTTTACTGCCTGTTTATTTTTTTCTGGATACTCGTTGGTCTGGTTTTATGGGTAAAAATAAGCTGGCAGACGTTTGTGAACGGCTGTATTTACTGGTGGTGTACCACGCTGGAAGGCATGCGGGATTTAATCAAGTCCCAGCCGGTATATGAGATCCAGTATTACGGCAAAACCTTCCGGATGAACGCTGCTCAGGTACTGCATGATAAATATATGATCTGGTGCGGAGAGCAGCTATGGTCCGCATTCGTTCTGGCTACAGTTGTGGCACTGGTTATTTGCCTGATTACCTTCTTTGTTGTCTCCTGGATTCTGGGGCGTCAGGGTAAACAACAGAGCGAAAATGAAGTCACAGGTGGTCGTCAGCTGACAGACAATCCGAAAGACGTTGCCCGGATGCTGAAAAAAGACGGCAAGGACTCCGATATACGGATTGGCGACCTGCCGATTATCCGGGATTCCGAAATCCAGAACTTCTGTCTGCACGGCACGGTCGGGGCCGGTAAGTCGGAAGTTATCCGTCGTCTGGCCAACTACGCCCGTCAGCGTGGAGATATGGTGTTGATTTATGACCGTTCAGGGGAATTTGTTAAAAGTTACTATGATCCCTCCATCGATAAAATCCTGAATCCGCTGGATGCCCGCTGTGCCGCCTGGGATTTGTGGAAGGAGTGCCTGACACAGCCGGATTTTGATAATACCGCGAACACGCTGATCCCGATGGGTACAAAAGAGGACCCGTTCTGGCAGGGTTCAGGACGTACCATTTTTGCGGAAGCGGCGTACCTGATGCGTAATGACCCCAACCGCAGCTACAGCAAACTGGTGGACACACTGCTTTCCATCAAAATCGAAAAACTGCGTACCTTCCTGCGTAATTCACCGGCGGCCAACCTGGTGGAAGAGAAAATTGAGAAAACGGCGATTTCCATCCGTGCTGTGCTGACCAACTACGTGAAAGCCATCCGTTACCTGCAGGGGATTGAGCATAACGGTGAGTCTTTTACCATCCGTGACTGGATGCGTGGTGTCCGGGAAGATCAGAAAAACGGCTGGCTGTTTATTTCGTCGAATGCCGACACCCATGCCTCCCTGAAGCCGGTGATCTCCATGTGGCTGTCCATTGCCATTCGTGGTCTGCTGGCAATGGGAGAAAACCGTAACCGTCGTGTGTGGTTTTTCTGTGATGAGCTACCCACGTTACACAAACTGCCGGACCTGGTGGAGATCCTGCCGGAAGCCCGTAAGTTCGGTGGCTGTTATGTGTTTGGTATCCAGTCCTATGCCCAGCTGGAAGATATCTACGGTGAGAAAGCGGCTGCCTCGCTGTTTGACGTCATGAACACCCGTGCCTTTTTCCGTTCTCCCAGCCATAAGATTGCAGAGTTTGCTGCCGGTGAAATTGGTGAGAAAGAGCACCTGAAAGCCAGCGAGCAGTATTCCTACGGTGCTGATCCGGTACGTGACGGGGTATCGACCGGTAAGGATATGGAGCGCCAGACGCTGGTCAGTTATTCCGACATTCAGTCTCTGCCGGATCTGACCTGTTATGTCACCCTGCCCGGACCGTATCCGGCAGTAAAACTCTCTCTGAAATATCAGACACGACCGAAGGTCGCTCCGGAGTTTATTCCGCGTGACATCAACCCGGAAATGGAGAACCGTCTGAGTGCCGTACTTGCCGCAAGGGAAGCAGAAGGTCGTCAGATGGCCAGCCTCTTCGAACCGGATGTCCCGGAGGTTGTTTCCGGAGAAGACGTGACTCAGGCTGAACAGCCGCAACAGCCGGTGTCTCCTGCCATCAACGATAAGAAGTCAGATTCAGGTGTGAATGTTCCGGCAGGGGGGATCGAGCAGGAACTGAAAATGAAACCGGAAGAAGAGATGGAACAGCAACTGCCACCCGGGATCAGTGAATCCGGTGAAGTGGTGGATATGGCCGCTTATGAGGCATGGCAACAGGAAAATCATCCGGACATCCAGCAGCAGATGCAGCGTCGTGAAGAGGTGAACATTAATGTGCACCGGGAGCGCGGGGAGGATGTTGAGCCGGGAGATGATTTCTGATGAACAGGTCAACTCCAGTCTTCAATTCTCAGGCCGCCCACACGTTCAAATTCCCGGGTGTTATTAGTCACAATAATCAGTCCCCGACTGCGGGCATGACCTGCGATCATTTGATCAAATGGCCCGACAGGGCGTCCCTGACGGGCAAGTTCTGCTCTTATCTGGCCGGTGTGTGTGGCAGCAGCAGCGTCGTAATCCAGAACGTCAATGCGGGAAACAAATCCCTCGATCACAGCGAGATTACGTTCAGGCATCTGGCTTTTTTCTGCACCATATATCAGCTCCATCAGAGTGACCGAACTGATGCACATTCTCCCCTGGTTCAGGTTAAAACGTTCCCTGACACTGGCGGGTTTGTTCTTTATCGTAAAAATGCAGATGTTGGTATCGAGCATAAACTTCAGCATCAGAATGACTCCCTTTCCTGCATACCAGGCTGTTCCCTGTTATCCATAAAATCAGCGCTGACACTGTTTCCGTCGAACCATTCGTCCCATGTCTCTCCGGCAGGCGTAATGATTCGGGTTCGTCCGACAGCAATCACTTCAACGCGTTTTACGTTTTCCGGCAATGCAACCGCTTTTGGCAGTCTGACCGCCTGGCTGCGGTTGCTGAGAAATACGGTGGTTTCCATTATTTGCCTCCTTATGTGGATATGTCTTGTGTATATCCATTGTGGGATTGATGCCGGGATATGTCAAAGGGATATACGTTTATGATGAGTATTGCGCAGGTCAGATCGGCCGGAAGTGCCGGGAACTATTATACCGACAAGGATAATTACTATGTGCTGGGCAGCATGGGAGAACGCTGGGCCGGCCAGGGGGCTGAACAACTGGGGCTGCAGGGCAGTGTCGATAAGGATGTCTTTACCCGCCTTCTGGAGGGCAGGTTGCCAGACGGGGCGGATTTAAGCCGCATGCAGGATGGCCGTAACAGGCATCGTCCCGGCTACGACCTGACCTTTTCCGCTCCCAAAAGTGTCTCCATGATGGCCATGCTCGGGGGGGACAAACGTCTTATTGAAGCACATAACCAGGCCGTGGATTTTGCTGTCCGTCAGGTGGAGGCGCTGGCCTCCACACGGGTGATGACGGACGGACAGTCAGAAACGGTGCTGACCGGTAATCTGGTTATGGCACTGTTTAACCACGACACCAGTCGCGATCAGGAACCACAGTTACACACGCATGCGGTGGTGGCTAATGTCACGCAGCATAACGGCGAATGGAAGACACTGAGCAGTGACAAAGTGGGGAAAACGGGGTTCATTGAGAATGTGTACGCTAATCAGATTGCCTTTGGCAGGCTCTACCGGGAAAAACTGAAAGAGCAGGTTGAGGCGCTGGGCTATGAAACTGAAGTGGTCGGTAAGCACGGTATGTGGGAAATGCCGGGCGTACCGGTGGAGGCCTTTTCCGGACGCTCGCAGACTATCTGGGAGGCCGTCGGGGAGGACGCCTCGTTGAAATCCCGGGATGTGGCGGCACTGGATACGCGAAAATCCAAACAGCACGTCGATCCTGAAGTCAGAATGGCTGAATGGATGCAGACGCTGAAGGAAACCGGGTTCGACATCCGGGCATATCGTGACGCGGCGGATCAGCGTGCGGAGACCCGCACGCAGGCGCCCGGGGCTGTTTCACAGGAGGGGCCGGATGTGCAGCAGGCGGTGACACAGGCGATTGCCGGATTAAGTGAACGAAAAGTGCAGTTTACGTACACGGACGTGCTGGCCAGAACGGTCGGTATACTGCCGCCGGAAAATGGTGTGATTGAACGGGCACGCGCCGGTATCGATGAGGCCATCAGTCGTGAGCAGCTTATCCCCCTCGACCGTGAGAAGGGGCTGTTCACATCAGGAATTCATGTGCTCGATGAGCTGTCCGTCCGGGCACTCAGTCGTGACATCATGAAACAGAACCGGGTGACCGTACATCCGGAGAAAAGTGTCCCCCGGACGGCTGGTTACAGCGATGCGGTCAGTGTTCTGGCACAGGACCGTCCGTCGCTGGCCATTGTGTCCGGGCAGGGCGGTGCAGCCGGGCAGCGTGAGCGGGTGGCTGAACTGGTCATGATGGCCCGGGAGCAGGGGCGGGAAGTGCAGATTATCGCTGCTGACCGTCGCTCGCAGATGAACCTGAAGCAGGATGAACGGCTGTCCGGTGAGCTGATAACCGGACGTCGTCAGTTGCTGGAAGGCATGGCCTTCACGCCGGGCAGTACTGTTATCGTTGACCAGGGCGAAAAACTCTCCCTGAAAGAGACGTTAACCCTGCTGGACGGTGCCGCACGTCATAACGTACAGGTCCTGATAACCGACAGCGGGCAGCGAACCGGTACAGGCAGTGCGCTGATGGCCATGAAGGATGCCGGGGTGAACACATATCGCTGGCAGGGGGGAGAACAGCGACCGGCCACCATCATCAGTGAACCGGACCGTAATGTCCGCTATGCCCGGCTGGCAGGAGATTTTGCGGCCAGCGTGAAAGCCGGAGAAGAGAGCGTGGCACAGGTCAGCGGGGTACGGGAACAGGCCATACTGACACAGGCCATTCGCAGTGAGCTGAAAACACAGGGCGTGCTCGGACATCAGGAGGTGACCATGACGGCACTGTCACCGGTCTGGCTGGACAGCCGGAGCCGTTATCTGCGGGATATGTACCGCCCGGGGATGGTGATGGAGCAGTGGAACCCGGAGACACGCAGTCATGACCGCTATGTGATAGACCGGGTGACGGCGCAGAGTCACAGCCTGACCCTGCGGGATGCGCAGGGTGAAACGCAGGTGGTGCGTATTTCCTCCCTGGACAGCAGCTGGTCGCTGTTCCGGCCGGAAAAAATGCCGGTGGCAGACGGCGAGCGACTGAGGGTGACAGGGAAAATTCCCGGACTCCGCGTCTCCGGCGGTGACCGCCTGCAGGTGGCATCCGTCAGTGAAGATGCGATGACGGTTGTTGTACCGGGGCGGGCTGAACCGGCCTCCCTGCCTGTGAGCGATTCACCATTCACGGCACTGAAGCTGGAGAACGGCTGGGTGGAAACGCCCGGGCATTCCGTCAGTGACAGTGCGAAGGTTTTTGCCTCCGTCACACAGATGGCAATGGACAACGCCACCCTGAACGGTCTGGCCCGCAGCGGTCGTGATGTCCGGCTGTATTCCTCACTGGATGAAACCCGTACTGCGGAAAAACTTGCCCGCCATCCCTCCTTTACGGTGGTTTCTGAGCAGATAAAGGCGCGTGCCGGTGAGACATTGCTGGAAACCGCTATCAGTCTGCAGAAAGCCGGGCTTCACACGCCGGCACAGCAGGCTATTCATCTGGCGCTTCCTGTGGTGGAAAGTAAAAACCTGGCCTTCAGCATGGTGGACCTGCTGACAGAGGCGAAGTCGTTTGCTGCAGAAGGAACCAGTTTTACTGAACTGGGAGGGGAAATCAATGCGCAGATAAAACGCGGTGATTTACTGTATGTGGATGTGGCAAAAGGCTATGGCACAGGCCTGCTGGTTTCCCGTGCGTCGTATGAGGCAGAAAAGAGCATTCTTCGCCATATTCTCGAAGGTAAGGAGGCGGTCACGCCGCTGATGGAGAGAGTACCTGGCGAACTCATGGAGAAACTGACATCAGGACAGCGTGCCGCTACCCGCATGATACTGGAAACGTCCGACCGTTTCACGGTGGTGCAGGGCTATGCCGGTGTGGGTAAGACCACACAGTTCCGGGCGGTGATGTCAGCCGTGAACATGCTGCCGGAGAGTGAACGTCCCCGTGTCGTTGGGCTGGGTCCCACGCACCGTGCGGTCGGGGAGATGCGCAGCGCAGGCGTGGATGCACAGACACTGGCGTCCTTTCTGCATGACACGCAGCTGCTGCAGCGCAGCGGAGAAACGCCGAATTTCAGCAACACGCTGTTCCTGCTCGATGAGAGCTCAATGGTGGGCAATACCGACATGGCACGGGCATACGCCCTGATTGCGGCCGGTGGTGGTCGTGCCGTGGCCAGCGGTGACACGGACCAGTTGCAGGCCATCGCGCCCGGTCAGCCTTTCCGTCTCCAGCAGACGCGCAGTGCTGCCGATGTGGCCATCATGAAGGAGATTGTGCGCCAGACGCCGGAGCTGCGGGAGGCGGTATACAGCCTGATTAACCGGGATGTGGAAAGGGCACTGTCCGGGCTTGAGAGTGTGAAACCGTCTCAGGTGCCACGTCAGGAGGGCGCATGGGTACCGGAGCACTCCGTGACGGAGTTCAGTCACAGCCAGGAAGCGAAACTGGCAGAAGCGCAGCAGAAGGCGATGCTGAAAGGTGAGGCTTTTCCGGATATTCCCATGACACTGTATGAAGCCATTGTCCGCGATTATACCGGCAGGACGCCGGAAGCACGGGAGCAGACGCTGATTGTCACGCATCTGAATGAGGACCGGCGCGTACTGAACAGCATGATTCATGATGCACGGGAAAAGGCCGGTGAGCTGGGAAAAGAGCAGGTCATGGTGCCTGTCCTGAACACAGCGAATATACGCGACGGGGAGTTGCGTCGTCTCTCCACCTGGGAGACACATCGGGATGCACTTGCCCTGGTGGATAATGTGTATCACCGGATTGCCGGTATCAGCAAGGATGACGGGCTGATAACCCTGGAGGATGCGGAAGGTAACACGCGGCTGATTTCGCCCCGGGAGGCGGTGGCTGAAGGCGTCACACTGTACACTCCGGACACCATCCGGGTGGGGACCGGTGACCGGATGCGCTTCACGAAGAGTGACCGGGAGCGCGGTTATGTGGCCAACAGCGTCTGGACGGTGACAGCGGTTTCCGGTGACAGTGTCACGCTGTCGGACGGACAGCAGACCCGGGTGATTCGCCCCGGCCAGGAGCAGGCAGAGCAACATATTGACCTGGCCTATGCCATCACCGCCCACGGTGCGCAGGGGGCGAGTGAAACCTTTGCCATCGCGCTTGAAGGCACGGAAGGTAACCGGAAACTGATGGCCGGCTTTGAGTCAGCCTACGTGGCCCTGTCGCGTATGAAGCAGCATGTGCAGGTGTATACCGATAACCGTCAGGGCTGGACGGATGCCATTAACAATGCCGTACAGAAAGGAACTGCCCACGATGTGTTTGAGCCGAAACCGGACCGGGAGGTCATGAATGCGCAGCGGCTGTTCAGTACGGCGCGGGAGCTGCGGGATGTGGCGGCAGGCCGTGCCGTTCTCCGTCAGGCGGGGCTTGCCGGGGGAGACAGTCCTGCGCGCTTTATTGCTCCGGGGCGCAAATATCCGCAGCCGTATGTGGCACTGCCGGCTTTTGACCGTAACGGCAAGTCCGCCGGTATCTGGCTGAATCCGCTGACCACGGATGACGGAAACGGGCTGCGGGGCTTCAGTGGTGAAGGCCGGGTGAAAGGCAGCGGGGATGCGCAGTTCGTGGCCCTGCAGGGCAGCCGTAACGGCGAGAGTCTGCTGGCTGATAACATGCAGGATGGCGTCCGGATTGCCCGTGATAATCCTGACAGCGGTGTGGTGGTGAGAATCGCCGGTGAAGGTCGTCCGTGGAATCCCGGTGCCATCATCGGCGGTCGCGTGTGGGGGGATATTCCGGACAACAGTGTCCAGCCGGGGGCCGGAAATGGCGAACCGGTCACGGCAGAGGTGCTGGCACAGCGGCAGGCTGAAGAGGCCATCCGCCGTGAAACGGAACGCCGTGCGGATGAAATTGTCCGTAAAATGGCAGAGAACAAACCTGACCAGCTGGACGACAAAACAGAGCGGACTGTCAGGGATATTGCCGGGCAGGAGCAGGACAGGGCTTCGTCATCAGAACGGAAAACTGCGCTGCCGGAGAGTGTGCTGCGTGAACCACAACGGGAGCGGGAAGCGGTCCGGGAGGTTGCCCGGGAAAATCTGTTGCAGGAGCGACTGCAGCAGATGGAGCGGGATATGGTTCGTGACCTGCAGAAAGAGAAAACCCTGGGCGGAGACTGACACAGGAAGACACACGCTGATGACAACAGATAACACGAACACAACACGTAATGATTCACTGGCTGCCCGGACCGATACCTGGTTGCAGTCGTTGCTGGTCTGGTCACCCGGACAGCGGGATATCATCAAAACGGTGGCACTGGTGCTGATGGTACTGGACCATGCAAACCGCATTCTGCATCTGGACCAGACGTGGATGTTTCTGGCCGGGCGTGGAGCCTTTCCGCTTTTTGCCCTGGTATGGGGGCTGAATCTGTCCCGCCATGCGCATATCCGGCAGGTGGCCATTAACCGGCTGTGGGGATGGGCAGTTTTTTCCCAGTTCTGGTATTACTTTGCCGGCTTTCCCTGGTATGAGGGGAATATCCTGTTTGCCTTTGCAGTGGCGGCACAGGTGCTGACATGGTGTGAAACGCGCACCTGGTGGCGTTCCGCAGAGACCATGTTGCTTCTGGCAATGTGGTTGCCTTTCTCCGGCACCAGTTACGGCATTGCCGGGCTGCTGATGCTGGCAGTCAGCCACAGGCTGTACCGGGCGGAAGACAGAATGGAACGTCTGGCGCTGGTCGCCTGCCTGCTGGCTGTTATTCCGGCGCTTAACCTTGCCACCAGTGATGCAGCGGCGGTGGCCGGCCTTGTGATGACGGTGCTGACCGTTGGTCTGGTGTCCTGTGCAGGGAAATCATTACCCCGTTTCTGGCCCGGAGATTTTTTCCCGACGTTCTATGCCTGTCATCTGGCTGTGCTGGGCGTTCTGGCGCTGTAACGGGTGTGGTATCTTTGGCCGCAAGAGGATGATTCGTCAGAGGCAGAATACAGCATGACAGAGCAGAAGCGACCGGTACTGACACTGAAGCGGAAAACAGAAGGAGAGACGCCTGTCCGCAGCCGGAAAACCATCATCAATGTCACCACGCCACCAAAATGGAAGGTGAAAAAGCAGAAACTGGCCGAGAAAGCGGCCCGGGAAGCAGAGCTGGCGGCAAAAAAAGCGCAGGCCAGACAGGCGCTGTCCATTTATCTGAACCTGCCCTCACTGGATGAGGCCGTGAATACCCTGAAGCCCTGGTGGCCGGAATTATTTGACGGTGACACGCCCCGGCTTCTGGCCTGCGGTATCCGGGACGTGTTACTGGAAGACGTGGCGCAGCGGAATATCCCGCTCTCGCACAAAAAACTGCGCCGGGCGCTGAAGGCCATCACCCGTTCAGAAAGCTATCTGTGTGCCATGAAAGCCGGTGCCTGCCGGTATGACACGGAAGGGTATGTGACGGAGCATATTTCTCAGGAGGAGGAAGCGTATGCGGCAGGGCGTCTGGAGAAAATTCGCCGCCAGAACCGGACAAAGGCAGAACTTCAGGCCGTGCTTGATGGGAAATAAAAAAAGCCTCCCCGAAAGAGTGAGGAGGCTGAAACAATAAGGCTTAAAGGAAATAACTTCCGTACCCAAAAGGAAATCGGTCCACTGAATTATTTAACACCATAATGCTGACGAGTTAAAGGGGGGAGCTAAAGATGAATGGATTCGGAAACCATTCACGGGGCGCTCAGGTCTGGCGTTACCAGCGTACCGGAAGCCGGGCTGTCAGCCTGGAGGTCAGGGGATTCTGGAAGGAGGCTGCTGATGTATGGCTCCTGGCTGCCCGGGTGGCGCCCCGGACAGACTGGCAGCAGTTTGCCCGAAAAAGGGCTGAACACTGCCACCGGCGCTGCCGGGGAAGGGGGTAACGAAAAAAGCAGCCTTCATTACTCCAGGTGTCAGAAGGCTGAATAATGCATGAGATTTGCTTTTTTTAATATCCGGTCGGGCAGTATGACCGGACAGTTCTGAGTAGCACAGAGTTTTTTCCGTATTAAGTCGCGATTTTATATTTTGTGATTAATTTCACAAAATAAGGTGTTATTCAATGTGTGCTGCAATATTCAGGGTGTCTGAAATACAGGTGCCATTTATTTGATATGGAAAATAACATGAGGAAATATATTCCACTGGTATTATTTATCTTTTCATGGCCGGTATTGTCTGCAGATATTCATGGACGGGTTGTTCGTGTACTGGACGGTGATACCATCGAGGTCATGGACTCACGGAAGGCGGTGCGGATCAGGCTGGTAAATATTGATGCACCGGAAAAGAAACAGGATTATGGCCGGTGGTCAACGGACATGATGAAATCACTGGTTGCAGGAAAAACGGTTACCGTCACATATTTTCAGCGAGATCGTTATGGTCGTATTCCCGGGCAGGTTTATGCACCAGACGGAATGAATATTAATCAGTTTATGGTTCTGGCCGGGGCTGCCTGGGTATATGAGCAGTACACACAGATCCCGTGCTGCCTGTCCTTCAGAACGAAGCCAGACAACAAAAACGTGGGCTCTGGTCAGATGCTGATCCGGTTTCCCCCAGGATATGGAGACACCGTAAATAAAGCGATGGCAATCTTATCATTCATCTGTTCTCAGCGGGAATAAAAATGGCAAAAACAAAACAGGAATGGCTGTATCAGTTACGGCGATGTTCATCAGTCAATACTCTGGAAAAAATTATTCATAAAAACAGAGACAGTTTATCAACCAGTGAACGTGAATCATTTAATTCAGCAGCAGACCACCGGTTAGCGGAATTAATCACCGGAAAGTTATACGACAGGATACCAAAAGAGATATGGAAATATGTAAGGTAATAATTCAGCATAATTAATTGCCTGGAGCCGTCACCGGAACATCGTAGCTGACGCCTTCGCGTTGCTCAGTTGTCCAACCCCGGAAACGGGAAAAAGCAAGTTTTCCCCGCTCCCGGCGTTTTCGGTATTATTTAATGAATGGCATAAAACGCTGATCCCGCCCGGGGACGGTACACACATTTAGATATTTTCTGTTTTTTCGTCATTTCATTATCAAAATCACATTAAACGGTCGTAATCAGATATGATTTGTGCGCCAACACAGATCATTGTCACAATTCTCAAGTCGCTGATTTCAAAAAACTGTAGTATCCTCTGCGAAACGATCCCTGTTTGAGTATTGAGGAGGCGAGATGTCGCAGACAGAAAATGCAGTGACTTCCTCATTGAGTCAAAAGCGGTTTGTGCGCAGAGGTAAGCCTATGACTGACTCTGAGAAACAAATGGCCGCTGTTGCAAGAAAACGTCTTACACACAAAGAGATAAAAGTTTTTGTCAAAAATCCTCTGAAAGATCTCATGGTTGAGTACTGCGAGAGAGAGGGGATAACACAGGCTCAGTTCGTTGAGAAAATCATCAAAGATGAACTGCAGAGACTGGATATACTAAAGTAAAGACTTTACTTTGTGGCGTAGCATGCTAGATTACTGATCGTTTAAGGAATTTTGTGGCTGGCCACGCCGTAAGGTGGCAGAGAACTGGTTCTGATGTGGATGTACAGGAGTCAGAAAAGCAAAAACCCCGATAATCTTCTTTAACTTTGGCGAGTGAGAAAGATTACCGGGGCTAACAAGAAACTGCATAGAAGCTGTTCCTCTATGCGGGGAGTATAGTTATATGCCCGGAAAAGTTCAAGACTTCTTTCTGTGCTCACTCCTTCTGCGCATTGTAAGTGCAGGATGGTGTGACTGATCTTCACCAAACGTATTACCGCCAGGTAAAGAACCCGAATCCGGTGTTCACACCCCGTAAAGGTGCCGGAACGCTGAAGTTCTGCGAAAAACTGATGGAAAAGGCGGTGGGCTTCACCTCCCGTTTTGATTTCGCCATTCATGTGGCGCATGCCCGTTCGCGTGGTCTGCGTCGACGCATGCCACCGGTGCTGCGTCGACGGGCTATTGATGCGCTGCTGCAGGGGCTCTGTTTTCACTATGATCCGCTGGCCAACCGCGTCCAGTGCTCCATCACCACGCTGGCCATTGAGTGCGGACTGGCGACAGAGTCCGGTGCAGGAAAACTCTCCATCACCCGTGCCACCCGTGCCCTGACGTTCCTGTCAGAGCTGGGACTGATTACCTACCAGACGGAATATGACCCGCTTATCGGGTGCTACATTCCTACCGATATCACGTTCACACTGTCGCTGTTTGCCGCTCTCGATGTGTCTGAGGTGGCGGTGGCTTCCGCACGCCGCAGTCGTGTGGAATGGGAAAACAGACAGCGCAAGAAGCAGGGGCTGGATACCCTGGGTATGGATGAGCTGATAGCGAAAGCCTGGCGTTTTGTGCGTGAGCGTTTCCGCAGTTACCAGACAGAGCTTAAGTCCCGTGGAATAAAACGTGCCCGTGCGCGTCGTGATGCGAACAGGGAACGTCAGGATATCGTCACCCTGGTGAAACGGCAGCTGACGCGTGAAATCTCGGAAGGGCGCTTTACTGCTAATGGTGAGACGGTAAAACGCGAAGTGGAGCGTCGTGTGAAGGAGCGCATGATTCTGTCACGTAACCGTAATTACAGCCGGCTGGCCACAGCTTCTCCCTGAACCTGACCTCCTCTGAATAATCCGGCCCGCGCCGGAGGCTTCCGCACGTCTGAAGCCCGACAGAGCACAAAAAATCAGCACCACATACAAAAAACAACCTCAGCATCCACCTTCTGGTGCATCAGGTTCCCCCTGTTTTTAATACAAAATACGCCTCAGCGACGGGGAATTTTGCTTATCCACATTTAACTGCAAGGGACCTCGCCATAAGGTTACAACCGTTCATGTCATAAAGCGCCAGTCGCCAGTCTTACAGGGTGCAATGTATCTTTTAAACACCTGTTTATATCTCCTTTAAACTACTTAACTACATTCATTTAAAAAGAAAACCTATTCACTGCCTGTCCTGTGGACAGACAGATATGCACCTCCCACCGCAAGCGGCGGGCCCCGACCGGAGCCATTTTAGTTACAACACTCAAATACAACCATCAGGAAAACCCCGGTCCCGCGCAGAACTGAAACCACAAAGCCCCTCCCTCATAACTGAAAAGCGGCCCCGCCCCGGCCCAAAGGGCCGGAACAGAGTCGCTTTTAATTATGAATGTTGTAACTAAGCATTTCCATCGCTGTCAGTCTTCTCGCTGGAAGTATCGAGTACACGCTCGTAAGCGGCCCTGACGGCCCGCTAACGCGGAGATACGCCCCGACTTCGGGTAAACCCTCGTCGGGACCACTCCGACCGCGCACAGAAGCTT
>SKEF01000390.1_pt1 | contig 22326 bp, 23 predicted proteins | sample 4826691 | NCBI WGS metagenome assembly SKEF01 (sample SAMN11008816, study PRJNA524170) | human gut metagenome | biome: Human fecal sample; material: Feces; isolation source: fecal sample from pouch patient p23, p27 | host: Homo sapiens | place: Israel: Tel-Aviv | collected 2016-08-24
GTATAACACCAATAGGTGTCAAACTCGTCTTAGATTTTACCATACTAAACTAATTAAATATTTTAAACTATACCAAACGCATTATGACATACCGTCACTACTGAAATTTTTGGTTGTATCATATTACATACTTGTCTTACAAAAATTATTTTTTCTATTTTAATTTTCAAAATGGCATTACAGCCAACTTGCCATTATTAATGTCTGAAGCTTTCAAAAAATCTATACTACCATCTTTCTTTCCTACCACAATAGAATTACCATGTATCTCCAGCACCTCACCATATTCTTCATTTGTAGTTTTATCCATAAGATGGTCTCCTTCAGACAGAATAGAATCATTTGATAAAATAGCAAAATTACGAGGGTCTTTTTTAGAATTAGTCCTTGGCTTCAAATAAATATTAGGCTGCATTCTGTCAGAAAGTTCCTTGATGGCTTGCAAAATCAAAGCGTTACCTACCGAAAGTTCTTCCTTCTTTGGCAAGGAAGCGGGATTATCAATTGACAAGAATTTTAATAAAGAATTTGCCTCATCTGCTTTCATCATCTGCGTTTCCTGCAATGATTTTACCAAGTCAGAAATAGCCTTTTCCACTAAATCAATTCTCAATGTAGACGAATATTGAAAAGATCTTATTGGACTTATATCAAAAGGTCTTTCTGTACGCTCGTCTATCATCAAAACTGTCTTCTTATCAAAAGCCTGCCTAAATCCCAACTCATAAAACACATTAGGATTTCTCGAACTTAAATCGCAAATTGCCATATCACAACTCACTGCATGCTTCAAGATGTCAGCAATGATGACATTGGTTTTAGACGTAACATCTGCACGAATTGCCTTATAGCCAACTTGCTTACAAGCCGGAACAATGATATGATTAAATACCCTATTGAAATGACCAGAAGGATAATCAGGAACATCACTAATAGGCATTATTACAAAACACTTTTTTAGAGGTTCTGCATCTGTCTTTCCATTTTTCTCTGTCATAATTGTATATGTTTATCTAACAAAAAAATCTGTATATTTCATACAAGCACAAGCTCCGTCCATTTTGACATGTATTCTGTCATAATTGAATTCAGTTTTTCCCTTTTCGTTCAAAACGGGCTTTTGCGCAAATATAAGAGCGTTCTCCACTACCTCAACATCTTTATCTAATGGTGCGCAAGAATAACACAATTCTTCACCATACTGTAATTGAGACAAGAATACCTCATACTTTTCATGATCCAAATGTCGATCATGGATGTTATCAGCCTTACCTATGTATATTATCTCTATCAGAGACACCTTATCGGTCTGAGCATTATACACAGAGCGATAAACTATATATATACCGGAATAATTAGGGAGTCCACCCTTATTGCGGTCTCTCCAATATCCTTCAAATTTTAAATGAAAATCTTTCATAGACTTTTAATGCTTAATCACTCATTATCAATTTATTCTATTCTGCAATTATCTCATCCAAATGATTAATACAAGCCGCTTTATCTTCTTTACTTATCACATCATCTGACACAGTTTCCAAAACAGATTTCAATGAATTACAATTAGCTTTATTACAATAATGAAGTTGCTTTATAAGACTAACAGCCTCAGATTCCTTACCATTAGTTACTAATTTCTTAGTTATTAACTTGACCAGCTTCTTTAGACCTGATTTTGAACCTTCTTTTGCTATCAACTCCAACACATTAAGATTATTCTCAAAAGAATCTATTTCCTTTTCAAATTTAGCACAAACAATCTTTAGTAAAGAAGTTGGCAGTTTGATGAGATCAGAAGTTGATTTGGCACTCAATATTTCTGCATACAGAGCTTTAATTATTGGAGCGTCAGATAACTCTATTGCAAAATTTTCAAGGGAGTCATCAGAGTCATCAAACAAGACATCCAATAAATTCTTGATTTCTCTCTTTGCCAAATCATTCGATATTCTCAACTTTCCTTCCTTATCAGTTTGCAGCAAGTATCGAAGAACTGGTATATATAACTCATCAAATGTAGGATAACGCATTAGTTCTTCCGCATAATCATAAATTTCAATTTTAGAATCAATAAATTCCCCAAATGCTTGCATCGTTTGTTGTTGAGTCTTCTCAAATCCAATTAACTTTCCTACTATTTCTTTAGACAGAAGGATTTGCCCAGCAACATATGTCGAGGAATTCAAAAGATTTAGCATTGCTCCCATAAATTTTTCATTCTCAGCATAATCACCAAAGATTGTGTGATACTTGTCTGGTCCATAAGTAGTATACTCTCTAACAGAATTACCGATATGAGCTATTAATTCTTCAATACCAGTATCGTCATCAATACTATTACTTGGCATTTTTTCTAAATAGTCATCAACTCGTTTTAATATAGTCACAATAACCTCTATATTAGAAGGATTAAAACTATATTCTGGAGTAAAATCTATAACCTTATCCAAATACCTATGGAATATGTAACCAGATTTATATGGTAATCTCTCACTGATACCCAACAAAACATCTTGCACACCATCATCCTTACATAGCTCCTCATAAGTCAAACGCCCAACAACATTATCTATTAATTGTGGGTCATATAATTTTGCCGACGCCATGTATTGATACTTAAAAGTAACTTCTGGATACGCGGCAAATACCTTATCAAAAAGGACCTTTAAGTCTTCTCCATAATCAGCATTTTCTGCCTTTGAAATCAGGAAAGAGATATCATCAGCCTCTTTCTCGGTAATAGTTTTATCTTTTGCACATTTTTCACTATAATAGAGTATCAATCTCTCTAATATGACTCGATAGCCATTCTCTCTCAACTTGCAAGAAAATTGGATTAACTCATGCATTAAGTCTTTTTCCAAAAAGTCGATTTGTTTATTCCAAGATACTGAATTATCAAACAAATCTATAATGGCCTTTAAATAAGTATTGTCTATATAAGTAGTTGCATCATCCAGTTTGATAAGGACTGCAAGTAAATTTGGAAGTTCACTATCAGTTAGTCCTCTTGAAACAACCTTTCCTATCTTATCTTTTATGCAATCCAAGACCACTTCTTTCTTAGATTCATCTTCGCCTACATATTCTGTTATCTTCTCGACATTCACCTTCTCTATGGATTCAGATATCTTTACAGGAAGTGAATTAAACACAACTGAATTGGATATAATCTTATCTATGATCCCTATAGTATTCTTATAAGGCATCATGGTTGCCTTAGTTCGCATAAGAAACAGCTCTAAACGTGGATTTTTATCCGTTTCATTAGGATGTATATCCTCGAAAAGCAGACAAGGATTGACAACCAACCTATCATAGAAAGACGAAAACTCCTCACGGATTATTGCCAACACACAAATCGCAGCCTCATTGGCATTAACAAACGCCGTATCATACAAAGAAAATTCTACTATCAGATTATTCAACAGCTGAATGATTCTGCGTGGATTGGTAGCATATTCTCGTGAAATATTACTGATACTGGTTTTACTCAACCCTAACTGATACTCATCATTCAGATGCTTGGTAAAATCGTACATCTCATCATTTTGAAAAGGCTTTATCCACAATGAGACATTGAAAAACTTTCTCAGATACTCATTGGCTTCCGTTTCATTCTCTTCGCCACAAGACGACTTAACTAGATGATGTTTTAGAGAGTTTACAGCCAGAGGTATAATAAATACCACCTTAGGATGCTTGCCCAAGAAAGACTTAATTGTCGTCAACATATCTTGAGCCTGTTGAGCTGTACATCTATCAAGATTGTCTATCACAATAATCAGCTTGTCATACATTGGAGAAGTAAACTTACTTATCCATTTTGGGATAAGAGATGCTTGGTTCCCCTTTAAAGACTCTTGAATGATTTCATCAAAACATTCCTCAAATTGTTCTGGCGCAAACAAACGAGATTTTTGACAAGTTACCTTCAGGTCATCTGTAGAATGTTTATAGTATATTAGAAAAAGCGTTATAATGGCAGTAATAGTAGAAAATCCGAAGCTAAATTTTCTCTGACTTTCCGGCAATAACATGAGTATTACTATAATAACTATAGCTGCTATAGAAACTGTTGTCACATAACCAGGATTACTTTTATGCCTTACCTCCACATCCTCGTTAATGTTATCATAGAAACGCTCCATCTGCTTCGTTTGTGTCACCCCAAGTTGCTTTTGGAGCTCATATATAAACATCCTACGGAAGGAGTCATTTGCATACTTCCAGGCATCATAAGTAATAAACTTATAGTTCTTACCCGATTTTCGACAGCATTCATTCTCCAGCGTCTTAATTATGGTAGACTTACCTGTTCCCCAGTCTCCATATAAGCCTATCGTAAAGGACTTATCATCTGGCACTCGCTCTATGCAATCAGCCAAAGCATCAGCATATACTTCTGTATTCAACAAATCAGAAGGAGCTGTACCATCATCCAGTTTCTGGAGGACTTTCTCTTCATCTATTATAAATTTTCGTGCTTCCATATATTTTTACTTTTATAAAGTAACATCCATCGTACCATCCGTAGAGCCACCATCAATGATGAGGTACTCGACATTAGGGTACGTTTGGTTAATGACAGAGAGAATTGTTTTCTCTATGTCGTTGACGGCATTATAACATACCGTCACTACTGAAATCTTTGGTTGTATCATCATATTTTTGTTTCAAATTCTAAATTTGTAATTGTTTCATATTCCTCCGTTAAATAGTCTTTAACCATAAGGGGTTACCGATGAATCTTTTACGCAACAGAGTTGCGAGTGTTTGTCGGCTGGCGCATTGATGCTATCTGCTGTAAATACACATACAGAGCCTAATGAGAACAACATTAAATATTACGTTCTAACCATTCTTTAAAATATCTGTTGAGAATATCTTCTTTTCTATGCGAGAATGATCTTATATAAGAATCAAAATCCGCAAGTGGTTCGACTAGATATACACCATTAGGCATCTGTACAGATTTCTTGCACAAGAAAGCATCTATCAAATTTACTAATCCTCTTCTCTTTATAAACTTGTCATAAAAAAGAAGTGTGGGTATTGACAATACCATAACTGGACGACAATTAATAGATTCGACACTCAATCTATTATGCTTTTCTAGCTGTTCATAAAACCAACGATTAACTATCGACAACAAACCAGGTTGCATAAATCTTGCATCTTCTAAAACCAAAATGGGATAATAAACCACAGAATCCGGAATATTATCATCCCACTTAAATTCATCCTCTTCTATAGAATCGATATGATGAATTAGCTGGCCAATACCGATTGGTATCGGTGCACCAGTAAACTGTCGCCTAGTACTATCTAATTCCCTTGTTTTTTCCACAATTTTCTCATGTAAATCGTCCAAGAGTTTAGCATAGTTGCCATTATCTCTAATCAAACCATTCATTTTTATGGCCTTACACTCAAATAGCAGTATATCTTCGAACTTCCTAGCATAAAAGTCTGGTTCATTTTTATCTTCATGCTTACTAACGACATTCTTGCTAGGAAAAGTTATATAGCTAGAATGAAAACAGTGCCATAATGACTTTCGGAATAATTCTTTTTCTACAAAATCTTTATTGTAATCAAAGAAACCAACACTATCCTGTTTGCTTTTAATCAAAGGCTGGAAATCAAAATACAAGCTATTGTATATTCTTTCACAGACTAATTCAATATTAATTGCAGCATATTCATCTTCACTTATTTTTATAAATGGTTTGGCCCTAAATTGTCGGTAATCAGCATTTAAACTTCGTAAATTCTCATTCTCCTCACAAGGTATATACTCATCGACTCCTATGCTCATCTCCTCAACAAGTGAAGAACTAAACAAGCCTTCCTCACAATGCTCAGAAATTTTCCTCACATTAATTATTGGGAAACCATGCAGACTGTTTACATAATACTTATTTGTTTCGTTAGCAAGATACATCAATGTGCCAAAATATTCTTTCCAAGATTTGATTCCCCATTTATCAAACAACACAGCTTGAGCTTTCGTCAAAACTTCATTAGTAGGAATAAAATCTGTCAACTTGTAAAAAAGTAACATTTGGTTAGACATACAAGATTTAAAAACAAAGTTATTCAAATCATTCGTAAGATATGAATTCAGAAAAGTCAATTCATCCAACTTCAAAGCATTATTACCATTTTGAAATGACATGATTTTTTCATTCAAAGATGTAATAATCTTAAACAACATAAATTCCTTATCTTCATCTTTTATTGTACCCTTGAATTCGCTCGGCTGGATTCCGAAAATAAGTCGAAAAAGTTCCAAACCAGTTCTATTCGTCACCAGCTGCACTTTTCCATTTTGAGGCAACCTAATCCTCTGAAAGTATTTTTCGAAACATCCATTCAAATATTTCATGTGTTTATCACTTATTTTCGAAAAAAGAGTTTTTTCTGGGTTAGGGAAAGGCATATTGCCATAATGTAAGTTCACCAAAGTAGCACATCTTATCACCTCTAGCCTATTAAAAGTTTTCAACACTTTTATAACGTCAAGAGGTTTCTCGTTTGGAAAGAGTGCGGAGTATTCTACAACTCTTCGTATTTCAATTCCACAATTATTCATAAGCATTAGTTACTTATCTTTTTTACTAACTGCAATATAGGCATCAACCGAGCATTTTACATCAAACAACTTGCCAAATTGACAGTTACAGTTATGATGTCCTGGAATTATGTATTTAGGACGAATTACTCCCTTTTGCATCACTCCCAACAGGTGCTCTACTGATTTTGGAAATACAATATGGCAACCTTCTGCTTCATCTGCATTTAATGGCAAACCACAAAATGGACAGATATTAGGAATTTCATTTCCTGTCATTTTTTTCCAATAATCTATCCAAGAATCGGCAGCTACAGGCTTTTCGTCTGCTGTCTCAGAAGCATTAAAAACATTATCACCAACATCCAAATGTTTCCTAAGAAAGCCACGTCTTCCTCTTAGTGCATTCATTGCTATATTATAAAGTTTTTCATCCATAGTACAATATATTTATTAGTTCTTAAAATAAGAAATTGTTAACTCACTGTATGTTATATATCCATAATCCCAGAAAATTAAAGAATATACACCATTTGGCAAAGGGGGAAAGAAATTATCTCCCCTATGCTTATTATTGACCAATATACGGCGTACCTGCATAGTTCCGTGGACGAGGTTATCCAAAAATGCTGCATAGCCTATACATAAAGTATTTTACATCAAGAACTCCATGCAGTTGTGCCCTAAAGTTTTTGACCTTAGAGTTTAATGATTCAGCAGATGCGTTAGTTGATCTTTCAACAAAATAGTTGAGGACTTGGTCTTCCTTCAGCTTGATGGTATCTCTAGCAGCTTTTACTTCTCTCAAAGTTGACGCAGCAACCTTGTCATACCACTCATGCTGCTTGGACTTGGCAGTTTCCTTGTTGAGCGTAGTGCCTCGAAGAATGGAACGTAGAGAGCATAGGAGACTGTAAGCCTCCTTGATTTTTGGATACTTGCCAAAGAGTACGTTGGCTCTTTCCTTTTGCGCATCAGTCCACTTCTCTCCACTTTGCAGAAGCATGTTCCTGCACTTTCTGAGGAGGTCAATTGGAGTGTCTCCATTGGACAGCGTTGTTGGAATATATCTGGCATTAACACGTACAGGCTTGCGCCCACGTTTCTTGCCCTTGTAAGTCTTCGGATGCTTCTCTGCATATTTCTGGCGCTTCTTGGCATTTCTTAGCAAACGTTTTCTGAACTCTGTCTTCTCCTTCTTCTCTTCCTTTACGGCCTCCCGCTTGCTTTGCATGCGGATTTCCTCGATGGCATCCCCTACGACTTGAACCGTGTGGGTTATTCTTGCATCAGGAAAGACTTCTCGAACAACGGCATTCATTACATCAGAATGGTCCATAGTAACCTCTATGACGGCCTTTCGCAACTCTTCTGGTATCTGCATCAGGTAGGTACAGGATTCTTGGCGATATCAACCTTTTTTCTTAAATTCGCAGCAGCTTTCAAGAACGAGGGCTGAAGCAATCTTAAGTTACTGATTGGTGAACAGCGGGGTGAACACTTGCCCCAAGCATTCACCTTTTCGGCTCAGGGGTGAACCCTAGTAAAAAGAACTTTGTATATACAGCGCATGCTAGAAATATAAGAGTCTATATTATAATGGGTTATATAGTGTTTTTAACACATTATTAACGCTAAAGGTTGGCATCGGGGTTCACCCTTCACCGACTTCATCGCCAAGGGCAGAGGACGACTATTCGCAGCAGGATACCGCCCCCGACCTGCCCTTCTAGGGGTGGGTAGGGTAAGTAAGGGGAGAGTACTTTCTAAGAGTTTCCTTATGTAAAGGTTCGTTTACTATAGGAAAGATATAGTATATATAGGCTCCCAGAAAAAGCGATTTCCTACTCACCCTAGTTACCCCTGGCGTAAACAAGATAGTTACGACCGCTAAGTATCATAGTTACGGATGGTATTTAAGTCTCACACGGATCACACGGATCTCACAGATCTTCTTCGTTGCAAGCAACGGTTCTCGCTATGCCTCACAGGAAAAAACTCCGAAGGAGTCAAGAATCCGTGAGATCCGTGTGCCGAAAATCATTCCATCCTTTTAATCACCTTGCATGGATTACCTGCGGCAATACAATTTGCAGGAATATCCTTTACAACAACAGAACCAGCACCTATCACAGAGCCTTCACCAATAGTAACACCTTTAAGGATGATACTCTTGGCTCCGATTAGCACGTGGTCTTTGATAACGATAGGTGCACACTTAGCTGTATGGTTATCCATACTCACCATAGGAGCAAACATCTCACCAGAATCACGTACTCGCCAATCAAGATTATGTGCATCAGAATCCATGATAATACAATCACCACCAATATTCACATAGTTACCGATGGTGATACGCTCTTTCGCCCAAAGGCAAGGTGAAGACATACCCACGTGGTGTCCTATCTCAATCACCGTTTCCGCCCTTTCCGCCACGATGCACCCACGCTGTGTCCGGCACAGCGGATTGATGCTCTCGCCCGACGTAAAGGTGAAGTCATCCCCTATCCTTACGTACGACTGTGGATGGATGTCGAGGTAGATACGGTTGAACACCTTCGCCCTCTTCCCCAGGTTTCCCCCTCCTACGGAGAGTCGCAAGCACACCCGGTTGTATCGGAGGAAGAACTGGCGATGCAGGAATCGAGGGAAGTGGAGGAACTTGCGAGTGAGGTTACGAAGAAAAATAGTATGTCTCATAGCTATGCCCCTTACCGAACGACTTATCATAATCATTACCATTGAATGAAAGACACTCCAAACGTCCCTGCCCTATTTCTTTTGTGAAATACGAAGAGATATCATAATCTGTGTTCTCTACGAAAACCACCCTATTAGGAATCGCCTTCAGATAAAAACGAAGAGCCTCAAGATACTGCTCCAACCTTTGTGTAGTATCCGTCAGAACTGTCTTACACATACCATTTGGGTTGATGCAAGCCGTTAAAAGCAACACGGTGGATTTAGAAAATTCAATTAACTTCATGATTCTACATTTTACTTTACACAAGTTTGGTTAAAAAACGCCACACCAACATCTCTGTTATATAAAATTTAGCGGTAAAATACAATAGAGACATTTTTTTTGTAAAACATACATGGTCCATTTTTACAGATTGATATCCTGAAAGCCTCAAATACTTCATATAGGCCATTTTAAATGGCGTATATACATCATACCACGGCTTAATATCTACAGCTGCATAATGAAGCAACATTGGAGTTTCCCGGAATTCTCTATAATCAAAGTCTTTATACCCATTATATTTAGTACACTGGTGAACATATGCACATCTATTCCATTTTGGAGGCAAAAGAAACCACTTTTTCTTAAACAAATAATTGAGTACGTCTTGATCGTGAAGATGAACCTCCTTACGATGCCTCTTAGCATATTCCAAAAGTCTAGGCTCACAATTATGCTCTCTCCAGTATTTGAGATTTACTAACATTACACCCGAACAAAACGTTCTCTCACCTACCTCCATACTCAACTGTAAGCGATGTTGCTGGGTGTATGGAAAGTTGTCTAGAGATGCAGCCAATGCATAACCTTCCAGTTCCAATTGGAAAATTTCCGACACATCTCTTAAAACAATAATATCACAATCTAAATAAAAGACTTTCTCTACTTCTTGAGGAAGAACACTGCTCAATAGCAGCCGATAATAGGCGGCTTTACTCAAAGGGCGTTTAGAACGAAACTGAACTCCCTCAAGAGGGCTTTCATCCACATTATAGAATGAGCATTTGTTATTATACTTGGATGACAAATCTCCAATCAGTTTCTTATTTTCTTCTGTCAATGATTTTGTAAGAACATGCAAAAAGATTGTATGCTCCGAATTGTTCACAAACAAAGAACACAACATTGCCATACAATGTTGAATATAGTTGTCATCTACATTTATAACTACATCAAAATTCATGGTTGATACTTATTAAATATTTCACGTAATTTTTCCTCACTTATTCTTTCTTCAGGCGCATAAAGCTGTTGCTCGTGCTCTAGAATTTCCTCCACTGTAAAGCGAAATTTCAATACTCGTGCAGGTACTCCCCCTACAACTGAATATGGAGGAACATCATGTTTCAAAACAGCACCACAAGCGCAAATAGCCCCTCTGCCAATATGTTCACACAAAACAGAAACATTAGCTCCTATCCAAACATCTTCTTCCACAAGTACATCATGATTTTGCTTAACGCCATCATTTTTCTTGTCTTCGTCTGTTGTAAGAGCCATGAATTTACCGAGCTTTGAATAATGATTACCTGTAGAAAAAAACACACGTGGACCTGTAAAAGAGTTTTTCTTTATACGCAATTTTGTCAAAGGAGCAAACATTATAGAATCTGGTCCAATAGACACATTTTCTTCCAACGAGATATTTTCTGCTCCACATATTATACATGGAGGATTTACTTTAGCAGAAGGATGCTTGTAAGCAAACTTCGCATTTTGCGACCCAATAAACTGAGAATACAATACTCTTAGGCCGTGAACAAATTCTTTAATCATAATTATTTATTTTTTCCATTCTACATTTTCTGCTTTCTTCTTTGCAGGAACTCCACCTAACAAAACATTAGCTTCCCGAAAGCTCTTGGTAACCACTGATGATAGCCCCTTCTACGCAGTGCAAGGTTGTACCTTCACCAATTACAGCTATACCCATTATTTTCAACATTCCATATTTTGAAAGGCGTATCACACTACCAAAGTGTTGCATTCCTAGACTACCTCATTTTTTGTTCTTTTTCCATAATTCTCAACAATTTGTTCTTTATTTTATTTATTATAACAGTTAACATTCTATTTACAAACCCCTTCTCAATGGAATTAAATCCCACGTAGTAAGACAAAACAGATACTTCTAAAGCTATCACAAATGCATTGGAAAGAAATCCAACGAATGTTGCGGCAAAAAAAGCCTTGGTAACATACCCCAACACTAAACTAAGGACCAAAACACTAAAGCATCTTGCTAAAACCTGTACAACATACTCGCCCCATAGGAAAGATGGCACATATTTATGCAAAAGGTAATATCGGAAAAATATAAATACCACATTGTTCACTATAACTGGTATGAAGGATGCATAAGGTGGCAATCCCATAGCCAACAACATCCATACGGCAGGTATCTCCAGAACAAGGAAACAACAGATTCCGATTTGAAACACCTTAAGTTTTCCCGTCGCCTGAATGGCTACCGTGACACTTTGAGACATCGCGTAAAACAATGTTGACACCAAAGACAAGGAAACAAAAGCTCCTGTAAATGGCGGCACTTCAGAAAGCCATAATTTCAAAACATAATCAATGTTCATCATCAGAGGAACAGAAACTATAGCCAATAGAGTGAATGTGAGCTTTCCTCCAGAAAATACATATTTTTTACATTCCCCATAATCCCCAGAAGCATACAACTTTGTTATCTGAGGATTCATCGCCATAAAGAAATTTTGAGTGAAGGTGGTAACCATATTGGATACTTGCAATGCAACACCCCTAGCAGCATTTACGGTGGTGCCATAAAACAAATTCAGCAGGATATTTCCTCCCTGATCACGGCTTATAAATCCTATGTTTCCTATAATCGTCCATCCCGAGAAAGAGAACATACTTTTTAGGACTTCTCTATCCAATATCCACTTGAATCTGCACTCTTCAAAATGGTGTTTGCAATACATTCTAACACAAGAACGAACCAAGGTCTGTACGGCTACCATAAGAAAAGAGTAGAGAATGAGTCTGTCTATAGGACTTACTAAGAGACAGAGCACAATGACCAATTTCAATACGACCTCCAGTATACTGATATACGCAAACGCCTTCATCTGCTCATGCGCAATAATACAAGAGTTATATGGCACTACCATTATTGAAGTCAAGAATGCAAGTATAGAGAATTGGTAAGTCCAATTTGCAGCAAGCAGTCTGTCAGCAGCTATATTGAGATGTGTATTTACAAACCATACCCCCACTGTTTCCGCTACTATAAGGATGACGGCCGCAAAAAAGATGAGGATTATCATGGATGTTGAAAACAGCAATTTAAGCTTGCCTATATCACCACGTCCCAGTTCAAACGAGAAAAAACGCTGGGTGGCACCAGCAAGACCAGACTGAAAGAATGATGTCATAGTAACAATACCGCCAACGATATTGTAAACGCCATAGTCTGATATGCCTAATGTACTCAGTAACAGTCTGCTCGTATATAGTCCGATGACAGTTGTAAAAAAGAAGCGAAAATACAAAAAAAACGTATTCTTGGCAACTCTCTTGTTATTTTGTTGGTTGGAACTCATATATTAGTTAGTCTCTGCGGAAAATATCTCTTGTATATACCTTATCCTTCACATCATCCAGGCAGGCATCATAGCGGTTGGCGATAATTGCATGGCTCTGTTCCTTGAAGGCTTCGAGATTGTTCTCTACTCTACTTCCGAAGAAGGTACTGCCCTCTTCCAAAGTTGGCTCATAGATGATAACCTCTGCACCTTTTGCCTTGATACGCTTCATGATGCCCTGGATGGCAGACTGGCGGAAGTTGTCGCTGTTTGACTTCATGGTCAGGCGATAGACACCAATCACGCAGCTGTGCTCCTTGCTTGCATCATAGCTGTTGGCATCGGCATAATTGTAATAGCCTGCCTTCTGGAGTACGGCATCAGCGATATAGTCCTTACGGGTACGGTTGCTCTCTACGATAGCCTCTATCAAGTTCTCTGGTACATCGGCATAGTTTGCCAGGAGCTGCTTGGTATCCTTTGGTAAGCAATAACCACCATAGCCGAAGCTTGGGTTGTTGTAATGGGTGCCGATTCTTGGGTCAAGACCTACACCATCGATGATTGCCTTGGTATCGAGTCCCTTTACCTCTGCGTATGTATCCAACTCATTGAAGTAGCTTACTCGGAGTGCCAGATAGGTATTGGCGAAGAGCTTAACTGCCTCGGCTTCCTTCATACCCATGAAGAGGGTATCGATGTTTTCCTTGATAGCACCTTCCTGGAGCAAAGCGGCGAATGTCTTGGCAGCTTCCTTCAACATCTCGACATTGGTTACAGACTTGATTGCCTCATTCTCCTCTTCAAACTCAGGGCGCTCGATAATCTTTGGATAGCCTACGATGATGCGGCTTGGATAAAGGTTATCGTAGAGAGCCTTGCTCTCACGAAGGAACTCTGGAGAGAAGAGAAGGTTGAGCTTCTTCACGCCCTTCTTGGCATACTTCAAGTAGAGGCTACGGGTATAACCTACAGGGATGGTGCTTTTGATAACCATCACTGCATCAGGGTTTACCTCCAGAACCAGGTCGATGACTTCTTCTACATGGGTTGTATCGAAGTAGTTCTTCACTGGGTCGTAGTTGGTTGGTGCTGCAATCACTACGAAGTCTGCATCCTTATAGGCTTCCTTGCCGTCAAGGGTTGCCACGAGGTTCAATGGCTTTTCAGCCAAATACTTTTCGATGTAATCGTCCTGGATTGGAGAAATTTTATTGTTGAGTTTCTCCACCTTCTCTGGGATTACATCTACTGCTGTTACATGATGGTGCTGAGATAACAGGGTTGCTATACTCAGACCTACGTAGCCGGTACCGGCTACTGCTACTTTTATATCTTTGATATTTTTCATCATTATAGTGTTATTTTTTCGAAAACCTACCCGTCCTTCCTTACCGTTAAGGAAGGCTCCACCTCTCACCCCCTGCCCTCTCTCCTCAGGAGCGAGGGAGGAAACCGCCCTACTCGGTGCTCGGAACCGCTACGCTATAAGGTTGGCGGACCATCAAAGGTCTTCGCCATGTTGTGCGGGATGGGACCGCCTTAATGCAATGTTTTCTATACCTAATCTTAAGCCTTATTTGCATGAATCAGCAGAAAGCAAAGACTAGTTATAAATATGATATTATCTCCTCATTAACTTGGCTGCAAATTCCAAGAAATCTGCAACATTTTTGAAATCATCAAATTGTTGGCAATACATACTTGCATAAGGTTCGGGAAACCTATTGCGTATATCTGCCTTTATCATGCTTGCCAAAGCCTCCTTAGTGTAGGCTTTCAGCAATTCATTGTATTGCTTTTCGCTCATAATTTTTCAGCAAAATCAGAAAAGACAATCCTCATCTTGTTTTTCCAGTTTATTGGTACATCACTCCAGGAATTCCATTCCTTGACATATTTATAAGCCTTGAAAGGTTTATCTTTATTTGGTGCTGGATAACCAAGCTCATCTTCCACACAATTATGCATCATTAATCTTTTGGCAGAATCGTTACCTAACGCCTCTAAAATCGGAGCATTCATAATCTCTGCGCCAGGAGTTTCGCTATCTTCATCATGAACGACAAATAAATTCACATGTAATGCCTTTAAATATCTGATGAATGAAATCATTGTCGCTTTTCCTGTGGCTTTGATAATTTGATAATCTGAACTAACTACCTTTTTAACTTCCTCAGGCATCACTTCTATGGTACGCTTAAAAACTATATCCTCAGTATCACCTTCAACAATGATTACCTTTTGAGCAAAGAACACCCGTGCCACATAATCATCTATCTTCTGAATCATCTTGACTCGTACTTTGTCATCTTCTTGGATTTCTTGAAAGGCATCAGAAAGGTTAAACGCTACTACATGCGTAAAATCATTAGTACCCAATGTATAACTGTTCAGTACTTGCTTGGGCTTTTGAGACAAGTCTATCATGTAAGGAGAATGAGTTGTTGCTATAATTTGGCTATTAGAATCGGCCAATTCATAGATTACCCTACGCATATTTTCTGCAGCATTAGGATGCAAGAACAATTCCGGTTCTTCGAAACCAATAATAAGTCCTCGCTCGTCAGTTTCTGAAAATTGCTCTCTGCGTTGTTTATCAAAACGGAGAAGAGCAAAAACTGCTGAACGAATAAGTCCAGTTCCTTGGTGTAAAACATCAGTTGTAACATTACTACTAATCGTTACTCCAAAAATAGGTTTTAATGATTCTGCCTTAGTAAGATCTGTATCAATATTAATGGTTGCCTTAGGAAATACATCATCAACTGTCTTATTCAGATCTCTCATTAACTGACCGAACGCACCATGTTCATCAGTAGGATCCATCTCCCTACTTAATTCTTGCAACTCTTCTACAGCCTTCTTATAATGATCGGAACCCTTACGAACATCATCAAACATATACGAAAGCAAATCATGCAAGGTTCCAGACTTAGAAGCTTCCATCTCCTCGGCAAGGACATCAGCCTTGATTTTCAAAAAACGAGGAAGTTTGGAAAGAACATTTCCTGGAATACCACCAGGGTTCTCAAACCACCCGTTGCTTTCCTCTACTTCAAACAACATTGGATAGTTGTCTTCCAAATCTTTTCTTTCCTTTGCCAATAATGTATGGTTCAAGTCTCCAACTTCAGAAAAGACATCAGCATCTACACCTTTATCTATGAAATCTTGCCACTTCTTACAATCCGCGAACTCATCCTTCAACTTTTGCTGGTGCATTTGGATTTCACGATGGTTCTTGCCATCAGCAGTAAGACGCACACGATAGTTGAAAGAATATTTTTCATTACCGTTCTCATCCAGATAGCTATTAAGTCGAGAAGAATTGAAACCACGCTGATTTACAATTGTGGCATCTACATTATCAAAACAGCCTTCGATAATAACATCCTCCGTTTTGGTCAACTCCTCACCATCCTCCAAATATCTAGAACGGCAACTATTATCAAGTTTCTTATCCGTAACCAAATATTCGATGACATCCAGTGTGCTTGATTTTCCTGCATTGTTAGCACCAATAAGGAATGTCGCATCACCTAAATTTATCTCGACATCATTCAGTTTGCGGAAGTTTTGTATTTTTATCTTTCGTAGTCTCATGTGGTAATGTTTATATTGATATCTTTAATTGTAATACTAATGTTCTTTTGTTTCCATCATCCTCTTATAAAAAGGATAATTTTGCTCACCCTTTACTGGGAACTTGCGTTGTTGCGCTTTAACAAAAGCATTAGCAGTTTGCCTTGATGCAGAAGGTAACAATCCATTATGCATTCCACAATAAATTACCGAATCATAATCCAAAGGGACACTATAATGAGCCAATGCATTTGACATTTCTTGTAATCTCTTTTCGTCATTCGGATGATGATAACCTTCATTTGGATAAGAAGTTGCTTTCAACCAATTAATCGCATTAACCACTCTCTGGTCTATGTTATAATTAGTCGCTACCGACTCGTTTGTTTCTATATTTATTGCCTCATGGAGATTCAAAAAACTTACATTTTCATCCAAGAGCCAAGGTATCACAATACACGCATAAATATCAGATTTATCCTCATATTTTTCTAACTCTTTTGGAGGAACACCCACTGCTATTAATACTTCGTGTTGAGGGGAACCTACAAATTGATAATCAGGATTATACGTTTTTATTGTATGTATTTGAATGCGAACTCCGTTTTTGGCAACAAGCCCATGATTTTTATAATGCTGTTTTGTAAAACCCATTTCTGACAAAAAAGCCTCATATTGTCTTTGTTGATAAACTAAGAATGTTAGAATCTTCAAATTAGGATTCTTTAGAATTAACTTTTTTGCGAATTCAAAAGCAATCTTAGTATCACCTTTCGAGAATCGTTCTCTATTTAAATAATATACTTTCATTGTATTGGTTAATTTTAAAGTTTATATTATTCTGATATTGCATCAGCTATATCTTGATAATCCATTAAAAGCATAGACATCAAATGAGCTAAAAAAAATCCGCCAGAAGTATTATTTGTATAAATCCACATTGATATCGAATGGTGAGTCGAAATCCTTCAGCATTGCATGCTTCGTATCTTTTTCAGATAGATTGGCATGTTCTGTTGGGATTTTCCAATCGATACCGAGGGTATCATCGAGGATACTGATGCCTCCATCAGCCTCTGGATGATAGAAGTTATCACACTTGTACTGGAAGACTGCTGTTTCTGAGAGGACAGCGAAACCATGGGCAAAGCCCTTTGGAATGAAGAACTGGCGATGATTGTCTTCTGTCAGCTCTACAGCCACATGCTTGCCATAGGTTGGTGATCCTTTGCGAATATCTACTGCAACATCAAGCACTCTACCTTTTACGCAGCGTACCAACTTGCTCTGGGTATAAGGTGGACGCTGGAAGTGCAAGCCTCGCATCACGCCATAGCTGCTCATAGACTCGTTGTCTTGGCAGAAGTGAACACAGTGTCCCAGGATTGGGGCAACCTTTTCTTCAAACTCTCGCTCGCTGAAGCTCTCGAAGAAGTAGCCACGAGCGTCACGGAAGAGGCGTGGCTCTATAATGAGTACGCCATCTATATTGGTTTTGATTATATTCATAGTTTTCTAATATTCTAAATTCTTTTTTAATGTTTGTTCTTTCTCTTCAAGTATTGAAAGGAGATACTTGCCATAGTCATTCTTCATCATAGGCAGAGCATTTTCTCTCAACTCTTCTGCGGTAATCCAACCTTGTCGGTATGCGATTCCTTCCAGGCATGCTACCTTCAAGCCTTGGCGCTTCTCCAAGACTTCAATAAAGGTGGATGCCTCAGAAAGGGAATCATGGGTACCGGTATCAAGCCAGGCAAATCCTCTAGCCATGGTCTGAACCTTCAGCTGCCTATCCTTCAAGAACTCCTGGTTTACGGTGGTGATTTCCAACTCACCACGAGCGGATGGTTTGATATGCTTAGCTACATCTACCACCTTGTTAGGATAGAAGTATAAGCCTACCACAGCATAGTTGCTCTTTGGATGCTGAGGCTTCTCTTCAATGCTCAGGCAATTGCCTTGCTCATCAAACTCTGCCACACCATATCGCTCAGGATCACTTACACGATAGCCAAAAACGGTAGCCTTGTTGTTCTGCTCTGCATCTACTACTGCTTGATGCAGCATCTGATTTAATCCTGCACCATAGAAGATATTATCGCCTAATACGAGGCAAGCTGAGTCATTACCAATGAATTTTTCTCCGATAATGAAAGCTTGGGCTAAGCCATCTGGTGATGGCTGCTCTGCATACTCAAACTTCACACCTAACTGGCTTCCATCGCCTAAAAGGCGCTTGAAACCTGGCAAGTCAAATGGGGTTGAGATTATGAGTATCTCACGGATACCTGCCAACATCAATACTGATATTGGGTAATATATCATTGGTTTATCAAAGATTGGTATCAGCTGCTTGCTGATACCCTTGGTAATAGGGTACAAGCGTGTACCGCTTCCACCTGCTAATACTATTCCTTTCATAAATGTTATCTTCTCATTAACTTTGCTAAATTTTACTTGTCTTACTTATCGCTATTTTGGCATACAAATCCTGTATAGGCACTGTCCAGTTTTTTAAATCTACTCCATATCTCTCAAATTGAGAAAGGAAAAATACACTACGCTTGCCATTACCTATCAAATTATAAAAATAGGCTGTATAGAGGACATAGTAAGCTAACGACTTGTCATAATTTCTAGACTGCAAAATCTTAACTACATCACATATCAGATTCTCTGCATAATTAAAATAGGCATCCCAATGACTTTTATAATCAATAAATTTCTGAGATAAGGTAAATTGCTTATTAGCAGACACATAATCAAGAATCTGCTTATTCATAGAAAGAATATCATCAATCTGAACCACTAAGAAATGAAGCAATTCCCTTTGATTACCATTGTGCTCACATCTAGCCCTAATCCTTTCAAATATCTCATCATTATTCTTCCGCACAAGAACAAGATCATCATCAGCCATAAATTTTAATAATTCCTGTTTCAACATCAATAAACTTATGTACCTATACAAAAATCGCTCATCCAATGTAGCTAAATCCGAATCAATTTCCGATAAGTAGCGTTCACAATTTCGACTGAAATCTACAAACATATCTGACAACAAATTCTGCTGAAGCCCTTTTCCCGTCAATGCATTAACATCCCGTATCAATCGAAGGGATTCCTTGACGAATAAAGCTCCAACCCGATAGCTACATTTCAGATATCTTTCCCTATCGAAAAACAGCTTGAGGGAATATTCCTGCCATTTATATCCATTATCAAAAATAACATACATCAGTTTTATCCTTGTTATCAATTGATTCTCACCATGCTGCATCAAATCATTATCTGACAGAATTTTATCCAACAGGGTATTTATCTTGGTCTGATTGCCTTCTCTTCTATAATGCATAAAAGCTACATCTAAAAGATTTAGAAAATCACCAAATCTAGCCAACTTCATTTTCACAATTTCATCAGCAAGTCTATCTCCAGCAACCTTATCGCATAAAATCTCATCATAATAATGCATCAAATCTCGGTACATTTCAATATGAATTATCCCTTTTTTCTTATACTCAAGTAATTTTGCAACTATAGGCTTCATCTTTTCTTTCTCTCCAGAAGCCTCATATGCACATAGTAGGTTAAGGAGCGAAACTAGCTGAGACTCATCAGATGTATCGGTGTTCTTGGACTCATACTCTACCATTTTTTCATAGTCAAAAGCATTATGTGCCAAGTATGTCTGGAAACACAACATATAGCTATTGTCTTTGAATCTGGATAAACGCACACATTCAGACTCAAAAGCCTTAACCGCTCCTATTTTGAACAAAACATCGAGATGGGGTAAGTAATATTGCTTATACTCATAATCAAATAAATCCCATTTCTTTGCTTCATCAAGAAATTCCACCTGGACATTTTGCCTGTCGACCTCGTCATGGCAAGCCTTTATTCTTAATGCATAGAAACGCAGTTTTGCACTTGTAGTAACAAGCCAACCACGATACTTTCCCTTATCCAGATCGTCAAGATGGGATTTATAATAATATATGATGAGTAATTCATGGGGAAGTGGTAGGAAAATTGTCAAACAAACGAGCAATATAAATACCAAAGTAGCCTCAACATAGGAATTCATGCATACAGCTAAGATCAGTAAGCCTAGAGACACAGCAAGCCTAGACCATACCCTTCTGTGATGAAAGCATTCCTCTAATTTATACTGTGAGATGATAACTCCAAGAATAAAAGAGAAAGCACCACATAAAAGACCTAAGACTGTAACATCCAGTTCTTCCATCAATCTTTGTACTATATCTATTATTTGTTGCATAACCGATAGTTTTTATGACCATCCCATAAGAGGAAAACCTATTTTTCATCGAATGTATTACATCGTAAGAAATAACCACGAAGAGGGATGTAGCTGGCGACGATCCGACTCTGCCAGAGTTTTGGTAACACCAGCGGAGTCTTTACCCGCAAGGGGTTGGTGTTGAGTGTTTGGCGCAATAGAATTATTCTATGAATCTCGGCTGCACTCAACAAATTGAAAGTAAACTTTCTTTGCGTTCGTTTGCACGAGATTTGCGATTGTTTGTCGGCTGGCGCATCATATAACGTTATACCGAAACAGCAACCTTGCAAAAAACATCTCTTATTTTTGCTTATGAATCAAATCGATAATTTTATCCAATTCTTTCCGAATTGGTTTTGGAACCCCTAAAGCCCAATCTACCTCACCTTCTACATTAATACCAAAAAGGAAATGATTATCAGCATCAACCATAGCATACAAATACTCTGGTGAATCTATAAAACTCATACCTAAATCATCAATGCGTTTATTTACCTTTTTTAGTTTCTCTTCTGTTTGTCTTCTTATCAGAAAAGCCTGAAACGCCAGGACAAAACCAATAGTTAACTGAACAATACTTAACCAGAATTCACGAAAGTAATTGAAACTTACAAAAGCCAACACTACAGAAACTATAGAAATCGATAAACTCGTATATTTGGCACAGAACAATCTGGCAAACAAGCCCATTAATTTCAAATAGACATTTAAAATATTATTCATAATTACTCTTTATTTTAGTTGGTATCCCCATTAGACTACAAAAGTTGTATCATCACAATTCCACCTACCATATATTCAAAAATCTTCCACTCCCAATCATTAACTAAGAAAGCTTATTATATGCCTCCTGTAATAATGCCGCCCCAGCCAGAAATTCATTATCTTCTTCAAGCAAAGCCTTAAGATTTATATCATACTGCTGAGGAAATTCCTTATAAACCCTTGCCATTCTTTCTATACCAGCAGGACAACAAAAAGCAGGTGTATTTTTACCACTAACACCTAAAGAAGGAACATTTGAATTAAACATCTGTTCTTTTACTGTTACTCCAAACAATTTCTCTATCACCTCATTGGTCAACTGAATGAAATAAGGTATTCTCACCACTTTATATCCAGCCTCCCTATATATTTTGTCTTTCTCCTCATCATTTAGTATGTTGTCAGGATTTGTATAATGTTGTAAGCCATCAAATTCTACTATGAGTTTAGGGCTTTCGCATCTGTAATCAGGTTTAAATTTTCTTTTTATTCCAGGAACACATTTATTATGCACCCATTCATCAGCAGGTATTTTAGGAAATATCACAGCTAGATATTTCTCTAACCCTGTACGATACAAGCCAGTCTTCAAATCTTTTCCAGCTTTATCTGCTGCCTCTTTTGTCTCTCGTAAATATCCCCACTTTGTCATATTTATTTTTCCATAATTGAATTCAATAGTTCGTTAATAATTCAATAATGTGCTAAGCAGCTATACGCTGTAAGCACGAGAGATCTTTGAAAATCTTGCTAATTAAAGTTCGGTTCGGGGTGTACCCACTTGCTT
>SKEF01001298.1_pt1 | contig 22309 bp, 14 predicted proteins | sample 4826691 | NCBI WGS metagenome assembly SKEF01 (sample SAMN11008816, study PRJNA524170) | human gut metagenome | biome: Human fecal sample; material: Feces; isolation source: fecal sample from pouch patient p23, p27 | host: Homo sapiens | place: Israel: Tel-Aviv | collected 2016-08-24
ACTTGTTCTGAGAACCCTTGCTCAAAGCCTGGAGCGACTCCTCGTCCTCGTCTTTGTTGCGCGGGGAATCATAATCCTGTGCCATCGAGATTCCTTTCGTCATCTATGGTGCTTATGCGCCATAGAATACATGACTTTTCCCCCGCTAGGATACACGAATTGAAATACTCGTAAAATCCGACACGTGGGGCACAATAGAATTAATAGGAAAATCTAAGGGAAAGTGGTGTGTTGTGCCTGAGAATGCGCTCGAAGATGCACGGTTCGATCATGTGAGTGAAACCGGTGAGCTCGTCTTTGTTTCAGGTGCCGGCAAATTCGCCGTCAAGGTCGATGAAGCGCTTGAAAGAGCCATTTTGGAGGCAAAACAGATTCGCACCGAAACCCAAGAGGAGCGTCAGCAGCAAGCGCCTTCCACGCTGCCGATCTCCCAAATCCAATCCTTGATTCGAGCCGGAGCCAATCCGACCCGCGTGGCGGAGCGATATTCGTTGAGCGAAGCGCTTGTTCGGCGTTTCTCGGCGGCGGTGGAAACCGAAAAGCAATATGCGATCGAACAGTTCCTGGCGGTTCCCGCGCCGAAGGAAAGCCGTGTGCGCACGCTTTCCGAACTGATCGAACGCACTTTCGCCGCAGCCCACGTACGGTTGGAGGATGTGCGGTGGAAGGCCACCAGACGCGGTTTGGAACCGTGGAAGATTACCGCGGAGTTCGATTCCGCAGGTCATGCCGCCCGTGCGGAATGGTCTTGGAACATGCATGACAACGCGGTCAACTGTCTGAACGCAACGGCACGCAAGCTCATCGGCGAGCAAGACACGCCGACGGAAGGACACGCCGAGAAGCAGGTCGACCAGAATTTTCTCGCATCATTGAATTTGCCGGGCGATTCCGCACGTTCCGCACGTATCGAACAGACGGTGTCTGCTTGGAATGCTCCGGAACCGGTTGCACCACAAGCCACGAATATCAAGACCACCGTTGAGACTCAGTCATCGGCGACCGTTCCGCTGCCGAACCGTCCGGAAATCGCGACGACGCAGTCCCCCGCCCCTTCAACGACGGAACCTGCCCAAAACTCGCAAAACACGCAATCCGCCGGCGAGCAGCAGTCCGATAAGTCCAAGACGGCATCATCCGATCCTCATAGTCAGAGCACCACCAAATCGAAGCGCCGTGCAGGACGCTCCGCAGTGCCGAGTTGGGATGAAATTCTGTTCGGTGACTGATTAACGTTCCCTAACATCCCACGGCAACATCCGTTCAGACGTTCGGATCATTCGATCAAGCCACGTCAATCAGGCATGGAATATCAGATTCCATGTAGGTCAGCGACCCGTGCACGCTGGGCAGATGCATCGCCTTCTCCGCCTGTGTGCGGGAATCGACAATGGTGGTAGAGCCCGCAGCGGAGACGACCACATCGCCGATCATCGACTTGACGCGTTCATCGACTGGTCCGTAGACGCCTTCCTCGATTGCCTGCCGGCGGGTGCGCACCTGGGCGCGCTCCCCCAGCACGTCACGCCAACGAGCGGCGATGTCCTCCGGATTCTCGCCATCCTCGCCATAAAGCATGACACAGCGTGGTTCACCACCGACATTCGCGACGCCCCGCATCAGCTGGGGTTCGGACGCTATGTCGATGCAGGCTTCCGGGTCGGCGGTTATCATGCCATGATCCGCCACGATGACGATCAGCGTGTTCTTCGGCACACTTCGACGCAGCAAAGACAACTGGGCGTCGATACGCTCATATGTGCCGATCCACTTGTCGGAGTCCCAGCCGTAATTGTGTCCGATCTTGTCCGCGTCGCGCAGGTACACGTATGTCAGTCCGGGCGTGTTCGCCGCTTTCGCCGCGGTCATGATACGTCGGCGTGGATCGTCATTGGAGATGTAGTCGCTGCCACGTAACGCCGCCTGAGTCAACGCGGAGAACGCGAATTTCGGCAGTCCCGAACTGGTGACGCGAACGTCCTGTTCCGCCAATCGTTCGAATATGGTCGGCTGCTGTTGCAGTTTCAGCGGTGCGGGCGCGTTTTTGAAAGAGATGAGCTGGCAGATTTCGCCATTGTCGGGATTGAGCTGCGTATACCCCGTCATGCCGGTTAATCCGGGGCATGTGCCGGTGCCGAACGTGGACATGGCGGCCACGGTGGTGCTGGGCATGCATGTGGCGATTGGCCGCTGGTTAACGCCATCCGCCATCAGCGACCGTAGATAGGGTGAATGCCCCAATCTCATATTGATGTTCCAATATCCGAGACCGTCCACCAGGACCACGACTGCCGAACGCGCGTCCGGCAGGCCAAGTGCCTCTTGGAGTCGTTTCGGATCGGCATGGATGGCCGTTGGAATCGGATGCCCGATGGCGCTGGAAATGGCGGGAAGTACCGAGGATAGGTGGAGAGCACCGCCGCGGCTGCCCTCATCCGGCAGTTCGTCGCCATATCGTGCCGGACTGGTCATGGCTAGCAGCTGGTCGATTTCGGGCACTTCAACACTCATGGTTCCCATTCAAGCACCGCGGCAGTACCAGCTGGTAATATTGCTAGGTTGATTACCATAACCTTTCCGTGAGGAGAACCACCGCATGGTGTCGCACCGCAAACCGGCAAAACCAGCCTTTGACCCGCGTACGGTCAAGGAGAACATCGTCGAAACGCCGTTGAACGAGGAAATGAGCAAGTCGTTCCTCGAATACGCGTATTCGGTGATTTACGCCCGAGCGCTGCCTGATGCCAGGGACGGTCTCAAGCCGGTGCAACGACGCATCATCTATCAGATGGGTCAGATGAGCCTCAATCCGGACCGGCCGTATATGAAGTCGGCGCGTGTGGGTGGCGAAGTGATGGGCAAGCTCCATCCGCATGGCGATTCCGCGATTTACGAGGCGATGGTACGTTTGGCGCAGCCGTTCGCGATGCGGCTGCCATTGGTGGACGGTCACGGCAATTTCGGTTCTCTCGATGATGGTCCTGCTGCTTCTCGTTATACCGAGGCTCGTATGGCGCCGGCCGCGTTGGGCATGAATGCCGATATCGCCGAAAATACCGTCGATTTCACGCCGAATTACGATAACAAGCTTCAGGAGCCGACTGTGCTGCCTGCCGCGATTCCGAACCTGCTGGTCAATGGTGGTTCCGGCATTGCCGTCGGCATGGCCACGAATATGGCCACGCACAATCTTGGCGAGGTGGTGGCTGCGGCCAAGCATCTTATGCGCCATCCCGACGCGACGTTAGAGGAGTTGATGCGCTACGTGCCGGGTCCGGATTGGCCGGGCGGCGGCGTGATTGTGGGCCGCAAGGGCATCCGCGAGGCGTACGAGACGGGTCGTGGCGCGTTGACCACGCGTTCCGTGACGCATATCGAAAACGTGACGGCTCGCAAAAAGGCCATCGTCGTGACGGAACTGCCGTTCATGGTGGGTCCGGAACGTGTGTTGGAACGTATTTCCGAAGGTGTGAAGAACCGTAAGCTGGACGGCATTTCCGGTGCCATCGATTTGACTGACCGGCATAACGGCACGCGCCTCGTCATCGAAATCAAAACCGGGTTCGATCCGAACGCGGTGTTGGCGCAGCTGTTCAAGCACACGCCGTTGCAGGACAATTTCACCATCAACAATGTGGCGTTGGTCAATGGCCGTCCGCACACCATGGGATTGAAGGAAATGCTTCAGGTGTGGGTGGACCATCGTCGTGTGGTGATCCGCCGACGCAGTGAATTCCGCAGGAAGAAGGCGCTTGAGCGGCTGCACTTGGTGGAGGGCTTGCTGCTCGCCATGGTGGACATCGATGAAGTCATTCAGGTGATTCGCTCTTCTGATGATGCCGAGGCCGCGAAAACAAAGCTTATCGCCGTATTCGATCTGGACGAGATTCAGGCACAGTACATTCTTGACTTGCGGCTGCGCCGTCTGACCAAGATGAGTCGTATCGAGCTTGAGGCGGAACGCGACGATCTGAAGCGGCGTATCGAAGAGCTTGAACGCATTCTTGCTTCCGATGAGGCGCTTGACGGCATGGTCATTGACGAAATGGATGACGCCGTGGCCAAATACGGCACTCCCCGGCGCACGGTGCTGCTGGATGAGGATGAGGAAGGCAATTTGACGCCTGTTATGGCGCATGGCGATGATGGCGTCTCTGCAAACGCGATGGCTGCCGCGCGCGCCGCCGCGACCGTATCCTCCGCAGCAGCCGATGTCGCCGCAGCCGCAAAGGCCGCAAAGAAGGCCGGCGATGAGAATGCCACCGCATCGGCTCTGCAGATTGATGACGAGCCGTGCGCGGTGATGCTGTCCGCCACGGGCCTGATCGCACGCACTTCCGAGGATGCGGTGGAACGTTGGGAGAATCGTTCGGCTTCCGACGGACGCGCCAAGGATGGTCAGATCGTTTCGATGTTCCGCACGTCCACACGTTCCTCATACGGCTTGGTTACTTCAGCGGGTCGTCTGGTGCTGGCCCATGTGGTCGAATTGCCGAAGGTTTCCGCGGATGGGCCGCTCAGTGTCACGGGTGGTGTGAAGGCCGAGGAACTGCTGGGCATGACGGAGAACACCGATCCGATCCGCGGCGAACGGGTGATTGCTGCGATTGATATGCCTTCCACGGATGACGGCGGTCAGCTTGTTCCTTTGGCGTTGGGCACCCGCAACGGCGTGGTCAAGCGTTGGAACCGTGAATCTCCGACCACAATGGATTCGTGGAGCGTCATCGATTTGAAGGATGATGACGAAGTGCTTGCCGCTGCCGAAGCCCGTGATGAGGATCGTCTGGTGTTTGTGTCCACCGATTCCTCGTTGTTGACGTTCGAAGCGAAGAATGTGCGTCCGCAGGGCCGTACCGCTGGCGGCATGGCGGGCATTCGTCTGGCTGAGGGGTGTTCGGTGGCCGCGTTCGCGGTGGTGCCTGATGGCAAGGTGACATGGAATTACGAAGAAGGCGAGAATGGACTGTTCTCTGCTTCCGGAGCCGTGGTGTTGACGGTTGCCGGCGATTCCGAAGCGTTGCCTGGCACTGAAAACGGTGCCGCGAAGGTCACGCCGTTGGAGATGTATCCGACGAAGGGCCGTGGTACGGGTGGCGTGCGTTCGCAGCGATTCCTCAAGGGGCAGGATACGTTGATTCTCGCGTTCGTGGGCGCGTATCCGTTGCATGCTTCCACGCAAAGTGGCGCTCCTGTGGAATTGCCGAAGCCTGATATGCGACGCGATGGTTCCGGTACGGATCTGTCGGCGCCGATTGCGGTGGTCGGCTGATTCGACGAAATCGATTGGCGGGGCTCTGGACTGGTTCTTCTTCTTCCGGTTCAGGGCCTTCCCGTTTTGCGCACTTGGGCCGCCAGGTTGAATGAGCAGGCTGGGTGAAAGTGCCTCCGGCTTGGTTCAGCCATATAGTTTCATGCCTTGTGGGCTGTCCACGAACCCGGCAGCATGCAGCAAACGCCTGTATTCGTTGCGTTCCTTCAATGATTCACCGTTCATTTCGGCGAAGCTGACGCTGCCCTTGGACTGATGCTGCAATGCATAGGCAAGTTCCGTACATGCCGGCTGCAATATTCGCTCGTCATCGGTGAAGCTGACGATTCTGTGGCTTTTCGGCACGGCGAACAGCACCGGCATGCCGTGGTCGAGCACGATGACCGATTCCGCTCTGCGCGCCGGTTTCATATGGTGTTGTTCGGGCCATGTGATCGCGGAGCCTGTCAGGTTGGCCGGGTCGGTCACGTCGAGCGCCACGCAGGATTGGCTGCGCGCCTCGTCGTCGCCGCGCAAGGCGTCCACTGTGTCACGTCCGGCGAATTGGACCGCTCCGAATCCTTTGACGAACATGCCTCTGACCAGATTGCCGTGTTCCTCCATACGTTTGAGTACCGGGTATAGTCCGGAGAATCCGCCTGCGACCTGCTCCTTGTCGATTAGCGGAGCGGCGATCACGCCATATCGGTCGAGCAGCGATTCGATCAATGCGATGTCGTATTCCTCGATGCCGGCTGTTGGTTTGCCGGCGGTATCGTCCGCTTGATCCGGTATCGCCATTGGACTGGTCCGGGACGAGTCGACCGCGGACCATAATCCACCGAGCGTCGCCGGTGTCGAGGCGTGGATCCGTACGCGTCTGCGTGCGGCAGTGCGTGGCGCGCGCACTGAAACCGTGCCTTGAGTCAAGGCCCGAACGGGAGCGAATGAACTGTTCGTCACTTTGCCTTGCCATACCAAGGACCACAAGGCTTCCTCGAACTGGCTTTCGCCCCATGCGGGAAGGATGATTTCCCCTGTTTCAGGATTCACGTTGACTTCCGCATGTTCCTGCCAGATGACTTTGGCGGCTGTGGAAAGCTGCCGCGCATGGAAGGCTCCCCCATTCGATAATGCGGCAAGTATCGTCTCCGGCACGGTCATGGTTCCGGCACTATAGGCATTGTTCTGCGATTGTTCGCCGGGTTTCACCAGCAGCCGTGAATCAGCTGGATGGAATGCGATTCCGCCGGCTTCCTTGGCGTTGGAACCATTGATTTTGGAGCCGACCCATACCACGTCTCCGGATGCGAGCAATTCGTCCAACATACTCGGTTGGTAGTCGCGAACGCGTGCGGGGAAGACCGAGGATTCCCAAACGGAGGCGTTGAGGTATATGCCTTCAAGCTGTTCGATCACACGCATCAGCCCGTCGACGCCTTCATATCGGGCGCCACCCACAGGTCCGACACCTTGTCTGTCCAACAGGAACGCCTGATAGACGGCCGGTTCCACCGGCTTGATGGCTTTGCGTGCCTTGGCAAGCGAAAGCGCGCGGATACGCCGAAACACGTCTTTGTGGAGCCATTGCTGGGGCGTTTGCCGAGGTGACCGTTCCGATGCTGAATCATCGGAACCATTGGCGTCCGCTCCGGCCGCATCATCGACGAAATGGCCTTTCAGCAGTTCGCCTTTGGCATGTAATTCATCCAACATGCGTACGCCTTGGACAGCGTCCAATCCCAGTTCGGCGATCATCTGATCCGCGGTGAATGGGCCATGCGTTTTGACATATCGCGCCACACGGCCGGCAATGTCGGTCTCGTCCAAATCGTTCCAGAACGTCCGTCCGGCAAGCTCCTTCCCAATCTGCGCGATGACGTCGGCATCCAACAGCGAAGCCATGTCCGTGGCTCCCAGAAGACGTTCCAGCACTTCCGGGTCCATGGACAGCAGTTGCGTACTGCGTTCGGCTTGCGGCACGTCGTATTGGTACATGACCGCGCCCACGTATCCGAACAGCATGTTTTCCGCGAACGGCGACGGCGTTTCCGTGACGGTCTCGCTCAAAGAGATGACGCCGGAGCGTAATCCGGACATCACATGTTTCAGCGCGGGCAGATCGTACACGTCCTGTAGGCATTCGCGTGCGGTTTCCAACAGCAACGGGAAGTTCTTCCGAGTTCGGGCGGCGTTGAGCAGTTGCGCCGCGCGCAGCCGCTGCTGCCATAAGGGGACGCGTCTGCCGGGGTTGGCGCGTGGCAGGAACAGCGATCGCGCCGCGCATTCTCGGAATCGTGCGGCATACAGCACGCTTTCGCCGACTTGTGTTCCGATGATGCGTTGCAGCTCTTCCGTGTCGAACAGCAGCAGCTCGCGGATCGGCAGGTTGCTGTCGCCGTCCGGGAGGCGGATGATGATGCCGTCGTCGGCCGCGTATACCTGCCCATCGAACCCGTATCGTTGTTTGATACGTGTGGTGATGGCCATGGCCCATGGTTCGTGCACGCGTCTGCCGTATGGCGAGTGGACGATCACACGCCAATCGCCTTCTTCATCCTGGCAGCGTTCGACGACCAGCTCACGGTCGTTGGGAATCGTTCCCGTGGCGGCGCGCTGTTCGGCAAGCAGGTCGGCAAGATTGCCGATGGCGTTGTCATCCAATCCGTCACGACGTAGACGTGCGATTGTTGTCGTGTCGAATCGGCTGGTCTTGTCTCCTGCGATGCCGTCCGAGACTTCCGCGCGTAGTCCTTGCGCCATATCGCGTACGAATCGGCCTTGGGACCGTCCGAATGCCGCGTCCCGCCCGTCGCCTTCGCCATGCCAGAACGGCAGTCGGGCGGTACGTCCTGGAGCAGGAACCACCACCACACGGTCCCGGGTGATTTCCTGGATCTGCCAGGTCGATGTGCCGAGGGTGATGACGTCTCCGACCCGGGATTCGTACACCATTTCCTCATCCAGCTCCCCCACTTTGCGTGGGCCCGGTCCGGAGCCTTCTTCGGGAAGCACCACGGTGTAGGTTCCTCGGTCGGGTATGGTGCCTCCGCTGGTCACGGCCAGTCGTTGAGCGCCAGGGCGCGCGGAGATGAGACCCGCCTCTTCGTTGTATTGCAATGGAGGTCGGAAGGCGGAGAAATCCTCGCCGTTGTAGGCACCGGTCATCATGCCCATCACAGCATCGAACATGGTTCTGTCGAGATCTTCGAATGGCGCGGCCTTGCGCACGGTCACGTACCAGTCGTCTGGTTTCAGATCATCCATCGCCGCGGCGGCGACGGTTTGCTGGGCAAGCACGTCCAAGGGGGTGCATGGAATGGTCAGTGTTTCGATGTCTCCGGAGCGCATGCATTCGATGCCTGCGGCCGTGCCGATGATTTGCTCTCGTGTAATCGGGTAGAACAGTGCATGCGAGACTCCCCCGACCTTGTGGTCGGCGCGCCCCACCCGCTGCAATCCCGAGGACACGGACAATGGCGGTGCGATCTGGATAACCAGATCCACTGAACCCATGTCGATGCCGAGTTCAAGGCTCGATGTGGCGACCACGCAACGCAATTGGCCGCGTTTGAGCTGCTCTTCGATCTGTTTGCGCCGGTCTTTGGAAACGGAACCATGATGCGCCATGGCGATCGCGTCGGCGTCCGCATGCGAGGAGACCAGCATGGTGGTGGATCCGACCACGGAATCGTAGTGTTTGGCGAAGCCTTCACGGCCTTCCGGGGAGCCCAGATCCGGATACGGCTGGGTGGAATCACTGGCTGTGGACTCCGGCTGGGATGCGTTGTCCGACACACTCAAGTCCGTTCGGCCAAGCCTACGGTCGGACAGCGCATCCCGCCCTGCGTCCGCTTTGACGGCGGTTTCAGACCCAGTTTTCCGGGATGTGCGCAATTGCGCATACAGGTCGTTGAGCCGTGCGGTGAGTTTTTCCGCAAGGCCACGGGAGTTGACGAACACGAGGGTGGTGTGGTGTTTCAGCACTTCGTCAAGCACGCTGCGTTCGATGGCCGGCCATACCGAACCTCCGGTCGAAACCCGTGAGGTATGTTCGTTTCCCCCGCCCGAAGTCAGTCCTTTACGTTCCGCCAATGCCTCCATGGCAGGACTCACCCCGGAGATATGCGTGGTATGGCGGTTCGGAAGTTTCACGGCGCCTGCCCTCCGCCCTGCGTCGTCGGAGACGGGATCGCGCATGGCCGAAAGCGGTTCCACCACTTTCAGATCCATGTCGGGGTGCGATTCGGGTCTGATGACGCGTACCGGCCGTATGCCGCCAAGGAAACGTGCGGCTTCGGCCGGCGGTTCCACAGTGGCGGAAAGCCCGATGCGTTGGACGGACCGGCCGGCAAGGCTTTCCAATCGTTCCAAGCTCAGCGCCAGGTGCGCGCCACGTTTGGAGCCCGCGATGGCGTGCACTTCATCCACGATAACGGTATCAACGGCGGAAAGTATCCGTCGCGCCTTGGAGGTGAGCAGCAGGAACAGCGATTCTGGCGTGGTTACGAGGATATCCGGCGGATGGCTGACGATTCTGCGCCGTTCCTGCGGCGTGGTGTCGCCGCTTCGTATGCCCACGCTGACTTTCGGCGATGGCAATCCCATCGCCTCGCACTGTCCGGCGATGCCAGCCAATGGCGCTTGGAGGTTCTTGGCCACATCCACGCCCAGAGCCTTCAATGGCGAAATATACAGGACCTTGACGCCGCGGACGGGTTTACGTTTCTTGGCATTGCAATCGGATTCAGCCGTGCCGTCCCCACCGCCGGACGTCCGCAATAAGTCATCGCCCTCCTTCGTCATCAGACGGTCGATTGCGGAAAGGAAGGCGCACAATGTCTTGCCGGAGCCGGTGGGCGCCACCACCAACACGTTCTCGCCGGAGCGGATGGCCGGCCATGCTAAACGTTGCGCCTCCGTCGGAGCATTGAACGCATGCTTGAACCAGGCATTGGTAGCCTCCGAGAACAAGTCCATGCATTCGTACATACGTTCGATTATGGCATCGCCTTCAGACATCATCCACAACCGGCGGAAAGCTCGTCATCCACCGTCGTCGGCTCATTCGAGCACACCGCCCGGCTGACACATTCGAGCGTCTCACATACGGCGTCGTCAGGCGGCCGCACGGTCGCCGCACTTGCGGCGCAAAGTCTCATGCATGGCGACCATCAGCGCCAGGAACACCACCAGATAGAACGGGAACAGGTTGACCGAAACATGTTGCGCGATCAGCCCGAACAGCGGCGGCATGCACATCGATCCCACATAGGCGCAAGCCATCTGCATGCCGACGATGGCCTGCGATTTGTCCTCGCCGAAATAAGCAGGAGTGGAATGGATGACGCACGGATAGATCGGCGCGCAGCCCAAACCGATGACCATTAGTCCCGCGATGGTGCCGATATTGTGCGGCAACGGCAGGAGCATGATGACGATGCCGGTCAGCACCAACGCCTGGCCAAGACGAATCATGGCCGGATCGTTCAGTTTCATGGTCAGGAAACCGCTGGCGAGACGTCCGACGGTGATGCCGATGCAAAACAGGCTTCCCCACATGGCCGCCGTGGTCTTGTCGATGCCCTTGCCAAGCGCCATATAGCTGCTGGCCCACAACATGGCGGTCGATTCGAGCGCGCAATAGCAGAAGAACATCACGAGGATCTCGCGGGCGCCACGGATGGCGAGCACACCGCGAATACCAAGCGGCTTGCGCCGGTCAGCCGTTTCCCCTTCCGATTGCTCGGACTGCGCGGATTGCACGGAAGAGGTTTCACTCGTCCGCTGCGGTTCGACGGTCTTACGCGCCTTCCACAACGGCAGGCTCAGCACCAGCACCGCGGTGAGCACGACCTGCAGAATGGAGATGGTCCGGTAGCCCCACGCCCAGCCATGGCCGGCACCCAATGCGCTTGCCATGATGTACGGGCCAAGCAGCGTGCCCAAGCCCCACATGGCGTGCAGCCAGCTCATGTGACGGCTTTCGTAGTGGATTGCCACATAGTTGTTGAGCGCCGCATCGACGCCGCCCGCGCCCACGCCGTACGGAATGGCGAAGAGCAGCAGCATCCAGTAATTCGGCGAGATGGAGAAGCCGAACAATGCGAACGCCGTCAACGCAACGGACACTGCCGTGACCTTGCCTGCACCGAACCGCAAGGTCATGCGGTCGGATAGCAGCGCGGACACGATGGTGCCGGCGGAAATCGTCATGGAAATGCCACCCGCCCAGGAAATCGGCGCATGCAGGTCGCCGCTCATCGTCGGCCATGCGGCGCCGAGCACCGCGTCCGGCAGACCCAGACTGATGAAGGCGATGTAAATCACGGCGAGCAGCAGATTGGCCACAGTCAGCTCCTTGTATGTTTTATGTTTGCGGCAATAAAATCACGAAAATACTCCGCTATTTTATCCAAAGTTACCTACCAAACGGTATTTTGTACCTTGCACTATCGACCGACGTTTTTGCATTATCGTGCATACACGAAAAGCGGGTCTCCGCCGTAACGCAAGACCCGCCAATCGCAATCGACATGCAATATCAGGTGTCGATCTTGGAACGGTCGAAATCGTCGGCGTTCTCCACGATGAACGCCTTGCGCGGCGGCACGTCATCACCCATGAGCAGGCTGAAGATGTGGCTGGCCTGTTCGGCGTCCTCCATGCGGATACGGCGCAGCATGCGGGTGCGCGGATCCATGGTGGTATCGGCCAGCTGGTCGGCGTCCATCTCGCCCAAACCCTTGGAACGCTGGATGTCCTCGTTGTAGCCGATGTGCTTTTTATCAAGCTCGGCGAGTTTGCCTGCCAACTCATCATCGGAATACGTGTAGATGTACTCGCCCTTATGCGTACCCGTCAACGCGATACGATGCAGCGGCGGCACTGCGGCATACACATGACCGTATTCGATAAGCGGCCGCATGTACCGGTAGAACAGCGTCAGCAGCAGGATGCGGATGTGCGCGCCGTCGACATCGGCATCGGTCATCATGATGATCTTGTTGTATCGGGCCTGTTCGATGTCGAAGCTTGCGCCGGATCCTGCGCCGACCACCTGGATGATGGCTGCGCATTCCTTGTTGGACAGCATCTGCGCGAGCGATGCCTTCTGCACGTTGAGGATTTTGCCTCGAATCGGCAGCAACGCTTGGAAACCGGAATTACGGGCGGCCTTGGCTGTGCCCAATGCGGAATCACCCTCGACGATGAACAGTTCGGCCACATCGTCATTGCCGGGCTGGCAGTCGGACAGTTTCGGCGGCATGGACGCGGATTCAAGCGCGTTCTTACGGCGTGTGACTTCCTTGGTCTTGCGCGCCTGCACGCGGGCATGCATTTCGCCGACGATTTTCTCCAGCACGCGGCCGGACTGTTCCTTGTAACCGCGTTTGGAGCCGGTAATCATCTCACCGAACTGCTTATCGGTCATTCTGGAGACGATCGGCTTGACTTGCGCGGTGCCGAGCACGTCCTTGGTCTGGCCTTGGAACTGCGGTTCGGCGATGCGGACGGTGACGACGGCCACCAGACCGGCGAGAATGTCGTCACGTTCCACCTTCATATGGGAATCCTTGAGATTCACCTTGAGTTTGCGCGCGTTGTCCTCGATGGCCTTGCGCACCTGCTTGGTGATGCCTTGGAGGAAGCCGTCCACGTGCATGCCGCCGCCGGGCGTCTCCACCACGTTGACGAAGCTGCGCATGGTGGTGTCGTAGCCGTTGGTCCATCGCATGGCGATATCGACTGCGCAATCACGCGTCACCTTCTGCGCATGCAGTTCACCATCGTCTCCGACCGCCTGCGTTTCTTCAACATACGTGTCCTCGCCGGCGATGCGCCAAATATCGGAGACCGCTTCGCCTTTGGACAGGAAGTCGACGAAATCCTTCACGCCTCCGGTATGGCAGAATTCTTCGACGCGCGCATGCGGATATTTCGGCTGCACGGGTTGGGAAACGGTTTCCTGCGATTGCGTGGCAGCATCGTTTTCTTGCGATTCGGCTGATTCATCAGCTTCGGCTGAATCCTCCTGCAGTATGTCGGCAGAGGTTCCGATATCATCCGTTTCAGCGGACGTGTTCTCTTCCGTCACCTGTTCGATGACATTGTCATCGACTTCCAGCATTTCGTCAATGAACTCGTCGCCGGTTTCGGGAATGTTCTCGTCGATGACGGTGATTTTCAGCCCTGGCACCAGGAAACTGGTCTGCCGTACACGGTCGATGAGCTGGTCATAGCTGAATTCAGCGGTATCGTTGAAAATCTCCGGATCCGCCCAATAGCGGATGCGGGTACCCGTGGTCTTCGGACTGACTTTGCCGATGATCTCAAGTTCGGTGGGACGATTCTTGCGCGTCTTCTTGAATGGCGAATCGGGAGATGGGTGTTCCGGATCAACGTCGGAATACACTCCGGGGTGGCCCTGATGGAAAGCCATGTGGTGGGTTTTGCCGTCACGATCCACTTCCACGTCGAGACGGGAGCTCAATGCGTTCACAACGGATGAGCCGACACCATGCAGACCGCCGGAAGCGCCATACGAGGAATTGCCGAATTTGGCGCCGGCATGCAGCTTGGTCAGCACCACTTCCACGCCGGTGAGCTTGGTTTTCGGCTCCACGTCCACCGGAATGCCTCGGCCATTGTCCGCCACTTCAACGGAACCATCGTCATGCAAGGTCACGATGATGTGGTTGCAGGCTCCCGCAAGAGCCTCATCGACGGCATTGTCGATGATCTCCCACAGGCAGTGCATCAGGCCCTGGCTGTCGGTCGTGCCGATGTACATGCCCGGACGTTTGCGCACCGCATCCAAGCCTTCGAGCACGGTAAGACTCTCAGCACCGTAATTATCCTTAGCCATGTTCCCTTTCAATTGTCGCCTTACAAGACATGAAGTCGAGAAACCCTGCGTTCATGCCGGTTTCTCGACTTCATTTACTCGCGTCTGATTACTATCACTGGTCCAGGAAGTCGCGCAGCGTCTGCGAACGGGACGGATGGCGCAGCTTGGACATGGTCTTCGATTCGATTTGGCGGATACGTTCGCGCGTCACGCCATACACACGTCCGATATCATCCAGCGTCTTCGGCTGGCCGTCCTCCAAACCGTAGCGCATCTTGATGACGCCAGCCTCACGCGGAGACAGCGTTTCAAGCACCTGCTTGAACTGCTCCTGCAACAGCGAGAAGGCGACGGCATCGGACGGTGCGATGGCGTCGGTGTCTTCGATCAGATCACCGAACTCGGAATCGCCATCCTCGCCCAGCGGCGTGTGCAGGGAAATCGGCTCACGCCCGTACTTCTGCACTTCCTGCACCTTCTCGACCGGCATGTCGAGCTCACGGGCCAGTTCGTCCGGTGTAGGTTCGCGGCCGAGGTCCTGAAGCATCTGGCGCTGCACGCGGGACAGCTTGTTGATGACTTCCACCATATGCACAGGCACACGAATGGTGCGGGCCTGATCAGCCATGGCACGGGTGATGGCCTGGCGAATCCACCATGTGGCGTACGTGGAGAACTTGAAGCCCTTCTTCCAGTCGAACTTCTCTACGGCACGAATCAGACCAAGATTGCCTTCCTGAATCAAATCGAGGAACAGCATGCCACGGCCCGTATAGCGCTTGGCAAGAGAGACCACGAGTCGAAGGTTGGCTTCCAGCAGATGGTCCTTGGCACGCTTGCCGTCGTTCGCGGCCCACTTCAGTTCACGCCGGCGTTTGAAATCCATCTTGTCGGATTCCGTGTCCAGCAGATGTTGGGCGTACAGACCGGCCTCGATGCGTTCGGACAGGTCGACTTCCTGTTCGGCGTTCAGCAGGTTCACTCGGCCGATCTGCTTCAGGTAATCCTTGACCGGATCTGCGGTGGCGCCGGCTGCGATCACACGACGCTTCGGATTGCCGGACGGCGTCAGATTGTCGTCGTCATCATCGTCACGCACCACGAAAGCGCCTTTTTCCTTGGGCTCTTCCGGCTTTTTGCGCTTGTCTTCGTCATCGTCTTCCAGTTCGGAATCGTCATCCTCGTCGATATTGTCCTCGTCGAGGTCGTCATCCTCCCCTTCGTCGTCCACGTCATCAAGGTCATCGTCGAAATCATCGAGATCGGCATCCTCGACGGGATCGTCTTCAGGGGCGTCCTGCTCGATCAGGTTCTCTTCTTCTTCCGCTTTCTTGCTTTTCTTGGCGGCGGAGGTCTTCTTCGCGGCCGTCTTGCGCGACGTCTTCGTAGCGGTCTTTGAGGACTCGCTCTTCTTGGCAGCAGGCTTGCGCGTGGAGGCCTTTTTTCCGGAGGTGGTCTTTTCGGTCAGATCAGTCTGTTCCGTATTTACCGTCGTTTCCTTGGTGGCCAAACTTATCCTCCTATTGATCCCGCCGGAAGCGTATACCATATGGACCCACTTCTGGCAAGGGCAAATCGTCAACTATGTGAGTTAACCATCTTGCGAGGACGATTATTCCCGCGTGTTGAGCTCACCATGCGCAAGTACCGCTTCCTTTCGGCGTGTTGCTCTATGTCTCTTCGGCCCATGCCGGTCCGATATGACGATGCGCCGCGGAGCAGATGATCGCCGCGAGCGAACAATTCTCATCCAACGCGAGCGCACGCATCGCGCACAGCATGGCGCGCTCATCGCCCATCCACCACAGCACATAACTGATGATGGCCAATGGCTGCACATGATACCGTTCGGGGACCATCCCGATGATGTCGAACATCATGTTGACGCCGTTGTCGCAACGTTTCGTGTCGGGTTTTCTTGATGCGTCACGGAACGATCCGTTGAGGGATTCCTCCAGATGACGCGTGTTGCCGGGAAGTGTCGGATTGGCCATGAATCCCATGAGAAAGTCACGTGACGAACGTCGTTCATCCACGATGATGGAGACCAGCAGCGCGTCACGCACCGCCATGGTCTGCTGCATGGCGATGGCAAGTGCTCCCGCACCGTTTCTGGACAGTCTGCATTCTGGCGATGAATCGTCACCTCCCGACGATTCATCGGCCAGCTCATCCATCCATTCCGAGAATGGCTCCTGCAGGAAATCGCGTATGCTCTCCGCCATGCCCAGCGATTTGCAATCCTCCACCAATTGGTCTTCAAGCCGTTCCATCTCGGCTTCGCATATCGGCATGGGCTCGTCGATCGTCTTCATGTCTCGTCCTCCTTGGCGTATCGGAGCGGTCGCTTGATGCAGGCCGCTTTGTTGGAACTATGCATCATCCGGCAATGCAATGAGGCGTTTCGGCACCCCTGTGGTCGGAGAACGTGAAGCTCGGCGTGTCACGAAACGTCCGGCACCGTCTCACCCGCTGCAATCATTATGTTTTCCTCTTGTCGAATGTGTGTGGATAACCTTGACCCATGACTAGCTCTTCCGATTTGGAACAGATTGAAACGCGCACGCTCTCGCTGGTAAGGGATTTTTCGTTCCTGCATGCGGACGATCCGGTGGCGAATTCCTGCAAAGCCGTCGCTGATGCGGTGGCGCAGCAGGCGGTCACGTCAAGTGAGGGCGGCAAACGTCTGCGGGCGTTGCTGACGTTGGATGCGTTCCGTGCGTTCGCGCCGCAGGATGTGGCGGAACGTGATATGGATGCGGTGTTGGATCTGGCATGCGCGATCGAAGTGTTTCAGACCGGCGCGTTGGTGCATGACGACATCATCGACGATTCCGATCTGCGCCGTGGCAAGCCGTCCGCTCATCGTGCGCTTGCCACGGATACCCATAGTGATGCCATCGGCCATGGTTTGGGCATCATGTTGGGTGATATGCTGGCCACCGCGAGCGTGGATATCGCCAATAAAGCGGCTTGCCGGCTTGGCTCCGGATCTTCCGTGGTGTCGGCCTTCCTGAATATGCACCGTGAAGTGGAAATCGGCCAAGTACTCGATTTGGCCGTGGAACTCAATACGTTAGACGATCCTGAAGAGCTGGCGTCGGCCTCTTTGAATGTCTTCCGTTGGAAGACCGCCAGTTATACCACTATCGCACCTTTGGAATTCGGTATGCTTGCCGCCGGCCTCGCCCCTGCGGACGCGCGCAGGCTCGCACTGGCGATTGGATTGCCTCTTGGTTTGGCGTTCCAGCTCGCGGATGATCTTCTGGACGTCATCGGGTCGAGCCGCAATACCGGCAAACCGGTGGGCGGTGATATCCGTGAAGGCAAACGCACGGTGTTGCTGGCCGATGCGATTGAGGCTGCCGGCGATGTCGAACGACGTGAACTCATCGACATGTGGGAAGCCGAATCACGTGACGAGGCACATGTTAGGCGTGCCATCGCATTGTTCGAGTCCACTGGTGCCATCGCACGTTCCAAGGAACGGATCGCCGGTCTGTGGCTCGAGTCGAAGGCCGCCATCGAGACGCTTGAACTATCGCAGGATCGCAAAGACACGCTTACCGAAGCATGCGCACGTTTCGTACCGATTGTGCGGGAACAGGGCTGATGCCACCGCACTGTGAAAGACCCGTGTTCATCGCATCTTCCGCAAACCATTCCTTGTAGACTACAAGTGAACACATCTTTGTCGCGAAACGTTTTTTGAAGAAGGAATCGTACCGATTAGCCATGAGTGAAGCCCAGCATGCCCCCGAAGGCCAGGTCATCGAAGGCCGGTACCGAGTCGTCAGCAGAATCGCCGATGGCGGCATGGCCACGGTGTATCAAGCTGTTGACGAGCGTCTGGGACGTACCGTCGCCATTAAGATCATGCACACGCAGCTGGCACAGGGCCCACAACGCGACCAGTTCGTGGAACGTTTCCATCGCGAGGCCCGTTCCGCAGCAGCAATAGCCAATCCCCATATCGTGCAGGTGTATGACACCGGTGAGTTCGATGGACTGGATTTTCTTGTCATGGAGTACGTGCATGGCGTGAACCTGCGGTACGAAATGAACCAGCAAGTCACGTTCAGCGTTCGTGAGACGCTACGCATAGTCGGTGAGACGTTGGACGGCTTGGCTTCGGCGCATCGCGCAGGCGTGGTGCACCGCGATATCAAACCGGAGAATATTCTGCTCAATGACCGAGGACATGTGCAGATCACCGATTTCGGCCTGGCCAAGGCGGTGTCGCAGGCCACGCTGTCCTCCACCGGCATGCTGCTGGGCACGGCCGCCTATCTGGCGCCAGAAATGATTCAGCACAATCAGGCAACGCCGCAGGGAGACCTGTATTCCGTAGGCATCATGGCTTGGGAGATGCTGGCCGGCAAGGTGCCGTTCACCGCGGACAATCCGGTGACGCTGGTGTTCAAGCACGTGCATGAGGATGTGCCGGATATCACGACCGCTTGTCCGGGCATCAATGCAGGCGTGGCCGCATTCCTCGCCCGTCTTACGGCGCGCGCGGTCGAGGACCGTCCCCAGGATGCGTCCGTGGCATTCGACGAATTGCAGCAGTTGCAATCGAACCTCACCATCGACGACTGGCAATACCGTCTGTCAGCCGTTTCCCCGGCCGCAAACGATGCCGCCGACACCATGCCCGGCGATGGCACCCGGCAGATGCCGCTACCGCCCGCTCCCCCAGCACCGCCTGTGCGTCAGAACGACGATCGTACACGACAGTTCAATCCGGAAAACCCGAACAAAACCACCGTCATGCCGGCGCAGCAGGCAGATCCGGAGGCAACCACCCGCTTGGCTTTGGAAAAGAACGACGTCCCCGCCAACAACGTTCCAGCTTCCCCCTCGAACGGTCCGGTCAGTGGTGGACAGCCGAAACGCAGTGGCAAGCGTGCACCTGTCATCATCGCCGTCGTAGCAGCCATCGTGCTTGCCTGCGCAGGCGGTGGCGGCTATGCCTGGTGGTATTTCCGAGGACCGGGCAGCTACTGGACCATGCCTCAGCCGGCAGATCTCACATGTTCCGATTCGGAGCCCTGCCGTATTTCCAACATCAAATGGAACGCCTATGAGGAACTGCTGAAATTCTCCAACATCGAGTACGAAGAGACCGAGGCGTTCAGTGATTCCGTCAAGGCTGGCAATGTCATCTCCACCGACCCGGAGAATGTCGGTTCGCATGTGAGCAAACGTCATCATCAGAAGGTCAAGGTGGTAGTGTCCAAGGGTATTAAGCAGGGCACTGTTCCCACAGACATTCTCGATGCCACCAGTGCGAACGGCAAGGATCCGATCAACGCGTTGAAGCGTGCCGGTTTCGACAACATCGAACAGACTCCGGCCAATGATGACGCGTATTCCATGGACGTACCTCAGGGCGCGTTGCTTGATTTAAGCGTGGATCCCGGCGCGACTCTGCCCCATAACGCGAAGATTACCGTCACGCTGTCCCAAGGACCGAAACCGGTTACCATGCCGGACGTCGTGGGCAAATCGAAGGATGAGGCGCAGCAGACGCTTGATGCGCTCAAGCTCACCGTCAACTGGACCGAGCAATTCGATGACAAGATTCCGCAAGGACAGGTGATTTCCGCTTCCGCGAAGACCGGAGACGAGTTGCACTGGGGCGATAGCGTCAATGCGGTGGTGTCGAAGGGACCGGAAACCGTAACGCTGCCGAATTATGTCGGACAGAAAGCCGCCGCTGCCAAAGCCGCATTGGAGAAGCTGGGATTCAGTGTGAAGATCAGCTCGCAACTGACACTTGACTCCAGTCAAGACAAGAAGGTCGCTTCGCAGGATCCGGTAGGAGGCACCGAGGTGCGACTGCGTCAGGAGGATGGCACGCCGAATACCGTCACCTTGAAAATGTATTCGTCGCTGTTCGACTGATTATCCTGATTACAAAATAGAAATCAGGGGTGTCTGTTCCGAAAACATTCTTCGGAACAGACGCCCCTGATTGGTTTGGAATGAACCTCGCTGAAAACTTATGCCTTCTTGGCAGCGGATTCGGCTTGTGCCTGCGCTTCGGCCTCCTGCTGGGCTTTGAGCTCGGCCTTGACCTTCTGCGCGTATTCGTCGACGTATTCCTGTCCGCTCATCTTCTGGATCTCACGGGTCACGCGGTCGGTAAGCGAACGCAAATCATCGTGGGTAATCTGGTCGGCGGATTTCTTCTCGACTTCAATCGGCTTGCCGTAAATCACCTTGGACTTGCCTTTGTTCGGAATGACCTGTCCTGGCTTCTGCAGTTCACGCGAACCGATGATGGCGGCCGGAATAATGGGGCAACCGGTTTCGAATGCCAGACGCGCCGCGCCGGTGTGTCCTTTGTAAAGACGTCCATCGGGGCTGCGAGTACCTTCGATGTGAATGCCGAACAGATGTCCGTCCTCGATGATCTCACGGGCGTGGTTCAGTGCGCCAAGTGATTTGGAACCGCCGGAACGGTCCACGGGGAACACGCCGACTGACGTGAACCACCATTTCTTGAATTTGCCTTTGATGCCTTTGCCTTCGAAATATTCGGCCTTGCCCATGAAATGAATCATGCGCGGGCAGGTCAACGGCAGCAACGCATCGTCGATGACGGCAAGATGGTTGGCTGCGATGATGGCGCCACCTTCGTGCGGAATGTTCTCAAGTCCTTGCGCGGTCGGTCCCAAACGGTGGATGGCGATTGGTCCCAAGCCTTTTACGAAAAACCAATAGAGCATTCTTCACGATCCTCCCGGCGGATTGGCCTCCGCCCGATTAGAGTATAAGTATGACTGACCTCAACAATAGCAATGACGATGAAGAACGCCCAAATGACGCGTCGCATGGTGGCGGCTCTCCAATGGACGACTTGGATGCGGCTTGGGCCGAGTTTGCGGATTCGCATGCTGACGATTTGAAGGCCGTGGAACGTTCGCGTAGTGCGAAACGTTTCGAGAAGCATGCGCAACGTCGGGAAAAAGAGGCTTTGCTGTCCATCGATGACTTGGATCAGGGCACGTTCACCAATGATGCGCCGGCGAATGGTCGTGGGCCGCGCGATTTCACTGGTTCGAGCTGGCTTGACACGGATCGGGTCATGGACCGTTACGGTGACGACTTCGTGCCGCCGAATCCTGAAATCGGCCATGTGAAACTGTCAAAACTGGTGTTCTGGATATTGCTGGTGGCCGGCGTCATCGGCATTATCGCTTCCGTGTTCGTTCCGGCGTTGGCTTCGATTCTTGGTTCGATTTTCGGTTTGTGTGCGCTGGTCGGCGCCGCTGGCCTCATCGTGCAGCATAAAGGGCATCGTGAAACGCATACCGACGAATTCGATGATGGAGCACGCGTCTGACGATTCTTTGGCGACAAACTGAATACATCCATCTATGTGAAGGCCCCGGCGGTTATTGAACTGCGCCCCGTTTGTTGGACGTTGTTAATTGGGATACAGGGTCAGACCGCGGGGGACATGCTCCGGAACTCCTCCGGGGTGCGTCCCTCGAGTCGTATCTGGCGTCGTCTGGTGTCCAATGCACGATGTACGAGTCGAACTCTCGGCCGCGGTAGAACTCATCCTTCAAGTGGCCGAAGACCTGCTCGGTCGCCGCGTTGTCCAGGCAGTTGCCCTTGCGGCTCATGGACTGGCGGATGCCGAGGCGTCCGAGCTCGTCCCTCCACCATTGGTGCTGGTACTGCCATCCCATATCTCCCGTACCATCGGCTCCACGTCCGGCCTGGACACGTGCGCCGGGCGCGACAGGTGGTGGTAGTACGTGGATTTCGGCAGCCCGGCTATCCTCAGGAGGTGGTCGAGCCGGTGTCCCCGCCCTGCGAGCAGTCGGACGACGGCGCTTCGCTCGCGCCGCGTGACTTGGACGCCCGCAGGGCCCGGAGTTTTCCAGGTACGCGACCTTCGCCTTCAGGTACGCGACCTGTTCGGCGAGCTCCTGCTCGCGCGTCGGTTCGGGCTTCGGCCTGAGCGCCTCCGGACCGGTAGTCGCGGCACCAGCGCTCCAGGGACGCGATGCTCGCGATCCCGTGCCTGGCCATGGCCTCCGTCTTGGTCAGACCGTTCTCGACGTGGTCGCGCGCCGCGGCGACCTTCGTCTCCCAGTCGTAGCGTCTGCTGCCGCCGCCTCCCATGACCGCCTCCTCGCCGTTGGACCTGTACAGCCTGATCCAGTTTCTCGCGGTATACACCGGTATGG
>SKEF01001305.1_pt1 | contig 22268 bp, 8 predicted proteins | sample 4826691 | NCBI WGS metagenome assembly SKEF01 (sample SAMN11008816, study PRJNA524170) | human gut metagenome | biome: Human fecal sample; material: Feces; isolation source: fecal sample from pouch patient p23, p27 | host: Homo sapiens | place: Israel: Tel-Aviv | collected 2016-08-24
TCCGGACTACCGGTGACGCGTACCGCCGGTCATTCCTCCCGTTCGTGTTCGTGTTCCACCTCGAAGCGGATCTTGAGCCGCGTACGGCCGCGGCGGGCATGGCGTGCGGCGCGGCTTCGCCCGCCGCCGTTTTCCCGGAGGCCGTGGCGGGTGTGGCGTCCCCACGCATGAACGTGGGCCAAGAGTTTTCTCGCGGCCGCCATGACGCGCAGGAGCGACAGCGCCACGAGGCAGCCGATGGCGAGCAGCGCCACCAGGTCGCGGTTCCGGGCGGCGGGCAGGTTCTGGATGATTTCGAGGAGGTCGAGCATGGCCTCGATGGTGTTTGCGATGTATTCCATGTGCCGCTGTATGCGTCCGACGCCCCTGCTCATGTTCACGTCCGATTCCCGGTCCGATGACGGCCGGGAACGTTATGGTCGTCCACCCGCCGAAATCGGTGCCGCCGCGGGTGATCGCGCCATGGGGAAGGAACATCCTGAATGATTGGCCATATTGGATCGGAGTGCGGGAGGAAGGCCCTGGACTTTCTGGCCGTCGGGCGGTCCCGCCTCACTGCATGTCGGCTGCGCGGCCGGCGGGCTGCATCGTCCGGCTCACACTGGACCAGAACCGGACATGCCGTCGAAACCCCTATAATTGTCATGTCGTCAGAACAAGCCCGGAGAAGGATATGCCATCAATGCTTACAGTCGCGGAGACGGGGAGCTTGTCCGTTCCTCTCGTCTCCAACCACGATGTGGCTTCGCCGTTGAGATATCCCGGCGGCAAAAGCGTGCTGTCCGGGTACGTCGCCTCGCTTATCGATGTTCTCGGCATTCGTGACGTCACGTATGTCGAACCCTATGCCGGGGGTGCCGGTGTCGCTCTGCGTCTGTTGAAGGACCGCAAAGTATCGAAGGTAGTTATCAACGACTACGATCCCGACGTGTTCGCGTTCTGGAACAGCGCTGTCAATGATTCGGCTTCGTTCCTGGAACGATTCGACCGGGCGGAACCCACTATCGAGGAATGGCATAGGCAGAAACGCATCATCGCGGACCCTGCCAGCGAGCTGGACAGGGGGTTCGCGTTCTTCTTCCTCAACAGAACCAACAGATCCGGCGTGCTGAACGGCGGCGTGATCGGAGGATTGAAACAGAACGGTAGATACAAGGTTTCGGCGCGGTACAACAAGGCCTCGCTAAGACGAAAACTTGAATTTCTCGGGGAACACGCCGACTCCATCGAGGTCAGAAACGAGGATGGCAGGGCCGTGGTCGAACGATTCGTCGGATTCCCTGAGGCGTTCATCTATGCGGATCCGCCTTACGTGGAGAAAGGCGGCAGCCTGTATATGAACGCCTTGGACGATGAGAGGCACAGGGAGCTCGGAAATCTGCTGAACAATCATGCCGACTCCCATTGGATGCTCACCTATGACGATACGGCGTTGATACGCGAGCTGTACGGGGAACGGTACGGTGGCCTGTTTCCTTTGCAATACAGCGCCTCCGCCCGGCGCACCGCGAACGAGCTGATGATCTTTTCCGATACACTGGGCAAGGCCGCAGCCCACATGCACTGACGCGAAGGAGAGGACAGGGCGAATCCGTTCGGGGAAAAGAATATCGGCCCATGGGAGGGCCAGCAGGTGGAGTACATTCCGCTGGATGATCTGGTCCTGTGGACGGAGAATCCCCGCGATCCGCTGGATGGCGATTACACGAACGACGATGTCATCCGTCGCGCAACCGACGGACGCAACGAGAAGCAATGGCAGTTGTCCAAGCTATCGAAAGAGATGGGCGACAGATTCGATTTGAGCGAACTGCCCACGGTATGCAGAATCGATGACGGACCGAAGTACAGGGTATACGACGGCAACAGGCGTGTCATTCTGGCGATGCTCCGCAAGGCCGGTCTCACTACTGAGGGCCAGCAACAACTGGTGCCTCCGGATTTCCCAGACCCCATCCCATGCAACGTGTGCGACGAAGAGACCGCGCTGGAGAATGTGGAACGCAAACACAGAGGTAACGGGAGCTGGAAACAGTACGAGCGGGACCGTTTCATGTTCGACTACAGGGGAGGCCCGAAAACCGTTCTCATACGGCTGGAGGAGCTCATCAAGGCGGTGACGAAATGGCCCGCCCTGAACATGAGATACGTCGAAGATGACGTCTTCAACAAAAAGCATCTCGAAGAGATGGGTCTTCTTCCCGACGAGCCGGACTTCGGGGTTCCTCTGGAGCTGCTGGAGGAGCTCGTGGAAGCCGTCGCCGACAAACTGGATAATGAGCTGAACACGCGCAACGCGCGAAACGACCCCGCCAGCGTCCTACCGGGCGAACTCATGGACCGTATCAGAGAAGCACGGCACCGCCGACCGGCGGGCGAAAAGGCCGACGGACGGGAAAGGGAACTTCCCTCCGACAATTCCGAGCCTCCATCGCAATCCCATGGTGGTCTTGGCCGGGATGATGTGCTTCGCCCCGATACGTCCGGGACACTCCCCCACACCGATGCATCCGCCAGGAGGCGAAGGGGACGCACCCGTCAGGTCAAGCCGGCATCCATTCCCGTGTTCGGGAACCCTTCGGGTCTACGGCTGCAGACGGGAGACGTCAACAACATGTATCGCACTTTGGAGGAACTGTGGAACATGTATGCGCGCGGAGGCATGCGGAATGCCGCCGCGTTCGTGCCGATCTTTCGCATGGGGCTGCGTCTGCTGATCGATACGGCCGCCATGGAACGATGCGGCGGATTGGACAGATATGTGGGCGAGTATGCCGGGGAAGCGAAAAAACGTCTCAGGCAGGCGGCAAACAGCGCTGATCTCGTTACCTTTATGCGCAACCAGGCGGTGTCGCCGGAAAATCTGCTCCGACTGCTCCAGAACGGCGCACATGCGTATACTTCGACCGGGAACAAGGAACAAGCCCTAGCCATGAGTATCCTGATCGGGGAAATGCTTTCGATCAGCCACGGACGTCCATGATTCGGGGGGATGGCGTTTCATGGGACACAAGACTGTGGCAGCCATTTACCAGCAAATCGCCGTGACGGGCTGATGCTTCTCTATAAACCGGGTCGCGCGTTCACGGACGGTCCGGAATCCGGCCATCGCGCACAGAGTTTTTCACTCCTCATCAAGCCGATACGGGGGGGGCACGTTCGGCGTGCATCATGGCATGAGACGTCACACTCTCATGGGACGGGAAAGAATTTCCGGCTGTCGGAGGACAATCGTGTTCGTATCGGCTTTCCACATGAGAAGGGGGGGAAACATGGAACACGGGGATGATGGTCGTTCGCGGGATGATGTCATGGACGGCCCCGCATCGCCGCCGGATGAGCCTGGGCGGATACTCGATCCGTTCAGGAAGGCCTTCGTTTGGACAAGAACGCGTCTGAACCTGTCGGGAGAGATTTTCGGCACACCGCAGTGTCCTGTCGCGCGGATCCTCGCACCCGTCCTGACCGTTCTGGGAGCTTCGATCCTCGTGTGCGATCTGTTCGAGAGCCCGTGGAGGGAGGTCCTGGCCTTCGCCGCCTTGGCGGCCGCCTTGTTTTCCGTGGGATACAGGCCGCATCCGCTCGACGCGTTGAGGAGGCCCGGCAAGCCCATGCGGTGGTTCCTCTGTCTCGGGTGCGTCCTCGTCCTGCCGGTTGTGACCTTCTATATATCGGCACTGCTGGTTTCCCTCATACCCGACACGTCGGAGAACGCGGGTATCGCCGCGACGGACACGTTCGGCGAGTATGTGGTCATGTTCATCCAGATCATGGGCGAGGCGTGCCTGTCGATTCTTCTGTTCGCGCTGCTGTATAAGGCCCTCAATCGGGCATGGGGCCGGTCGGATCCATGGGTCCGTTCCCTCGTCGCGTGGCTGGTTTCGACCTTTCTGTTCGGCATGCTGCATCTGCCTACGTATAGATGGAATTTTCTGCAATGCTTGGTCATCTTCTTCTCGCTGTTCCTGGGATTCGCCGCGTTCGTCGCGACGCGCAGCTGGACGATTCTGTTCCTTTCCCATTTCCTGTACGACCTGCTCAGCAGGCCCCTGGTGCTGAATGCGTGCCGACACGCCGCCCTTCTGTGGCTCCTGGTTGCCGTGGCTTGCGTGTACTGGCATTTCGGGAGTGGGAGCACCAGCCGTCCGGCTTCCCCTCCCGCTCCCCCGATATCGGCGGATTGTCGGGTGGATGGCATGCCGGCCGGCGGGATCGCCGGCCGTGGAACAGGATGTGTTCATGCGGACCGTCCCTCTCTCCCGGAAGGGGGTGCCGGCGGCTGGTCCGATGATAGGAAAGGAACGAGGATGAGCGAAGAGGACAAGGTGCCGTCCCCGGACGGCGCGGGCGTGGTGCCCGAACCCGAGCCCGAAACGGTTCGCAGGCGTCCGAAGTGGCTGGCACCCGTGGCGGCGGGTTGCGTGCTGGTGCTGCTCGCCGTGGGCGGTGTGGCCGGCTACCGTATGTGGTCGGCGCGCGAACTGGCCGAGGCGAAGGAGGCTTGCGCCGTGGCGGCCGACGGGGCGCGTGGCGCGGCGAACGACTACAACGCGCTCGTCAACGGGAAGGCCGCCGACGCCTCGGCGGTCACCGCCGACCAGGTGAAGGACGCGAGGACCGTGGACGCGCTGGCCAAGGCGTTGAAGACCACGGCTCCCGAGTATGAGGGGTGCTTGGCCGGTTCCAAGGCCGGTTTGGACGAGGCGACGTCGAAGCTCGACAGGCAGGCCGCCTGGTACAGGACCCATGCCGCATCGCTCGGGAAGGCCGTCAAGGCGGTGGAATCCTCGAGGCTCGACAGGACGGTCGAGGACGCGGAGAAGCTGCTCGCCGATTCGAAGGGCAGGGTCGCCGACGAGAAGACCCGTAGCATGTTGGAGCAGGCCATCAAGGACAGGGACGCGGACGCGATCGGCGAGGCCGTGAACGCGGTGGACGGGTCGGTCAAGGCCAAGGCGAAGGCCGACGCCGACGCGAAGGCCAGAAGGGAGGCCGAGGAGAAGGCCCAGGCCGAACGGGAGGCCCAGGCGGCCGCGGCCCAAACGCAGGCGCAGCAGCAGGCCCAGTCCTATGGCGGCGGCTACTCGTACGGCGGCGGCACCGGCTACACCGGAGGCGGCTACACGGGAGGAGGCTACACCGGCGGAGGCACGTACACGCCGCCCGCGACCGGAGGCGGCAACGGTGGGGGTTCCGCCCCCAGCGGACCAATCAGCGGAGGACACGGATGTACTACTGATTGTCCTCCACCATCAAGCGACGGTCTGATTCATCATTAACGACTATCAATAAAGTCCATAAGGGTCTTGCTCGAATTTCGGGCAAGACCCTTTTTATTTCCAAGTTCTCTTTTCCCTGTGTTTTTCCTGTGATATCGGTGTGGTTTCCCGGGGTACGCGGGTGGGGGTCGTGGAGTCCGGCCTGTGGAACGGGTTCCGTGAGGGGCGGGAGAGGCCCGTCCTGTTGACCAACACAGGGAGGAGACCCTTATGGGTTTTCGTCATGATAGGGCGTCGGCCGGGCGGAGTCATGAACCGCTCGCGCGTGGCGCGCATGGGGCGGGGCCGGCACGCACGGTGCTTGCCGGCCTGGTGGCCGTGGCCACGCTGGCCACGGGCGGCCTGGTGGCGTCGACCGCGTATGCGGGCGGCGCGGGAGACAACCGTCCGGGCGGCGCGACCGGCGGCCTTCCCGCGGGCATGTTCTGGCAGTACAAGGACGACGCGTCCGGCAGCTTCGGTCCGGCCGCGAACGCGGACGGCTCGCCGCGCATCGCGTCGGTGGAGGCCGCGTACAAGCGTGCCGGCGTGAGTGTGGTGAACGACGGCGTGTACGACGGGCCGGGGGCGATCCGCGATACGTTGCGGGGCGCGCTGTCGAAGTGCGTGGCCGGGTTCCGTCAGCGTCATCCGGGCGAGGGCGACGGCGACTGCCGTGTCGTTGGCGTGGGCTCGGTCGCGGGCCAGCAGGGCGGCAGATGGGTGTACAACGGGTCCGGCGGCTATTCGGCGTCCGAATGGTACTCGTCCTGGGACTCGCAGATCAAACCGTATACATATAACTATGCCGGCACACAAAGCTACCGTACCTCAGATGGCTTTGATGATGATCCGTCGAACAGCGTGGACAAGATCGCGTATTCGAACGTGGCTGCGGCCGGCGCGACGCCGAACCTGATCATCATCGTGCTGGACAAGTACCAGCCGAAGCCGCCGGAGACGCCTCCGGCCCCGCCGACGAAGAAGGTGGAGCAGGGCACGAGCGCTGATGGCATGTCGAACGAGACGGTGATCTCGACGGGCACTGGCGTGGGCGGCAAGAGGATGGTCGTCCAGGATGCGATCGATCCGAACGGCATGGCGTACAAGGTCACGGGCCAGAAGGTCACGGACACGACCACCGGCCAGGACGTGTCCGCGAAGTTCACGTTCAACACGGCGGACGGGCAGCCGGCCCCGAACGATGTGGCCACGGCCACGTGGAAGGGCGGCGACCTGCCGGAAAGGCACACATTCGAGTACCGTCTGACCATCACGGTCTCGCTGCCTTCCACGTCGAAGGTCACGGACACGCCGTCCGTCACGTGGAACGACAAGGGCACGGGCAAGGCCGACGGCCACGGGTTCCCGACCTGGCGGCCGAACCCGGACAAGAGCTGGATCCTCTATCGTGACGGCAAGTGGCTCGCGGTCGTGGATCCGGGCGAGACGAACAAGACCGGCGCGGACGACATGAAGTTCCTCGACGGGGACACGGTCGGCAGCGCGGTGAACGGCACCGTGGACCCCGGTCTGAAGGAGGCTCCCTCCAAGCTGGAGCTGACCGACGACTGGGCCGCCGCCGACTATCTGGTCGACCCGCAGGACGCGTCGAAGATCCGCGTGTTCGCGGCCGAGGCCGAGCCCGACCGCACCGACACGGTCGACGGCGCCACGGTGAAGCACTACATGCGGACCAGCGTCGCGGACATCGCGAACAAGGGCACCGACGTGACCGACATGTTCGACATCAAGGTCGAGGGCACCGTGGCGACCGCCACCGCGAAACCGGACTATTTGAAGACCCTGAAGGGCATGAGGAAGGGCCTGCAGCTGACCCTGCTCGTCCCGTTCACCGTGAACTTCGCGGACGGCAAGGGCGCGGCCCGGGTGCGCGAGGACTTCGGCAGGAAGCCGGGCGACGAGGTCACGTTCTGCACCTCGCCGGACGGCAAGGAGCTGACCAACAAGGGCAGCCAGACCGTGAACGGGCAGACCGAGCCGACCAACAAGCCGAAGATCTGCGGCTACGTGCCTCCGGTGAAGAAGGACGTGATCGCGGAATCCTCGCAGGGCGGCGGCCAGGAGAGCGTGGACGGCAAGGTCGTCCACCCGGGCCAGAAGGTCGAGTACCAGCTGACCACCGAGCCGAAGCTGCCCGCCGACCTGGCCACCATGGTCACGAGCGTGGCGTTCACGGACTCCTTTGACGAGAACCTCGTGCCGGACAAGCAGACCGTCGAGATGATGGACCTGAACACCGGCAAGGTCGTGCCGAAGTCGAAGTACGCGACCAGGTGGGATGAAGGCAGGCACCTGTTCCAGCTGACCGTGAAGGACCAGTCGCTGATCGGCCAGTGGCGCGCCTCCTCCAGCCCGCGCGTCCAGATCCGCTTCGAGGGCACCGTCAAGGAGGATGCCCCCACCGACCACAAGATCGGCAACAAGTGGGTGCTGACCCTGAACAACAGCCTGACCCCGTCGAACGAGGTGTTCAACCTGCCGCCCGTCTTCAACCCCTCGAAGAAGGACACCCAGTCCAAGGAGCAGGGCGACCCGACCGTCTCGATCGACGGCAAGACGATGCTGCTGGGCGACACCGGCCACTACACGATCGACCTCGACGCCACGCAGAAGGACCAGGCCTACAAGGTATGGCGATTGGGCCTGACGGATGATTTCGATGACGAGTACGTGAGCATCGACCCGTCGAGGATCGAGATCACGGGCGACGACGGCAAGGACTACACCAACGCATTCAACATCCAGGTGAGGGACGGCGTCGCCTACGCGTACGCGAAGACCGTGGACACCGAGATCCCCGCGACCGGCGAGACCGTGAAGGGCGACCCGCAGCCCGCGGACCTGAAGGCCTACAGCGAGAAGTCCGACAAGGACCACGACCCGTTGAAGGACCCGGCCATCGACCAGTCGCTGCTCGGCCAGCACTACGCGGTCACCCTGCCCTACACGGTGGTCAAGGTCACCGACGGCTACGTGGTGAAGAACACCGCGGTCCAGATCGTCAACAACGTGAGGAAGAAGACCAACACCGTCTCCAACCCGTTGAAGCCGATCAACCCGAAGAAGGACGTGACCGTGAAGGTCGGCGGCGACAGCGTCGACGGCAGGAGCGTCTACCTGGACTCCACGTTCCTCTACCAGCTCGACAGCTCGATCCTGCCCGCGGACCGCGCCTACCAGAAGATCGCGAACTGGGGCATCACCGACCAGCTCGACCCGGCGTACGACAAGGCGACCGGCCAGTGGGCCGTGTACGCGGCCCGCGACCTGTACCGGGGCGGCGAGGCCATCGCCAAGAAGGGCGAGAGGATCGCCGGCAGCGGCTTCGACAGCTCGAGGCTCGGCGGCGACATGTTCACCGCGAACATCGACCCCTCCACCGGCCTCGTGGACATCCAGGCCACCCAGGCGTACCTGGACCTCGTGTCCGCGGACGACGCGCACGAGCAGGGCTGGCGCGCCTACGTGCAGGTCACGCGCGTGAAGGTCACCGACCGCCACGAGAACGTGTTCACCGAGCACGTGAACGGCAAGGACCTGACCAGCAACATCGTGTGGACCCGCACCCCTGACCTGACCCCGGGCATCGACATCGAGAAGTGGGACAAGAAGTCCGGCTTCCCGAAGGGCGACCGCGACGACTCCAAGGACGCGCTCGACGGCGCGAAGGACGGCGACGTGATCGTGTTCACGCTCACCAACACCAGCAAGGACGATTCCGGCCACGGTGCCTGGTTCAAGGCGAGCGACCTGAAGCTCGAGGACCACACCATCGTCGGCGACGGCGAGGTGAAGGACCTCAAGTACCCGGACAACTGGTCCACGCTGGTCCTCAAGCCCGGCGACTCCGTGGAGGTGACCGGCACGCTCACCGGATTCACCAAGCACACCGACCGCGCCAAGGTCACCGGCACCCCGTTGGTCGAATGCCCCGTGGTGGACAAGGACCCGTTCGGCGACGCCTCCGGCAAGCCGTCCACAGGCGGCGAGGCCGGCGACGGCGACGGTCCCAGGCAGGTGACCGTCGGCGATCGCACGCTGTGCGAGGACACGCCAGTCGAGTCCAACACCGACGACTGGAACGGCCGCCGGTCGCTGCTGGGCGAGACCGGTTCCGCGATCCTGCCCGTCGGCGTGGGCGCGCTGCTCATGGCCGGCATCGGCGCCGCCGTCGTGATGGTCCGCCGCCGCAAGTCGGCGCATGACGACAAGGACGCGGCCCTCATGCCGCGCCACGCCGCCTGACCCGACGGGGCCCGTCCCATGCGCGTCGCCGCGTGGAAGGGCCCCTTCCCGGGGCCGGCATCCCGACCGGGACGCCGGCCCCTCATCCATGCAACGACATCGATCACTCCCCTCCCTGTCGGGGAGGGGGCGGGCGCGGCATGCGGCCGCGCCCATAGGAGAAGGACACGATATGAGGAACATCATCCGCATCGGCGCCGGCACGGACCGCCGGAACCGGTTCGTCGCGATCGCGTTGGGCGTCGCCCTGGCGGCCGGGCCGGCCGTCGCGCTGCCCGCGGCGGCGCGGGCCGCGCCGGCCACGGACGCCGCGGCCGCGAGCACGACGGCCGGCGCGACCATCACACTGCAGGGCGCAGACGGAGCAAGCCTGGCCGGCCACACGTTCGACGTGTACCGGATCGGCACGTACACGGACCAGATCCTGAACGGCACGCGGATCAGCAGCCTCGGCGTGCGCGGCGACACGGCATCCAACGCGTGGGCGGCCGACGCGATCGGCATCGCCAACGCTTACGATCCAAGCACGGCCGACGACATCGCCAAGGTGTACGGCTATGATGACGCGGGCAACATCGCCAACATCAAGATGGACTCCCAGGCCAGGCAGTTGCGCAACATCAGCAAGGCCCTGGCCCAGTCCTCGAGGCGGCCGGCCGCCATCCAGGGCGGCGCGAACCTGACGACCACCCAGTCCACGCTGACGATCAACGTGCCGGCCGCGGGCCTCTACTACATCACGGATTCGGAGGGCAACCCGATTATGATCGGCACGAAATCCGGCAACGCGAACATCATGAAGAACGACGCGAAGGACCCGCAGTGGCGGACCCTCGGCACTGCGGTCGTCAAGTCGAAGAGCGTGAGGGGCGACAAGAAGGTCCAGGTGTCGCGCGACGGCACCACGGTAGGCAAGGACGGCACCGCCTCCGATCCGGTCGGCGTGACCGTCGGCGACACCGTCACCAACACGGTCGAGGTGACCGTGCCGAACAAGCAGGCCGCCTCCGCCGTCAAGTTCAAGCTCATCGACCAGCCGAAGGGCCAGACGTACGTGAAGGGCTCGCTGAGCGTCCGGTTGAAGAACGCGCCGCAGACCGACATCACGGCCGACGCGATCGTCTACGACGGGACCACGCAGAACAACGCGAAAAGCATCCCCGGCGACCCGACCCTGAAGACCGCGGACAACAAGCCCGCAGACCCGGATCTCGCGATTCCGGCCGGCGGCTGGGGCATCGACGGCAGGAACCTTCTCGACAAATACTCCAACAGGACGATCGTCATCACCTACCGTATAACCGTCGACAAGGCCAGCGTCACCGATCCGGCGAACAACACCGTCCACACGTACGGCACGTTCACCGACGGCATCCGGTTCACCACGATCACCGACCAGGACAAGGTCGACATCAAGGCCTACGACTTCACGTTGAAGAAGGTGGACGCGGGCAACGTGAACACGCTGCTCGACGGCGCCCGGTTCCAGATCCAGCGCAACGGCAAATGGATGAAGCTCGACCAGAACACCGGCAAATGGTCGGATGCGGCCAACCAGGGTTCCGCCACCGTGTTCGTGACCGGCGACACGAACCATGACGGGACGGTAAACAACAGGGATGACGCGAGCCAGAGGGGCCTCATCCGGTTCAAGGGCCTCGGCTACGGCACGTACACGGTCACCGAAACCCGGGAGCCGGCCGGCTACGCCAGCTACGCGAAACCGACGTTCACCGTCACCATCGACGACGCGGGCACCAGCATCCAGTACAGGGGCACCGGCACCGTGCCGAACCTGACCAGCAGGCTGGACAACAACACCGTCCAGGTCAAGAACGTCGCGAACCTGACCCAACTGCCGCAGACGGGCGGCGTGCTCGCGTTCGCGTTCTGGCTGGCCTGCGCCATGCCCCTGTTCGCGATCGGCGGCATGATGGCCGTGCGCGGCGCGCGCAACCGCCGCGACGCGCTGACGCTCACGCATGACGGTGGCAATCCGGCCGCCTGACACATGTCCCGGCCCTCCAGGCCGGGGTTCCGCCGATAGGGGGCGGGGTCGCGTCCCCTATCGGCCTCTCATCACCGAATGATTCTTTTTTATCCGGCCCGCCACGAGGGGTTCGTACGGGTCTTGGCCCATCCGTCGGAAGACATTGCGAGGGATGGGGGAAGGAAAACCGATAATGCGCACATGGCTGAAACGGATGGTCGCCGGCATCGTGTCGGCGGGCACCCTGATGGGCAGCGGGCTCCTGATGGCGGGCACCGCGAACGCGGACGAGATCCGCATGCCCGATATCGGCAAGACCATCACGAGCCTGACGGCATCGGCCGCCACGACGTATCCAAGGGAGCTCGTCAACGGCGACTTCGAATACCCGAGCATGAAGAGCCTGCAACACTACTTCACCGGCATCGACCGCAACCGCAGCCAGTGGATCAGCAACGGACAGGGAGACGACCTCGCCAAATGGTCCGACATCCCCGGCGGACTGGACACGACCAGATTCGGCTGGTCCAGCACCCAGACACAGGGCGCCATGTCCGAACAGCGCGCGAACGCCGTCGAACTCCAGAAGGCCACCGGCGAAACCACCCAGATGGGCGAACTGTGCGCAAGCCAGAAAGGCACCGCGATCTACCAGGACATCGCCACCACGCCCGGCACGCTCTACAGGATCGAGCTCGACCACGCGAGCCGCTACAGCATCCACCTTGACCAGATGCAGGTCATGGTAGGCGCGCCCGGCCACGAGCGGCCCGTCGAAATGACCCGCACCAGCTCGAACAAGTACGGCGACAAGATCGGCGAGAAGTCCACCACCATCGCCACGCACTCGACCAACCCGTTCGGCAACCAGTCCAGCAAGGACGACTTCAGCCACTACGTCGGCTACTACACGATCCCCGCAGGCCAGTCCGTCACCCGGTTCACATTCAGGCAGGTATCCGGCGTGAACACGACCAGCGGCAACCTGCTCGACAACATCGTGTTCACCCAGGCGTACAAACTCGACTACGACAGGAACTCCGACGAGGCGACCGGCCAGACCCCGAACGACACCGCCACCGTCAAACCCGCCAAAACCAGTGCCACGGGCGGCGTGAAGACCGTCGCGGACGAGAACGTCCGGTACGGTTCCCTCGCTAATGGCGATTTCTCCTACCCCTCGTTCTCCGACATTCAGGAGAACGAGCAGGGAACCTATGCCGATCTGCGCACGTTCCTCAAATCGGATGACGGCACGCTTTGGTACAACATGTCCACCACCGATCTTTCCAAGTACGGAAAGATCGGGCAGATCCCCGGTTTCGACTCTTCCAGGTTCGCATGGTCCAGTACCGAGAACGGTTCAAGGGTCGAATTGCAGCAGGACCGCAACACCAAGAACACGTATGCGGAGATCGTCGCCCAACAGGACAACACCAGCATCTACCAGAACGTGTCCACCGGCAACGGCGGAGTACTGTACAAGATCCGGCTCAAGCACGCCAGCCGCCAATCCTCCCATGCCGACAAGATGCAGGTCCTCGTGGGCTCCGACACGGCCCACGCGACGCCTGTGGAGATGACCCGCGTCACCTCTAACGGCCATGGCGACAAGGTGGGCGGGAAGTCCACCACCATCACCACAAAGGTATCCAACACCGATCCCCGAGACCATGGCAGCCAGTGGGAGACGTACGAAGGCTATTACCAGGTGCCCGAAGGACAGAAGAACACGGTATTCATGTTCAAGAGCCTCGAAGGGTTCAAAGATGTTGAGACCCTGCCCGGCAACAACGTCGGCAATCTCGTGGACGACATCGAATTCTCCCGTTCCTACAAGTTGACCTATGACAAGAACGCATCCGACGCGACCGGCAAGGTCCCGTCGAATCAGCGTGGCAAGGAGAACACCGTCCAGCCCGCCGAATCGAAGACTACCGGAAACGTGAAGACGGTGGCGGATAATACGTCGAATCTGCCGGACCATCTGGTGAACGGCACGTTCGATTATCGCGGCAACGAGATCATCAACGAGAACCAGAGGGTCTACGGCAGTCACGACACAACCTACCTCGCCATAATCAGCGCGAAGACCGGCATCATCGGCAACCCGCTGCACAGCAAGCTCGACAACTGGAATTCCGGCAAATTCGGCTGGAAATCCAACGACGACACCGCCGGCGCCGACACCGTCGAGGTGCAGCGCCGCAACCACACCCCGTATCCGACCAACGCGGGCAACGTGTGGGGCGAGATCGCCGCAGCCAAGCGAGGCAAGTACATCTACCAGGACATCGCCACCACGCCCGGCGTCGTGTACAAGTGGAGCCTCAAGCACGCGTCCCGCAACGCGGACCAGGACGACAGCATGCAGGTCATGATCGGCGAACCCGGCAAGACCGTCGCACAGCAGGCGACCCGCACCACATCCAACGGGTCGGACAAGACCGGCAGCGTCGGCACCACGATCACCACGCACGGCACCGCGCAGGACGGCAGATGGGAGACCTATACCGGCGACTACCTCGCCACCTCGACCACGACCCGCTTCACGTTCAGGAGCGTCAGGGACTCCAACGGTCAGGGCCTCGACTTCACCGCCGAAGGCAACTGCGTCGACGACCTAAGCTTCGACAAGGCGTACAAGCTCTCTTACGACAAGAATTCTTCGGACGCGACCGGCAGCGTGCCATCCAATCAATACGGCAAGGAGAACACCGTACAGCCCGCCAAGTCCAAGACCACGGGCAGTGTCGGACTCGCGGCTGACAAAACCGTTTCCGGCCTGACGGTGCATGATCTGAAGAAGAACGACAAGGGCAAGGTGCCCTCCAGTTCGAAGGCGGATTCCACGCAGCCGGCCGCGTTCAAGGCTCCGGACGCCAAGGTGGAGACCATCGCCTCCAGGGCCGCGGGTGACGAGATGGCCGTGAACGGCGGGTTCGACACCCCGAAGTGGAGCATCGCGAAGGAGGGGCAGGGCCTGCCCTGGGTGTATGTGAAGCCCAATGCGGGCACGATCCGCTCCTACGCGCAGGCCATGGCCGGACAGACGGGCGTGAAGGCCGGCGGCCTGACCGCCGCCACGTTCGCCTGGCAGGACGTGGACGCCACCGGCGGCAACCAGAACTTCGAACTGCACCGGGAGAAGGACGGGAACACGGCCGCCGACGTGCACGCGGGCCGTACGGTCGCCCAGACCGTCGCCACGACGCCGGGAGCCAGCTACACGTTCAGCATCCGCCACTCCGGCCGCAGCAAGGGCAACGCGGGCGGCGTGACATTGCTCACCGGCCCCGACAAGGATCATCTCACCCCGGTCAGGCTGACCCGCACCACGGTCTCCAAGACCGGCCAGAAGTACGGGGACAAGACCGGCGATGTGGGGACCGTAGCCTACACGCACTCCGATTCCATGGATGCCACGGAAGGCAGCCACGAACCGTGGGACCATTCCGACGACTGGGAATCCTACGAGGGCACGGTCATTATCCCAGCCGGACAATCCCGCACGATGATCGCCTACAGGGGCGTCGCCAAGGACGGTACTCTTACTGCCTCCGCCAATGACAGCATCATCGACGACCTGAGCTTCCGCCTCGCCTACAAGCTCAGCTACGACGCGAACGGCGGGGCCAAGAAGAGCACGTCGCAGATCAAGGCCTCCACCGATGGCAAGGTGAAGACCATCGCCGGCAAGACCGACAGTCTGCCGACCGAACTGGTCAACGGCTCGTTCGACTATCCGGCCGGCCTGATCGCCGGTGTCTCCACCAAATACCCGTGGGACGACTGGACCGTCGTCGACCCGATCAACGGCAGATACGCGCGGCACATCGGCATCGATAAGGACCCCTGGGCGCCAATCCCGGGATGGGACGCCTCCAAATTCGCATGGAAGTCGACCCAGACCAAGGGAACCGACTGGCAGCAGATCGCACAGGGAGTCGAACTGCAGAAGGACTCCAAGACCGGCAACCAGTACGCGGAACTCGTCGCGGGACAGGCGGGCACCGCCATCTACCAGGACATCGCCACCATCCCGGGCGTGTCCTACCGCTGGACGTTGAAGCACGCCAGCCTCGACAGGAACCACCTCGACGGGATGAGCGTCATGATCGGCGAACCCGGCAAGGAATCCGCCCAGGACGCGAGGCGAACCACCGTCAACGGCAACGGCGACCAGCCGGGCGACGTCGGCAAGGTCATCTCCACGAAGGTGAGCAACGACGCCGAGTTGAACCATTCCAGCCGTAACCATGACGGGCAGTGGGAGACCTACACCGGCACGTACATCGCCACCGGGACGGTCACCCGCTTCACCTTCAAGTCGGTAAGCTCCAGCAACAACGTCTACGGCAACATCCTCGACGATCTGAGCTTCACCAAGGCCTACAGGCTCGGCTACGACGGGAACGGCGGAACCGGCCAAGTGCCCTCGCGCACCGAGACGGGCAGGACCGAAACCGCCGCATCCGGGACGGATGGCACGGTCAGGCTTGCGGCCGACAAGAGCGCCGGACCGGAATCCGGAACCATCGCGGACGACCGCAGGGTGCTGACCGACACGACCGCCAGACAGGATGACGGGACCGCCCAGCGTACGATCACCCGATCCGACGGCAGCGTGCGCGTGGAGACGATCGCCGACACGGGCGCCGTATCCGGCTGCCAGGTCTATTATCCGGCCGGCACCAGGATCACATTGGCGACCGCGAAGATAGACTCCGACTGCTGGGATTCCAGCCAGATCGGCAAGACCAACCGCACGTTCTACGGGTGGAGCGCGAACACGGACTCCAACGACAGGGACGTGCCCGTCGCCGACACCATGGACCGGAACACGCTGGACGCGAACGTCAGGACGGAGATCGTCATGCCCGCCAGGGCGAAGACCGTATACGCATTGTGGGCCATCAACCCCACCCTGTCGTACAACGTGAACGCGCCCGCCGGCAGCAACGCGCCCGGCACGCCCGCATCGCAGACCGTGCCCTACAACACGGCCGCCGCCGACAAATCCGGTTGGGCGGCCGGCGACACGGGCAAGATTCCCGGCTACCGGTTCGACGGCTGGTACACGGCCCCGAACGGCGGAAACAAATACGATTTCAACACGCCGCTCACCGGCAACGTGACCGTGTACGCGCACTGGGTCGGCAACGGGTACACAGTCAGATTCGCCGGCAACGGGGCGACCGGCGGCGGCACCCCGGATCAGGCGTTCCAATACAACATCGGCCAGAACCTGCACCGGAACGGGTTCGTCCGCGACGGGTACACGTTCACCGGGTGGAAGCGCGCCGACAACCAGCAGGCGTACGGCGACGGCCAGTGGGTCACGAACCTGACCACGCAGCCGAACGGGATCGTCACCATGGTCGCCCAATGGTCGGCCAACGAGGCCCACATCCGCTACAATCCGAACCCGCCCGCGGGCAAGACCACGGGAGGCCAGGGCACCCCCAACTGGGATGGCCACACCGGAGACACGCCGACCATCGGCCAGAACGGCTGGACGATCGACGGGTACACGTTCGCCGGCTGGGCCACCAGCCCGGACGGGAGCGGCGCCAGGTACGCGCCGGGAGCCAGGTGGACGGCGAACGGCACGCTCACCCTGTACGCGCAGTGGACGCCCGGCCAGGCCAGCCTCACCTACGACGGCAACGGGGCGACCGGCGGCAAGACCGCCCCGCAGACTGGCAAGACCGACGAGAAGATCAACGTGCGCGACAACGGATTCACCCGCGACGGCTACACGTTCGTCACGTGGAACACTCAGGCCGACTGCAAGGGCAATGCAGTGAAACCTAACAGCGAGTGGACGTTGCGTGGTTCCAGCACCCTATATGCCTGCTGGGCCGGTAACGCACAAACCCTCACCTATCACGGCAACGGCGCAACCGGAGGCAACACGGCGGCACAATCCGGCAAGACCGGTGACGAACTGACCACAAACGCCAATGGTTTCACCCGCGACGGATACACGTTCGTTCGTTGGGACACCGCCAAGGACGGTTCCGGCACCGCATACGGCGAAGGCAAGAACGGCGTCAGCCAGTACGTGATGAAGCCAGCAGGCAACGACCTGTACGCCATCTGGAAGGCAAACCCGGCAACCATCCAGTACCGCAACGACTGGCCGAACACCACAGGCAGCACACCCGACACCACCGGCAACACCGGCGACACGGTGACCATCAGCCAGAACAGCTTCGACCGTCCAGGCTACACGTTCACCGGCTGGAGCACCAGCAAACGCGGCGACCCAAGCCTGCAACCGGGCGACAAACACACGCTTGAACCGAGAACCACCACCGTGTGGGCCCAATGGAAGGCCGACCCCGCACACCTGGTGTACAACAGCAACATCGGAACCGTCGGCTCGGAAACCAAGACGGTGGACGGTGTTGTCGACCAGACCGTGAAGACCATCACGAACCCGTTCGACCGTCCTGGTTACACATTCTCCGGCTGGAACACGCAGGCCGACGGCAAGGGCAAGGCATACGCCACGGGAGCCGACTACGTGCTGACGGCCAACGACAAGTCCACGCCGAAGAACACCTCCGTGCTCTACGCGCAGTGGAAAATCAACGGTGCCAGCCTGAAGTTCAACCCGAACGGCGGCATCGGCCATGTCGATGACGTGACCGGCGACGCCTTCTCCACCGTCACCATCCCCGGTGACGCGAAGGAGCCGAAGATCACCCGACCCGGCTACCGGTTCGTCGGATGGAGCACGGAGAAGAACCCGCCCGCAGGGAGCACTTTCCTGCAGCCGGGCGAAGGCAAGGTCACACTGCCCGCCGAAGGCAGCACCACCGTGTACGCCCAGTGGGAGCCGAGCCTGACCACCCTGCCGTTCACGGGCGGACAGGCCCAGGTGCCGACCATCTGGCTGTACGCCGGATTCGCGCTCATGCTGATCGCGCTCGGCGTGATGATGCCGATGCTACGCATGCGCATGGCCGCAACCAAGCGCACCGGTAAGCACATGCCGATCACCGGCGGAAAGCACGCGAAGTGACGGCAGCGGCCGAAACCGACGTGTGGGAGAGCGTCGCGGATGCGGTCCGCGACAAGCGGGCGCGCGACAATCGCGCCCGCCGGCTCGTCCGCCATTCCCGGATCTACGCGGTCGCCGCAGTCATCTGCCTGATCGCGGGCATGGTGCTTGTCGCCATGCCCCGCATCCAGCAGACGCTCGGCGACCGCGCCGTTGACGAGCAGGCGCGATCCGTCAGCCAGACGGCCGCGCTGTTTCCGGAATCCTCCCGTCAAAGCGTCATCCAATCTGCCATCGCATATAATCAGCGTCTTTATGAAGGCGGTCAGCCACAGATAGGCGAACCTGTGTTCGATGGGAAGACCGAGGGCAATTTCGAGGGCGATGCCGAATACCGGCGTCAACTGTCCGTGAATGGGTTGGATGCCATGGGTGAGATTCTGATTCCGAAGATCAGCGTCGACATGCCCATCCTCCACGGAGCGGGTCAAGATGTGCTCGAACATGCGGCCGGCCATCTGGCGGGCACCAGTCTGCCTATCGGTGGCAAGAATACGCGCGCCGTAATCACCGGTCATTCGAATCTGAAAGGCGCGACCCTGTTCACCCGGCTCGGTGAACTCGAAGACGGCGACCCGTTCTATATCAAGGTCATGGGTAACACGCTCGCCTATCGAGTCACCAGCAAACGCATCGTCTCTCCTACCGACACGAAATCGTTGCGTGTCCATAAGGGGAAGGACGAGGTCACGCTCCTCACCTGTACGGGGCAGGGCAATACGCTGCGACTGCTTGTCACGGGGGAGCGCAACAGCATGCCCGATCAGGCCCCCTTGCCCGGAGATGCCACGGGGGACGTAAAAAAGGCGGCTTTTGTTTCGGGCGTCACCGTGACGGGGATATTGGCTGTCGGATTTTCGCTTTGTCGCAGTCGGCGTGCCGTGGGTCATCATATAGGTTTGCCACAGACACATGATAGTGACAATTTGCGTTAGTAAAAAAGGGTGTTACTATATGTTTGTGAAACAAAAACACGTAATCTCCCGACATCGGGGTAAACCCGAAAAGGAAGACACATACACGAGAAAGAAGAAACTCCCCATGACACACGGCATCACCAAGATCACAGTGGCAACCACCGCCGTGATGGCAACCCTTGCCGCTCCGGCAGTCGCAATGGCCGACGAAACCACAACCACCGGCGACCAAACCAATCAGGCAATCACACAGGCCCAAGACAGCATCCAGCAGGCACAGCAGAGCACCACCGAAGCCAACCAGGCCATCGCACAGGCATCCCCGACCGGCGTGACCGAAGCACAGGCCAAGGCCGACGCCGCCGCAGCCGCACTGGACACCGCCAAGCAGAACCTCGACGACGCCGCCGCCCAGCAGCAGACAGCCGCAAACAACCAGCAGCAGGCCCAGAAGAATTATGACGACGCCAACAAGGCCCAGCAGCAGGCCGCACAGGATGCGACCGGCACGGCCGACAAGATCGCGGCCGCCCAGCAGGCCGCGAACGACGCGTCCAACGCCATCAACGACGCCAACAAGGCCATGCGGCAGGCATCCGACAACCAGTCCAAGGGCGAAACCGACAAGCAGGCCGCACAGACCGCGAAGGATGAGGCCACGGCCGAATCCGCCTCCCATCAGCAGGCCGCCGACAAGGCCCAGACCGATATCGATGCGGCCGACAAGCAGGCCACGGACGCGCAGAAGAAGGCCGATGCGGCGGATACCGCCATCAGTGATGCGCAGAAGAAGGCCGGCCGGGCCGACGCGGACGCAAAGAAGGCCGCGAGCGACAAGGCCGCCGCCGAGAAGGAGCTGACGGAAGCCAGGAGGCAGCAGGCTTCGGCGACCGGCGACAAGACGAAGGCCGACGAGGCGGTGAACGCCGCGCAGGCCAAGCTGGATGCGGCCCGGCAGGCCGAGGCCAAGGCGCTTGAAGCCAAGCGGAAGGCCGACGCCAAGGTCGAGCAATTGTCCAAGGATGATGGAGGTCTTTCCGACCTGGCCGCGAAGCTCAAAGCGGCGAAGAAGGCCGCAGCCGACGCCGCCACCGCCCAGCAGAAGGCGGAACAGGCGCAGAAGGATGCCGACAAGGCGGTGTCCGACTCCTCTTCCAACGCCGAGGCGAAGCAGCAGGCCGCCGCCGATGCCAAGAGCGAGGCCGACGCCAAGAAGGAAGCGGCAGACGAGGCTCAGGACAAGCTGTCTCAGGGCGCAGTGGCCTACTTCGGCGACAAGGGTGCCTCTCAGGCAGTCAAGGTTCTCACCGATCCGACCGTCACCGAGTATCTTGACGCCATTCATAATGGTGCCAAGGGTGATGCGACCACGTTGGACAACATGATCGAGGCCCTGAAGTTCATCCAGGAAGCCAATCAGCTTCGCGCGAAGGAAGGCCTGCAGCCCCTCAAGGTCAGTGACACCCTGATGGCACAGGCCATGGCGGATGCGGATTATGCCAACAACAACGTGAACCATCCACTTCAATTCCCCGCCAGCGAAAACCTCGCCTGGGGTTACACCGATCCCTTTAAGGGCTGGTACGACACGGAGAAGTCCATGTATGAGAAGGACATGTCCGACGGTGTCCTGGATTGCAAGGCCTCGGACGGCAAGCCCGTCAAACCCTGCGCTTATGGCCATTACACCACGCTGGTCAACCCCGATTTGACCCTCACCGGTTTCGGCGTCAGCCAGAACGGCAACATCACGGGTATCGGCGGGAACACCCATAGTCAGCTGTTCACCGAAAACGCTAACGGAATCGGCTCCGACGCGGGCCGCATCATGGACGTTGACGCATACCTGACTGATTTGACTGCCTACCGTGACTCCCTGACCGGAGCCGACGCCGCATACCAGACCGCATTGTCCAAGAGCAAGCAGGCCGCACAGGACGCTTCCGATGCGGCCAAGGCGCTGGCCGCCGCCCAGCAGTCCGCACGGAAGGCCGCCGAGGAAGCCCAGCAGGCCGCGCAGAAGGCCAGGGATTTGCAGGCTGCCGCCGACGAGGCGCAGAAAGCGTATGACGAGGCCGTGAAGGCGAACGAGGACAAGGCCAAGGCGTTGGAGGAAGCCAAGAAGGATCAAGCCGATAAGAACGCGGCTTATTCCGCCGCCCAGCAGGCCACCAAGGAAGCCCGGTCCGGAGCCGACGCCGCCACCGACGCCCAGACCGCAGCCCAGACGGCAGTGGACAAGGCGAACACGGCAGTCGCCGCCGCACAGGCGAAGATCGATACCGCCGACAAGCTGACCCAGACCGCCGCCAAGAACAAGACGGATGCGGAAGCCGCGATCAAGCAGGCGAACACGGACAAGACGAAGGCCGCAGCCGACCTGGCCGCCGCCAAGGCAGCCAAGGCCGAGGCCGAGAAGGCCAAGCAGGCCGCGCTCGACGCCAAGACCGTTTCCGACGCGAAGGTTGAAGCCGCCGACAAGCAGGTCAAGGCCGCCGACGAGGCCATCGCCGACGCCAAGGCCGCATACGCGAAGGCGAAGGACGACCTCAACACGGCCACCGGCAAGCTCAACGACGCCCAGAACACCATCAAGCGTCTGCAGAACGCCGAGGAGAACCTCAAGAAGGCGAACGCGAAGCTGACGGAAGCGCAGGCGAAGCTCGACGAGGCGAACAAGGCCAAGGATGCGGCCGACAAGGCATACGAGAAAGCCAAGGCCGACTATGACGCCAAGCTCGCCGACAAGCAGGCGTCCGACA
>SKEF01001348.1_pt1 | contig 21810 bp, 21 predicted proteins | sample 4826691 | NCBI WGS metagenome assembly SKEF01 (sample SAMN11008816, study PRJNA524170) | human gut metagenome | biome: Human fecal sample; material: Feces; isolation source: fecal sample from pouch patient p23, p27 | host: Homo sapiens | place: Israel: Tel-Aviv | collected 2016-08-24
AAAAATGCGACTCAACAACAAGTCGCATTTATTGAAAACTGGATTAACAACTATCCAAAGAAACTATTCAATTATAAATCTCCTAAAGAGTTTTTACAGACTGGCTAATTTGAACTTGAAATTTGGCGATAAAGGAGAAAACGTATAAAAAACGTGCAAACGTGCAAAATAGTTGAAAATAAAATGAAGAAAGTTTAACATTAGAATAATATGACAAATTTAAAAGCTACCGTTTCTGAATCAAAAATTTTAAGTGCCTTTGTCGAACTCCTACAAATAAAAGATTTTGATAAGATTTTAATATCGGATATTTGCGATAAATCAGGAGTTAGTCGGACGACTTTTTACCGTTATTATGAAAATAAAAAAGATTTAGTTGATGGCACTATTGAGACGATTATGTCGGACTTGACAGTGATATTTTCTAGAGACCCTTTAATGAGAGAAGGAAGTCAGCTTGAAGCTCTTTACTATTTTTATAATCATGGTGAACTATGTCAAGTTTTATTAAAGAAATTTCCTGAGATTAAAGTGATTAGCACTAATTATCTAAAGAATGCTTATCTTACCTCTGATATTGACCTATTTAAAAAATTAAAAGAAAAATATCAGGTTTCAGAGAAATATTCTCTAGATATTCATGTTAACGCAGTTTTAGCACCAATTTTTAACTGGATTGAAGAAGGTTTTGTAGAATCACCAGCTGAAATGGTTGAAATTTTAAACAAGGCTGTCTTGTGGCGCTAAGAAAACAAAATTAAAAAGATTTAGAGGCTTACTCGATGGCTCTAAACCTTTTTAATTATTCTTTTTACATTAACAACTGACTACAAAAAGGGGCAGGACAGAACTTCAGCTACCTTTAAAAAGGTCATTGTTCCACTCCTAAACAGACAGAACAATACTCAGCCAGTTGTCAAAATCAATGTGCTGATGCTCCAGAATTGGTGTCTGTTGTGGCAGTTTCTCTACCGTTATGATCACTGCGGCTAGATGCACCAGAGGTTGCATCCACATAGGCAACAGGTCCAGCAGAGCCCCCATGAGATATTGACCGGTTGTTTGCAGGTACCAATCCAACCAGGGTTTGAGAGTAAAGACGATTTCGTTAATACCAGCGTAAGAGCCATCATTACAATACATCGCTTGGTAACTATGAGTATTGAGCACGGTAGGGTTTGGATTGGGAATAAGCGTACATACTCTTGGTCACCATTACGTAAAGTTCCAATAACCCATTCAACATTTTTCATGCGAGCAGGTGGTAGTGTATTATGAACTGTTGACAGTCGGTTACCGGATTGCTCTGGAACGCGCTTAGCAAACATCGTATCAGGGTCTTGATGAGCGTTATTATAATAGAGGAATTGGTTGTTATCATTGGCATAAGTTAATTCAAACGGCACAGCCTTAAGGAACATATTGATTTGATCAACAGTAAGAATACCATGATTGAGTTTGACATAAGTATTACCCGAAACAGCACCAGTGATTTCAGCAACTTTATTTACCCAATCAGGATCAACTTCCGTGACAGCTGTAGCAATTGGATGATTGCAATCCAAATCTTCAGGTTCAATTGGTTTTGGTTTTTTCAAGGTTGAGACAACTTCTACGTATTTCACAAAATTATCCAGATATTGTTCAAGGAATTTGGCGGCACCATCGTTGATAATATTTCCAGCTTCATCAAAAGCTTCTTCGGCTTTACCTAGCAAGAATTCATCACCTGGAAGTGTATAAGCATCGACACTGGGAGCTTCCTAAATTTTACGCCAATGCACCTGTGCACGTGACGTTCCTTGGTCGTAGTAGGAAGCGACTACAATCATGACGGGTTTGTTGTCAAATAGATGCACGTCGTAATAAAGCCACTCAAGGACGCTCTTCAGCGCGGCTGTAATGGTGTGGTTATGTTCTGGTGTGGCTATAATAACGCCATCTGCACGTGTGATTTTATTGTAAAGCAAGCGTAATTGGAAGTTATCTTTCCAATTCTCATCTTGATTGAACATTGGTACATCGTCAATTTCTAAAAAGTTCAATGTCAAATTTGATTTTAAATTGTCTACGAATGTACTGTAGCAACATGCGGTTATAAGATTGATCGGCATTTGAGCCAACAAGTCCAACAAATTTTATCAGTTTTTCTTCAGATTATGATAAGCTTTCCCAGTCAAAATTTTCAGCTTCTTTGTGTAACAACTCTTGCGCATTTGACAATTTGCCAGTAATCTTAACAAAGAGGCGGAAGTCATCGAAAATAGTATCCAATTTTTGGATAGTCTCAAGATCAACTAGATTACCTTAAGAATCAAAGGCTTGCAAAGAATGTGATAGCAGGAACTAATTTTGTAAAACATTTGCCTTGATTTCTGGAGTATTTAAGATTTGGCGCAGTTGTAATTGCGCACGGGAAGAACCAAGGGTTCCATAAGATGCCTCTGTAATCATGACAGGCTTATTGAGAAGTGGAAAAATACCGTAAGAAAGCCAAGCTAGAGCATTCACCAAGATAGCGGGAATAGAGTGGTCGTATTCAGGTGTGCCAATGAGGACACCATCTGCTGCCCTGATTTTATCAGCGATTTCTGAGGCCAACTCAGGGACTTTTTTGTCAGCAGGTTTGTTAAATACCGATAAATCCTTAATTTCAACGAGTTCAATATCGGCCTTGTCCGCAAAATGTACTTGCATGTATTGCAAAAGCTGACGGTTAGTCGATTTTGTTGAATTCGTCCCAAAAATAGCGATAAGTTTCATATCTGTTCCGCCTTAGGAATATAATAATTGAAAATCTTGTTTTAAACCATCCGTGATTGCAAAGCGATTATCTTTGGTAATGATAATCGCTTCGATGCCTGATCTTTTTTGGATAGTAGCGAGAGATTTCAGCAGCGGAAGTCCAAATAGACGTGTGGTCCAAATTTCACAATCTACTGATTTATCTGCGACAATCGTCAGACTAGCCATTTCTGTTTCAATAGGGTAGCCTGTCCTGCGGTCAAAAATATGATGATAATCCTTGTTGCCAACTTGTAGATGGCGTTCATAAATGCCTGAAGTCACAACGGATTTGTCTTTGAGTGTTAAAATGCCGAGATTGTTGCCACGCTGTTTTTGGGGATGTTGGATACCAATATGCCAAATACCATTTTCACGATTGGGATTATCACCATAAACGAGGACATTGCCACCAAGATTAATCATAGCAGAGCTGACATTTTCAGTTTTCAGATAATCCATAATTTTATCGGCAATGTACCCCTTGGCTAACGCACCAAGGTCAATTTTCATACCCTTGCGATTAAGAAATACACTTTTTTCAGCTGCATTTAAAATGATGTGTTCTGGGTTTGCGAGTGCAATAGCTTTCTGAATGTTTTCCTTGTCAGGAACCTTGGCATCTTCGAAACCAATGCGCCAGCTTTGCACCAAAGGACCAATAGAAATATCAAGATTGCTAGGTTGTAAAAGACTATGTGTCTTACCAAGTTCGATAAGCTCAAACAAATCTGGATGAACAGTGACAGGAGCGATATCAGCATTATGATTAATAATCATTAGCTCAGAATCGTTATCGTTGGCGCTAAAGCGATTCTTATAAACGGTTAGAAGATGACAGACTTCCTTGATGTGATGATGGGGAGTGTCAGAATCAACGACAATATCAATAATCGTTCCCATCATCTTCACGCTATGACTCAGTTGCAAAAAGTCACCTCCAAAATCATTTTATGAAATTAGAATAACGCTTTCTATCGCGAAAATCAAGCTCAAAAGTACAAAAAAAATTTCCTAATCGACATGACTAGGAAAGCAGTAAGTGTTTTAAAATTAGCAAAACTTAGTTTTTCTTTTTCATTTCGCCATGTGGGTAGTAAGTTCCTTCTGGCATATCATTTATGAAAACGTGGATAGCTTCTTTTGGAGCTTTAGCAACACGTGAAACAACCTCAGTTACTTCGCGAGCAAGCTCAATTTTTTGTTCTTCAGTACGACCTTCGAATAAATCGATTTTTACGAATGGCATAAGAATCTCCTTTTATAATTTATCTACCACAAACATTGTAGCATATTTTGCGAGAAAATTCAGTAAATTTCAGGAAAGAGAAGGAGCATTTTCAAAGGTAAATGTTATTTAAAAAGTTTCAGAATATCAGAAAAACCAAATATCGTTTTATGGTAAACCTTATTGTAGGCTGCTTTTTTAGGATTTTTTAGCCAACCTGTTCCTTTTTTACCATAGCCAGGGTGAACCGCACCCCAAAAGTTAGACACAAAATCTAACGATTGGTGTGCTTTTTGTATGAAATTAACTTATGAAGATAAACTAGAAATCTACGTTACATGGTTAAGCTTATGGAACGATATGGCGTAGAGATTGTTAAAAAAAGCAAAAATAGGTACTATTGCCCTGAACTAAAGCAAGAAATTATCAATCAAGTCCTTTTTGAAGGTCACTCTCAAATATTAGTCTCTCTTGAATATGCTCTTCCTAACATAGGAACACTTTCCAATTGTCTAGCACAATACAAGAAAAATGGGTATACTATTGTTGAGAAAACAAGAGGGAGACCAAGTAAGATGGGACGTCAGCCGAAAAAGACTTCAGAGGAAATGTCAGAGCTAGAGCGACTTCAAAAAGAAGTGAAATACCTTAGAGCGGAGAATGCCGTGCTAAAAAAGTTGAGAGATTACCGCTTGAGGGAAGAGGCAGAGCGCGAAAAGCAACACGACTCATCCAAGAGTTGAGTGAGAAATTTTCTCTAGCGATGTTACTAAAGATTTTAGCCTTACCTCGTTCGAGTTATTATTACCACATCAAACAACTTAAACCAGTAGACAAAAACAAGGTTCTTAAAGCTAAAATTAAGATGATTTATGATGAGCACAAAGGAAACTATGGCTATCATCGTATCACTTTGGAACTAAGAAACCAAGGCTTTTTAGTCAACCACAAAAGAGTGCAACGCTTAATGAAACTCATGACTTTGACTGCCCGTATTCGTCGTAAGCGTAAGTATTCATCTTACAAGGGTGAGATTGGCAAGAAAGCTGATAATCTCATTCAACGACAATTTGAAGCTTCAAAGCCCTACGAAAAGTGTTATACTGACGTCACAGAATTTGCCACAGCTAGTTCACAAAAGTTGTATTTATCACCAGTTTTAGATGGTTATAATAGTGAGATTATCGCTTATCAGCTATTAACTTCGCCTAATTTAGAACAAATCAAACAAATGTTAACGCAAGCTTTTTCAGATAATCGTTATGACCATACGATTCTTCACAGTGACCAAGGGTGGCAATATCAACACCAGTTTTATCATAACTTTCTCAATCAAAAAGGAATTCGTCCATCTATGTCCCGTAAGAGAAATAGCCCAGACAACGGCATGATGGCATCCTTCTTTGGAATCTTAAAATCAGAAATGTTTTACGGTTATGAAAAGACATTTCAGTCACTAGATGAGCTAAAACAAGCCATTATTAATTATATTGATTATTACAACAACAAACGCATTAAAGTCAAACTAAAAGGACTCAGCCCTGTGCAATACAGAACTAAATCCTTTCAATAATTAATTGTCCAACTTTTTGGGGTCAGTACAGGGATGACGGCTTTTTTAGTTTGCTTTTTCCACTTTGCCGTTGTTCGAGCCTTCAAACTCTTTTTTAAACTTGTTTTCGAAAACCAACTTTCATAATCGTAATCTCCACTAATTAACTAAATAATAGCTATATACGGTATAAGACACCGTATCATCCTTGTTTAGTCAATACAATTTCTATCGGTTTAAGCCCGAAAAATCAACTTTAAAAACAATTTTGTAACAGAATAGTGATTTTTTTAACAATGTGTCATCGAATCAACATGATTGTCTATGTTATAATAATAGCGAGCATTAACAACTAAACAGCACGTGGGAGCTACAAATTTTGTCGCTCCTATGTGTGTTTTTGTTTTATTAGTAGTAATGAATGATGAGTTAGGAAACGGTGTTTTTTAGCTTTTTTGATGTAAACAAGTTTTTTTCGTCCGTCGTAGCGATTAGCTTCGTCTATTTAAAGATTTGTAAGGTCTATTATGCTAAATGCTAGTTTCTCTTATTTAACCCTAGGCAATTTTATGGTAAAATAGAAGAATATTAGTAGAAGGTAGGATTGTCACTTTTGGCTCAACTCTATTATAAATATGGAACCATGAATTCTGGTAAGACCATTGAAATTTTAAAAGTTGCTCATAACTATGAAGAACAAGGCAAACCTGTTATCATCATGACTTCAGCACTTGATACTCGTGATGGTTATGGTATTGTTTCTAGTCGTATCGGTATGCGCCGTGAAGCTATTGCAATTACTAATGAGATGGATGTTTTTGCTTACGTCAAAGCTCTTCCAGAAAAACCTTATTGTGTTCTTATTGATGAATGTCAGTTTTTAACGAAAAAGCATGTCTACGAATTAGCTCGTGTGGTTGATGAACTAGAAGTCCCTGTGATGGCTTTTGGGTTAAAAAATGATTTTCAGAATGAATTATTCGAAGGTTCAAAATACCTACTGCTTTTAGCAGATAAAATTGATGAAATTAAAACTATTTGCCAGTTTTGCTCGAAAAAAGCCACAATGGTTTTGCGAACTGAAAATGGAAAACCGGTTTACGAGGGGGACCAAATTCAAATTGGTGGAAATGAAACTTACATCCCCGTTTGTCGTAAACACTATTTTAATCCCATGATTTCAACTGAAAAATAAGAAATGAATTTGTAAGAGAGAGGATAATAAACACACATGAACATTTATGATCAGCTACAAGCGCTCGAAGACCGTTATGAAGAATTAGGAGAATTACTAAGTGACCCAGATATCGTTAGTGATACAACACGTTTCATGGATTTGTCAAAAGAAGAAGCAAGCACACGTGAAACAGTAGCTGTTTACCGTGAATACAAAAAAGTTCTTCAAAACATCGAAGATGCCGAAGAAATGCTCAAAGATGCTGGTGGTGATCCAGAACTTGAAGAAATGGCGAAAGAGGAACTCAAAGACTCAAAAGCATCTAAAGAAGAATACGAAGAAAAACTTAAAATTCTTCTTTTACCAAAAGATCCAAACGATGACAAAAATATCATCTTGGAAATCCGTGGTGCTGCTGGTGGTGACGAAGCTGCGCTCTTTGCTAGCGACCTTCTTCAAATGTATCAAAAATATGCTGAAAACCAAGGATGGAAATTCGATGTCATGGAAGCTTCTTACAACGGTGTTGGTGGTATCAAAGAGGTTGTTGTCATGGTATCTGGTCAATCTGTTTACTCTAAGTTGAAATACGAATCAGGTGCTCACCGTGTTCAACGTGTCCCTGTCACAGAAAGTCAAGGTCGTGTTCATACCTCGACAGCAACCGTCCTTGTCATGCCAGAGGTTGAAGAAGTCGAATACGAAATCGATCCAAAAGACTTGCGTGTGGATATTTACCACGCCTCAGGTGCTGGTGGACAAAACGTCAACAAAGTTGCGACAGCTGTTCGTATGGTTCACATTCCAACTGGTATTAAAGTCGAAATGCAAGAAGAACGTACGCAACAGAAAAACCGTGACAAAGCCATGAAAATTATTCGTGCGCGTGTTGCTGACCACTTTGCCCAAATTGCTCAAAATGAACAAGATGCTGAACGTAAATCAACAATCGGTACAGGTGACCGTTCAGAACGTATCCGTACTTATAATTTCCCACAAAACCGTGTCACAGACCACCGTATTGGTTTAACATTGCAAAAATTAGATACGATTTTGTCAGGAAAACTAGACGAAGTTATCGATGCTCTTATTCTTTTTGACCAAACTAAGAAATTAGAAGAGTTAAATCAATAATGAATTACGCTGAAACAATCAGCCAACTAGAAAAACAATTACAAGCAATCGGCGAGGACCCAGAAAATCTCACTTACGTTTTCCGTGAATTAAAAGGTTGGACCTTGCTCGATTTCATCTTACATCAGAACCAAGCTATCACCGAAAAAGACCAAATGTTACTTGAGCAAATCATGGTTCAGTTGACAGCACATCGATCACCTCAGTACATCACAGGGAAAGCCTATTTTCGCGATTTAGAGCTTTCAGTTGACGAGCGTGTTTTGATTCCACGACCTGAAACTGAGGAGCTGGTTGATTTGGTTTTAAAGGAAAATAGCAGAGCTGACTTGCGAGTTTTAGATATTGGTACAGGAAGCGGTGCGATTGCCATTTCGCTCAAGGCTGCGCGACCAAATTGGCAAGTAACCGCCTCTGACATTTCAGCAGACGCCCTACAATTAGTGAAAGAGAATGTCCTCAAAAATCAAGTAGAGCTGACCTTGATTCAATCTGATGTTTTTAGCCAAATTACAGAAAGATTTGATATGATTATTTCAAATCCGCCCTATATTGCTTATGACGATGAAGATGAAGTTGGCATTAATGTGCTCGCTTCAGAACCGCATTTAGCACTTTTTGCAGATGAAAACGGCTTTGCCATTTATCGTCAGATTATTGAGAATGCTAGTGAGCATTTGACCGAAAACGGAAAACTTTATTTTGAAATTGGTTATAAACAAGGAGAAGGTTTGCGTGCTTTGTTGAGCAAGCATTTTCCTGCTAAACGCGTTCGTGTCATTAAAGATATGTTCGGTAAAGATAGAATGGTCGTGATGGATAATGACTGATTTAGAAACAATTTTGCAAAATGGTGGAGCGGTGATTTTACCGACAGAAACCGTTTATGGGCTTTTTGCCCAAGCGATGAATGAGAATGCCGTTGAGCATGTTTACCAACTCAAATGTCGTCCTAAAGACAAGGCGATGAATCTCAACGTAGCTGATTTTGAGACAATTTTAGCTTTTTCAAAACAGCAACCAAGTTATCTCAAAAAGCTTTATGATGCTTTTTTACCTGGTCCATTAACCATTATTTTACAAGCTAATGACCGCGTGCCAGCTTGGATCAATTCTGGCTTATCAACAATTGGTTTTAGAATTCCCAATCACCCACAAACCTTGAAATTGATTAAGAAAGCTGGCCCCTTAATTGGTCCGTCAGCTAACATTTCTGGACAAGAAAGTGGGAAAGTTTTCAAGGAAATTCAAAAACAGTTCGATGGTACTGTGACTGGTTTTGCTGACGACGCTGCCTTAACAGGGGTTGACTCGACAATTTTGGATTTATCTGGAAAAACTGCTCGTATTTTACGTCAAGGTGCGATTACCCAAAACGACTTATTAGCAGTTGTGCCTGACTTAGCATTTACGAAAGAGTGATTTTTGGGAAATTCTTCTCATACTGTTTCGGCTTTTACATCATCTTGGAGCTACTAAGCTTTTAAGTAATGTGATATGGTCTTATCAAAAAGGAGATAAGGATATGATTTTTGACAAGGAAAACTACGAAGCATTTGACAAAGAACTCTGGGAAGCAGTGCATGCTGAAGAAGTTCGTCAACAAAATAACATAGAACTCATTGCCTCTGAAAATGTTGTTTCAAAAGCTGTCATGGCAGCTCAAGGCACATTGTTAACCAATAAATACGCTGAAGGATACCCTGGCAAACGTTATTATGGCGGAACAGATTGTGTGGATATCGTTGAAAATTTAGCGATTGACCGTGCAAAAGAATTATTCGGAGCTAAATTTGCGAATGTCCAACCTCATTCAGGAAGTCAAGCTAATGCCGCAGCTTATATGGCTTTGATTCAACCTGGCGATACAGTCCTTGGAATGGATTTGGCTGCTGGTGGACATTTGACACACGGTGCTCCTGTTAGTTTTTCAGGGAAAACATATCACTTTATTTCTTACACGGTTGACCCTGTGACAGAACGCATTGATTATGATAAATTAGCCGAGCTAGCAGAAGAAGTGAAACCGAAATTGATTGTTGCGGGAGCATCAGCTTACTCACGTATTATTGATTTTCAACGTTTTCGTGCCATAGCAGATAGTGTCGGTGCTTATCTTATGGTGGATATGGCGCACATTGCAGGTCTTGTGGCATCAGGTCATCATCCAAGCCCAGTTCCTTATGCGCATATTACAACCACAACGACACATAAGACGCTTCGCGGTCCTCGTGGTGGATTGATTTTAACAAATGACGAAGCTCTCGCTAAAAAAATCAATTCTGCTGTTTTCCCTGGATTGCAAGGTGGACCATTGATGCATGTCATTGCAGGTAAAGCTGTCGCGCTCAAAGAAGCGTTGGACCCTGCTTTCAAAGAATATGGCGAAAATGTGATTAAAAATGCTGCCGCTATGGCTGATGTCTTTAATCAACACCCAAATTTCCGTGTGATTTCAGGCGGCACAGACAATCATGTCTTTCTTGTTGACGTGACAAAAGTCGTTGAAAATGGGAAAGTGGCGCAAAATGTCCTTGACTCTGTTAACATCACGCTCAATAAAAATTCAATTCCATTTGAAACTTTATCACCGTTTAAAACATCAGGTATTCGTATCGGTTCACCAGCCATTACGAGCCGTGGCATGGGTGAAAAAGAATCGCGTGCTATTGCTGAATTGATTGTTAAGGCACTTGAAAATTATCAAAACGAAACTATTTTAGAGGAGGTTCGTCGCGAGGTTAAAGCATTGACAGATGTCTTCCCGCTTTATTAACGAACAGTTGAATACTATTTGGGTATTCAACCACAAAACTAATCATGATTGATTTATATATTAAACGCATTGTTATTCATCAATTTACACCCAACGATACTGAGCTGATCTTGTCAGACCAATTGTTGACAATCACGCCACGTATTGATGAGTATTTTCGTAAAAAACTAAGCAAAGTTTTCTCAGATGAAGCTAAACGTGGAATGTTTGCAGAAGATAATGTCTTTCTTAGCTATTTAAGTGATGATTTGATGGAGTCATCTGTTAAGATTGCCCAACTTTGGAAAGAAGAATTTGTCATCTCGGAAAATCAAAAAACAAATGATTTGGTTTTTATCCAATTTGACAAAGACGGTGTTGAACATTTTGCCTTTCTTCGTATTGCTTTGAAGGAAAATTTCACCCATATTTCTAGTGATAGTGAAAGTCCGATTAAGGTGACACAAAATAATCTGCCGTCAGCTGCGCAAACACCAGATGAAGCTTTGGTGATTAATTGCTCTAATCATCATTATTATTTGATTGAGAAGCGTGTCAAGCATAATGGTAGCTTTGCTAATTATTTTTCAGAAAATCTCTTGCAAGTCCAACCAGAGCAATCGGTGAAAAAATCGATAAAAATGGTTGAACAAACAGCGCAGAAAATTGCTGAAAGTTTCCAACAAGATGATTTTGCTTTCCAATCCAAAATGAAAGCTGCTATCCATAAAAATCTGGAAGAAGAGCAAGAATTATCACCAGAAAAATTGGCAGACCAACTTTTTGATAGTAATTTGACTGCTCGTTTAACTTTTGTTGATGAGTTAAAAGAAAGTATTCCAGAACCAATTCAAGTAGCAGATATTGACCATTCACGTCAGACGAAAAAATTGGAAAATCAGAAGTTATCCCTATCCAATGGTATTCAACTGATTGTACCTAATAATGTCTATGACGACGCTGAATCGGTAGAATTTATCCAAAATCCAAATGGAACCTATTCTATCTTGATTAAAAATATAGAGGATATTCAAAATAAATAATGTTTAAGTTCTTAGGGCGTCTAATCATACTGGGCTTTGTCATTTTTTGTGGCTACCAAACGTATGTGGTTCACAAAAACGTGCAAAATGTTTTACAGTATAAAGATATGGTCAAGGAGATTTTAGACGACAACGATACCACCGCCAATGTTGATTTGGTCTTGGCGATGATTTACACGGAGACCAAGGGAGATGACGGTGATGTTATGCAATCAAGCGAAAGTTCAGACGGTGTTGCTAATTCCATTACGGATAGCCAGACCAGTATTCGTCAAGGCGTGACGGTACTTTCAGAAAATCTTACCTTGGCAGATGAAGCAGGAGTAGATGTCTGGACGGCCGTGCAAGCTTACAATTTCGGAACTGCTTATATTGATTACGTGGCAAAAAATGGTGGCGAAAATACAATTGCTTTGGGAACAGCTTATTCTCGTAATGTTGTCGCTCCAAGTCTTGGAAATACAACGGGAGAAACTTATTTTTACTATCATCCCCTTGCCCTTATCTCAGGTGGAAAATTGTATAAAAATGGTGGGAATATTTATTATTCTCGTGAAGTTCACTTTAATCTGTATTTGATTGAATTGATGAGTTTATTTTAAAATGATATGAGAGCTAATGCTCTATTAGAAAAGAGAAGAATGAAAGCATTAAGTCATTATTTTAAAGGGTACCTCAAGGAGACAATCTTAGGTCCCCTTTTCAAATTGTTTGAAGCATCTTTCGAGCTTTTAGTTCCGATTATTATTGCTAGAATTGTTGATACCATTATCCCTCATCATGATAAAAATCACCTTTATATGATGGTAGGGCTGTTATTTTTACTGGCAATTGTTGGGATGCTTGTAGCTATTACAGCACAATATTTTTCTTCCAAGGCTGCCGTTGGCTACACACGTCAGTTGACAAAGGATTTATTTAAAAAAATCATGGGCTTGAGTAAAGAGGATCGTGACCAGCTGACAACATCTAGTTTAGTAACGCGTTTGACAAGCGATACTTACCAAATTCAAACAGGTATCAACCAATTTTTACGTCTGTTTTTACGAGCACCGATTATTGTTTTTGGTGCGATTATCATGGCATTTACCATTAGTCCTAAAATGACGATTGACTTCTTGTTAATGGTGGTGATTTTGTTTGCGATTGTCTTTACCATGTCGCACTTGCTCAATCCGATTTACGCAAAGATTCGTCAGGCTACCGATAGAATTGTCAATATGACACGCCAGCAATTAGAAGGTGTACGTGTGATTCGTGCCTTTGGTCAGGTTGTAGCAGAAGAACAAGAATTTGCTGCAGCCAACCAAGATTATACTGACTTGCAAATTAAAGCTGGTCACCTATCAAGTCTCGTAACGCCGTTGACTTATCTGGTGGTTAATGGCACATTGATTTTGGTGATTTGGCAAGGAAATCTTGAAATCGGTCGTGGGCTTTTGTCACAAGGAATGTTGATTGCTTTGGTGAATTACCTCTTGCAAATTTTGACGGAATTGCTCAAGATGACCATGCTTGTCACATCATTGAACCAATCTTTTATCAGCGCTAAACGTATCACAGAAGTATTTGAAAAAGATTCTGAAGATTTGGAAACTGAACTAGTACAAAGTGAGTCAGCATTTGCTTTGGCGGTCAAAGACATGACGTTCACCTATCCAACCGCTGCCGAGCCGTCGCTGTCACATATTGATTTTAGTGTGAACGCTGGTGACTTCTTAGGTGTGATTGGTGGAACAGGCTCTGGAAAATCAACTTTAGTCGAACTTCTCACTCATCTCTACACACCGCAAGCGGGAAGCTTAGCGATTTTTCAAAATCAGCACTCTCCTAAAACACTTGGGGAATGGCGTTCTTGGGTCAATGTGGTGCCACAAAAGGCAGAGTTATTTCAAGGAACAATTCGTTCAAATTTGATCTTGGGAATTCGTGATGAGGTGAGTGATAATGAGCTCTGGAGAGCTTTGGATATTGCTCAAGCTAGCGATTTTGTGTCAGAAAAAGAGGGACAATTGGATGCCAAGGTTGAGGCATTTGGGCGTAATTTCTCTGGCGGACAACGTCAACGTTTGACAATTGCGCGTGCGCTTGTTAGAAAAGCGCCGTTCTTAATCTTAGACGATTCGACATCAGCGCTTGATTATTTAACAGAAGCGAAGTTGCTATCAGCCATTCATGAGGAATTAAAAGAAGTGACTCTTGTTTTGATTTCACAACGCACTAATAGCTTGAAAGCAGCTGATAACATTTTGCTGCTAGATAAAGGACATCAACTTGGTTTTGCCAGCCATGATGAGTTACTCAAGCAAAATGATGTTTACCGTGCTATTCATTACTCACAACACCAAGAAGAAAAGGAGGCGTAAGATGAAGGCAAAAAATCAAAATCATACTAGCCGCCGTTTGTTCAAAGATCTTTTATCACAAAAAGGACTTGTTCTTGGTGCCACACTTGGAACGATTGCGCAAGTCGCTCTGACCGTTTATTTGCCTATTTTGATTGGGAATGCGGTGGACGTTGTTTTATCTCCGAAATCAATTAGTTTAATCGTGCCAATTGTAGCGAAAATGATTGTTGTTGTCGTTTTGAATACCTTGGTGCAATGGGTGAATCCATTGATTTATAACCGTCTAACGTTTGGTTATATTTACACATTGCGTCAAAAAGTCATGGAAAAATTAAACCAGATGCCGATTTCTTATCTTGACAAGAAAAGTTCAGGTGATTTGGTTAGTCGTGTGACAACTGATGCCGAACAATTGAGCAATGGTCTGTTAATGGTGTTCAATCAATTTTTCATTGGTATTCTAACGATTATCATTACCATTGTGACAATGGCTGATATTGATTTGTTAATGCTTGGTTTGGTGCTAATTTTGACACCATTATCACTTTTCTTAGCACGTTTTATCGCTCAAAAGAGTTATCATCTTTATCAAAATCAAACAAAATCACGCGGGCAACAAACGCAGTATATTGAAGAAATGATTCGTCAAGAAAGTTTACTCCACACCTTCAATGCGCAAGATATGGCTATTGACACTTTCACGACGATTAATGATACTTATGCTGATTACTCACAAGGAGCTATTTTCTATTCTTCAACGGTTAATCCGTCAACGCGTTTCATTAATAGCTTGATTTATGCTCTTTTGGCAGGAGTAGGGGCACTTCGGATTATGTCAGGTGCTTTTACAGTTGGACAATTGACAACTTTCTTGAATTATGTCAATCAATACACCAAGCCATTTAATGACATTTCATCCGTTTTGTCAGAATTGCAGAGCGCCATTGCCTGTGTAGAACGTCTCTACGCTATTTTAGACGAAGAAAATGAGCCTCTTCCAGTAAAAGCTCAGCTTAACGCGGATAGTATCCAAGGACAAATTGAATTCAAAGATGTGTCGTTTGGTTATACTAGCCAAAATACCTTGATTAACCACCTTAATTTATCAATCCCAGCGGCTTCAAAAGTGGCTATCGTTGGACCAACGGGGGCAGGAAAATCAACTTTAATCAATCTTTTAATGCGTTTTTATGAAGTCAATAGCGGAGCTATTTATTTGGATGGCGTTTCTATGGCAGATTATTCTGTATCAGAATTGCGCCAACAAATCGGTATGGTATTGCAAGAAACGTGGCTGAAAGTTGGAACGATTCACGATAATATTGCATATGGAAATCCTGATGCTACACGAGAAGAAGTCATTGCTTCCGCAAAAGCAGCTAATGCTGATTTCTTTATTCGTCAGTTGCCAAATGGTTACGATACTTATCTGGCTGATGCAGGAGCGTCATTGTCGCAAGGACAACGTCAGCTGTTAACGATTGCTCGAATTTTTGTCAAACTACCAAAAATCCTAATTCTCGATGAAGCAACTTCATCTATCGATACTCGGACAGAAGTGTTGATTCAAGAAGCTTTTGAAAAATTAATGCAAGGAAGGACAAGTTTTATCATTGCACACCGCTTGTCAACAATTCAATCAGCTGATTTTATTTTAGTCATGGTAGATGGTGACATTGTTGAACATGGTACGCATGACGATTTAATGGCAAAACAAGGCGTTTATTACCAAATGCAAACAGCCCAAGCAGGGTAGAAAAGATGTGAAAGTTGTCATCGTTGTTTACGTAAATATAATTATGTAAACAGATGTAAGAATTTTTCGATTCTCAGTTTAAATTAGAAAAGAAACTCCCTTAGAAATCGCTATTCTAAGGGAGTTTTTTTGTATTCATTAGTGATTTGGTCCCCATGCGCTGACAGATTTTTCATTAACAGGAAAAACGCCATAGCCTTGCGCATCAATCGTGACCTCGGTCTGATTATTTTCTAAGGCGTCTGTAAAAATGTGGTTAGCCCATTTCTCGCCAACAAATAAGCGTTTTGAAGTAGCGTTAGCATTACTGATGAGTATAGCTAGTGCTGTGGGGTGTTCATCATCCCCAAGACAAGTCCACGCAATGCAATTTGGGTCATCAAAGTAATCCTCTTCCTGTCCATAGACAGCTGTTTGACGAAGTTGCAACAATTGGTCAATCTCGTTTTGGAAATTTTCTTGCGCAAATTCGTCAGAAATGCCGTAGTAATCACCATAGAAAATACAAGGCAATCCAGTCTGACGAAGTAGAATCAAAGCGTAAGCAGCAGGCTTAAACCATTCTGCAATGGTTGATTCCAAAGCCTGCCCACGTTGTGTGTCATGGTTATCGACAAAAGTAACAGCAGAATCTGGGTGATTCTTGACCAAGGTTTGGTCAAAAATTGTCCGCAAATCATAATCTTCCATTTCTTGGCTAGCTTCAAAGAGATTTTGATGAAGGCGGACATCTACCAAATCAAAACGATAATCGGTATTTTCCAAGTAATCGTTGTTAGACTGTTCATCACCATTCCAAAATTCACCAAAGACGTAGAAATCGTCGCCGTATTTTAATTTCATATCACGGATAAAATTGCCCATGAAGAAAGAATCAATGTGTTTGATAGCGTCTAATCGAAAACCAGCGATACCAGTTGTTTGAACAAACCAGTCTGCCCAATCGTAAATGTTTTTAATGACTTCAGGGTGTTTGAAATCCAAATCAGCATACATCAGATAGTCATAATTCCCATTCTCACCGTCAACTAAACCTTGATTTGCCCAACCTTTATTGTCGCCTTGAATTTGAAAAATTCCAGTTTTTCCAGTTTTGACATCATAATCTGTTCCTGTAAAATGATACCAATGCCACTCAAAATCATTATAGGTTTTATGCCGACCTGCAAAGGTAAAATTTGTCCAACCTTCGATTTCAAAATGCTCACTAAGAAGCTCTGTGCGGTCCTCTGGCGACACTTCGACAACAGTAAAGGTTTCGGTGTGGTCAGCTGCTGCCTTGTGATTCAAAATCACATCCGCTAAGGGCTCAATACCATTTTCTTTTAAGCTAGCAATGGCAGCAAGATAATCGGCTTTAGTTCCATATTTGGTTCGAATCGTTCCTTTTTGGTCAAATTCTCCGAGGTCGAAAAGGTCATAAACACCATAGCCAACATCGCCAGCGTGTGTAGCCTTAAAAGCAGGAGGTAACCAGATTTTAGAAATGCCTTTTTGAGCTAGTTCGGGAGCATCAGCTGCTAATCGTTGCCAGTGTTTCCCGTCATTTGGTAAATACCATTCAAAATATTGCATCAGAGTTTCATTTGTCATAATAAGGCTCCTAGGAGAAAGACTTTTTTCTTTCATTTTACCAAAAAGATAAAATAACGCAAGCGTTTGCGTAATGAAAATATCTCTTCCTATCAAAACAAGCAAAGAACTCTGGTATAATATTTTCTAAAATGATGTGAAGAGGAGTTTAGGAATGATGAAGAATTCTTGATTCAATTAGACTTTGAGAGAAACTAAAAAATCTGAGAAACAAATCTCAAATTTTTCAAGTTTTAAAGAAAATGTAGCGCCCATTCACCACCATAAGTGAGAATTAACACGTGTCCGATAATGGAAATTGGTTTACAAAGGATAATGATTTTTGAAAAAGTTTTAAAGGACATGTTGCTAAGCGCGGCTAACATCACAAGTAAATCAGCAGGTGCAAAGGGTGATATCATACATAAAATAAAAAAGATAGTAAATGATCTATGGGTGGCAACGAGTTTTTCATATTTATTGAAAGTAGCTTCTTTGACGAAAAGCAGGCAAAATCGTTTTCCATACCAACGTGTCAGTAAAAATAAAATAGTCGAACCAAGAATAATACCAATGCAACTCGTTAAAATACCAATAACTGGGTGAAAAGTCATAACAGCTAAAACCATGGTCAAACTAATAGGGACAATTGGCACAACAACCTGCATCATTTGTAGAAGAATGAAGAAAAGTGCTCCTAAAAATTTATCTTGCCCCACAAGCGTTTGTAATTTAGCCTGATTGGTTAGATAGCCATGCTGATAAAGCCAAATCACAAAGAGACAAGAAGCGATAAAAACAATAGCTGAAATGATGTGAATCAAACGTTGCACAAGTTTGTAATTGTTAAACAGAAATCTCATCTCCAATCTTACTTAATGATATTTATTGTAAAACTTTTTGCTAACATCAGTCAACTTTTTAAGATTCATTTATCACTTTTTTAAAATAGGTCTCAAGACGGATGTTTCCTATCCTAGAAAGTCATATAATATAACTATCCTAAAAACTTTTCATATAACTCCTAAGCAAGTGGTTTTCCAGCCGCTTGCTTTTTTCATCCTTCCCTCTGCAAGGACAAGGGATATCTTCTTTGGTAAGTCCCATTCTTGCTGAATCCAGTAAATAGATGGTTAAAATGGAATAACTGCCCCTTGGTGTCTTATTATCATTTTAGGAGAGTATTTCTGTTTAATGTATTGATCAAAATTTTTTCTTTAATTTTGTTAGTTAGGAAGGGTTATTTAACAAAACACTTATGATTATTTTCATATGACTAATTGTACTTTAAGATTTTATTGTTGATTTTTAAACAAAAAAACAAAAAAATAAACAAGAAAGGGTTTACAAATAAAAAAGGGTGTGCTATAATAAACGCATAATTAAATAAAGCAAGCGTTACTAAGCGGGATTAGGCGTGATCATAAATGAATTTGGAGAGACAATCATTAGACTTGTATTCCTTAATTTATATTATGATTACGCCTTTTTGCTTAGCTAATCAGGAGGGATTATGTACCAAATAATATCTTCTATGAATAACAATGTTACTTTAGCACAAGATGTGAATGGAGAAGAAGTTGTTTTGATTGGAAGTGGTATTGGATTTAACAAGAATAAAGGTGATACCGTCAATGAAGAAAAGATTGAAAAGATTTTTCATCTTCGAACAGAGGAATCAAAAGAGAACTTTATTTCTTTATTAAAAAATATACCATTAGACTTCATCACGGTTACCTATGATGTTGTAGATTGTCTGTCTAAGAAATATCACTATCCGGTACAGGAATATATTTATGTGACATTGACAGATCATATTTATTGCTCCTATCAAGCCCTTGTAGCTGGAAAATATAAGTCTAGTAGTCTTCCAGATGTTTCTTCCAAATATCCTATTCCCTATCAAATAGGGCAAGAAGCACTTGATATTTATCGTAAGAACTTACTCGAGTCGCTTCCTGACGAAGAAGTTAGCAGGATTGCTTATCACTTTATGAATGCTGAAGGAGTGATGATATTACAAAAAGAGAAAAATTTAGAAGTAAAGAAAAATATTTTACATTTAGTTGATGGTGTTCTGGAAAAGAACAATATCAAACGAACAAGTGAAAACAGTAGTTTTTATGATCGTTTTATGATTCATTTGAATTATTTTTTAGATTCTTTAAATCGAAGTGAAAACGAAAACAAATCATGGTTGGAGATAGAGAAGCAAGTACGATTAACTTACCCTTTAGCCTATCGAATTGGTAGTGATATTTACGATATTGTCACCCGAGAGATGGAGGTAGACAGTTATAAGTGTGAGAAAGTGTTTTTAGTTTTACATATACAGCGATTATTATAATAATGATTAAGGAGAATTTTATCATGAATAGAGAAGAAGTAACATTACTTGGTTTTGAAATTGTAGCCTATGCTGGTGATGCTAGGACAAAGTTGTTGGAAGCTTTGAAGGCAGCAGAGAGAGGAGAATTTGATAGGGCAGACGAGCTCGTAAAAGAAGCAGAGGATTGTATTACTGAGGCACATAAAGCACAAACAAATTTATTGACTAAAGAAGCATCGGGTGAAGATATTGCTTATAGTGTAACAATGATGCACGGACAAGATCACTTGATGACAACCTTGTTACTAAAAGACTTAATGCAACATCTTATTGAGTTATATAAAAGAGGAGTAAAATATGAATAAGCTAATTGAGTTTATCGAAAAAGGCAAGCCTTTTTTTGAAAAGTTATCACGTAATATTTATTTAAGGGCCATTCGAGATGGTTTCATTGCTGGAATGCCTGTTATCTTATTTTCTAGTATTTTTATCTTAATTGCCTATGTACCAAATGCCTTTGGTTTTTATTGGCCTTCGGGCGTTGAGACTCTCTTGATGAAACCATATAATTATTCAATGGGACTCTTAGCAATGTTAGTTGCTGGAACTACGGCTAAATCATTGACTGATTCTATTAATCGTGACATGGCAGCAACAAACCAAATTAATTACATGTCAACATTACTGGCTTCTATTGTAGGTCTATTGATGTTGGCAGCAGACCCTACAGCGGATGGTTTTGCAACTGGATTTTTAGGAACTAAAGGACTTCTGACAGCCTTTTTAGCAGCTTTTGTTACTGTGACTATCTATAAGGTTTGTGTGAAAAATAACGTTACCATTCGCATGCCTGACGAAGTACCACCTAACATTTCACAAGTTTTTAAAGATGTTATTCCGTTTACTTTATCAGTAGTTTTTCTTTATGCTTTGGATATTTTAGTGCGCCATTTTGTAGGTACAGGTGTGGCAGAAGCGATAGGTCAGTTTTTTGCACCACTTTTTTCTGCAGCAGATGGTTATGTTGGTATTACTTTTATATTTGGTGCCTATGCTTTCTTCTGGTTTGTTGGTATTCATGGTCCATCTATTGTTGAACCGGCTATTGCAGCTATTACCTACGCTAATATTGATACGAATTTAGCTCTTATGAAAGCTGGGGAACACGCTGATAAAGTTTTAACTTCAGGAACACAAATGTTTATCGTTACAATGGGGGGGACAGGAGCAACTCTTGTCGTTCCATTCATGTTCATGTGGCTATGTCAATCAAAACGTAATAAGGCTATTGGACGTGCTTCAGTCGTGCCAACCTTCTTTGGGGTAAATGAGCCAATTTTATTCGGAGCTCCAATTGTTTTGAACCCTGTCTTCTTTGTGCCATTTATTTTAGCACCGATTGTTAATGTTTGGATTTTCAAATTCTTTGTTGATACACTTGGTATGAATAGTTTCACGACTAACTTACCATGGACTACTCCTGGACCTTTGGGAATCGTTCTTGGTACTAATCTTCAACTTCTTTCATTTATTTTGGCGGCTCTCTTGATTGTGATTGATGTTATAATCTATTATCCATTTGTCAAAGTTTATGACCAACAGATTCTAGAAGAAGAACGTACGGGGAAGTCTAATGATTCTCTAAAAGAAAAGGTAGTTGCAAACTTTAATACTTCTAAAGCAGATGCTATTCTTGAAAAAGCAGGAGTAGGCGGTGAAGAAACAACTGTTCACAACAATATTGTCAAAGAAACCAACGTTCTTGTCCTTTGCGCAGGTGGGGGGACTAGCGGACTTTTAGCAAATGCTCTTAATAAGGCAGCTGCTGAATATGGCGTACCTGTTAAAGCAGCCGCAGGTGGATATGGTGCTCATCGTGAAATATTACCAGAGTTTGATTTAGTTATTCTTGCACCACAGGTGGCATCTAACTATGAAGATATGAAAGTGGAGACTGATAATCTTGGGATTAGGCTTGCTAAAACTGAAGGTGCTCAGTATATTAAATTAACCCGTGATGGACAAGCTGCTTTAGCCTTTGTGCAAGAACAGTTTAACTAATTAGTTAGCAATATTTGAGATGAGTGATAGTTCACCTCCTTTGACTATTATTCATCTCAAATGCTATTGAT
>SKEF01001359.1_pt1 | contig 21739 bp, 12 predicted proteins | sample 4826691 | NCBI WGS metagenome assembly SKEF01 (sample SAMN11008816, study PRJNA524170) | human gut metagenome | biome: Human fecal sample; material: Feces; isolation source: fecal sample from pouch patient p23, p27 | host: Homo sapiens | place: Israel: Tel-Aviv | collected 2016-08-24
GCAGTGCAGTTCTCCTTGTGAGCGATTTCGACGAGGCGCTTGGCAATCAGCGGCCGCGCGAAGGAGGTGCCCAGCAGATACTTGCCCTCGTAGACCGCGCCCGCCTTGAGCGTCGGCCAAATGAAGTCCTCGACGAACTCCTTGCGCAGGTCTTCGATATACAGCTTTTCCGCGCCGCACTTTTTCGCCTTCTCGTGGAGGGGCTCCAGCTCTTCGCCCTGCCCGACGTCGCCCGCCACGCAGACCACGTCGCAGTCATAATTTTCCTTCAGCCACGGCACGATAATCGAGGTATCCAGACCACCGGAATAAGCCAGCAATACGCGCATCTTCGCCATAACAATCGACTCCTTTATCTTCATCCTGATTCTCATCATTTTTGTGTCCGTCTGCCGGACAAGATGGATTATACACCAAAATGAATAAAAATGCAATAGGTCTGCATAAATTTTCTCGGATTTTTTTTCGGGGGATTTGCCGTGCCTGAATTGCCACCTATTTATATGATGATGGCTTATGCGGCGCGAATTTCCTCTGTCTGGTTGCGGCGCGGGGACGCTGCTCTGACGCTCCCCAAATAGCGAATCTGCGTTCCTGTCCCATTCGCCCATCTATTCGCCATTCCATTCATCCCGTTCCGAAAACGTGTGAATTTGTGAAAAAAATATCGTTAAAATCGTGTCGGCCACTTGACAAGAGCTTAACAATCTGCTACACTGTTCTCGTCACCCCGACAAACACCGACATTCCCCGTTCGCGGGCGCATCCCCGCAGGACGGATGAAGCATAAGGAGAGAGTATCATGGCGAAAGAGTATCCGATCGTCGATAACGTGGAGAGCTTCGAGGCGGCCCTCGCCCGCGTCCGCGCGGCACAGAAGGTCTATGCGACCTACACGCAGGAGCAGGTGGACAAGATTTTCAAGGCAGCTGCCCTCGCCGCGAACAACATGCGCATCCCGCTGGCGAAGATGGCGGTGGAAGAAACCGGCATGGGCGTGGTGGAAGATAAGGTCATCAAGAACCACTACGCCGCTGAATACATCTACAACGCCTACAAGGACACGCAGACCGTCGGCGTGCTGGAGCGCGACGAGGCGTTCGGCATGATGAAGGTTGCAGAACCTATCGGCGTTGTCGCGGCGGTCATCCCGACCACCAACCCCACGTCTACCGCCATTTTCAAGACGCTGATTTGCCTCAAAACCCGCAACGGCATCATCATCTCTCCCCATCCGCGCGCGAAGAAGTCCACCATCGCCGCCGCGAAGGTTGTGCTGGAAGCCGCTGTGGCTGCCGGCGCGCCCGAAGACATCATCTCGTGGGTCGATGTTCCCTCGCTGGAGCTGACCAACATGGCGATGAAGGAAGCCGACATCATCCTTGCCACCGGCGGCCCCGGCATGGTCAAGGCGGCGTACTCCTCCGGCAAGCCTGCGCTGGGCGTCGGCGCTGGCAACACGCCCGCGATTATTGACGAATCCGCTGACGTGAAGGTGGCCGTCAACTCCATCCTGCACTCCAAGACGTTCGACAACGGCATGATCTGCGCGTCCGAGCAGTCCACCATCGTGCTGGACAGCATCTACGACGCAGTGAAGGCGGAGTTCGCCAAGCGCGGCGCGTACTTCCTCGAAGGCGAAGAGCTGGACAAGGTGCGCAAGACCATCATCATCAACGGCGCGCTGAATGCCAAGATCGTCGGTCAGAAGGCGCACACCATCGCCAAGCTCGCGGGCGTGGACGTGCCGGAAACCGCCAAGGTGCTGATTGGTGAAGTCGAATCCGTGGATATTTCTGAAGAGTTCGCGCACGAGAAGCTCTCTCCCGTGCTGGCGATGTACCGCGCCAAGGACATCGACGATGCGTTTGACAAGGCGGAGCACCTGATTGCTGACGGCGGCTACGGCCACACCTCTTCTATCTACCTGAACGCCGTCACCCGCAAGGATTTGATTGACCGCTTCGCCGCGCGCATGAAGACCTGCCGTATTCTCGTCAACACGCCTTCCTCTCAGGGCGGCATCGGCGACCTGTACAACTTCATGCTGCGTCCGTCGCTGACGCTGGGCTGCGGCTCTTGGGGCGGCAACTCCGTCTCCGAGAACGTCGGCGTCAAGCACCTGCTGAATGTCAAGACTGTTGCCATCCGGAGGGAGAATATGCTGTGGTTCCGTGCGCCTGAAAAGGTCTACCTCAAGAAGGGCTGCCTGCCTGTCGCCCTGAATGAACTCAAGGCAGTTATGGGCAAGAAGCGCTGCTTCATCGTCACCGACGCGTTCCTGTTCAAATCCGGCTTCACCAAGGCGATTACCGACAAGCTGGATGAGCTGGGCATCGTCCACACCACGTTCTACGATGTTGCGCCCGACCCGTCCCTCGCCTGCGCAAAGGAAGGCGCAAAGGCCATGACCTCCTTCCAGCCGGACTGCATTATCGCCATCGGCGGCGGTTCCGCAATGGACGCCGGCAAGATTATGTGGGTCATGTACGAGCATCCGGAAGTGGACTTCCTCGACATGGCAATGCGCTTCATGGATATCCGCAAGCGCGTGTACACCTTCCCGAAGATGGGTGAAAAGGCGTACTTCATCGCCATCCCGACCTCTGCTGGCACGGGCTCCGAGGTCACCCCGTTCGCCGTCATTACCGATCAGGACACCGGCGTGAAGTACCCGCTGGCGGACTACGAGCTGCTGCCGAAGATGGCGATTGTGGACGCTGACATGATGATGTCCGCGCCGAAGGGCTTGACCTCCGCCTCCGGTATCGACGCGCTGACCCACGCGTTGGAAGCCTATGCCTCCATGATGGCGACGGACTTCACCGACGGTCTGGCGAAGCAGGCGGCTCAGCTGATTTTCGAGTATCTGCCCGCGTGCTACGACAACGGTCAGAACGAGCCGGTTGCCCGCGAAAAGATGGGCAACGCCGCCACGATGGCTGGCATGGCGTTCGCGAACGCGTTCCTCGGCGTCTGCCACTCCATGGCGCACAAGCTGGGCGCGTTCCATCACCTGCCGCACGGCATCGCCAACGCGCTGCTGATTGAGCTGGTCATCCGCTACAACAGCGCCGAAGTTCCCACGAAGATGGGCACCTTCCCGCAGTACGCCTATCCGCACACGAAGCGCCGCTACGCTGAATTCGGCGAGTTCCTCGGCTTCAAGGGCGCGAATGACGACGAGACGGTGGAGAACCTGATTCGCAACATCCATGCCCTGAAGGAGCGTGTCGGCATCAAGGACACGATTCGCGACTACGGTGTGGACGAGGAGAAGTTCCTCGCGACGCTGGACGAAATGTCCGAGCAGGCGTTCGACGACCAGTGCACCGGCGCGAACCCGCGCTACCCGCTCATCAGCGAAATCAAGGAAATGTATCTGAAGGCGTACTACGGCGAGTAATGCGCCATTCTCCCCGGCTTGGCAGGAATGCTTCTGCTGGGCCGGGCATTTTTGAGCACAAAAAATTTTGTCCGCTTGCAGGAATGTCGCATTTGGGCGGCGAATAGATATTCAGGACAAATATCGGACTTTGCGGGGCGCCCCAATCAGCGCTCGGGCAAGCATGATAACGTGCTCAACTCAATCGCGAAAAGGGAGTCCAGAGGGTCACAGACCCTTTGGCCGGTCAAGGGCAGCGCCCTTGCGCCTCTCCCCCCAATAAACATGAACCATATAGAAGGAGGTTTCCCTATGGATTTGACGCATGTGATTGCCGAGCGGGAGAATAAGAAGATTTACCGCGACGGCGGCAAGGCCATCAAGGTGTTTGCCGAAGGGTACAGCAAGGCGGACATTCTGAACGAAGCGCTGAACACGGCGCGCGTGGAAGAGACGGGCCTGCCGATTCCGAAGCTCCTTGCTGTTGACACGGTGAACGGTCAATGGGCGATTACGACGGAGTTCGTCGAAGGCGACACGCTGGCGGCGCTGATGGCGGCGCATCCGGAAAAGGAAGACGAGTACCTGAACCTGTTTGTGGACATTCAGATGAAGGTTCACGCCTGCACCTGCCCGATGCTCAACAGCCTGACGGAGAAGATGCAGCGCAAGATTTCCGCCACCGACCTCGACGCGACCACCCGCTACGAGCTGCACACCCGCTTGGCGAGTATGCACGTCCACAAGAAGGTCTGCCACGGCGACTTCAACCCGTCCAACATCATCATCGCCCCCGACGGACAGTGGTACATCCTCGACTGGTCGCACGCCACGCAGGGCAACGCGTCCGCTGATGTTGCCCGCACCTACCTGCTCTTCGTCCTCGAAGGCAAGGAAGCGCTGGCGGAGAAGTACCTCTCCCTCTTCTGCAAGAAGAGCGACACCGCCAAGCAGTACGTCCAACAGTGGATTCCGATCGTCGCCGCGAGCCAGTCCCTCAAGGGCAAGCCCGAAGAGCGCGACCTGCTCATCCGCTGGGCAAGCGTTTGCGAATACGAATAATCATCAAAGGGACTGGCTTCGGTCAGTCCCTTTTTTCGTGGGGATGGGAGACGCCCCATGTAACCATTTTCCCCGCATTTGTTGAAATCTGCCACATTTGCAATTTTCCCTATGTAACCAACTTTTCATCCTCTTTTTTTCGTGGTATCATTATTATAAGAAGGGGGAATTTGCCCTTTTCAAACTTATCTGCCGCGATTGCTTGTCAACCGCCTCCACAATCAGCATGAATGAATTATACACGGCAAATATTGCTCTCAGCGTCTTCGCCATGGCGATTATGCTCTTCTCCCTGCGTGGCGACATCAGCCAATCCAAGATCCGAAACCTGCTCTGCGGCGGTCTGTACGCCACCATTACCATTTGCGCGCTGTGTGAGTGGTCGGGCGTGCAGATGGATGGCACGCCGCCCGCGCTGATTCCGCTGCATATCGCCGTCAAGACCATCGAACTTTCGCTTGCGCCGCTCATCGGGCTGTTCGCGGGCTGCGTCATCCATCCCTGCCCGCGGAAAGTGGTACACAGGCTGCTGTGCCTTGCGGGCTTCCACGCGCTGCTGGTGCTGTTTTCGGCGTTCACGGGGCTGATGTTCTATGTCGATGGGCAGAATTTCTATCACCACGGATCACTCTACCCGCTCTACACGTTCGCCTACATGGGCAGCATGGTGTTCTTCCTCGTGCAGATTTGGTTCGCCTGCCGCGCCTACCAGTATACCGGCGGCACACAGCTGATGCTCGCGACGCTGTTCGTGCTGTTAGGGCTGATGGTGCAGTTTTTCCTGCCGATGGTCAGAATCGACTGGATTACCATCAGCTGCGGTGCGCTGATGATGTCGAAATTCTCCAGCGACATGGTGCTGCAAACCGATGGGCTGACGCAGTTGGTCAACCGCTTGGGCTACGAGCATTATCTGGCGCGCCTGCGTGTGCCTGCCGCCATCCTGATGTTTGACGTTGACCGCTTCAAGGACGTCAACGACTGCCATGGGCACTTGATGGGCGACGCCTGCCTGCGGGCGATTGCCGGCTGCATCCGCCGCGCGTACGGGAATTACGGGACGTGCTTCCGCATCGGCGGCGACGAGTTCTGCGTAATACTGACGCGGCGGAACGCGCAATACAACACCATGACGGAGATTTTCCAGCACCTGATGGATGCGGCGCGGGCAGAGAATCCGGTTCTGCCGACGGTTTCGGTGGGCTGTTCGCATTTTAATCCGTCAACGGATGATTTGGCGGAGTCCTTGGCGCGGGCGGACGCGCGGATGTATCAGAATAAGGAAGCGCATAGATAAATACAGCCGCGACGAGTGAATATGCTCGTCGCGGCTGATTTTTATTCACCTGTATCCACCGCAGTGTTGGCAGTAGCGCGCTTCCTTCGGGTTGTCTAAGCCGCAATACTTGCATGTCAACATTCGGAGTGCGTGCTTTTGTTGATATTACCGATTCACATACGCGTCGATTTCATTCCGGCTGGAGATTTGCAGCTTCTCAAAAATGCTTTCCATGTACGACTTCACCGTGTTGACGGAAATGCCCATCAGCGCGGCGATTTCCTTGTTGCTGCGTCCCTTCGCGGCAAGCATGGCAATCGAAAACTCGTAGGGTGTGAGCGCGTCGGTCACTTGCAGCGTCGACACGGGGTTGTGAATTTTCATCCACCCGCGGCTGAAGCGATAGACCGACTGCACAATCTTGTTGTACGTTTCCGGCTCCTGCTTGCGCAGCGCGCGCTCCACCTGCCCCTGCAAAATGCCGTGATGCTCCACAAACGGGTGGATGTACCCCTCGCGGCTGGCGATGCTCCACGCGGCATCGAACTTCTGCTCCGCGCGTTCATCCTGTTTCAGGCTCATGCAAATCATGCACAGGACGATGTTGAGGTAGATGCTGTCAATGGGGTAGCGCGTGCCCGCCATCAGCAGGGCGGATTCGGCAATGCCCATCGCGTGTTCGTATTCGCGCCGGATGTAGAGCGCGTGGGCGATGGCGTACATGGCGAAATACTGCATTCCGGGCGGAAGAATACCGATAGCGGGGCGGATAGGGGTCAAGTCGAGCTTCTCGGAGTGGAAGAACACGCTGATGAGCGCGTCTGTAATGCTGCTGTACAGCCGCCACGAATCGTCGTTTGCGCGCTGCCCGTCCCGCTGAATCATTTCGAGATTCCGGCGGCACTTGGCGGCGTCCCCCGTCTGCAGCATCGCCATCGTGTTGGTAATCAGCGCGGACAGGCGGATTTCGGGGCACTTGCTCGTCAGGTATTTCTCGCTGATTTCGCGGGCTTCCTCGTGCTCATCGCGGAAATAGTGGTGCAGGGCGCGGGCGATGTCGCGTTCCTCCTCGTCGTTTATGGTCAGCAGGAGATTTTGGAAGCCGTTGTCGCACGGGCGGGAAATCAGCGGCATATAGCACTTTGCCATCCGCGGGGGGATTTTTTCCTGCCCGCGCTGCCCGCTCTTGCGCAAATCCGCCGGATGCGGCGTATTCGCCGGAATCAGCCACCCGCCCGATTTCCGGATTGCCCCCTGAATCCGCCCGGTATTCAGGTAGTAATTCACCATGCGGATGGAAACGCCCCACAGCTCCGCTATTTCCTTTACGCTGAGGTAGTCCAATGCGCATCCCCTCCTTGTTCTCCTTGTTTACGCTTACGGAATTGGCTCCCAAAGCATGGTCGCCGTTCGATTGCCATACGAGCCCTTGGGCAGCATGTAGGAGCGCGGCGTTCCTGATACGCCGTCGATTTTCCAGCCTACAAAGGTATAGCCCGGGAGGTAGTAGGACGGGTCTTCTTCCGGTGCCCCGAAATAAATTTGGTTGTTGATGGTGTATTGAACCCAATTATATGCTTTGCCGTGGCTCACGTAGGTAATGGTGTACGTCGCCACACGCCACTCCGCCTCGTAAATGCGGTCGCCGGTTGAGCCTTCGGGGATAATCATCGGCGTTGAAGGGAACTGACCGCTGCCATCGAGGACCCAGCCGGCAAATTCGTAGCCCGGACGCTCGGAAGGGATGGGCAGGGTGACGGAATCCTCCACGGTGTAGCGTATCGAAGCTATGACTGCGCCGCCGTTCGTGACCAGTGTGATGGTGTATCTGATCACCTTCCAGTTTGCGGTATACGCCTTGTTTCCCGTCGAACCCTTCGGAATTTTGACGCTTGTCTGCGGCGTCGTGATGCGCTCGCCCGTCCAGCCGACAAACTCGTAGCCGTTGCGGGTCGGGGTCGGCAGCTCGAAATCCTCATCCGTTATGGTGTAAACCACCTTTTCTTGACCGCTGCCGCCGTTCAAATCCATGGTGATGGTGTACTCCGCCAAACGCCACTCCGCCTTGTAATGGAGGTCGCCGGTTGTGCCATAGTAAATAATGAGCGTCGTGGCAGGGAGCATACCGCTGCCATCGAGGACCCAGCCGGCAAATTCGTAGCCCGGACGGAGAGGGTAAGGCAGGGTGAAGGAATCCTCCACGGTGTATTTTATCGGAGACACGTTTGGACCGCCGTTCGTGTCCAGTGTGATGGTGTATTCAATCACCTTCCAGTTTGCAGTATACGCCTTGTTCCCCGTCGAACCCTTCGGAATTTTGACGCTTGTCTGCGGCGTCGTGATGCCCTCGCCCGTCCAGCCGACAAACTCGTAACCGTTGCGGGTCGGGGTCGGCAGGGCAAACTCTTCATCTTCCACGGTGTAAAGCAGTGTTGTTTCGCCGCTTCCGCCGTTCAAATTCATGGTGACGGTGTATCCTGTCAGTTCCCAGTTCGCGGTATAGGTCTTGTTGCCTATCGAACCTTGCGGCAGAACAACCGTTAGCTGCGGCGCCATGTCGCTGTTGACTGTCCAGCCGAGGAAGGCATAGCCCTCACGGGTTGGGGTCGGCAGCGTTACGGGTTGCTCCACCGTGTAGACAAGCGCTTCCGACGTGCCCGCGCCGTCCATGTCCAGCAGCGTAATGGTGTATTCAATCACCTGCCAGTTCGCGGTGTAAGTGCGGTCGCCCGTGCTTCCCTGCGGGATTTCAATGGTTTTCTGCGGTTCGGTGATGCCCTCGCCCGTCCAGCCGAGGAAGATGTAGCCCGTGCGAACCGGGGTCGGCAGCTGGAACGCTTCCGATTCCACCGTGTACTGGATGGGACGGATCGGATCGCCGCCTGCCGTGTCCATCGTGACGGTGTAAAGCTTGTTCGCCGTCAGCGTCAAGGTCAGCGGCGCGTAGGGCATGAGGAAGGAAACCGCGTCGTTCCCCTCGCTGATACTCAGGGAAACAGCGGGGTCGCTCAGGAAAACGTGGATGCCGCGATAGCCCGCTGCGGGCGCGATTTGCACCGTCACCTGCTCACCCGCGCGGCACAGCAGGTCGTTGCCCGCCGCCGGCATGTCGCTGCCCCAGAGGACGTTCTGCGCGTCGATGGTCACGCGCTGCGTGTCCGCCGTCCACGTCAGCGTAACGATGCGCCTTTCTTCGCGCCCCGTTACGGGCAGGAATGTGTCCGTCTCCTCGCCGCGCAGTCCCGTCAGGTGAATGAGGGCACGCTCGTCCGCGCCGAAGTCGCTGCGCTTGAACTGCGTCACCCACTCGCCGCGCTCCTTATCGAAGGTGAAGCTCGCCACGGCGCCGCTGCGCAGGGTCAGGCTCGGCGTGAAGTAATCCGGGCGTGCGCCGCTGATGCGAACGCGGTAGGTGATGCGCCCGTCCTGCTCGCCATAGCGGTAGACGTACACCGGGAATTCCGCTACCAGCGTGCTGTCATCCGTCAGCGGAAACACAACATCGCCCTCGCGGGAGAGATATACATAATTTTCCGCCACGGCAAAGCAGGATTCGCCGCCATTCAGGCGGTAGACCTTGCTCCACGGGTCTGCGCTGCGCATTTCCGGCAGCAGCACATACTGCTCCTGCAAATCCGGATACTTCTCCGCAAACGCCGCCTCGATGCTGTCCATCATGTTGACCGCGCCCATCGGGCAGCTGTCGCCCGTGTACTGCACTGTCGTTTCGGTCAGCAGCGCGCCGTCCCAGTCCGCCGTTTCCAGCTGCATGTCCTTGGCGCTCTGGTCAACAAGGCGGAAGCGCACGGTCAGGCTGATTTTCTTCTCCACCTTCAGCTCGCTGCCCATATGCAGCTGCTGCCCCGGCACAAGCGCGTTCTTGCCCGGATTCAGCACAATATCGCCCGTCAGCAGCGGGTCATCCGTCAGGTTCACGAGGTTCGTCGCAATCCCGATATCGAGATTCATCGGCTTGTCCACCACGATGGTGGAGCGGACATTGCCCTCGCCGTTCAGCGACACATTCCCCGATGCGCCCAGAATCAGCTCCTGAACATCTGCCGCCGCGCCGATGTTCAGCCGAACGTCCTCGTCCGACAGCACATACAGCCGGTCGATTTTGCCGGACGGCAGATTAGCGTTCAGCCCGCCGAGAACCAGCAGATTGCCGTTCATTTCCGGCGCATTGAACTCCGTGTCGCCCAAATGGTCAAAAATCGCGCCGCCGATGAAGGACTCCGGCGGCTGCGTGTCCTTTTTCAACACGGTGATGCCAAATCGCCCGATGTTCGCCTGAAACGCCGGGTCATCCCAGTCCGTATTGTCCCATACGCCAGCGCCGATTTCTTTCGCCAGCCGCTCCAGCGCCGAATCCTTGCCCTGTGGTGTCTGATTCTTGTTGATGGTGTTCAGTGTGTTCAGCGCACTCATGTTGTTTTCCACAATCATGGCCGCCGATGCTGTACCCGCCCAAATGATACTGCATAAGAGCAGGAAAATGGTGCTCCATCGTGCGATTCGCTTCATGCTTCTTCCTCCTTGCTGATAGCTTCCGCGGGCTTTTTCCCCATAGAAATCGCCCTTCTGGTTTCAGTATACCATTGGCAAGCGCTGTTTGCCACCGCCATTCAATGGATTAATTGGACGTTTCCCTGCCCTTTTCCTGCTGAAAATTCCTGTATTCACGCAGATTTCCCGTCAATTCGCGCATGTTTTCCGCCGAATATACCTTGCCAAGGCAGGAAATATCGGTTGCCAAGGATGGCAAAGTGTATCTTTCCAAAGTAAGAAAAAAGGCGAACCGGTTTTGAAGCCGATTCGCCCAGAGGGAAACGATGGAGATTACTTGGCGATGGTGCAGTGCATGAAGTACTTGTAGCCCAGCGGGTTGGAGAAGAAGCCCTGCACGGCGTCGTCGATCATGTAGATGTCGGTGTAGTAGTACAGCGGCACGATGCAGCCGGTATTCATCAGCATATCTTCCGCGATGTGCATCATGGCATAACGGTTCGCGCTGTCGGTGCAGCTCTTGATAGCAGAAATCAGCACGTCATAGGTTTCCGCCCAAGTGCCGTTCTCCACCTTCACGTCGTAGCCGTAGGGGGTCAGGTCGAGGCTGTAGATCTTCAGATCCGCATTCGCGCCCTTGCCGTACTGCACGTCGTTGTTGCCGGAGCCGGTCACCCACATGTCGAGGAAGCAGATCGGGTCGTTGTAGTCCGCCAGCCAGCCGTTGCGCGCGATGGAGTAGTCGCCCGCCTTACGGGTGTTCAGGAAGGTGTTCCATTCCTGGTTGTTCAGGTTCATGGTGATGCCGACCGCAGAAACCGCGCTCTGGAGGTATTCGCCAATCGCCTTGTGGGCTTCGGAGGTGTTGTAGAGGTAGGTCAGGGACGGGAAGTTGGTGAAGACGGCGTTCGCCTCGTCGTAGGTGTAGTACTTCTTCAGGGTTTCAACCGCCTTGTCGAAGTTCGCCATGTAGACGTCTTCGTCGTCGGTCACGTCGTAGTAGCCGGTGACGCCTTCCACATGACCCGCATTCTTGTAGAACTCAGAGCCGTCCGCATCGGTCATGCCCATCGGGACGAAGCTGGACGCAGGAAGCTGACCAGCCTGACCGATTTCGGTGACGATGTAGTTGCGGTCAAACAGGAGGCCAATCGCCTGACGGACTTCTGCGCGCGCCGCTTCCGCTTCTTCAGGGGTCATGTTCGCGAGCACGTCAGCGGGCAGGATTTCTTCGTTGATGTTCCAGCAGACATAGTAGGTACCAATCTGGCCGGCGACAACGAATTCCGTCGGATACTGTTCCTTCAGGGACGCGATTTCAGAGGTGGGAACGTCGTCGATCAGCTGCCAGTCGCCCTTCTGGAAGTTCGCCAGCATGTTGTTCGCGTCGTCGGAGAGGTAGAAGTCCAGCTCGTCCATCGTGACCTTGTCCACCGCATGATAGTAGGGGTTCTTGGTCAGGGTGATCTTGCTGTTGTGTTCCCACGCGGTCATGGTGTACGGGCCATTGCCGATGTAGGTGGAAGGATCGGTCGCCCACGCTTCGTTGGCGACGACGTCCTCACGGACGGGCATGTACGCCGGGAAGGCGAGCAGCTCGTTCCAGTAGGCAACGGGGTTGTTCAGGGTAACGGTCAGGGTCTTGTTGTCCACGGCGGTCACAGCGAGGTTTTCCGCCTTGGGGTCGGAGCCGTCCGCAGTGTAGCCCTTGATGACTTCAAACATGTAGCCATAGTCCGCGCCCAGCTCGGAGGAAGCAGCGCGCTTCCACGCGAACTCGAAGTCCTTCGCGGTCAAATCCTTGCCGTCGGACCACTTCAGGCCATCAACGAGCGTGTAGGTGTACGTCACCGTGCCGTCGTCATTGACCACCGGATCCGGCAGTTCCACCGCGCAGTCCGGCAGGATTTCCAGCTTGCCGTCGTCGGTCTGCGCCCAAGTGGACAGGCCTGCGAACAGGTGAGCGACCATCGTCGCGCCGTCCACAGCAGAGTTCAGCGCCGGGTCAAGCGTATCAGGCTCGGACGCGATGCAGACAGCCATGTACGTCTTGCCGTCTTCGGCGACAGCGCACAGGGTGCAGGTCACCATCATTGCGATGGCAAGCAGGAGAGCAGTCAGCTTCTTCATGAAAAAACCTCCCTTAATATTCTGTGACAGCCTTGCTTTTCGTAGACTGTCTGTATCAAAAATGCGTGTTGACGCATCCTTGAAGCAATTTTTTTGCGCGGATAAACACGCGGGCACACTATGCCAGTGTCACCAACGCAATCGCGCGAAAGGGTCAAGGGACGAAGTCCCTTGCAGGGTGCAGGGGCAGCGCCCCTGCCGGAGTCCAGAGGCAGAGCCTCTGGCGTCTCCCCTTTTACCCCAGTTCCTTCACCCGGTGGCAGGCGACGAAGTGACCCTTCTCGACTTCGTTGAAGGGCGGCATCGACTGCGCGCAGGCTTCGGTGGCGTAGGGGCAGCGCGTGCGGAACGGACAGCCCGACGGCGCGTTCAGGGGGCTTGGAATGTCGCCGGAGAGGACAATGCGCTTGTTCGCGCGCGCCGCCTTCGGGTCAGGCAGCGGAACGGCGGACAAAAGCGACTTGGAGTACGGGTGCAGCGGGTGATTGTAGATTTCCTCCGCCGACGCCAGCTCCACCATCTTGCCCAGATACATCACGGCGATTCTGTCCGAAATGTGCCGCACAACCAGCAGGTCATGCGCAATGAACAGGTACGTCAGCCCCAGCCGATCCTGCAAATCATCAAACATGTTGATGACTTGCGCCTGAATCGACACGTCCAGCGCCGACACCGGCTCGTCGCAGACGATGAATTCCGGATTCACCGCCAGCGCGCGGGCAATGCCGATGCGCTGCCGCTGACCGCCGGAAAACTCGTGCGCGTAACGCGAGGCGTGTTCACTGTTCAGCCCGACATAGCCCAGCAGCTGCAAAATGCGCTCCTCTCGCTCCTTCTTGGAGGAATACAGATGGTGCACATCCAGCGGTTCGCCCACGATGTCCGACACGGTCATGCGCGGGTTCAGCGAGGAGTACGGATCTTGGAACACCATCGTCGCCTTCGTGCGGAACTTCTGCAAGTCCGCTTTCGTCTTGACGGGCTTGCCATCGTAAATGATTTCGCCCGCCGTCGGCTTGTACAATTGGAGGATGGTGCGCCCGACAGTCGTCTTGCCGCAGCCGGATTCGCCCACCAGACCGAGCGTTTCGCCCTTGTTGATGGTGAAGGACACATCATCGACCGCCTTCAGCGGCTTGGTGCGGAAGAAGCCCATGTTGATGTCAAAGTATTCTTTCAGTCCTTTGACTTCCAGCAGCGGCTGGTGCATCTGCGCTTCAGACACAGGGCACTCCTCCTTCCTCCGTGATGCTGCCGTCCTCCACGCCCTTCTTGACGTTCATCCAGCAGGTTGCCATATGGTCGTCGTTGATGAGCATCCGAACCGGCTTCTCTTTCAGGCAAATCTTCATCGCCGCCTCGCAGCGGGGCGCGAACGGACAGCCCTTGGGCATGTTCAGCAGGTCAATCGGCGTACCGGTAATCGGCTCCAGGCGCTGTCCGTTGTTCTCCGCCGTCGGGATGGAGCGCATCAGACCCTTTGTGTACTCGTGGCGCGGGTTGTAGAAGATTTCATCCGCCGTCCCCTGTTCGCAGATAGACCCGGCGTACATGACGATGACCTCGTCGCACATCTGGGCGACAACGCCCAAGTCGTGCGTAATCATGATAATCGCCATGCCCATCTTCTTCTGCAAATCGCGCATCAAATCAAGAATCTGCGCCTGAATTGTCACGTCCAGCGCGGTCGTCGGCTCGTCGGCAATCAGGATGTCCGGCTCGCACGCCAGCGCCATGGCAATCATTACGCGCTGCCGCATACCGCCCGACAGCTCGAACGGGTACTGCTTCATGCGCTTTTCCGGCTCGTTGACGTTGACCAGCTTCAGCATCTCCACCGCGCGTTCGCGCGCCTGATGGCGGTTGCGGTCGGTGTGCAGCAGAATTGCTTCCATCAGCTGCCGACCGATGGTGTAGGTCGGGTTCAGGGATGTCATCGGGTCTTGGAAGATAATCGAGATGCGGTTGCCGCGCACGGTGCGCAGCAGCTTCTCGTCCGCACCGACCAGCTCCTGCCCGTCGAATTTCACGCTGCCGCTGACGATTTTGCCCGTCGGCGCGAGAATTTGCATGATGGAATACGCCGTGACGCTCTTGCCCGAACCGCTTTCGCCCACGATGCCCAGCACCTTGCCGTGGTCAAGGCGGAACGAAACGCCATCCACCGCCTTGACTTCGCCCGCGTCGGTGAAGAAGGATGTATGCAGGTCATTGACTTCCAGCAATGCCATTTTGTCCAGCTCCTTTCATCACGCATTCAGCTTCGGGTCAAATGCGTCGCGCAGGCCGTCGCCGAACAGGTTCAGGCTCAGCACGATGAGGCAGATGACCACGGCGGGGATAATCAGGCGATAGGTGTAGGAATAGATGCCGTTGAGCGCGTCAGAAGCCAGCGAACCCAGCGAGGGCATCGGCGCGTTGACGCCCAGCCCCAGGAAGGATAGGAAGCTTTCGGTGAAAATCGCGTTCGGAATTTGCAGCGCGGTCGAAATAATCACGACGCTGATGCAGTTCGGCAGAAGGTGCTTGCGGATAATCCACCGCGCCTTCGCGCCCGTCGCCTGCGCCGACAGCACGTACTCCTGCTCGCGGAGGGACAGAATCTGACCGCGAATCAGGCGCGCCATGCCCACCCAATAGAGCAGACCAAAGACGATGAACATGCTGATGATGTTCGAGCCGATTTTCTCTAAGATGGTGCCTTCCACATGCAGCACCTGCCCCAGCACGACCGACAGCAGGATGATGACCAGCATATCCGGCAATGAGTAGATAATATCGACGATTCGCATGATGAACAAGTCCACCCTGCCGCCGAAGTATCCCGCGACTGCGCCAATCATCATGCCAATCACCAGCACGATGATGCTGGCGAAGAAGCCGACGGCAAGGGAAATGCGTGTTCCGTAGACGACGCGGATGAAGTAGTCGCGTCCGTGCGCGTCCGTGCCGAAGATGTGCGGGAAAACAGATTCCCCTTTGTCGATTTTCTTCAGTTCCGTCTTGCCGTACTGGAACGGCGCGAGGTTGTTGTAGCTGTTGTCCATCGGGCGACCCTTCGTCTGTCCCAGCATCTGGTCATACGAATACGGCCAGAACATCGGAATAATGATGGAGGACAGCGTAATCAGCACAATCAGAATCAGGCTGATGGTCGCGACCTTGTTCTTCAGCAGGCGCTTCACGCCGTCGCGGAAAAAGGTCGAGGACGGCCGCATCCGGGAGATGACTTCCTTTTCCTCCGCCGTCGCGGGCATGAAGGAATCCACATCCAGATGCAGGCTAAAGGGCTTTTTCTTGTTCATCATCATGATGCAGAGGCCTCCTTATTCGTAATCAATGCGCGGATCAGCCACCTTGTAGAGCAGGTCGCTGATCAGATTCATAATCACGATTAAAGAGGCGAGGAAAATGGTCGTCCCCATAATCATGGTGTAGTCGCGGTTGGTGATGCTGGATACGAACTGGCGGCCGATACCCGGCACGGCGAAAATCTGCTCAACGACCATCGAACCGGTGACGATGAACGCCAGCATCGGGCCGAAATAGGTGATAACCGGAATCAGCGAGTTCTTCAGCGCGTGACCGAAGATAATTTTCTTGCCCGAAACGCCCTTGGCGCGCGCGGTGCGGATGTAATCCTGCCCCAGCACGTCGAGCATGGAGGAGCGCGTCAGGCGCGTGATGTAGCTCATCGGATAGAGCGCAAGGGTGATAATCGGGAGGATCAGCCCTTCGGCCGTCGCGCCGTTCGCGGGTACCCAGCCTAACTTGACTGAGAAGACTATCAGCAGGAATGACCCCATAATGAACGACGGCATGGACACGAACGCGGTCGTAATCACCATGATAATCTTATCCAGCACGGTGTTGCGCCGCAGCGCCGCCAGCGCGCCGAGGACGATGCCGACGATTGCCGCGCTGAACGCCGCAATCAGACCAAGCTTTGCGGAGGTCTTCATGCCATCCAGAATAATGTCGATGACCTGACGACCGCGCTGTTTCAGGCTCGGCCCGAAGTCCAGCTTCGTCACCACGTCGCGCAGATACGTCACATACTGTTCACCCAGCGGCTTGTCCAGCCCGTACTTGGCCTCCAGCGCCGCCTGCGCTTCCGCGGAAATTGCCTTTTCACTTGCGAACGGTCCACCCGGAATCGAGTGCATCACGAAGAACGTCACCGTGATGACAATCCAGATGGTCAGCAGCGCCAGCAGCACGCGCTTGAGGACATAAAACAGCATCTTGGAATTCATCCGCTTCACCTTCCCGGCAGGGGCGCTGCCGCGTCTGCCTGCGTTTCTTGTTCATCGACGCGCAAAACCAACCAGTTTCACCGCGTCGATGCTTTATTATGCAACACTGTATGGAGAAAATCAAGTGTTTTGCTGCATAAACTGTGTTTTTTTCATGTTTTTTTCGTGTATTTTGAATATTTTCGGCCATGTCGTTGCATTTGTCAAGTTTTTCTGCAGTTCCTTGTGCATTTTTGCGCACAAAAAAATGCAGGACGGCGATTCGTCCTGCATCATGGTAACGAAGTGAATTACTCCGCTGCCGCCAAGCTGCCGAAGATTTCCAGCGGCATATTCTCCAGCGCGTCGCCCACTTCCTTGCTGGCAACCTGGAACGTCACGGCGAGAACCGTCTCGTCGTCAAGGAAAGCATACAGCGCCAGCACGGTGTCGCCGGGGGTGTACATCAGGCAATAGTTTTCGTTGACATACAGCTCAGCGAGCATTTCTTCCGTCGCGCCCGCGTCCTGAATGCCTTGCAGCAGCGTTTCAAAGCTCATCGCGGACAGCTGCGCCGTAATGCTGACCGTCTGGTCGGCGTTGACGGCGAAGAGCAGGATGTTCTCGGCGTTTTCCGTGCCTGCGGGGACTTCCTGAACCGCCCAGTCCGCCGGAATCTGCATCGTCAGACCCGTTTCACCCAGCGCAACCGTCTGCGCCTCGAAGCTGACATTCATTTCAACCGCCGGCACTTCCGCTTCTTCCTCCGCGAACGCAAAGGCAGTGCAGCACATCATGAGCGCCATCAGGAGAGCAAGGAGTTTCTTCATATTTGTTTCCGTCCTTTCATTTCCAGCATGATTCGGCTGATTTTTTTCCATATTGAACAGCCACATCTGGTAACATTTATGATACCAAATGCAAGCCGCTTTTGCAATACGCTTTCGCGCAGGAAAACGGTTGATTCGCGCGGATTTGGGATTTCAGAATGAAGCAGCTTCCATTTTCATTCGGAAAATGCGAGTGAAGTAACTTTTATTTACTTTTCAATTTTCACCAAAACAAACAGTTGATTCTTTCCGTAAAAGCGGACTTTGCTTCCCTCCTCCTTCACAAAAAACGGGGCACCGCGAGAGCCTTTCGCCCCCGCAGCACCCCGCCATCCGCGGCTGCGCAATTCCGCATTGTCCCTTACTTCTTCGTCCAGTCCTGCTTTTCGCCGATGCCGTAGTTTGCCGGCAGCACGTCATCATCAACCAGCACGAAGCCCAAATCCGCCGTGTAGGTCGTACTGGCGGAGGTCACCTGAACCGGGTTCGATTCGCCGTTTTCGCCCAGAATCGACGCAATCAGCGGAATATCCGTGCGCATACGCGTCGGCACAACTTCCGCCGGGTAGATGGGCTTGAGCGTGTACACGCCGGGATACAGGTTCTCGAAAGTGTAGTAACCGTACGCGTCGGTTGTCGTTTCCGCGACGAGCTGGTCGTTTCGCCACAGCTCGATGCGCATGTCGCCCAGACCGAGTTCGCCCGCGTCCTGCAGGCCGTTGCCGTTCAGGTCAAGCCAGCAGAAGTCGCCCAGCGTGCCCGGCTGCACCGCGCCGATGTTCTGCTCCAGCTGATGTTGGCTCATGCGCAGGGCAATCAGGTCGCTCTCTCCCTCGCGGGCGGTGTAGGTCGTCATCACGCTGATGTTCTGCCCGTCCTTGAGGCGCGTGTCGTCCTTTTCTACGACGACGTAGCCGTTCGGGAGCGTCACACGCAGACGGTAGTTGCCCGGCCTCAAGCCGTCAAAGCGGTAGATGCCGTCCTCGCCCGTCGTCGCGTTTTGCAGTTCGCTGTCCTTTTCGTCCAGCAGGATAACCTCCGCGCCGGACAGGGGCGCAATCTCGCCCGCGTTGTCGCACCAGACCATGCCGCCGATGCTTGTGTCAATCTTCAAGCCCAGCATCGGAGCAGTGTAGTTGTTGTTTTCGCTAATTTCAATTTCGGTCATGACGAGCTGACTGCCCTCGGTGGTGAAGGTGCTGTCCCCAAGACGCGCCGCCTGCGTACCTTCCTTGAGGTCGTAGGCAAGGCTGTACACGCCGGGGGCAATGCCGTCGATGGCGAACCGCCCCTCCGCATCGGTCTGCACCTGCGCAAACACCGCGCCGGTTTCATCCAGCAGGGTCAGCGTCTCGTTTTCCGGGGTGATTTCGCCCGCGTCCATGCGCCCGTTGTCATTCTCATCCACCCAAACCTGACCGGACATCTTCGACGGAATCACGCCGCCAAGCGCCTGATTCAGCCATTCCTCGCCCAGCCCGATTTCGATGTTCACCTGCTGCTCGTTCAGCCCGTGCATCAGCGGCAGGGTCACATTGCCGTCCAGCTTGGAGAGCACCATGCCCTCCGGGAAGCGCAGGGTCAGCGTGTAAGTGTCCGGCCGCAGCCCGGTGAAGCTGTACGCGCCCGTCGCATCGGTGAGGACGGTCTGCTCCGTCAAATCCTCGCGGGAGGGGGTCAGAATCAGTGTCACGCCGGCAAGCGCCGCTTCGTTTGCATCCTGTGCACCGTTGCCGTTGTGATCGGCAAACACCATGCCTTCAATGTCGCCCAAAGCCAGTGCGCCGCACAGGGGCGCGGTGACTTCTTCGCCCACGCCGATGGTAAAGGAATCCGTCGTGCCGTCGGAATCCGGCGCGATGGTGTTGCCGCCGTCCGCCAGGGGAGCAAACACGCCGTCGCCCGGCAGCTCGTAGCGCAGGCGGTACGTTCCGGGCAGCACCGCGTCAAACAGGAAACTGCCATCCGCGCCGATGGTGCGGGTCGCCACGTCACCGGTTTCGTCCATCAGGTGAACCACCGCGCCGAGCAAGCCGCCTTCATCCGCGTCGCGCAGACCATTGTCGTTCTTGTCAGCAAACACCACGCCGGACACATGTCCGGGGGTAATCATGCCGATATCAAGGCCCGTCAAATCCGCGCCCATTGTCAGCGCCACCGGTTCACTTTCGCCCGCGCCGCCGGAGAGGTTGCGGAGGATATTGCCGTCGCCCGTGCGCGTGAACGCCAAGCCGCGGTTCGCGGTCGCGCTCACGGTGTACTGCCCCGGCGCAAGGTCATCGAAGGTATACACGCCGCTGCGGTTCGTTTTCGCCGTGCGGGTATTGCCGTTTTCATCCGTCAGGGTGACGGTGAAGTTGTTGACCATCTTTTCCGCGTCCATCCGGCTGCCGGAGAAGTCGTCATCCAGATACACCGTGCCGGAGATGCTGCCGTAAGTAATCGCGCCGATGGCCATCGTCATCTCGCTGTCGTTCTCCAGCACCACGTCGGAAATCGTGTGCTCGCGGCGGTCAGTGCCGGGAGCGAACATGTTGCCGTACTCGCCCTCGCCCGCGATGGTGTACACATAGCCCTGCGGAATCGTCGCTTTGACGCGGAACGTGCTGCCGCGGATGTTGGCGAAGGTGAAGCGCCCGTTCTCGTCGGAGACGGTGTTCAGCAGCTCCTTGCCGATGGCCTGACGGTACAGGACGACCTTCACGCCTTCCAGCGTCTTTTCGCCCTCGTCGTACACGCCGTTGTTGTTTTCATCCAGGAAGCAGATGCCGTTGATGTTAGAGCCCTTCATCACGCCAAGGAGGACTTCCTCCAAGTCACCGCGTTCAAGAATCACCTGATCCGTTTCGGAGCGCTTGAATTCGCTGGTGATGATGGAGCGGCGATTACCGCCCGTCTGGCTGTAGCGCGCAAACACCAAGCCGTCCGGCAGGCTGTATTCGACATTGTATGTGCCGTAGCGCATTTGACCGATGTAGAATTTGCCGTCCTCGCCGCTCTCGGTTTCGTACACCAAGCCGTTTTTCACGCCGACGGCGCGGATTTTGATGCCCGCTTGACCGGATTCGCCGTCCTGATACACGCCGTCGTCGTTTTCATCCAGCCACACAAGGCCCTGCAGCGCCGCCATCGTCATCACGCCGACGCCCACGTCGGTCACAGAACCGGCTTCGAGGGTCAGCGGCACGCTGTTTTGCACTCGTTCGGTCGTTTCATCCATGATGGACATGTTCGCGCTGACATTTTTGCCGTGCGCGCCATGGCCGAAGCCCGCGGGCAGCTCGCTGCGCAGGACGTACGTCCCTGCCGGGACAGCCAGCGACACTTCACCGTTCTTGTCCGTTTCGCCGGATGCCACAACAACCTCCACGCCGTTGACTTCGGTGATGAGGCTCATCGTCGCGCCGGACACGCCTTCCTCGTACTTCCCGCGTGAACCATTATTATCGTTGTCGCGGAAGGCGTGGATGGTCAGCGCCGCCGGATTCGCCGCCTTCGCGGTCACAGTCGCGGGTTCGTCGCTGATGACGAGCGCGCCGTTGGCAAGGGTCACGCCCGCGTCATAGCGGACGACGTACGTCCCGTATTCGAGGAACTCCGCCTGCCAGGCGCCGTTTTCATCCGTCACCGCTTCCGCCGCGACTTCGCCCGCCTGATTGACCAGCTGCACCTGCACGCCGCTCATCGGCTGACCGTCCAGCCCCAGCACCACGCCGGAAGCGTCGCCGGTGGCATGGTTCGCCAGCGCCGGCAGCACAACGGTTTCGCCCGCGCCGATTTCCACCAGAATGCTCGCCGTCACGCCCGTATCGGTCGTGCTGAGCGTCCAGCCCTCGGTGTCATACAAGCCGCGCGGCAGGGTTGCCGTAATCTGGTAGGTATCAGGATACAGGTCGTTCAGCGCAAACGCGCCGCTGACCGTCATCTGTTCACTCATCCGCTGGCCGGAAATCGTCACTTCCGCCGGGGCAGACAGATCGTCGATGCTGCCGGTCATGCCGCCGCTGAGCGTCAGATCCAGTTCATAGCGGCTGGTCTGCATCGCCTGAATGTTCACCAGCCACTGTGCCTGACCCTTTTGCAGGTTCGGCCAGTCGTTCACGCCCGTCAGCAGCGTGCCTTCCGGCAGCGTCACCGTGACGGAGTACGTCCCGTGGAAGAGGTCGGCTTCCTTCACCGTCTCGCCATCAGTCAGGTAGCCCGTGCGGGTCGTTTTGCCGTCCTCGCTGACAATCTGGTACGCCACTGCCGCGTTCACGCCGCGCATGCGCATCGTCAGCGTGCCGTCCACGGGTTCAGGGGTGGGGGT
>SKEF01001360.1_pt1 | contig 21736 bp, 20 predicted proteins | sample 4826691 | NCBI WGS metagenome assembly SKEF01 (sample SAMN11008816, study PRJNA524170) | human gut metagenome | biome: Human fecal sample; material: Feces; isolation source: fecal sample from pouch patient p23, p27 | host: Homo sapiens | place: Israel: Tel-Aviv | collected 2016-08-24
CGGCCCGGAAGGGCAACGGCGACGACCGCCGCCAGTGGCGGAAACAGGGAGGAGCTGTTGGGGCCGCGGCCAGCAGGATGCAAGCGGCAGCGCAGCAGACGCTGGGAGCCGCAACCCGGACAGCCAAGATGAAACAGAATTAAAAATGCCCAGCCCGAAGGGGCTGAGCTATCAAGAATTATGCAAGATGGAGCTTTTCCTTCAAGGCGTCCTGAAGAACGCCGGAGAAGTTGATGTGTGCGGCCTCGGCTGCATCATTGAGCCAAGCGGGGACGGAGAGGGTCTTTTTAACAGGGCGGAACTGCTTTTGGTAAGCAGCCATATCAAAGGGGACCATGACCACAAAGTCTCCGGCCTCCACCGGAAGAGAGGAAGGAACGGAAGGAGTGGGGCAGACAGCGCACTCTTCCAGCATCAGGCCGATGGCATCCTGTGCCATCCGCACAGCCTCATCCATCGTATCGCCCTGCGTAAAGCAGCCCTCGATGTCGGGGACGGTGACAGAATAACCCGTTTCTTCGGGGTGGAACACCGCGGGATAGAAAACAGCGTTCATAGAAATGCCTCCTTATTTCTTCAGACCGGCCAGTTTGAGGATATTTTTCTCTGTGCCGGGTTTGAGGTCTTTGGCGTGGAAAGGGACGATAGTGGTCTTGCCGGTGGTGGGGTTGTGGTATTTGCGATGAGAACCGTTGGAGCTGACGAACACGAAACCGTTCTGTTCGAGCAGGCGAACGATTTCTTTGGGGGTCATTGGCATGAAGATGCACCTCCGAATCTGTAATTATAATATATACGTATTTTACGTATTTGTCAAGAGAGGAGTTAAAGATGGGCGTATTCAAGAGATACAAGAACGCGCAAGCGGCGCAGAAGGACGCGGAGAACGCGATGCCGGGGGCGTACCAGAGCAACTACACCGACCGAATCAACGAGGCGCTGGACAGCATGGGCGCAGCCAGCAATGCAGGCTATGACGTAGGCACGGACAGCGAACTCTACCGGCAGCACCGCGCAGGGGTACAGGCGAACGCCAGAGCGGCGGCTGAGAACGCCGCTGCGGGCGCTGCCGCGCTGAGCGGCGGGTACGGCTCGAGCTACGCAAACAGTGTGGCCCAGCAGGGCTACCAGCAGGCCATGGCGAACGTGGACAGCGGGCTGGCCGGGCTGCGGGACAAGGCCCTGACTCTGTACCAGCTGAAGCAGAACGGCCTCTCGGGGCTGCTGAGTGCGCTGCAGAATCAGGACAGCCTCGAGGCGGCGGAGCATCAGGGGGCGGTGGCCAACGCGCAGGACTGGCGGGACTACAAGAAGAGCCGGGCCGATCAGGCGGCGCAAGAGAAGAGCGATTTCCTCTCGAACCTGTGGGAGATGGCGAAGAGTGTGGGCAGAGCCGGTCTGACGGCCTACGACACCTACAAGGGCTACACCCAGCAGCAGTGGGAGAACGAGTTTGCCCGGGAACAGTGGGAGTACAACAAAGAGCGCACCGGCCAGAGCGATGCACTGAATGCCTATGAGCAGGCGTTCAACCTGTACCGGCAGGGAGCGGGCGATGCCGCGAACGCCGTGCTGGGCCGGTATGGTCTGGATACCGGCATTTTCGACAATTACAGCGGCGCACCCATCACCCGCGCAGACAAGGCGGGTGCGCTCACGACCGCAGCCGGGCTGGCAGGCGGCGGCAGCGACGAGGCCGCACGGGCGGTGCTGGAACTGTACGGCCTGGATCCGAACTCTGTGGGGAATTACAGGACGATCGCAGGACGGCAGCTTGCAACGGCGCTGGCAACAAAGAGCGCAGGCAGCTCGGGCAGCTCTTCGGGCAGAAGGAGCAGCAGAACGAAAAGTAGCGGGAGCAGCTGGACGAACAGTCAGCTGCAAAGTATGGCAAAGACATTTTTATCTATGAAGGGAAATGAGCCGCTGTACGATTTTTACAAGAAGACCTTAACGGATAATGGGTGGCTCAATGCAGATACTGCGAACGACCAGAGTGCAAGCCAGAGCGGCGGCGTAGATATGGCGGCAATGCTGGCAAAGAACTATGCGAAAAAAGGTTATAGCGCGTGGGCTATCATGAACAATATGAGCCAGAACGGGTACAGTGATAACGAAATCGCAAGAGCGCTTGAGAAAGCGGGGGTGAAGGGCTGATGGCGTGGACAGCAGAAAAAGTTAAGGCGATGAGAGAAAGCAACCCGTCGAAGGCGGCAGAAAGCTCTGGGTGGACGGCGGAAAAGGTGAGAGCTATCCGCACCAAGACACCGAATCCGTCCACTGCGTCGAGCACAGTGCCGCCCAAAAGCAACATCTATGCAGATGCCTTGCAGCAGTACACTGAGCGGCACGCCAGCGACATGGGGGAGGTGGATGCGAGGAACGAGCCCTCTCAGGCGCACAGCGGGCGGGGAGAGAACCTCTCACCGTTCCCGTCGGCTGACGCCGCGCGAGAACGGAGCTCCCCTATCAGGGGAGCCCTTCTTAAAGGAAACCCCACCGAAAGGGCGCTGGACATGGGGCAGAAGTGGGGCGTACCTGCGAAGAGCGGGAACGTGCTGGAGAACGTGGACGGCGGGGCGACGGCCTACGGCAGCGGCCCGGCGCAGGAGCTGAAAGCCAGCTTTGCCAAGGACAGCGTACCGGACGAGTTTGACCGCATCAACCAGTGGCTGGACACCGGGGACAACAAGAATCTGGCCGACGCGGTGCGGCGGGTGGACAACACCCATGGCGCGTACACGGACGCCGACCTTATCCAAAAGGGCGGCTGGACACAGGCGCAGATCGACGAGGCCCGGAAGATGAACGCTGCGCTGGACGCCATCCCTGCATGGAAGCGGGATGTACGCCGGGCGGCGAACACCATCGGCGGAATCGCGGACACGGTGGCTGCTGCCCCGCTGCTGGGCGCGGAGTACGGCGTGCAGGCGGGCAAGAACATCGACGCCACCCTGAAGAACTGGAAACAGGTGGAGCAGGAGGTAAAGGGCGACGAGCACGCCCAGAGCCTGTTTGACCTTTTGACCGACGTGGACATGGACTATAACCCCACATGGCCGGAGAGCCGGAACCGGGAGCTCATCTCGATGGGGTACAACTCCAAGGAGATCCGGGAGATGCGCCAGAAGCTGGCGGGGTTGGAAGTGAGCGACGGCATCGACAAGAACCAGAGCGTGGGCTACCAGCTCTACGACCGCGGGCAGCAGCTGACGGCTGCGGCCCAGAGCGGCCTGAGCCCGGCGCAGAAGGCCGTGAGCGGGGCTGTGACCAGCGCCGCGGAGAATCTGGCCGTGGCGGGCGTGAACCCGGCGGCAGTGCTGCCCGTCCTGAGCGCACAGGGAGCGGCAGAGGCCATGGGCCAGAGCGCGGAGAAGGGAGAAGGCGCAGGAAAAGCGCTGGGCGGCGGCCTCGCCAAGTTCGGCGCGGGATGGGCCATCAACTCGGTGGGCGCAGCCGACCTTGCAAAGACCATGGGCTCGGACTACGCGAAGGACACACTGGCAGGGCAGATCGCGGACTGGGTGCAGGGGCTGGCGGGCAGCTCGGAGCTGGCGAAACGCTACCCGGCGGTGGCTGCGGCCATCTCGGGCGGCATCGACAACTCAATGCAGGCTTTTGCGGAGACCTATGCGGACATGGCCATTGACGCTGCGCTGGGCGACAGCGAAGCGGCGAAGAACCTGTTCAGCAAAGACACCCTGCTGACGGCGCTGGAAAGCGGACTTTCCGGCGGCGCGTCCGGTGCGCTGGGCGGCGCTGTCGGCACGGGGTTGGCAAAGCTGAACGGAGGAGACGCAAGCCTGCTGGGGCAGGCGAAGTATCACGACCGGATGGAGCGGATGGAGCGGGCTGCCGCCCAGCAGAAGGAATGGGATGCCCGGGCGGCGGAGCCCTCTCAGCCGGCTGCGCCTGCAGCCACTGAAAACATCAGCGGGCGGGAAGAAAAACTCTTACCGTTCCCGTCGGCTGACGCCGTGCGAGAACGGAGCTCCCCTGATAGGGGCAACGGCGACGACCGCGGCCAGTGGACGAAACAGGGAGAAGCTGTTGGGGCAGCGGCCGGCGGGATGCAAGCGGCAGCGCAGCAGACACCGGGAGCCGCAACCCGGGCGCAAAGCACCTTTCTTAAAGGAAACTCCACTGAAAGTATGCAGCGGGCGAAAACAACTGCCGCAAAATCGGAAAACCCGGCGGTGCGGCAGTTTGCCGAAGTGGCGGCGAGCGACAGCCTGACGGGCAAGACCATCGGACTGTTTACGCCGAACGCCGAGAACCGGGAAAACCGTGCGGCCTTTGAGCAGGCTTACGGCGTAACGCTGCCCGACACTGCGGGCGCGACCCGCCGAATGCTGCGGGATATTGCAGCGCAGCAGAACGTGAAAAGCGAAGCTGCGCCTGCTGTACAGAGTGCAGAGCTGCCCAGCGAAGCTGCGAGTGTGCCGCAGACAGTACAGAGTGCTCCCGCAGAAACCGCCGATGCCATGCCGGAAACGGCTGCGCCGGACAACGTGCGTGAAGCGACTGCCGCTGTAGGTGAAACCGACAGCTATGAGAACGCCCCGCTGCGGGAGACTCTGGGACTCCGGCCGGAAGCGCCGAAGACCCAGCGGGAGGCCGAGGTGCAGCGGGCGCTGGAAGGCTGGCGGGTGACGGACAAGGCAGCCGAGACCATCAGCAAAAATATGCCGGACAGGGTGGACGCCGACCGGTACGCGGCCGCAGCGTCGCCGCTGTACCGGCTGGGCCGGAGCGGTGCAGACACCTTTGCGCAGGCGTTGGAGCTGGCTGGCAGCATGAGCGGCACGGCAGAAGACATCAACTACATCCTGAGCACCGACGCCGGGCGGACGGCCCTCGAGATCGCCTACACCCAGGGCAAGGGCGAACGGATGCTCTACACCGAAAAGATGACCGAACTGGGCGGCGCACTTGGCAGCGAGAGCACCAGCGGCAGGGGCAAGGTATACGACAAGGGTACGATGCGGCAGGAGAGCGACCTGGCCAGCCAGATCATCAGTCTGAACGCCGCGGCCACCGGCACGGATGCTGTGCTGAGGGATGTGCTGCAGAACGACCGGAGCATCAGGGCCTATGTGGACACCGAGACGGCCCGGATCTTCTTCGGAGACAACGCGCAGGACATCTTCGGCACGGTGCTGCACGAGGACTACCACTGGTACAACGCGCTGGATGCCGAGGGTGCAAGGACTTTGCAGGAGCACGCGCTGGAATATCTGGCGAAGAGCAGCGGCTACGAAAGCCTCGACGAGATGGTCCGGGCAAAGCTCGAGGACTACAGCGCCCAGAGTCTGACCTACGAGCAGGCAGCGGAAGAGCTGGTGGCCGACGCATGGCGGGGCATCTTTGACAGCGAGGAGAGCTTCAAGCGCTGGGTGACGTTCCAGCGCGGGCAGGCAGAGAAGAACGCAGGCAAGAGCGGCGCCATCCACAAGGTGATGGAGCAGGTGCGGCAGATGCTGGATGGGCTCATCAGCCGGGCGAAGGAAGTGCTGACCATCAACCCGGACAACCGCGCCGCCCTGAAAGCGAAGCGCCTGGCCGAGGCCGAAAAGCGCACCTTACAGGACGAGTATTTCGCCCACGCAGAAAAGGCCATGGACAACCTGCGGGCGGCAAAAGAAAACGCCGCTGCCCTCAAGAATGAGAGTGCGGCGGGAAAGCAGGGGGTTCGGTTTTCGATTTTGAAGGATAAAACTGGAGAGTCTTATATCAAAATCGACGAAGATATTTTGAAAGATGTTCCACAGGAAGAGTGGAAGTCTACGGTCAAGCAGGCCATCAAGGAGCGTTTCCCGAACGGCTTTGAGCGGAACGGCTGGACGATTCTGAACCATAAAGACGGGCGAAATGAATTTGTCTGGTCGAAATCGACCAAAGCGCTTCAGTGGGAAAATGCTGAAGCTTATGCAGACAAGATGCGGATGGCAGCCAATCTGGACGAGATCATCCGGACGGCAGACGAAGTATACCGTGAGCCTGCGAACCACAAGAATGCGGAAGCGTTCAACCGGGGAAAAATCAAGATCCAAGTCGGGCAGAATGTCTATGAGGCGGATGTGCTGACGGCCATCAAAACGGACCAGCGGGAGATATTCTATGATATTGTGGACATTAAGCCCATAAAAATAGAGACCTCCGGCAAAGCCCACATAGAATCCGAAGATTCGAGGAGCAGCGGGCCGGAGGTCTCGGTAGAAGCCTCCGGTGGTACCCACGTAGAATCCGAAGATTCAAGGAGTAGATTGCCGGAGGCCTCTAAACAAAGTATAGCACAAACCTCCGACGAAAGCAAGAGAACCGACGAGGCTGTGAAGAAAACGGTGAGGTTCCAGCTAAGCGAATCCCAGCGAAACCAGAGTGAGCTTCAGAAAGAAAGCCGGGAGCTGGAACGTCAGCGCCGCGCCCTGAAGGAAGAGCGTGCAAACTGGCAGGAAAGCAACGAAGTGCGGGCTATCGAAGAAAAGAAAAAAGCCTATGGCCTGTTCTCGGAAAAGGGCAAGGCATTCAGGGCCAGCGAAGAGTACCAAAGCTATCTGGAAAAGCGCAAGGAGTTCAACCGGCGCGGCGCAGAACTGGAAAGCCGCATCGGCGAAGTGAACGATAAGCTGCGGCAGGCGCAGGCCGAAGTGGAAAACGCCCGACAGGCCGTGAAGCAGGAGCAGCAGAAGGTGTATGATACCAAGGCCAAGGCGGCGGGCGGAAAGCCTGAGTACCGCCGGAAGTTGGCCGTGGAGCAGTTTGGAACGACAGACCGTTTTGAACAGGCAGGGTACATCCTGCCTGATGGCCGGATGCTGAATTTTGCGCAGAATGACGGCACCCGGGACACTGACCACAGAGAAATACTGGACGCGTTCGGCCCGGCGGAGGTGTCCAACGGCACAGAGGCCCTGAACGAGTTTCTGGCAGACGGCAATGTGCGTGTGATGGCTGAGGCCCCGGGCGTTGACATTGCGGCAAAGACCCCGCCGACCGAACAGCAGCTGAAACAGATCCGCGCGATGGTGGAGCAGCTGGGCAGCGAGAAACGGCGTTTCACCCTCGACATCTCCACAACCGACGGGCGGGTGGCTGCCAGCAAGGAGTACAGCGGGAAGGTGGATGCCGACAAGGTCGTAAGAGAGATTCGGGAATACTACAAGACCGGGGAACTCCCGGCAGAGAGTGAGCTGGCACGATTCCGCTACCAGCGGGCCGAACAGGCCGACCGGGAGGCAAAGCAGAACCAGCAGCGGCAGGCCAGCCGGGTACTGGCGGAGAAGGCAGCGGCCTTTGACACCCTGAACCAGTTCTTCGGCCTGACGAAGAACACCCGGCTCTCGGACGCTGCCCTCGAGAGCCTCGCCATCCGATGGACGAAGACCAACGGCAGCAGGGCCGACCGGACGAAGCTGGCAAACGAGACGCGGGCGCTGGTGGAGTATCTGCGCTCGGAGGGCGCGGACATGGCCAAGGCACAGGGACTGGCCGAGACGCTGGCGGGCGAGGTACTGGACGAGGCGACCTACCGGAACACGGAGCTGTGGAACCAGTACCCCGACCTGCATGACCTGACCTACACGGTAGACAAGAACGGCAAAGCCAAGGCGGAGCTTATAAAGCGGTACGGAAGCTGGACAGAGGCGGTCGCCGAGGCCCGGCGCCACGGCGTGAAGCTGCGGCAGGCGGAGGGATACCGGGACGGCAACCCGGCGGAACAGTACGAGGCCATCGTGAACGACACCCGGGCCGTGGGCGGCGTGAAGGAGAGTGCGGCAGCACTCTTCCGTTCGGCGGCACAGGAAGCGGGCGTGGCGGGCGCAGCCAGCATGGAGAGCACGGAATGGCTCGACGTGCTGATGAACGTACACGACACCATCAAGCCCAAGATGATGAGCCGGTTTGCGGACGTGGCCGAATACGAGGACGCCAAGGTGGAGCTGGCGGGCCGGATGATCGGCGACATCATGAGCCACCCGGAGATGACCGACGCCGAGGCGGTGTTCGAGGGCATCTTAAAGCACAACCGTGAAGTGGCCGCAATGGCCGCCGGAAGCGAGGAGCGTGCGGCTGAGGTGACGAAGGGGCTGAAGAGCGTGCAGCAGACCCAGCGGAAGGCTTTTGTCGACCGGATGCGGGAAAACAGCCGCAGCCAGAGCGCCGAGGTCAAGAGCGTGAGCCGGGCAGAACGACAGCTCAACGAGAATCTGGAAACGCTGGGCGCACAGGTGAGCACAGCAGCGGGTCTCGACGAGAAGATGACCGCTCTGCGGGAAGCCTACGAGCGGGAATGGAAGGCCGAAAAGAACCGGATGAAGCAGGCCCGGCAGGAGATGCTGGACGAGATAAAGCTGGAGCGCCGACAGCTGCGCTCCCAGATCAACGACCTTTCCCGGCAGGTGGCCGGAGAGCAGCGGAGAGCCGACCGGGCGGAGCATCAGCTGCTGGTACAGGAAAACGAGATCATGGAGTGGGAGGCCGAGAACCAGCGCAAGGCGGAAGCGTGGCAGGAAAAACAGGCCCAGAGGAATGCCATTGCCATTGAAACGGCCCGGCAGCAGCGGGACGAGGACGTAGCCGTGGCAAAGGCACTGGCCGAAAAGCGGGTGCAGAAGGCCCGGGAAGGACGGAAGGCGGACGAACTGAAACGGAACATCCGGAACAATGCCGCCCAGCTCAACCAGATGGTGCTGCGGCCGAAGCCCGGGAAATATGTACAGAAGAGCCTCATCGTGCAGGCCGCTGAGGTGGCGAAGCTGGCAGACACGGCAGTGCTGAACAACAACGCCCTGACCAAGCTGACCGCCTTGCAGGACAGCATCCGGCGCAGCGGAGAGATGGACGTTGGCATCCACGCCGACTGGGAGAACAGCGGCGTGGAAAACCTCATCCAGACACTGCGGGACGATATGAACGCCAGCAAGCAGGCAAAGCTCGACCGGCTGCGGCAGCAGCTGGAAGAAGCCAAGGCCCTGCCGGACGGCGACAAGGCCGAACAGCTGCGGGACCGGCTGCGCCAGCGCATCCGGGAGACGGAGAACCGCACCTATCTGCCCATGACGGTAGACCAGCTGCGGATGCTGAAGGCCATTACGGCCAGCACGCTGCACATCATCCGGACCGAGAACAAGACCCTGAGCCTTGCGAGGGCAGAAGAGGTGGACGGCATGGCCATGAAGGCCGCCCACGAGGTGCTGAACTCTGAGGGCAACGGCTTCGGGGAAAAATTTGAAAAGGCGAAGGGCGCAATGAACCGCTACCAGCTGGACATGCTGGGCGGCACGAGAATGTTCCGGCGTCTGGGCGGCTACACCAAAAACGGCCAGATGGAGAAGCTGGGGCAGATGCTGAACGACGGCCAGCGGCGGCAGACGGAGATCCTCGTGGAAGGCGAAAGCCTGTTTGCCAACGTGACCGGCAAGGAACACCTGAAAGAGGTGGAAGCTTTTGCCGGGCCGGGGGCGGAGCTGGTGGACATCGGATTGAAGGACAGCAAGGGCAATGCCGTGCCGCTGAACCACGCACAGCTGTGCAGCCTGTACATGCTGCTGCGCAACGAGGACAGCCGCCACCACCTGATGACCGGCGGCCTGACCCTGCCGGACGCTGCCCAGTACGCCAAGGGCAACATCGAGAGAGCCTACCAGCGCAGCCAGACCGTGATGCTGGGGACGCTGGTGAACGCCGACGGCACCCCGATGGCCGACACCATTTTGCAGACGGTACAGGACGCCATGACGGACTATGACCGAAACTGGTGCAAGGACATGGAGGACTTTTTCGGGCGATACACCACAAACCTCATCAACGAGACCAGCATGAAGCTGCTGGGCTACGACCGGGCCACCGTGAAGAACTACTACCCCATCGCGGTAGACCGGAGCACGCTGGCGACGGAGATCGAGGGCGTGAAGATGGATGCCACCATCGAGGGCAGGGGCTTTTTGAAGGAGCGCGTGAAGAGCGACAAGCCCATTTTGCTGGAAGAGTGCCAGAACGTGGTAAAGCGGAGCCTGCGGGACACGGCAGCCTATGCGGGCCTTGCGGCCCCCATCCGGGACGTGCAGCGGGTACTGAACAGCACCGTGGAGACGGCAGAGGGCATCGGTGTGCTGAAGGACAAGATCATCGGCGAGAAGTGGGGAAAGGAGACGGTAAGCTACATCAACGACCTGCTGACCGACCTGCAGACCAGGCAGCGGCACCGCAGCAGCACCATGAGCCGGGCGCTCGACCGGATGCGGGGCAACTACGCCGGGGCCATCCTGACCGTGAACCCGGGCGTGGCCATCGCGCAGGCGGCCAGTCTGCCCACGGCGGGCGCTGTGCTGGGAGCAGACACCATGGCGGCGGTGCTGCCCTTCGTGAAGAATTTCTCGGGCAAACAGCGGGCCGCGGTGGAAGCAGAGATACGCCAGCACGGCGACGCGCTGCTGCAATACCGCCTGCGCGGCACCAAGCGGGGAGAGATGAGTTCCATCGGCGCGCACAAAAACCTTGTGGCCAAAGCGTCGGAAGCCATGCCTGCCGTGACCGGCTGGATCACCGGCATGGACGAGATCACGGTGGCAGCGCTGTGGGAGGGCTCAAAGCGGTATGTGGAGCACCACGCAACGGAGTTCGGCGAGGGTGCCGCGGAGAAGGGCAGCGAAGCCTACTGGGAAGCCGTGAACAAGATGTACCAGCGGGTCATCGAGGAGACCCAGCCCAACTACACCACCATGCAGCGGGCGGGCATCCAGCGCAGCGACAACGAGTTTGTAAAGACGCTGACCATGTTTACCACCCAGCGCTTCCAGAACTACGGCATCCTGGCCGACGCCGTGGGCGACTACAAGGCCCAGAAGGCGCGGTACGCTGCCGACCAGAGCGCCGAGAACAAGGCCGAGGTACAGCGGGCTGGGCAGAGCCTGCGCCGGGCGGCGGCAAGCCAGGTGGTGCAGACGGCGGTATTTGCCCTGATGAAGATCGGCGCGGACTTTTTGCTCCACCGGTGGGACAAGGAGCAGGACGAGAACGGCGACATCACGGCGGCCAGCGTGGGCAAGCGGTTTTTCGACCTGTACACCGAGAGTGCAGCCGGAAACTTTTTGTACGGAGCGGAGATCTACAGCGTTATCTCGAACGCCGCAAGCGGCGCGGACTACGACGTGGTGAGCGCCACCAACATCAGCGCGGTGAACGACCTGTTTGCTGCCTTTACCAAGACCGTCAAGCTGCTGCGGACGGACACTGGCGAGATGAGCGAGGAAGAGCTGACAGCACACCACCAGAAGCTGAACAAGGCGGTGCTGAAGGACATCCAGTGCGGCCTTGAACTCTACGGCGTCCCGGCGGCGAACATCCGGAAGGTGATGCAGGCGTTTGAAGGCTACTGGGAGGATGCACAGGCCATCGGCGGAGGCGAAGGGTTTAGCTTTAACTCTGCACCCTCTTCGGCCACCGGGCAGTACGACCGGCTGTACAACGCCATCCAGAGCGGGGACAGCGAGGAGGCTGCTGCGGCGATGAAGAAGCTGGAACAGATGAACAAGACGGACAAGGTGGACAGCGAGCTGGCAAGGCGGCTGAAGCAGTACGACGCCGACGTGCTGGCGGCGGCCGAGGCCCGGAACGCCGGGAAGGCCCGGGCCGAGGAAAAGGCCCGAAAGGCCGTATTTGAGAAGCTGCGGGAGGGGCTGGACGTCGCCCCTGTGACAGACAGGGCCAAGGGCAAAACGGACGCGGCCCGGCGGGCGCAGCTCATCGACCTTGTGAACAAGGCGGTGGACAGCAAGGCGGACGAACTGCTGACAGGCGGCAAGGACGGCAGCATATACGACGCGCTCCTGGACGAAGTGAAAAATGGCCGGGTGGAGGACGCGCAGGAGGAGCTTGACCGCCTGATGACCGCAGGCAAGGACAAGGGCAGCATCAAGAGCAAGATCACGGAGAGCATGAAGGAAGAATATCTGGCCGGAAGCGACCGGGACCGGGAGAAGCTGGAGAAGAAGCTGCTGGCCCTCGAGGACGCAGAGGGAAAGCCCCTGTACGAGGAAAAGAACTTTGCGCAGTGGGTAAGCGCTGCGGACAAGAAGGCCGAGAAGGCGAAGGACGAGAAGAACTGGTGGGAGGGGGTGAAGTAAAAATAACTTGATATTCCGGCGCAGTTGGCGTATACTGATGGTAAGAAAGTTGGAAAATCCAACGATGCAAAGGAGCTGACAGATATGCTGACAGAGCTGAGGACCAAGTCTCAGATCACTATCCCGAAGGACATCGTGGCACGGCTGGGCCTGCACGAGGGCGACAAGCTGGAAATCGTGGAAAAAGACGGAACCATCCAGATCATGCCGGTGGCCGTGTACCCCAAGAAGTATCTGGACGAGCTGCGCAGCGAGATCAATGAAACAAAGGCGAAGATCGCAGCCGGTGAACAGCCGGTCTTTGATACCGTTGACGAGCTGTTTGAGATGTTGGATGGAGTGAGCTGATGGCGTACAAGATCACATTTACCAAGCGGTTCGTCAAGAACGTGAAACGGCTATCGGCAGCAGAACGGACACAGCTGAAAAAGAAGCTGGAACTGCTGATGCAAGATCCGCTTTATCCGTCACTTCGGACAAAGCGGATACAGGGAACAACAGATTTGTTTGAGTTCAGTGTCAATATGGATGTTCGGGTCATATGGCAATACGACGGAGACACTATCATACTGTTGCTGGACATCGGACACCATGATATTCTGAACCAGTTTTAAGAAAAGAACGAGCACTCTGGCCGAAAGGCTAGGGTGCTCGTTCTTTTTGCATGTCTGCAACGGCGACGACCGCGGCCAGTGGCCGAAACAGGGAGGAGCTGTTGGGGCAGCGGCCAGCAAGATGCAAGCGGCAGCGCAGCAGATGCTGGGAGCCGCAACCCGTGCTCGCCTGCGGCGAGACCTTACAAAACTACTGCGGGCTTGAATAAGTCCGCAGTAGTTTTGTTACGAGGGGCGTGGTAGGCTTTTTATAGAGTGCTTGCCCTACTGAGAGCGGCAGCGGACCGGAAGGAAAACTCTCAGCTTTGCAGTCCGCCTGACGGCGGCGCTGCAAAGCAGCTCCCCTAGCGAGGGGAGCCTTTCTCAAAGGAAGGAGCTTCAAAGTGAAAGTAAGAGTAGTGAAGGACCATTTTTGCGGGACAGGCTGGCGGGCAGAGCCGGAGACGCTGTACCTGGGCGGCGTGGGCGCCGTATACGTGGAAAAGCTCGAGTTCGTGCTGCCGGAAACATGGGCCGGTATGGCCGTGACGCTGCACATCGAGCAGGAGGGCGGGACTGTGCCGCAGCCGATGCTGCTGGATGGAAATAATAACGCTCCGGTGGACGGGCGTTTCACGACGGCGCGGCAGGGCCTCTGGATGCTGATGGCCACGGACGGAGAAGGCCGGCGCGAGATGACCATGCCCGGGAAATATGTGTGCTACCAGACGCTGGAAAACGGCGAGGGAACTGGCGCAGACGGACCGGCGATGCCGCTGCGGTATCAATATTTACAGCTGGTGCTTGAGCAGGAAGCCCGGGCAGCGCTGGATGCACAAAGAGCCGCCCGATACCGGCAGTGGGTGGCCGACCGATGCGCTGCAAAGGAACACGCGCTGCTGCTTGAAGCGCTGAGCGGAATGCGTTACTCCGACGCCAGCGCATGGGACATGATAGCGCAGCTGAAGCAGCGCTGGAACAGCCCCCCGCCGGAGCAGGCAGAGCCGGTGGCAGTGGAGAGCATCCGGCTGGACAGCAAAGAGCTGAGCATAAAAGTGGGAGAGTCCTGCCCCCTGAAAGCCACGGTGCTGCCCGGAAGCGCACCTCAGACCGTGGAGTGGATGGCCGAACCGGAAGGCATCGTGCAGCTCCGGGAAAATACTCTGACCGCCGTGAAAGGCGGCACAGCGCTCCTGACGGCCATCGCAGGCGGAAAGCTGGCGCAGCGCAGAGTGCGGTCGGTGGCTGTATCGCTGGAAAAGCTGGCGCTGGACAAACCGTCCGTAAAGCTGAAACAGGGCGAGTCTGTGACTCTGACCGCGACTCTGACGCCGACCCAGTCCACTGTGACAGCGGTGAGCTGGACAACGAACAATGCGGCGCTGGCCGTGATGAAAGACCAGACGACCGCCGTAGAAAACGGAAAGGCCGTGAACACGCTGGCAGCCCTGAAGGACGGCAGCTGCATCATTACTGCTGCCGCCGGAGGAAAGAACGCCGTGTGCAGCGTCACGGTGGAAAAGAATGGACAGAGCGGCGGGGATGAACCTGCCATCGTGATGTATGCGGTATCCAACCGGCTGAACGGGCTGAGCACGAGCCGGGCGGACGTGGTCGTCCAGAGCGGCAAGGCGTACACCGCGGCTCTGACGCTGAACGAGGGATACTGGCTCATATCCATCAAGGTAACGATGGGCGGCGAAGACGTGACAGCCACCGCATGGAACGAGAAAAAGATGACCGTCTCCATCCCCAGTGTGACGGGAAACATCGTCATAACGGCAGAGGCGAAGCTCCCGATGCTGAAGGAACTGGCGGTGGGAGCGGTGACAAAACTGGTGGAAAAGGACGGGGCAGCGGCGGAAGAATTCGTGGTCATAGCGCAGGACTACGAGAAAGAGCTGAACGGCGAAGGCCGGACGCTCCTTGCCCGGCGGCACGGTATCACCGGGAAAAAATGGAACACGACATGGTGTACGTATGCCGACAGCCTGATTGACGTCTACCTGAACAGCGAATACCTGAAGGACGCCCCACAGGCGCTGAAAGACATTCTGACGGAGACGAAATTTTACTACACGCCCGGCTACTCCGGAAGCGGCAGCAGTTATACAGGAAGCCACACGGTGACCACGCTGAGCCGGAAGGTCTTTTTGCCCTCGTGCTATGAGTTCGGATTCGAGTCATACGGATACACTTCGGCCAGCAGCCCGAAATACTACCACCTGGAAGGCTCGACCTTTGCCGATGCAAAGAAGCTTGCTCTGGCGCTGCTGGCGGCGGATGCCGAAACGGCGGGGAGCGTACCGAACACCTATTTCCATTTCTGCCTCTGGACCCGGACGCCGGTACTGAACGACTACGGCAGCGGCCTGACCGGAAGTGCGCTGAAAGAGTATCTGTACAAGTGCGCTGAAGCGGTGTGGGCGCAGATGCTGACGGCACCGGATAAGCTGAACTGGGGCGGATACAAGGTGAACGAACCGGAAAACATGAGCTGGCCTGATCTTTACAGGTGCTGGACGCACCCCTGTTTTACACTGCCGGGAAATACCGTTATCGACGCAAAGGGAAATATTGTGGAGGTGAGAGAAGAATGAGCACGGATAATGCATTGAACGCCCTGACGGCGCGGATGCTGGAAGCCGTAAAGAACACCCGCGAAAGTGCGGACTCCGCTGCAGCCAGCGCCCAGCAGGCGCAGAAGATGGCGGAAGGAGAGATGCAGGGAACGTCGCTGACTGGCGCAGAGAAAAAGCTGCTGGTGCAGATATTGCAGCTGGCGGCGAACAAGAACAGCGAGATGCAGCCCGCGGTGGATGAGCTGAAAAAGCTCTGGAAGGAGAGCTCCTGATGATAGAACGCAATATCTCCCTCGCCTCGACGGGTTCGGCGCGGACATCGGGCTGTGACAACCAGCTGCGTCTGGGCTACAGCAGGAACCGGGGGATATACCGGCTGAACATCACCCAGACCGGCGAGTGGGAGGGAATGACCATCCGGGCGCTCTGGCACACAGAGCGGGGAATGCTGTTTTCGTCGCTCGTGGAGGACGGAAAAATAGAAGTACCCGCCATCGTGACCTCTACACCCGGGTGCGGCAGGCTCGTCTTTGAGGGAAGCGACGGAACCCGCACCCTGACCAGCGCGGACATCAAGTACAGCGTGGCCATGAACAGCGGCACGATGGGGGACATCCCCGAGCCGCCGGTGCCTGCATGGCAACAGCTGGTAGCCCTCGTGGAGCAGGCAAAGGACGAGGCGTGGCAGGCCGGAGAGGACGCCAGACAGAGCGCCGCAAAGGCCAATGAAGCATATGAAAACACCATCGGCGCAAAAGACTCAGCTGTAACGGAGATACGCAAAGCCGAGACGGATGCACTGAACAATGTGGAGGCATCAGCCGGCCCGGCGGCGTCTGCGGCTGCGGATGCTGCCGCAGCAGGCGCAAAGGAAAAAACCGAAAAGGCCATTCAGGAAGTAAAGGACAGCGCGGTAAAGGAAGTGAAAGATGCCGCAGCAGGGGCAGCCGCCCGCGCTGCCCAGTCGGCAACGGATGCGGCCAGTTCTGCCGCCGAGGCAAAGAAGACAGCTCAGGACATCCAGGGCTACTACGACGGCGTACAGGATCTCGTGACCGACACGCTGCGAGACTACACCGGCGGCTACTACCGCAGCTATGACTTGACCATCCCGGCGGCGGGCTGGAAAGAGATGGCCAAGTCCGTAGGACGGTACTGGTACAGCTGCGACGTGGCCATCGAGGGGTGCGACAGCTCTTACGTCCCGATGGGGACCCTGACGCTGGACACGGCCGGAGAGGTCGAAAAAGCAAACCTTGCAACTGTGCTTCAGACCGTGGAGGGCGGTGTGCGGTTCTACGCTGCCATCCCCCCGAAGGTGAACATCCGTGCCTTTGTAACGCTGTTTGCAAAGGGAACGGCATCGATGCAGCAGGCTTCCGCTGAAGAAGTGCAGAGGATGCTTGACGAAATTTTTAATGGATAAAAGAAAGAGAGGAAAAAACACATGGCCAGTTATGATTTGACCCGTATCCCCGCGCTGCGCGACCTGCAGGAGCTGGGCCGCCGCCAGAAGAATGTGACGGACGGTCTCGGCCAGCGCGTATCTGCGCTGGAGACCAATACTCCCACCAAGGTGAGCGACCTGACGAACGACAAGAAATATCAGACGGAGACGGAAGTCTCCGCCGCCATCAACAAAGCTGTCGCTGCGGCAGACCACCTGAAGCGCAAGAACGTCGCCTCGACCGGGAACATCGACCTGAAGGCGGCAGACGCTGCACAGTACATCTACATGGTCCCGAAGGGTACTGCCGGTACCTCCGACAAGTACGACGAGTACATGGTCATCGACGGCGTGCTGGAAAAGATGGGCGACTGGAAAGTGGATCTGAGCGGCTATGTCCAGAAGGAAGCCGGCAAGGGTCTCTCGACCAACGACTACACCAGCGCGGACAAGCAGAAAGTGACCAACATGGAAAAGACCATGGACGCCCGCATCACCGCCAGCATGGCAACCGACACCGAAGTAAACGCGATGCTGGATGAACTGTTTGGCTCTTAAAGGAGGACAAGATGGGGATAACGCTTGCTCATCTGAAGGAAGCCGTGGACCGGCTGCTGGACAGGATCGCGCTGGTGGCTAAGACGGCCTCCAAGAGCATCGAAGAGATGGGAAAGACAAAGGCAGATAAGGTGAACATCATGTCTTTGACCATCCCGGCCAGCGGCTGGTCGAGCGACAGCACTGCGGGATGTCCGTATTATCTGGACATCCCAGTGTCCGGCCTGACGGCAAACGACTGTGTGGCCGTAGTGGTAGCACCGACCTGTGCAAAGACCGCCCTGACGGCAGGACTCACATCGACCGAAAGCTTTGCAGGAAAACTGCGGCTGCGAGCGCAGCAGACGCCGACAGCTGCCATCACGGCAGTTTATTACATTGTGAAATAGGAGGGATGGACCTATGGCATGGGGTCCCATATCGGTCGGCGGCAGTGTGAGCGGTTACACGCTGCCGACAGCAACGGCCAGCGTCCTTGGAGGCGTGAAGACCGGCAGCAACATCACCAACTCCGGCGGCACCATCAGCATCACCAAAGCCAACGTGACGGCAGCGCTGGGTTATACGCCGCCCACTGCCAACACCTGGCGCGGGGTACAGGACGACCTGACCAGCACAGCCACCGACCAGAGTCTGAGCGCAAATCAGGGCAAGGTGCTGAAAGGCCTCGTGGACGGCAAGGCGGCGTCCAGCCATACCCATGACGACCGGTACTACACCGAGAGTGAGATGAACACCAAGCTGAATGGCAAGGCGAACGCAAGCCATACCCATGACGACCGATACTACACCGAGAGCGAGATGAACACCAAACTCAACGGCAAAGCCAACAGTTCCCACACCCACAACTACGCCGGTTCTGGCTCTGCGGGCGGCACGGCCAACTCGGTCAACGGCCTGACCTTCGCCGCCCAGACCACCGACCCGGGGGCGGGAAGCGCATTGACCACCAACAAGGTGCTCATCGTGTACGTGTAAAGGAGGCCGGATATGGCAAAAGCAGTTTATGTGGGTGTTGGCAGCAAAGCCCGCAAGATGAAAAAAGCCTACATCGGCATCGGCGGTAAGGCCCGCAAGGTCAAGAAGATGTACATCGGTGTCGGAGGCAAGGCGAGGCTGTGCTACAGTGCAGAGCTGGAAAGGTATGGAATAGCTGCGGCGCTGAGTGCTGCACGGGATAGTATGCGGGCCGCGACCGTCGGCAAATACGCTTTGTTTGCGGGTGGATATAGCAGGTCCGTTTTTGGCTACAGCGTCAGCAGTTCCGTGGATGCCTACAATACCTCCCTTACGAAGAGCACACCGACAGAGCTGAGCTGCCAACGGTGCGGTCATGCGGCGGCATCTGTCGGCGGCTATGCGCTGTTTGCTGGCGGCGCATCGTCATATAATATACTAGGCTATTATGACCTCGTGAGCTCTGTGGATGCATACGATGCCTCTCTGACCCGCAGTGCCGCCCACATAATAGGCGCCACAGCCGCGATCGGAGGTGCAGCCGTCGGAAACTACGCGCTGTTCGCAGGTGGGACGTTCTACGAGCAAATAAATGAAGATAACGTGACGAGCTATGTGCTGGCGTACGATTCCTCACTCACCTTCACGACAGCACCTTGGTTGAGTGTTGCACGAGCGAATGTGAAAGGCGCAAGTGTAGGCAATTACGCACTGTTCGCTGGCGGACAGACCGGTGCTTTTTGTACGACAGTGGACGCCTACAATGCTTCGCTCACCCGCACCACCGCGACCGCTCTGAGCAGCGTGGCAAACAACAGCGCCGCTGCAACTGTCGGGAACCACGCAATATTTGTGGGCAACACTGCCTCCGCAGACATCTACGATGCCTCCCTCACCAAAACGTCTGCCGCCATCCTGAGCACGGCGCGGACGGGTCTGGCTGCGACGACGGTCGGAGACTACGCCATCTTTTCAGGAGGTGGAGTGGCAGATTTCTGCGACGCATCTCTGACCCGGAGCAGCATCGGCACCAGCATGACGGGCTATGACATGGGTGCTGCGACCATCGGGGACTACGCTTTGTTTGCAGGCGGACATTCCGGTGACACCAATTACGATTCCGTCGAAGTCTACACCGCATAAAAGAAAAGGAGAAATCAAAATGGCACGATACAAAATTTACGACAACAAATCTGACGTCATCACCCCGGTGGGCGAGAAGCTCACCGCTGAGCAGTGGCTGGACCGTTACCAGTGGGGCCGCTACACCAAGATGATCGTGGGCGGCGGCATCATCAACGGCAGCGTCGCGCTGGTCTTCGACGATGCGGTGGAGCATTACCGCAAGGCAGGCTGTGATTTCAGCAGCTGCACCACCGACGAGGACTATCTGGCCGCCATCGAGGCGTTCCAGGATAACCCGCCCATGGCAGACGCCGGCGTCTCCGACCAGACCCGCATTGCGGACGCTCTGGAAGACATGGTGGCGCTGAGCCTGCCGGATGATACCACCAACACCACCGAGGAATGAGAAAGGAGAACGAAGTTATGAGCAACAAGGAAAAACTGACCGAGCGCTGGACGCAGGGCCGCATCTCTGAGGCGATGCTGCGGGTGTATGTGCGCAAGGGCATTATCTCGAAGGCGGATTTCGAGGAGATCTGCGGGAAGAAGTACTAAACAAAAAGCAACCGCTCGAATGAGTGGCTGCTCCGGAAATGGAAATTATTTATCTCTGTAGTGGGAACCGCACTGGACGATTTTGACTACATTCCCATCAATTCGGTAAACGATACGGTTTGCATCGTCGATACGGCGGCTCCAATAGCTGGACAAGTCTCCGCTGAGGCGCTCGGGCTTGCCGATGCCTTCATAACTGTTTCGGTCAATGTCCTTCAGGAGCTGCAGGATGCGCTTGAGCACCTTGCGGTCCTGCGTTGTCCAGTATTCAAAATCTTCCCATGCTTCCTCTGTCCACGCCTTAATCATCCAAATCGACCTCGTGGATGGTGCCGCCGGTCGCTTCCATCTCCGCGATGGACTTACGCAGACGAGCCTGGTTCTGCTCAGAGTAGAACGGGTCCACCGAAAGCTCGAAAGGCAGGCGCTGTTCACGGGTCATCTTCTTGGCCAGCATGGTGACAGCAGTGGACATGGACATCCCAAGTTCATTGCAGATGTGGTCGAAATTGTTTTTCAAATCATTATCCATACGGATGCTGACAGTGGTCTGTGCCATAGTATCACGCTCCTTCTGAATACAATGTAGCACATATGCGATACAATGTCAATCAACAAAGCGAAAAGAAAGGATGAAGAAATTGGCAATCAGAGAATATTCCATGACCCGCGATTCCACCCGGCAGCTTTCGCCCAGCTTCCGTGTCCGCGAGTTCGCCTGCAAGGGCAGCGACGTCGTCCTCATCGACGACGAGCTGGTGGTGCTGCTGCAGTGCATCCGGGAGCACTTCGGCAAACCGGTACATATCACCAGCGGCTACCGCACCACCGAACACAATGCCGCCGTGGGCGGCAGCAAGTCGAGCCAGCACCTGCTGGGCCGGGCAGCGGACTTCTACGTCGAAGGTGTGCCGGTGGCGACTGTCGCCGCCTACGCTGAGACCTTGCTTTCCGGGCGCGGCGGCATCGGGCGGTACCCGAAGGATGCAAAGCATCCCAAGCGCATGACCGGCTGGGTACATATCGACACCCGGACGAATAAGTCCAGATGGAAGGGGTGAGACCGATGGAGACTGTTCTCGCAGCGCTTATCACCGGGGCCGTGACTCTCATCGGCGTACTCATCGCCAACAGCCGCAGTCAAGCTGTCACAGACACCAAGCTTGAGGAGTTGACCCGCGAGGTGCGGGCGCACAACAACTTCGCCCAGCGCGTCCCCGTGCTGGAAGAGCAGATGAAGGTGGCAAACCACCGCATCGCCGATTTAGAAGCAAACGAACATACAAGAGAAAGGAATTAAGCTATGAACGTACATATCATTACCAACCGCACCGTCTCCGCCGGTACTCTGACCCGTACCGCAGCGCTGGGCCTCGCCCTGACAAATCAGCTGTTCAGCGCAGCGGGCAAGTCTGTACTGCCCATCGACAACGCCCAGCTCGAGCAGATGATCTGCACCGGCTTCACCGTCGGTGCAGCACTGGCCGCATGGTGGAAGAACAACAGCTTCACCCCTGAGGCCATCGAGGCGGATGCATTCATGGCAAGGATGAAAAAGAGAGTGCGGTGAGAGCTGTATAGTCTAATAATGCCTCCTTCAAAATTTTTTCGAAGGGGACATTATTATATGGTATGGAAAAGAAATGAGGTAATGAAGCAAGAAAACCGCCTGGATTCTGACGAATCTAGGCGGTTTTTGGTGGAGCGGGCAATGGGAATCGAACCCACCTCCTCAGCTTGGAAGGCTGATATACTAGCCGATGTACGATGCCCGGATATTCTATTTTGCCG
>SKEF01001363.1_pt1 | contig 21726 bp, 10 predicted proteins | sample 4826691 | NCBI WGS metagenome assembly SKEF01 (sample SAMN11008816, study PRJNA524170) | human gut metagenome | biome: Human fecal sample; material: Feces; isolation source: fecal sample from pouch patient p23, p27 | host: Homo sapiens | place: Israel: Tel-Aviv | collected 2016-08-24
CCGCCGGGGCGGTTCTAAAAAAACTCCATAGATATTTCTTGACACGCCGCCGCCCGCCATCGAGCCGGTTTCCTACACCTATTTGGGTATGAAACAGCTCATGTCCGGCGGCGGTGTCATTCTCATCGGTACGCAGCTGATTCCGCTGCTCTCTGGTCTGTTCGGCTAAGCAACAAGCGATAGGAGGAAAACCCGCCATTGTTCGATAATATTTTCGCAGCAATCGAAAAATGGATGAGGGAACTTCTTTCCGGCATGGTGGAGTCCAACCTGAGTACGATGTTCACGGCGGTCAACCAACAGACCAGTGAGATTGCTGCTCAGGTCGGGCAGACACCGCAAGGGTGGAACAGCAGTATTTTCAGCATGATCCGTAACATTTCGGATTCGGTGGTGATTCCCATTGCAGGAATCATCATTACACTGATCCTCTGCTACGAACTGATCTCGATGCTGACGGAACGGAACAATCTGCACGATGTAGACACTTGGATGTTCTTCAAGTATTTCGTGAAGATGTGGATCGCGGTCTATCTCGTCAGTCATACGTTCGATATTGCAATGGCGGTATTTGACATTGGACAGTCGGTGGTAAATTCTTCCTCCGGCATTATCCGTGGCAATACCGCCATTGATATTAGTTCTCTTTCCATGCAGATGCAGGCGGCAATGGCAACAATGGCGATTGGCGAACTGGTGACGCTGGCATTGGAAACCCTTGTTGTAAGCTGGTGTCTGAAAATTCTGTCGGTGGTTATCACGGTAATTATGTACGGCAGAATGATAGAAATATACCTCTACACTTCGCTTGCTCCGATTCCGTTTGCAACCATGAGTAACCGTGAATGGGGCCATGTGGGTACAAACTACTTCCGAGGGCTGTTCGCGCTGGCATTCCAGGCGTTCCTGATGATGGTCTGCGTGGCAATCTATGCAGCCCTTATCGGCAGCATCCGGGTATCTTCGGATATTCACTCGGCGTTGTTCGGCACAATGGCCTACACGGTGATTCTTTGCTTCTCGCTGCTCAAAACGGGAAGTCTGTCCAAACAGATCTTCGGCAGTCACTAAATCCGGGAAAATCCAATGAAAGGAAAAGACAGCAGACAACGCCGTTTCCCGGCGGCGGTCTGGCTGTTCTGGTGATAAATGGCCTATGTAACGATTCCCAAAGACCTTTCCAAAGTGAAAAACAAGGTCTTTCTGAACCTGACGAAACGCCAGCTTGTGTGCATGGGTTTCGCAGCAGGAATTGGTGTTCCGTTCTATTTTCTCATGCGCGATACGCTGGGAACGAGCAATGCAGCGGCAGGCATGGTGCTCCTGATGCTGCCGGAATTTTTCTTTGCGCTATATGAGAAAAACGGGATGCACCTTGAAACCATCCTGACGAATTTTATCAGCGTTCGATTCAAACGCCCATCGGTACGCCGCTATGAGGTTGAAAACCTGTATGACAGGGAACTGGAAACCGCAGCACCGATCCAGAAGAAAGGAGGCTTCCTTGGTAAAAAGTGAACCGAAGAAGAAACCGCAGCCGGGCGGCTTCTTCCAGAGGTTCTTTCGGAAATCCGAAAAGAGCCAGAAGGAACAGCGGTTGACCGTGCAGCGTTCCATTCCATATCTGGAAATGGGGCGCGACGGTATCTGCCGGGTGGAGGAACATCTGTATTCCAAAACCGTCCGATTCTACGACATTAACTACCAGCTGGCGCAGAACGAGGATAAGAACACCATCTTTGAAAGCTGGTGCGACTTCCTCAACTACTTCGATACCAGTATCCGCTTTCAGTTGTCGTTCATCAACCACAAGAGCGATATGAGCGAGTACAACAAGGTCATCCAGATTGAGCCGCAGCACGACCAGTTCGATGATGTGCGTATGGAATATGCGCAGATGCTGAAACAGCAGCTTGCCAAGGGCAATAACGGCTTGGTTCGGACGAAGTACATCACATTCAGCATTGAAGCGAAAAGTGTCCGGGAAGCAAAGCCCCGGCTGGAGCGTATCGAAACCGATATTCTCAACAATTTCAAGGTGCTGGGCGTGAAAGCCTACCCGCTGAACGGCGTGGAACGGCTTCAGATCATGTACGAAACCTTTCATCAGGAGGAACAGCAGAAGTTCGATTTCAGTTATGACCGCATCCTGCAGAGCGGCATGACCACCAAGGACTTCATTGCTCCGACCAGTCTCCTGTTCAAAAGCGGCAAGGACTTTATGATGGGCGATACCTATGGTGCTGCATCCTATCTGAACATCCTTGCCCCGGAACTGACGGATAAGGTGCTGGCTGAGTTTCTGGATATGGACAAAAATCTGGTCGTCAGCATTCATGTGCAGTCGGTAGACCAGTTGAAAGCCATCAAACTGATCAAAGGCAAAATTACCGACCTAGACCGTATGAAAATCGAGGAACAGAAGAAAGCTGTGAGGTCTGGTTATGATATGGAAATTATTCCGAGCGACCTTGCAACTTATGGTGGCGAGGCCAAGAAGATTCTGGATGATCTGCAGAGTCGTAATGAGCGTATGTTCCTTGTTACGGTGCTTTTCCTCAATACGGCCAAGACCAAGCAGGAGTTGGATAGTGCTGTGTTTCAGACTGCTGGTATCGCGCAGAAGTTCAACTGCACACTGAACCGTCTGGATTATTTGCAGGAGCAGGGCCTTATGAGCAGCCTGCCGCTGGCAAATAACCTCGTTCCCATCAAGCGCGCACTGACCACAACTTCCACTGCCATCTTCGTTCCCTTCACCACGCAGGAGCTTTTTATGGAGGGCGATTCCCTCTATTACGGCTTGAACGCGGTATCCAACAACATGATTATGGCAGACCGGAAGCAGCTGAAAAACCCGAACGGTCTGATCCTCGGCACACCGGGAAGCGGTAAGTCGTTCAGTGCAAAGCGTGAGATCACGAACGTATTCTTTACCACAACGGACGATATTATCGTCGCAGACCCCGAAGGAGAGTATTATCCGCTGGTGGAAGCGTTTGGCGGTCAGGTTATCCATATCTCGTCCACCAGTAAGGACTATATCAACCCGATGGACATCAATCTGAACTATGCGGACGATGATAACCCGCTGGGCATGAAATCGGACTTTATTCTTTCCCTGTGCGAACTTATCATGGGCGCACGGGATGGCATGGAGCCGGAAGAAAAGTCGGTCATTGACCGCTGCCTGCCGCTGGTCTATCAGAAGTATCTGAACGACCCGAAGCCGGAGAATATGCCGACGCTCGGTGATCTGTACGACTGCCTGCGGGAGCAGAAAGAGCGGCAGGCGCAGCGTATCGCCACAGCGTTGGAAATCTACGTCAATGGTTCGCTGCGAGTGTTCAACCACCAGACCAATGTGGAACTGGATAACCGCATCATCTGTTTTGACATCAAGGAGTTGGGCAAACAGCTGAAAAAATTGGGGATGCTCATCGTTCAGGATCAGGTCTGGAACCGCGTTACCATCAACCGCAACAGCAAAAAGAACACCCGGTACTATATAGACGAGTTCCACCTCCTGCTGAAAGAGGAACAGACCGCTGCATACAGCGTCGAAATCTGGAAGCGGTTCCGAAAATGGGGCGGTGTACCGACAGGAATTACGCAGAACATTAAGGATTTGCTGGCCAGCCGGGAAATCGAGAACATCTTCGAGAACAGCGATTTTATTTATATGCTCAACCAGGCATCCGGCGACCGACAAATCCTTGCAAAGCAGCTGAATATTTCACCGTTCCAGCTGTCGTATGTGACGAACAGCAATGAGGGCGAGGGGCTGCTGTTCTACGGTAATACGATTATCCCGTTCAAGGATAAGTTCGACACTTCGCTGAAACTGTACAGTCTGATGACAACGAAGCCCAATGAGATGGGAAAATACAAGGAGAAAAAAGAAGCATGAACACACCGAACATTTTTGACCGACTGAGCCGTAAGATTCATCATCACTCTGACATAGAGCCGCACGAAAGTGATTCCGGCCCGCCCTTTGGTGAGGTGGAGCCGCTCAACTTCCACGATGAAGAATCGGTGGTGCATACGGTGCTGGAAGATTTCTATGCGGTTGGCACACTGGCCGATGAACTGACTGACGGCTTTCACATGGAAGCCCACGGTTATCTTGACCGTGAGGAAGTGAACGCCCGTCTGATCGCCTTTGCCCGGAAGCTGGAACAGGTGCTTGACAAGTGGGAAACGCACGCAGCCCTGCTCGCGTGACGGCTCCAGCCGGAAGGAGGTGATTTCCATAGCAGACAAAAAGTTTCGGGGCAGAGATAAAATCGTCCAGAAAATGACCAAGGATGGTCTGGTGGATGAAAACCTCCGCACCGGGGAACAGAAGTCCGCAACCGCAGAAGAAAAGCTGGAGAAGGAAGATTCGGCAAAAGAAACTGCGGAAAAGGAAACAGATGAAGAAACTATCGTGAAAGAAGAACGGTGCATGGATGCCGGGGACGGGGAGGAGGATGTACCCCGGCATCACAGCACCGCCAAGCAGAGCGCAGACTATTACAAAGCCCATCAGGAGGATGGCAAGCCGAAGGATGCGCCTGCGGAATCGGATACAGAGCCGCAGACCAAGAAAGGCCGACTTTCTTTTGAAGATGAAAAAGGCGGCATTGTCCGTGGCGTAGGAATGGGTGTTAAGAAGGTGGCCAAGAAAGGAGTGGATACCGCCACCGGGTTCGCCCATCAGAAAGTACATCAGGTAGAAAAGGACAATTCCGGCGTGGAAGCTGCACACAAGTCAGAAGAAGCAGCTGAACGCCTGCACCACTTTGTCAAAGGCAGAAAAAAGCCCAAAGACAAATCTGCCAGAGCGGAGAAAAGAGGTGGTGAGGATCAGAAATCCAGCCGTTTGAAATTCTCCGAGAGCGAGGGCGGCACAGCAGAAAATGCAGCAGAACCGCAGCTGAAAAAGAAACAGTCCCAGCAACCACCGACTGCCGCAGGAGGTGAAGCAAAAACAGTCGGTGCGAAGTTTTACCAGAAAAAGCAGTATAAGGATGCCTATGCAGCTGCCAAGCGCGGCCAGAAAGCCGGAACTGCCGCCAGCAAGCAGGCAGCAGCGGCAACAAACACCATTACGGAGAAAGCGAAAGCGGCGGTGCAGGAGATCGTCGTGCAGCATAAAACTTTGTGGGTCGGTATTGGTGTGGGTATCCTGCTGGTGATGGTCATGCTGGGGGCCTTTTCAAGCTGCGGTGCAGCGATTCAGGGAACCGGTAGCACTTTCGTGGGAACGACATATCCCAGTAAGGATGCCGACATGAAAGGTGCGGAAGAAGATTATCTGGAACTGGAAAAAGAACTGGATAAGCAGATTCGGCAGATGGAATTCACCCATCCTGGCTATGACGAATATCGTTATCAGCTGGATGAGATCGGGCATGACCCATATCAGCTTATTTCCCATTTGACGGCAGTTTATGAGCAGTTCACCAGAGGACAGGTCAAGCCTGTTATCAAGGAACTGTTCAAGCAACAGTATCTCCTGAAAGTGTGGGAAACCATTGAGATTCGCACTCGCATGGAAACCAGAGTAGGGATTCGGCCAACGATTGACGCTTTTGGAAACGTCAGCATGGAAACCTATACCTATCAGGAAGAAGTGGAGTACAAGTATAAAATCCTCAATATCCTGCTGAAAAATAAGGGGTTCGATACCATCGCGCGGAAGAACATGAATCGTAAGCAGACCGGGCGATACGATGCCTACAACCTGACCTACGGCAACCGCCCCGAACTGTTCGGCGCAGGATCACCGACTTACAGCGGCGGCACAACGGGCAGTATCGGCACAGGCGGCGGTACTGGTGGTTCCGGCGGTGGATTCAAGTACGACATTCCATCGGAAGCATTGTCGGACGAAAAGTTTGCAAAGATGATAAAGGAAGCCGAAAAGTATCTCGGTATGCCGTATGTGTGGGGCGGCAGTTCCCCAAGCACCAGTTTTGACTGTTCCGGCTTCGTATGCTGGGTCATCAATAACTGCGGCAATGGGTGGAGCGTTGGGCGTACAACAGCCAACGGCCTGCGCGGGAAGTGCAGTTATGTTTCTCCTGCGGATGCACAGCCCGGTGACTTGATCTTCTTCGAGAAAACTTATAACACCGTTGGCGCGTCGCACGTTGGCATCTATGTCGGCAATGGTATGATGATCCACTGCGGCGACCCCATTTCTTATGCCAGCATCAATTCGACCTACTGGCAGAGCCACTTTTTAGGCTTTGGCCGTATCAACTGAGAGGAAGGACGATGGGCAAGAAATTACAGAAATATTTGGATGAAGCCGAAAAGACAGAGCAGCAGATCGCAGAACTGGAGGAACGGCTGAAAACCATCCGGGCAGCACAGAAAAAGGAAGAGGACAGCGAGATCATTCGTGCCATCCGCAGCACCAAGATGGGTGGGCGCGAACTGCTGGCTCTGCTGGACAACATTCAGGCGGGCAATGTGACATTTCTGACCGCTGTAAACAACGCTTCAGAAGAAGCAGAAACGGAGGAAGTGATTGAAAAAGATGCTTAAACGGCTGGGTGTTGTTATTCCCAGCACAATTCTGACTCTGCTGATGGCAGTGGGCTTTTCGACACCGGCCTTTGCTTATGTGGATACCACTGCGGTGGCGGAGGAACCTGTGCAAGTGGTTGAGGAAGCCGAGCCAACGGAGGAAGAAAAGATCCCGTTCACCATCGCAGGCAACGGCGAGGTGGAGGACAACATCGTAGATGACCCCAGCAAGGAGTTCTTCACAGTAAAGACCAAGGGCGGCAACACGTTCTTTCTGGTGATTGACCGGGCGCGGAACAGTGAGAACGTCTATATGCTCTCGATGATCGACGAGTACGATTTGCAGGAGTTTCTGGACGATGAAGAGCGGAACGGCAAGCAGGAAGAAGAAACGCCTGCGGTAGTTCTGCCCGAAACCAAACCCGAACCTACCCCGGATGTAGAAATCGAAGAACCGAAAGAGGAATCGAGCGGTGGCATGAATAAGATTCTGCTGCTGGTATTCGTGGCGGCACTGGGCGGTGCAGGTGCTTTCTTCTACTTCTACATTTATAAGCCGAAGCCGAAAGAAGAAACGCCGCAGAGTGAAAATCTGGAAACCGACCAGAGCCTTGCGACGGTGAACGAGGACAGCCAGCAGGAGTAAAACCGTGAGATAAGGGGGCTGGGGTAGTCGAAAGGCTATCCCTGCTTTTTTCATAGGAAAGGAGAAATCTTTGAAATATCTGGTGATTGCAGAAAAACCGAGTGTATCGAAATCCATTGCAAAAGTGATCGGTGCATACCGACAGGAGGACGGGTATCTGGAGGGTGGGGATTGCGTGGTCAGCTGGTGTCTGGGGCATTTGGCAGAGTATGCAGCCCCGGAACACTACGATGAACGCTATGAAAACTGGCGTTTTGAGGATTTGCCGATTCTCCCTGTCGAGTGGAAACTGCTGGTACATAATACAAAGAAGCCGCAGTTCAATGTTTTGCGCAAACTGCTCCGCAGCAAGAAATTTGATTATGTGGTGAACGCCTGCGACGCAGGGCGCGAGGGCGAAGCGATTTTCCGCCGTGTGTATGCTCTTGCCGGAAGTAAACTCCCCATCAGGCGGCTGTGGATCAGCAGCATGGAGGATGCTGCCATCCAGCAGGGCTTTGAAAACCTGAGAGATGGCGCGGCGTATGATAATCTGTTTGTAGCGTCCGAGTGCAGAGCAAAAGCGGATTGGCTGATCGGTATGAATGGAACCCGTGCTTTTACGAAAAAGTACGGCAGAAAACAGACCATTGGCCGTGTGCAGACCCCGACGCTGGCGATGCTGGCCGAACGGCAGGCCAAAATCCAGAACTTTGTAAAGGAACCCTATTACAAAGTGGAACTGTCCGGCGCGGGTGTCGTGGCGGTATCAGAACAGATGGCGCAGGAGCAGGATGCCGATACCGTGCAGGCTGCTTGCGATGGACAGTGCGCCGTGGTCGGCAGCATCGAGCGAAAGAGGGTAGAAAAGAAGCCCCCGAAACTGTATGACCTGACGACCTTGCAGCGAGAAGCAAACCGCTATTATGGCATGACCGCCAGCCAGACCTTGCAGGCATTGCAGGAATTGTACGAAGAAAAGCTGGTGACATACCCAAGAACGGACAGCCAGTTTGTGACCGAGGATATGAGAACGACAGTGGAATCTCTGGTACTGGCTCTGGATGGCCAGACTGTGGATGTGAGCTGCGTTATCAATAACAGCAAAGTCACAGACCACCACGCGATCCTGCCGACGATGCAGGGCGCAAAGTGTAATAAGGAAAAGTTGTCCGAAACCAAACAGAAGATTCTTTCGCTTATCATCTGGAAACTGGTGCAGGCTGTGCAGCCGCCGTTCATCTATGAGGATGTGCTGGTAACAGTGTGCTGCCAGGGCAGGAACTTCACGGCAAAATATAAGGATGTTCTGCAGCCCGGTTATACTGCAAAACCTGTTCCGCTTGTGGAGCCGGAGAAGAACAAGGATGCGTCACTTCCGAACGATCTGGAACAGGGGACCGTTCTTCCGGTGGTACGGGCAGAGAAAAAGCAGGGCTTTACTTCACCGCCGAAAGTCTACACCGAAGATACCCTGCTGTCGGCTATGGAAACAGCAGGCAACAAGGAATTTGAAAAGGACACGGAGAAGAAAGGTCTGGGAACCCCTGCAACGCGCGCTGCGATTCTGGAAAAGCTGGTATCCTCCGGCTATGTGCAGCGTAAAGGCAAGCAGATGATTCCCACGGAGGACGGTGTGGCCGCGATCCGCAATATCCCGGACTACCTGAAATCCGCCAGCATGACAGCTGAGTGGGAAAATGACCTGCTGCGGATGGAGCGCGGCGAGATCAAGCCCTATGATTTTATGCAGGGCATCCACGGGCTGCTCGATAAGATGCTGGCTGACCTCCGGCAGATTCCTACCGTCGAGGCGGCTCCCTATCATAATAAGGTAAGCGTAGGAAGCTGCCCGGTCTGTGGCAACCCTGTACATGAGAGCAAACTCAGCTTTTGTTGTGCAGACCGTAGCTGCAAATTTGCACTCTGGAAAGAAAGCAGATACTTGTCCAACATGAGAAAGACGCTGGACAGGAAGATGGCGGCAGACCTTTTGAAGAAAGGCCGCACCCATGTAAAAGACTTTTATTCCGTGAAAAAAGACAAGATGTTTGTTGCTGACCTTGTGATGCGCGTCGAAGATGGCCGCGCACAGTACAGCCTGGAATTTCCCAAAACACCGATGAAAACGAAAACGTAAAGGAGGTTTGACCCTTGCCACAGATTAACGATATTCGAGAATTGGCGCAGCAGAACGCCCGGTATGTCAGTAACTCGCCACAGGACTGGATGAGTTATCTGGATGTGGCGGCGCGGCTGTACCGCTATTCGTTCACCGATGCGCTCCTGATCCACGCACAGCGGCCTGATGCAACCGCCTGCGCAGAACTGGAACTCTGGAATCAGAAAATGAGCCGATGGGTCAACCGTGGCGCAAAAGGCATCGCGCTTCTGGATGATACCGGACCGCGTACCAAGCTGCGGTATGTGTTCGATATTGCTGACACTCATCTGGTGCGCGGTGGAAAAACACCGCTCTTATGGAATCTGGACAGCCACGAGCATGAGCAGGCTATCTTAGACCATCTGGCAGATACCTATGGTTTAGCCCAGACAGACAGCATGAATACTGCCCTGATGGAGCTGGCACAGCAGCTGACCGCCGATAATCTGGATGAAGCGATGGATGGTCTGACCTATGAGGTGAAAGACACTTTTCTGGAGGAATTGGACGAAGATAATATCCGCGTCCGCTTCCGGGAACTGATGACCAACAGTATTTTCTATACGCTTTCCCGCCGCTGCGGGCAGGAGCCTATGAATGTGCTGGACGATGATGACTTTATCCGCATCGTGGATTTCAACAAGCTGCAGGTGCTGTCGTTCCTTGGCAACGCGGTTTCCGAACAGTGCGAAGCGGTTCTTTTTGACATTGGCCGTGAGATGCGGAAAATTTACAAAAAAGAAATCACGCAGCAGCTTGAAAAATCTGTTGACAGCTTGTATAATACAAATGCGAACTTTAGCACATTAAAGCGTGAAACCGCAGATACCACGACCAAAGGAGGACAAGAAAATGGAGTTGACGTATCATCGCAAGGGAGATTACCTGTTCCCGAATCTGGCCGTGAAGGACGAGCCGCAGATCATCGGGAAGTACGGGATGCTGCGCAGGACGTATCTGAAAGAGAACCGAAAGAACTGGTATCAGAGTATGCTGATGAGCGGCAGACTGAACCAGCATCTGGCGCAGATCGAGGAAGAAGCGGAGAGCCGGGTGGAAACGCTGCTGGACAGCCTGAACGAGAAGTTCCCGGCACCGAGCAAGGAGCAGGACCCGCTGGCATGGGCGGCGCACCAGAACAACCTGACAGCGATGGCCGAGGAAATCGTCTTGAAGGAATTGGTGTACAATTAACCAAAACGACAACAGAACAGGATTTGAGCGAAGCAGAGGAAGAAATTGCCTCTGCTTTTTCTTTTCCCGATCTGCCCACCGTGGAACAGCAGATCCGCGCCATTGAAGCACCGATCCAGGCGCGGTATGCGGATGAAATTGCACTTGATCCCGAAGTGGTCGATGAAATCCTGCGCACGGGCAGCAACCGCAGCAAGGGCCAGCTGCGTCTGATCTACAATTTCATGGTCGAGAAAACCCCGGAAGAATACACAGAGTTCGTGAAAAACGAATATGGTACGGGTGGCAAAGGCTTTGAGAGTGTCGGTGCGAAGTATGCAGTCTGGTTCGATGACCTGGGAATGCGTATTGTAGTAGGCAGCACGGCAAAGGGCGGCACGCTTGTCAATGCGTTTTTGTCGTGGGAGGATGTGAGCAATCGTATCCATGAACTGCTCCGGCAGGGTGAGTATGCTCCGCAGGCGGTTCTGGATGCTGCACGGCAGAATGCTTTGCAGGAACACGCGCAGACATTGGCCTATATGGAGCGCGACTTGGCAGATGGCGTTGCCGAAGCAGTCTTTCAGGATACAGAAATCTTCAGGGGCGGTTTCCCGGAACTGACAGACAGGCTGGCAGGCTTGCTGGATGATAAGGATTTTCTGACCAATCTCAATGAGAGATTGTCCGCGCTGGGAGAAGCCTACGTCGAAGATAAAGACCTGATGCGGATGCACTTTTATAAGCCGGATAAAGTGGCAGCTCTGTTCCAGCAGTTTGCAAAGCCTTATCAGAACTACTCGGCGCGGGATGGCTTTCACTGGAATGAGTATAAAAAATTCATCACGGAAGATGAAATCAATGCTTACTTCACACGGGGCAGCAATTATTCAGACAGTCGGCTGGCAATCTATTCGTTCTTCTTAAATCATGAAGATAAGAAAGAGCGGGCAGACTTTCTGAAAGACCATTACGGGATCGGCGGCAGCAGCCATGCCCTTTGCGGGGCAGATGATTCTCACGAAGATCACGATGGCAGGGGCATTGCTTTGGAGCGTGGCCCATACGGGAACCCGGATGCAAGCGTACATCTGAACTGGAATCAGGCTGCAGGCCGAATTGACCGGCTTATCCGTGACAGTGAGTATTTGAAGCCGGCAGACTACTCCCGGATGCCTGCGTATGAGCAAGAGAAGATGGCAATGCGGGTGATAAATTTCTACCATCATCTGCCGAATGAAGTGGAACGTCCTTTCCCGCAAGACCTTTACCATGAAGAAGGACGAAAGGCTCTTGTTGAAAAGCTGGCAGACCCAGAACAGTCGGCGGAACTGCTGGAGCAGATGGACAATGCACTCCTGTCTGTGCCGCTGGATTCCGAGGAATACAAGGGCAAGGCAGAATCTCTTTCTGTTCTGCACCAGTATGTTGAGGGGACGTACACGATTTTCCCGGAAAAGAAGAGGGCTGTTGAGATTGCGGTTCCTGAACAGGGGCAGATGTCCATGTTTGACTTCATGGAGCAGGAGCCGCAAGCGAAAGAGCAGTCAACCGCCGCAGCGGTTGAGGTACCCCAAAAGGCAAAAGTCGTTGCGCGGTATCAGTCAACGGTGATGATGCAGGAGGGATATATCGAGGATATTGCAATTCTGCAATATCCCGATGGCAAGTTCTATAACCATTACAATTATGACGAAGAAACGGGAACAGGTACAGCAGAAACAGGGCCGTTTAACAGTCTGAATGATGCAAAGGCGGTCATTCGTCAAACGAGAGAAGATGCAAAAGCAGTAGAATCGTTTGAAAATCAGCCCAAGCAAACGTACAGCAGAGAAAACGGCAGTTTTCTGTATCTGGAAAACGACCATCTGTACCGCATTGAGCGTTCCAATGCCTACGATGTGTACCTGAAAGACATGGAAAATTCGGCGGTGGCTGGCCGGGTCATTCCGTTACCGTTATATAGCAAAACGCTGGCAAAGAATCCGCTGAACGATTTCCTGAAACTGGATGCGGACCACACCCAGAAAGACAGCCGCTGCGTCTATAAAGAATGTCTGTACACGCTGCTGGAAAAGGTAGAGCGCGGCGAAATCTATCCGCTGCTGCGTGACCGCGATACCACCGAGGAAGAAGCGGAAAAACTGATCCGTGAGAAAATCGAGGATTTGTTTGATTCTGGCGAGGTGGAAAATGCTGTTTACTCCGAGGCTATCGACACATGGGCGCACTTTGGAGAGTGGATTCAGGAAGATATTTTCCAGCGCACCTATCAGGACGTTATTACGGACAGACGGGATGCCGTTGCACTGTATCAGGATAGCATGGATGCTCCGCAGTGGGTACGCGGCATTATGGTTCCGTATGCAGCGGAAGAAAAGACCGTTGAGCCGACCTTGCAGCCCCTGCCACTGGATGCCGCCAACGAGTATAACGCGCTGAAAGAGCGTTACCCGGATGCGCTGGTCGGTTATGAGCAGTACGGCAGCTTTGAGTTCTACGGCGAGGATGCAAAGCGCGTTTCGGAACTGCTTGGCAGCAAACTGTTGGAAAAGAAAACTGCATTCGGCAAAGTTGAGGTATCTGGTTTTCCGCGTGAACAATGGGTTTCACAGGCAATGAAGCTCTGGAAGCAAGGGGAGAACGTCTATCTGTCCGGCCAGCAGGAAGATGGAACCCATGCCCAAACGAAATACTTCCGCAGAGAGGAATATCTGCCTGTTAATACCACCATCGAACTGGACGATAGAGAGTTCCGTGTGGATTCGGTGGACTTTGGAAATGGAACGGTCAGTTTGCAGGACATGACCCTTGCAAAAGAAGCCCGGTATCCGATTTTCCGAACGGAACAGCTGGAGTACATTCGGCATCTGTACGAACAGGCAGATGTACCGATGGAAGAAGCGGTTGAAATCACAGTCTTTACGGCTCTGCACAATGCGGGTGTGGCCTACGAGGATTTCTCCCCGGAGCAGATGGATGTGATCTATTCGGTGGCAGAAGCAGGCGGCGAGTTAGAAGAACTGCTGAATCCTGACTTCCCGCCAGAACAGATGCAGCTGATCGCAGATGTGCAGAACCGAACGGATGCCATCAGCCGTGCAGCAGCAGAGGAAGCCCTTGAACCGCTGACCCAGCAGCCTATGACCCCGGCAGAGGTCAACCATGCACGGCGGCAGCACAATCTTCCGCTGGACAGTGGAGCAGAAACAGAACAGCCTGCACAGCCCAAACAGAAACCTATGAACTTCCGCATTACGGACGATGATCTCGGTGCAGGAGGGCCGAAAACAAAGTATAAAGCCAATGTGGAAGCCATTCGGGTGCTGCAAACGCTGGATGCAGAGCAGCGGCAGGCCACCGCAGAGGAACAGGAGATACTCTCCCGGTATGTTGGCTGGGGCGGCATTCCGCAGGCGTTCGATGAAAACAACGCGGAATGGTCGAAAGAGTATGCCGAACTGCAGTCCCTGCTCACGGCAGATGAGTATAAGGAAGCCCGCGCCAGTACCCTGAATGCGTTTTACACTTCCCCTACGGTCATCAAGGCAATGTATGAAGCTCTGGGCAAGATGGGATTGTCCAAAGGCAACGTACTGGAACCGTCCTGTGGTGTCGGCAATTTCATGGGTCTGGTGCCGGACAGCATGGAAAAGATTCGGATGTACGGTGTGGAGCTGGACAGCATTTCAGGCCGCATTGCACAGCAGTTGTACCAGAAAAACAAGATTGCGGTGCAGGGCTTTGAAACAATGCAGTTCCCGGACAGCTTCTTTGACTGTGTTGTGGGTAACGTACCGTTTGGTAATTACAAAGTACCGGATAAGCGGTATGACCGCCACAATTTTCTCATCCACGATTATTTTATCGCCAAGAGCCTTGACCTTGTGCGTCCGGGTGGTGTGGTGGCGGTGGTAACGTCCAGCGGTACGATGGATAAGAAGGATTCCTCTGTCCGTGAGTACCTTGCCAACCGCGCCGATTTGGTAGGTGCGATTCGACTGCCGAACAATGCGTTTCAGCGCAATACCAACACGGGCGTGGTTGCTGACATTCTGTTCCTGCAGAAGCGTGACCGCGCTGCGGTGGAGCGGGCTGACTGGGTAGACCTTGGCGAAACACCGGAAGGCTACTCCATCAACCAGTATTTTGTGCAGCATCCTGAGATGGTGCTGGGGGAGATCACCACGGAAAGCACCCAGTACGGCAAGCAGGAAACTACGGTCAAACCCATCGAGGGCGCAGACCTTGCGCAGCAGTTGAAAGAAGCGGTCAGCAGCATCCATGCCACCATCACAGAGCCGGAAATCTCCGACGATGAACTGGATGTGCAGGAAGAACCTATTCCAGCAGACCCAAGTGTGAAGAATTTCAGCTTCACGAACGTGGATGGGCAGATTTACTACCGCGAAAACTCCTTTATGAATAAGGTGGAACTGCCTGCCGTAACTGCAGAGCGGGTGCTGGGCATGATCGCTCTGCGGGAAACCACCCGAAAACTGTTGGATTGTCAGCTGCATGATGGTTCGGATGCAGAAGTTCAGCTTTTGCAGAATGAACTGAAACAGCAATACACCGCATTTAAGGCGCAGTATGGCCTGATCAACAGCACGGCCAACAAGCGGGCGTTTCGACAGGACAGCAGCTATTGTCTGCTGACATCTCTGGAAATTCTGGATGAGGAGAAGAATCTCAAACGGCTTGCCGATATTTTTACCAAACGTACCATCCGTAAGCCGGAGCCTGTTACCTCGGTTGACACGCCAAGCGAAGCCCTGGCACTTTCCATTGGAGAAAAAGCAAAGGTGGATGTGCCGTTTATGATGCAGCTTTGCGGTAAACCGGAACACGAGATCACGGATGAATTGGCAGGTGCGATTTTCCGAAATCCTGTGACACAGCAGTGGGAAACCTCGGATGAATACCTGTCCGGCAATGTTCGTGAAAAACTAGCCACGGCAGAAACCTTTGCGGCGAACTATGCAGAGTACCAGATCAATGTGGATTACCTGAAAAGGGTACAGCCCAAAGACCTGGACGCTTCGGAAATCGAAGTGCGGCTGGGTGCGAACTGGGTGAAGCCGGAGTATATCACGCAGTTTATGAAAGAAGTGTTCAAAACACCGAACTACTATGCCGGGATTGACATTAAAGCAACCTATTCCGAAATTTCAGGTGCATGGAATATTTCGGGCAAGTCGCTGGATCGCGGCAATCCGCTTGTTACCAATACCTACGGAACCCTGTGCGTCAATGCTTATAAGCTGTTGGAAGATGCCCTGAACCTCCGGGATACCAAGATCTACGATACGATTCACGATGCGGATGGCGACCACCGTGTACTGAATAAGCAGGAAACCATGCTTGCACAGCAGGCACAGGAATCCATTCGGGAAGCGTTCAAGCAGTGGATTTTCAAGGATTTAGATCGCCGCGAGGATTTGTGTGCGACCTATAATCGGATTTTCAATGCGATTCGGCCTCGTGAGTACGATGGCAGTCATATTCGCTTTGAGGGCATGACCCCGGAAATCTCTCTGATGCCGCACCAGAAAAATGCTGTGGCGCATATTCTGTACGGCAACAATACGCTGCTGGCGCATTGCGTGGGTGCGGGCAAGACCTTCCAGATGATTGCTGCCGGCATGGAAAGCCGCAGACTGGGCCTGTCGCAGAAAAACCTCTATGTGGTACCGAACCACCTCACAGAGCAGTGGGGCGCAGATTTCCTGCGGCTCTATCCCAATGCCAATGTACTGGTGGCAACGAAAAAGGACTTTGAACCCAGCAATCGAAAGCAGTTCTGCTCCCGTATCGCAACCGGCGATTACGATGCCATCGTGATCGGTCATTCGCAGTTTGAACGAGTGCCGCTTTCCCCGGAACGGCAGAAAGCTATTATCGAACGTCAGATCGACGACATTACGCTGGCCCTAGCCGATGCCCGGAGTGAGGACAGCCGCAGTTTTACGGTCAAGCAGATGGAGAAAACAAAGAAAACGCTGGAAGCAAAGCTGCAAAAGCTGAACGACCAGACGAGAAAGGATGATGTAGTTACATTTGAGGAACTGGGTGTTGACCGTCTGTTTGTGGACGAGTCACATTTCTATAAAAATATGTTCCTCTACACAAAAATGCGGAACATCGCAGGTATTGCCCAGACCGATGCGCAGAAGTCCAGTGATATGTTTGCAAAGTGTCAGTATCTGGACGAACTGACAGGCGGTAAGGGCGTGACCTTTGCAACGGGAACCCCGGTCAGCAATTCGATGGTAGAACTGTACACCATTATGCGGTATCTCCAGTACGATACCTTGCAGAAGATGGGTCTGAGCCATTTTGACGACTGGGCGGCATCCTTTGGTGAAACCGTCACGGCAATCGAGCTTTCCCCGGAAGGAACCGGCTATCGCGCGAAAACACGTTTTGCCAGGTTCTTTAATCTGCCGGAACTGATTTCCTTGTTCAAGGAATCGGCAGACGTGCAGACGGCGGATATGCTGAATCTGCCTGTGCCGAAAGCGGAGTACATCAACGAAGTGCTGAAGCCAAGCGAAACGCAGGAGGAAATGGTAAGTTCCTTTGCGGATCGCGCCGAAGCCGTGCGCAATGGCAATGTGAATCCCAGATTCGATAATATGCTCAAGATCACCAACGATGGCAGAAAACTGGCACTCGACCAGAGGCTTATGAACGAGATGTTGCCGGACGAGTCGGAGAGCAAGGTCAATCGCTGTGTGGACAATGCGTTCAAGGTCTGGAAAGAATCGGCCCCGGATAGGGGAACACAGTTGATTTTTTGCGACTTATCGACACCAAAAGCCGATGGAACATTCAACGTCTACGATGATGTGCGGGAAAAGTTGGTGGCGAAAGGTGTTCCCCGTGAAGAAGTGGCGTTCATTCACGAGTATAACACGGAAACCAAAAAGGCTGACCTGTTTGCAAAGGTGCGCGCCGGACAGGTTCGTATCCTGATGGGGTCTACGCCGAAACTTGGCGCAGGAACCAATATTCAGGATCGGCTGATTGCCCTGCATCATCTGGATTGCCCGTGGAAGCCGTCTGACCTAGAACAGCAGGAAGGACGTATTCTCCGGCAGGGAAACCGAAATAAGCAGGTGAAAATCTATCGTTACGTCACTGAAAATACGTTTGACAGTTATATGTGGCAAATCTTGGAAAATAAGCAAAAATTCATTAGCCAGATTATGACTTCCAAATCGCCTGTCCGTGCCTGCGATGATGTGGACGATACCGCGCTGTCCTATGCTGAAATCAAGGCACTGGCAACGGGCAATCCCTATATCAAGGAAAAGATGGACTTGGATATTCAGGTCAGCAAACTGAAACTGCTGAAAGCCAATCACACCAGTCAGATTTATAGCTTGGAATCGGATATCGCGCGCCGCTATCCGCGAGAAATCGCTGTGGCACAGGGTCAGATTGAAGCACTGAAAACCGATATGGAAGCGGCAAAACCGCTTCTGGCGCAGGACAAAGACCACTTCTCTATGGAAATCAGCGGTAAGGTGTACAGCGAACGCAAGGAAGCGGGCGCGGCCATCATCGAGGCTTGCAAGGCTTTGAAAGCAGCAGGCACCGAGGGCAGAATCGGCAGCTACGGTGCGTTTGAACTGCATTCCCGATTTGACAACTTCGATAAGGTGTTCCGCCTGTCCATCAAGGGTGCATGGAACTACTCGATGGAAGTCGGCAAAGACCCGCAGGGTAACATTCTGCGCGTTACCAATGCGCTGGCAGGCATTGAAAGAACGCTGCCGCAGGTGGAACGCAGACTGGAAACCTTGGAACAGCAGTTGGCGCAGGCAAAGGAAGAAGCCAAACGTCCCTTTGCGCAGGAAGCGGAACTGACTGAAAAATCTGCGCGCCTTGCGGAGCTGAACTCTCTGCTCAACATGGATGAAAAGGGCAGTGAGGATGCGCTGGGAGTGGACGAGGATGCAGCCGAAACCGAAGTTGCAGACAGGCCGCGCCAGCCTGTGAACTATGCAGGCCGCGTTGCAGAGCGCACTGCGGATAATGTGCGGAAACTCTCTGTGCTGGCGCAGCTTCATGCAAAACAGGCAGAGCGCAGCGCAGAACCGCAGAAATCCCAGAAGCGGAAAAGTCACGATATGGAACTGTAAATGAGCAGCCCCGTCAGTTTATCTGACGGGGTGTTTTTTAGGAAGGAGGAAATTTGCTTACTTTAACACCGATCAATTTGAAAACGGCAAACGCATTTGTGCAGCAGTATCACCGCCACCATAAGCCGACACGAGGGCATAAGTTCTCTATCGGCGTATCGGGCGATGGCGCGTTAGTGGGCGTTGCTATCTGCGGCAGACCTGTGGCGCGGCGGTTGGATGACGGCTATACGCTGGAGGTTAACCGTCTGTGTATAGATGGAACACCGAACGCCTGCAGCATTTTGTATGCGGCGGCATACCGCGCAGCACGGGCCATGGGCTACAACAAAGTTGTTACCTACATTCTGGACACGGAGAATGGTAGCTCCCTGAAAGCTGCCGGCTACACCTGTGAGGGCAGAGCCGGAGGCTTGGAATGGAACGGTGCAAAAGCACCAAAACAGGCCGACCAATATCCGCGCCAGATGAAAACACGATGGGTCAAGAAAAAGGAGGGCTTGCATGGCAGTTGACCGCAAACAGCAGATGAAAGAAATCACGGAACGGCTGGAGCAGGGCGTAAAGGACATTTTTACATCGGAAATGTACACGACGTATCTGCGCACGATGGCAAAATTCCACAATTACAGTTTCAACAATACGCTGCTGATCGCTATGCAGCGGCCTGATGCCACACTGGTGGCAGGGTTCAACGCATGGAAAAACAAGTTTAACCGCTACGTTAAAAAAGGCGAAAAGGGCATCCAGATCATCGCTCCAGCTCCCATTAAGGAAGTCGAGGAGCGAGAGAAAATCGACAAGGATACGGGTTTGGCTGTGCTGAACGAAAACGGTGAGCCGGAAATGGAACGTGTGGAGTATGTGATTCCGCGTTTCCGCGTAACAACGGTCTTCGATGTTTCGCAGACCGATGGGGAACCGATTCCATCGCTGGAAGTGAACGAACTGACGGCCAGTGTCAAAGACTATGCGCTGCTTACGGCGGCAATCGAGCAGGTATCGCCTGTGCCGATGCGGTTCGATGAAATCGAAGGGGATGCCAAAGGCTATTACAGTGATGCCGACAAAGAAATCTGCATTCAGGTCGGCATGGGCGAGAGCCAGACCATAAAGACGATGATCCACGAGGTTGCTCATGCGATGCTGCATAACAGCGATTTCATGAAGCAGAACGGCGAGGAAAAAGATCGGCTTACGAAAGAAACCGAAGCTGAAAGCATTGCATTTACGGTCTGCTCGGCACTTGGCATTGATACGTCCGATTATTCATTTCCTTATGTGGCAAGCTGGGCCAGCGGCAAGGAGATGAAGGAACTGAAAGATTCGATGGATACGATTCGATTGACCGCAGCCGACTTTCTGGAAAAGCTGGAAGCGGCAGTCGCAGAAAGGAGCGCAGAGCGTATGACCGCAATGCAGTATGCGGAAAAGCTGATTGGCGACAAGGAGCAGGAAAAGACGATTTTTGATGATGAGCAGCGAAATCTCATCGTGAATTTTGCCTTTAAGCTGGATGATCGGGCAGCAACGGAAGAACTGGTGAATGGTCTGGCGGCTGCACTGGCCGAGGATGACAAAGAAGAAGCCAACCGCCTGATGTACGATGCGCAGGAAAAAATTGAAAATCTCCCGGATGGGATGATTGGTCTTTCCGAAATGCATGACTACGGCTACCGGAAAGATGATGTGCTGCCGCTGACGAAAGAGGGCGCACGAGAATGGCATCGGCTGGGTGAAAGAATCTATCCGCTGTTCCGTGATGGCACGGCAGGTGATTATGTAAGCCAAGAGGAAATCGAGCAGCACGATGGCATTTTCGGCATTAAGGCAGACGCATGGGATGCGATTCTATTGGAACAACGGGAAGATTATGCAGAGGACGAGTATGCGCGCCCGGATTTTCCGCTGACAGTGATAAACCGTGAACAGGCTCTGCGGCTGTATGACGAGGGAAAGCAGATTTATCTTGTCCGCATCAGTCCGTGGCCGATTCTTGTCACGGCGCGAGAGGAAATCGAGCGCGGAAGTGATACCTTCCAGATTGCAATAGCAGATTTGGAGCAGGAGCGGAACATGACAGAACAGGAAAATGTGCTGCTGTATGGCAACGAAAAGCAGTTCGGTATTTATCAGATTACAGAGCGTGACCCGGAACATAACTATCGTTTCATGGGGCTGGACTATGTGGAGAAGAAAGGCATAACGGTTACCCGTGCAGATTATGACCTGATCTATGCCGCACCGCTTACGGAAAAGGATACGCTGGATGGCATTTATGAACGATTCAATATTCAGCGTCCAGCAGACTTTACGGGGCATTCGCTGTCGGTCAGCGATGTGGTGGTACTCAATGATGACAGTACGGTCAAAGCTTACTATGTGGACAGCATCGGCTTTGCTGAACTGCCGGAATTTTTCAAGGAAAGGAATGTGGATTTGCAGAAAGAAACTCTCTTAAACGAAGAACTACAGGAAATCGAAATCTTTGATAAGCCGGGCCTTTTCAGCAATGGCCGACTGAGGGATGAAGATGTGCCGGAGGGTTTATATCGCTATGATCTGCGCGGTTCGGACTATGACCCAGGCCAGCCCATTACAGTGGAGAAAACTGTGGTGGTGAACCATGCGGCATCTGTCCTGATGGCTGAAGAACTTGACCTTGGTGCAGAGGGGCGGCTGGAACTTGGCGAGGAAGGGCTGAACTTCACAGGCGCGGAGTTGACCGTGCGAGAGTTTATGGAGGAACAGCAGCAGAAAAGAAGTGGTTTGATCCACGGCGATTCCTACCACATCGCAGTCGAGGGGCATATCGGCACATGGTACGCCATTGATGAAACGGAAATCGGCGGCGAGAAGTTCTTCCTGCTGGAGCATGAGGAACACGGCGATATGGCGGCCTGCGTTGCAGTCAATGAGCAGGGCAAGCTGGTGGCAGAGGATTTGTGGAACGGCTTCGATGAGGATTTTCAGGAGGCTGTGCAGAAATATCTCTCTGAAAAATGGAATATGCCGAAAAAAGAAAATGTGGTATCAGAGATCATTGAAAAGGCCGTGTCTGCGCCAGACAACAGCACACAGGACTATTCGGA
>SKEF01001364.1_pt1 | contig 21707 bp, 17 predicted proteins | sample 4826691 | NCBI WGS metagenome assembly SKEF01 (sample SAMN11008816, study PRJNA524170) | human gut metagenome | biome: Human fecal sample; material: Feces; isolation source: fecal sample from pouch patient p23, p27 | host: Homo sapiens | place: Israel: Tel-Aviv | collected 2016-08-24
GATGGCTTGCAAGGACAGCGGCCGGGTGTAATCGGAGGCCATGCTGGAAACGTAGGATTCAATCGAGTGGCACAAGACGTCCAAACCGGAAGCGGCGATGTTGCCCTTTGGTACCGTGTCCACAAACTGGGGGTCAACGATGGCCACGTCCGGCGTCAAAGCGTAATCGGCCAGTGGGTACTTCACGTGGGTCTTGGCGTCCGTAATCACGGCGAACGGCGTTACTTCGGACCCGGTCCCGGAAGTGGTTGGGATCGCCACCATTTGGGCCCTCTTCGGCTTGTCGAAGCGGTAGGCCCGCTTACGGATGTTCAAGAACTTTTGCTTTGCCCCGAAGAAGGAAGCATTTTCGTCCTCGTAGAACATCCACATCCCCTTGGCGGCGTCCAGCGGCGAACCCCCACCCAAAGCGATAATCGTGTCCGGCTTGAAGCTCTTCATCAGGGCGACCCCTTTTTCAACCGTCGTCGTGGATGGATCGGCTTCGACATCGGAGAAGACCAGGTATTGGACGTCGTTTTCCCGTAGCTTCAATTGGTCGGTCACCACGTCAACGTAGCCGTGGGCTTGAATTGATGGGCCAGTAACGATGAAGACCCGCTTGATTCCTGGCATGTCCTTGAGGTAGCGAACAGAATCGCGTTCGAAGTAGATCCGTGGTAATTTAATCCATTGCATGTTATTCCGCCTCTTGGCAATTGTCTTTACGTTTAGCAAATCGTAGTCGGTCACGTTGTGGGAAATCGAGTTCTCCCCCCATGAACCAGTCCCTAGGGTCAAAGATGGGGTCATCCGGTTGTAGATGTTCCCAATCCCACCGAGTCCGGACGGGGAGTTAACGATGATCCGTGAGGCCTTCATCGCCACCCCAAATTCACGAGCTAGGTCCATGTTTTGGGTTTGAATGGCAGCCGTGTGGCCCAGGCCCCCGTAGTTAAGCAGGGCTTCACACTTATCAAAGGCATCTTGTTGATCCATAGCCTTGTAAACCGACAAAACTGGGCTCAGCTTTTCACCGGAGAGTAGTTCTTGCTTACCAATGGCATTAACTTCGACGGCCAGGACCTGGGTGTCTTCTGGCACCTTAATGTCAGCCATTTCGGCAATTTGCATAGCGGACTTACCGGCGATCGGGCCGTTAACCCCACCGGTTTGTTCGTTAAACATTGCCTTGCGCAACTTAGCGTGTTCCTTTTGGGGAACGAAGTAGACGCGGTTCGCCTTCAAGTCGGCCTTCACTTCATCGTAAATTTCGTGGTCAATAACGGCAGAGTTTTCCGTGGCACAGATCATCCCGTTATCAAAAGTCTTGGATAAAACAATGTCGTTAACGGCCCGGGCAATCTTAGCGGTTTTTTCGATATAAACCGGACCGTTACCAGGTCCCACCCCCAGGGCTGGCTTCCCGGTGGAGTAAGCAGCCTTCACCATGCCGGGGCCCCCGGTAGCTAAGGTGCAGGAAATTCCAGGGTTGTTGATCAATGCGGTTGAAGATTCCCGACTTGGTTCGTCAATCCATTGGATCGCTCCTTCCGGTGCCCCGGCGGCGATGGCGGCATCCCGCACGATCCGAGCGGCGTGACGGGAGCATTCCAAGGCTTGTGGGTGGAAGGAGAAGATGATTGGGTTGCGGGTCTTCATGGCAATGATGGCTTTAAACAGCGTCGTTGAAGTTGGGTTGGTAACCGGTGTGATTCCGGCTAAGACCCCGAGCGGTTCGGCAACCGTAATTAACTCATCGGCCTTGTTGTCTTCAATTACCCCAACGGTGTGGTCCTTGCGAATGTTGTGCCAAATTTCTTCGGTCGCAAACATGTTCTTGATCGCCTTGTCTTCCACGATCCCACGACCGGTTTCCTTAACGGCTTCGATCGCCAGTTCCATGTGCTTATCTTGGCCAGCCTCGACCATTTGGTGGGTAATGTAGTCCACCTTCTTTTGGTCGAATTCGCTCATGATATCGAGCGCTTGGTGGGCCTTTTGGACCAGGTCGTCCACCATCTTTTCGGTCTTCGTCATCTTTTGTGGTTCACTTTGCTTCGCCATTTTAAAGCTTCCTCCTCAGTATTTGTGAAGAAATTAACTTGTTTACAGTTATAAGATTAATCCATTTTTGTGATTTAGTCAACAAGGTTTTCTCCCTTATATAACAAGGTCTAATGGATTTTTATTGGATTGATTGTGAATTAAATTTCAAGACATAAAATCGTTAACCCGTCTTGAAAGTGAGAAAGCGTTTTCAAGATTATGTGAATAATTGAATTTGTTTACTGACCAAAAAATATTGGTCTAATTTTACCCACCAAATACCTTCGGGCCGCCCCTAGCTCCCGGAAGACAATAAAAAAAGTCGGGAGAAAACAGGCTTCTCCCGGCCTCTTACTTTATTCATGAATGTTATAATCGCAAGCCAAGTGCCTAAGAAGGCCGAAAAATGGTACGTAACGCCTTAGTCTTCGTCCGACCTTACCTATAATCTTGTCAGGAGGGTACTTCCCAACCGCTCAGCCATCATTTCATTCGTTTACTCCTCACCCCGGTCGGCCGCCAGTAGGTGACGGTACCATGCGGAACTGACTTCCAATTCTGCCGGGGTCCCCTGCATGGCGAGGTGACCATCTTCAATGAAGACTACCTGATCCATTTTAGCGACCCCCTGGAGGTGGTGAGTAATCCAGATTAGGGTCTTGCCCTGTAACTGGGTCATGAAGGTGTCTAAGACCTCCTGTTCCGTAACCGGGTCCAGCCCGACCGTTGGCTCGTCCAATAGGATGATTGGAGCGTCTTTTAGCAGGATCCGGGCCAGAGATAGGCGGTGGCGTTCCCCACCGGAGAAGCGGAGGCCGGCTTCGTCAACCTGGGTCTCCAGCCCCTGGGGAAGCTTCTTGATCATCTCGGCTAACCCCACCCGTTCGAGCACGTCCCACACCTGCTCGTCACTGGCGTTCTCATTCCCGATCCGGACGTTATTGGCGACCGTCGTATTGAAGAGGTGAGGTGACTGGTTAATCACCCCTACGTAATCGGCCACCTGGTCACCCAACGTGCCCGTAGCTACCCCATTTAAGGTAATTTGTCCCTTGGTTGGAGTCCGGTCCCCCCGCAATAGGGCGGCTAAGGTGGACTTCCCAGACCCTGACCGACCTAGGATGGCCAACTTTTGGCCGGGCGTGATCGTTAAATCAACCCCGCTTAGAACCTCACGTGTCGTTTGCGGATAGGTGTAATGGACGTCTTCAACCTTGACCGTAAACGGCCCGTTTAATGACGGCCCTGCCTCTTGGGCAGCTTGTGGCTTAGGCAAGTCATTTAGCCGTTCCAGGGAATCAGCGTAAATGTTGGTTTCCTGGGCCGCATCCGGTAAACCGGCAAAGGCGTCGACCAGTGGAAAGGCCGCTAAGACGAAGGCGGCGATCCAGTTAGCCGGGCCCCCATATTGCCCGCCAAAGTAAGCCCCGGCCCACAAGAGCAAGCTGACCACGATTAGGATGAATAGCATTTGCAAAACGAAGTTGCGGAAGAATTCAAACCGGTGCATCCGGTGTTGCACCTTCATCAACTGCTCTTCGTGTTGGTTATGCAAGTTAACGTATTCCTGCCCCCGTTCTGCCAAGACCCAGTCGGTGATTCCCATCACGTTATCGGTCAGGTCGGTGTAAAGATCGTTTTTAGTCTTCTTTTCTACGGCCTGGCGGGCCCCGTTAATGATGACGGACCAGAGTGGAATCGCAAAGATCATTAGGCCAAAGGTGATTAGCACCCATAGCCCCATCAAAGGTGACAAAAAGCCAATTCCAACCACGATGATCACGTATAGGCTCCAGGAAACGATCATCGGAAAGGCCGTCCGTAAGTACAGGTTTTGGATGTGGGAAACGTCCTCGGACAAGAGCCCCAAGATGTCGCCCAGCTGGTACTTACTGTTAAAGAAGACGGCGTCGCCTTCTAAGGAATCGTACAGCTTCTTACGAAAGGCCGAGGTCATCTTCAAGACCCAGTTGTGGCTAACCAGCCGTTCCACGTAACGTAGGGCCGGCCGGCCAATCCCAAAGGCCCGGGTCAAGACGATCGGCACGTAGATCAAGAGGATGTTGTCTGGGTGGGTGGCGGCCTTTGAAATCAGGTAACCGGAGTCAAACATCAACCCGGCCCCGCAGACAAAGGTTAACACCCCCAACGTCAGAGCCAGCCAAAGGGTCTTCTTGTAGTAATGCAAGAAGGGGCGCACCCATTGGTCATTTTTCAAATCCCGTAAGAGCCGAACTTTATTGAACATCTTGCTCCCCCTCTCCCTTCGTTTGTTGAATCAGCTTAGTGAAGTAGCCATTTTGGGCCAACAGTTCTTGGTAGGTCCCCTGCTCGACCAGTTGGCCATGGTCCATCACCAAGATGTAGTCCATCTTCGGCATCCAGTGGAGCCGGTGGGTGGCAAAGAAGACCAACCGGTTCTCCATCAACGGCAGCATCCGTTCCTTTAAGTCTAGCTCCGTTTCGATGTCCAAGTGGGCGGTTGGTTCGTCAAAGATCATCACCCGCCGCTTGCGGTCTAAGAAAGCCCGGGCCAAAGCAATCCGCTGGGCTTGGCCACCGGAAAGGGCCCGCTTCCCGCCCCCGATCATGGTGTCTAACCCCTCTGGTAGGTCAGCCAACAGGTCATCGAGACCAACGACGTGGATGGCGTCCTTCACTTCTTCATCGGAAACCCCCGGGGTGTAAAAAGCAACGTTATCCCGCAGGCTGGCGGTAAAAACGTAGGGGCTTTGGGGGATGTAGGTAATTTGGTGTTGCCAATCGGCGATGTTCATCGTCGTGCTAGCTTGTCCTTGAAGTTGGAGCTTCCCTTGTTCGGGCGTTAAAAACCCGGCCAAGAGGTTAATTAAGGTGGTCTTACCGGAACCAGACATCCCGATGATCCCGACCTTTTGGTAGCCGCTTAACCGAACGGACAACGGGGTGATCTTGCCTCCCTCGTGGTAACGGAAGGCCAGGTCGTTAATTTCTAGCTGGTCATCAGCTTGCCAGGCGTGCAGCTTAATTGCCGGCGCGGGGGCTTGCTCTTGGTCAATGATTTCCATTACATCATGAAAGGAATTCTTCCCGTCCAAGGTAGCGTGGTAATCATTGGCGAAGTTGCGGATCGGTAAAAAGTAGTCCGGGGCCAAAATCAAGGTGGCCAGGGCCGGGAAAAGAGGAATTTTAGCATCAATCAGGTCAAAACCCAGGTACACGGCCACGATGGCAATCGACAAGGTGGTGAAAAAATCAAGGGCAAAGGTCGATAGCATGGCCACCTTCAAGACGTCCATGGTCGACTTACGAAAGGACTCACTCGACTTAAAGATCGAGTTGGAGTAACGCTTGGACAAGCCAAAGTACTTTAGGGTATCAATTCCCCGCAAGGAGTCGATAAAGTTGTTGGAGAGGCGCTGAAAATTTTCGTACTGCCGGTCGGCCCGGGCCTGGGCGGCGTAACCTAAGATGATCATAAAGAGGATGATGAGTGGGTAGATCACCAACATGATGGCGGCTGATTGCCAGTTTAAAAAGGCTACTGCAATCAGAATCATGACAGGAGTGATCATCATAGTCACAATCTTAGACAGGATCAGTTGCAGGTAATCTTCAACGTTAGAAATCCCATCGAGGGTGACGGTAACCATACTCCCGGTCCCCTTCTTGGCCACCGCCTCGGGACCGAGTGCGAAGACTTTTTGTAGCAGTTGTTTGCGCATATCCTTGGCCACGGACCCGGAAAAATCGTCCAGGCGCCGGGCGTTGAACCAGTTAATTAACTGGCGGCCAATGAAACACAGTGCAAAGTAAGCAATCGGACCCGCCACCGTCTTTAGGGCGTGACCCTGCCACAACCCGGTTATTGACTGACTCAAGAAGAGTGCTTGACCGATAATCAAAAGAGCTTGTAGGACATCGAGTCCCACAAGCCCCATGATCATTGATCGGGCACCCGGTATTTTAAACAGGGCACGATCAATCATTAGTTACTCCCCCCAATGGCTGGCATTTCAATCCGCTTACGGAAGATCCAGTAGGCCCAAGCCGTGTAAAGTAACACGATTGGAACTAAGATTACCGCAGCCGTCGTCATGATCACCAGCGTGTACGGCGACGAGGAACCACTCTTAATTAACAGGTCGTACGAAGAGGAGATGGAAGAAACCATCAGCCGTGGGTACAGGCCTTGGAACAACAGCACCACCAAAGCGACCATCGTCAACCCGCTGGAAATGAAGGCCATTCCCTGCCGGTTGGTGATCACCCCAACGTGGGCGAGCACGGAGAAGGCCACGATTAAGACCAGGCAAATCAGAGTGCCGGCCGGGTGAAGCTTCATAAAGTCGGTTTGGAAGATCAACAGCAGGGCGAAGATCACTTCACCCGCGTAAAGGACCCAGTAAAGCAACTTAGCAAAACTCTTGGACCGTTCGTGGATTGGTCCCACCGTCTTCAAGGTTAGGTAGTTTAACCCGTGTAGGTAGGTCAAGAGGGTCAAGGCTACCCCTCCAACGAGCGAGAACCAGTTGAAGTAGTCAAAGAACGTGGCGTGCATGTTCCCCTGGGCGTCAATTGGCATCCCCTTAATCATCGAGATGAACAGGGTCCCGAATAAGAAGGGCACAATGAAACTCCCCAAGGCCAAGGTGGTGTCCCAAACGTGCTTGTACTTAGCTGGGCTCTTAGCCCGGAATTCAAAGGAAATCCCCCGAATAATCAGGCCAACCAAAATGAACAAGAGCACCAGGTAGTAACCGGAGAACAGGGAAGCGTACCAGTACGGGAAGGAGGCAAACATGGCCCCCCCGGCGGTAATTAACCACACTTCGTTCCCGTCCCAGACGGGTCCAATTGTTTGAATCACTTGTGTACGTTCTTCATCGTTGGTTGCCAAGGTCTTAACGGCCATCCCGACCCCGTAGTCGAAACCATCGAGGAAAAAGAAGCCGGAGAACAAGACCGCAATTAAGATGAACCATACGAGTTGTAATGCTGACATCTTAGAAGGCCCCCTTTGCAAACGGATCGGCAGTAAGCTTTTCTAATTGTCCTTCTTCAACTTCGTTCGGGTCGTGACGAAGCTCACGGCAAACCAAGGCGATCATCACGGCGGCTAAACCAGTGAAGAGTAAGAAGTAGACAATGTTAGAAATGAGCAGGGACGTAACGGAAACGTTTGGCGAAACGGATTGGGCAATCGTGAAGAGCCCGTACACCGTCCACGGGTAACGACCAAATTCAGTGATCATCCACCCGGTCGTGTTAGCCAGGAACGGGCTGAAGGTTAAGAGGCCAAACAGCCACATTACCCAACGCTTCTCGTACATTGCGGTCCTGCCCCTTCTGGTGGCAATTAGTCCACAAAGCGATACCAAGAAGAGTAAGCTACCAAACCCGACCATCACCCGGAAACTCCAGAACAGGGTGTTAACCGGAACGTAGTAGCTAACCTTTTGGCCGCCAATCTTGGTGCCGTACTTCTTTTCAAGCTGAGCGTTGATTTCCTTCATCCCGGTAACGGAACCAGTCGTCTTACCGTAAGTCAGTAGCGACAACATGTCCGGAATGTCAATGCTTGCTTCCGTCTTGTGGGTCTTCGGGTCAACCAGGGCCACCACGGACCATGGCGCTTTTTTACCCGTCGTCGTGTAAACCGCTTCGGTAGCGGCGAACTTCATTGGTTGTTCCTTAACAAGGTACTTCATTTGAAGGTCCCCAACTAAGATCGTCCCCAACGAGAAGATGAGCATCATCCACATCCCCATCCGCATCGTCTTGTGGTAGATCTTCTTGTTGACGTTGGAAACCGTCCGCTTCTTTTTAAGCAGTTGGAAGGCTGCCAACCCGGTAATGACCGTCGCACCGGTTAAAAGGGCTGCTAATGCAACGTGACCGTATTCGAATAATAATTGCTTGTTAGCGAGCAGCGCCCCAAAGTTAACCATTTCGGCCCGACCGTTTTTGATTGTGTAACCAACTGGGTGTTGCATAAAGGAGTTGGCAGTTAAGATCCACAGGGCCGAAACGGTCGTCCCAATGAAGACCATCCAGATGAAGAAGAGGTGCAAGCCCTTCTTTACCCGGTCCCAAGTAAACATCCACAGTCCAATGAAGGTGGATTCCGCGAAGAAGGCCATCAAGGCTTCAAAGGCTAACGGCGCCCCAAAGATGTCCCCCATAAACCGCGAGTAATCCGACCAGTTCATCCCGAACTGGAATTCTTGAATCAAACCAGTAACCACCCCAACGGCAAAGCTCAAGAGGAAAATGTTCCCCCAAAACTTGGTCATCTTCCGGTAGGCTGGATCCTTGGTCTGAACATAGCGCGTTTCCATCACGGCAACAACGAAGACCGTTCCGATTGAAAATGGAACGAAGAAATAGTGGAAAATCGTCGTCATCGCGAACTGGAAACGTGCAAGACTAACAATTGTCATTTTCAGTCCCTCCCCAAATGATAGGCGGTGATAAGTTCTTATCACCTGTTAATAATAATTGCTTCTTCCACTAAAGAATACACCAGATCACTAATCATTTCAACGACTGATTTTTCATAATATAACGAAATTAATTGTCACGAAGGCTAAGGGGGCGCCTTAAAGGTTCTCTTAGTGACACCATCAAAACGGTTATGGTTTAGCGGACGATTTGTTCATTTTTTATATTAATGATCATTTGATAATCAAATATCACTTTTATACAAAAACGAGCTAGCTATTCAACAACACCCCTTTACTACCCGCTAACCCATTTAACATCGTAGTCATCACCATTTCTAATTAACTGACGGTTTTGATTACCGATCAGGAAAACCAAACCTCTTTTCTTAGGCAGGCAGATTGCAAGAAATAACTTGAACGAATTTAGTGACGTAGATTAAGCAAGAAGATCTCGATTGGTGTATGCCAATTAAGACATTTAAGTGGCCGTGAATTCAGATACCAATTGATTTGAACCAGTTGGTAATCACTTAGTTCTTCAATGGCTTGTCCCTTGGGAATAAATCGTCGCAAAACTCGGTTACGGTTCTCATTACTACCGCGTTCATGTGGTGAATAAGCATGGGCAAAATAAACCTGAGTACCAGTTTGCCGTTCAATTGTCTGGTAGTTAGCGAACTCTTTACCATGATCCACGGTAAGCGTCTTGAGCTTGTTTTGAAGTTGACTAGCTAGTTCAAGTACGGCTTGCGTCATGGACTGACTGTCGCGACCATGGAGCCGTTTAACAATTGTCAGGCGACTCTTACGCTCCACAAAAGTAGCCACAGCTTGACCTTTACGTTTACCAGAAAGTACGGTATCAGCTTCAAAGTGGCCGAATTCCTGGCGAGTTTCGACTTTATGAGGCCGCTCCTCAATGGAGCGGCCGTGATTGAACGTACCACGCTTTTCTTTAGCACGATGACGACGAATTCCATGATCAGGCAAATCGGGCAACTGTATATCAAGCCAACCTTGATCAATCCAGTTATAGACCGTCTTATAGGCAATCCCCACCACATGGGCAACTTGTTCAGGGGACCACTTCTGGACTTGAATCTTTTCCTCGATCAAGTGTTTAAGGTTTTTAGTGAGCGAAGACTTCCGCCCCCGTTGACTAACCTTTCGTTCAAAGTCAGTTTGCGCTAGCCCAGCCTGGTACTCACTATTTAGCCGGTGAAGTTCGTTAAAGATGGTGGTCTTACTAAAGCCTAAGTAGTTAGCGATGTATCGCAAGGAACGTCCTTCATTATGAAGCGTTTCAATGACAACACGGTTCTGGAATGATAAAATAGTGGTGCCCATTAAGGTCCTTCTTTCTAATGGAATGTGTGGTAACACCATTAAAGACCTTGATGGGTTTTTCTGTCCACTTAAATGTTCAACTTAAATTTTACAATCTGCCATTAATAAAGAGGTCTTTAAAAAGAGGCCTTTTTTTCTTGCCAAATTACTTGGTTAGTTATATAGTTAATTGTACAAGTAATTAACCAACTAAGAAAAATGAAAGGAGGAGCCCATGAATTTCGAATTCGACCAGTCCAGTCCGCTGTATCAGCAGCTGGCCAACCAACTTGCCGAAATGATTTTTACTGGGGTGTACCAAGAGGGCGAACAAGTTCCTTCTACTACCCAACTATCCGCCAGTTTAAATATCAACCCGGCCACAGTGTTAAAGGGAATGAACCAACTAGTGACGTTGGGACTGCTTGAAAAACGACGCGGGCGGGGGATGTTTGTCACCTCGGGGGCCCGGAAAAAGTTAGCTACTAAGCACCGGGATGATTTTTATCACAATTACGTGGTAGCGATGGTAATCGAAGCGAAAAAACTCGATATTTCAGAGGAGCATTTACAAGAATTAATCAAGCGGGGGTATCAAGATGACAGTCAATGAATTAATAATCGACCACATCACCAAGCGCTACCGGCGGAAGACGGTGATTAACGAAGCTAGTTTTAACCTGGCACCGGGTAAGATTTACGGCCTGCTGGGGCGTAACGGAGCCGGGAAAAGTACCCTGCTAAACATCATTACCAACCGGATCTTTCCAACCAGCGGGATGGTAACGATGGGACCGCAAAATATTAATAATAATGATGCCGAACTTGGGAAGATGTATTTGATGAGTGAAGTTAACATGTATCAAAAGTCGACCAAGGTTAAACGAATGCTGGCCGATGCTGATGGCTTCTACGGTAAGTTTGACTTTGAAAATGCCCGGCGGATGCTCAAGCAGTTTGGCATTAACGAAGGAGCTCGCTTCTCCAACCTATCAACTGGGCAAAAGACGGCGACTAAGATCACGATTGCATTAAACGTCAATGCCCAATATATTTTCTTGGACGAGCCGACCCTGGGACTGGATGTTAACTACCGGGAGGTCTTTTACCGGGAGATGCTACGGACCTACAGTGAAAAGCCCCGGACCTTTGTTCTGTCTACCCACCTAATTAGTGAGGTTCAACGGCTGGTGGAAGACGTACTAATTTTGCACGACGGCAACATTATCATTAACGAGCCGGTTGAACACCTATTGAAACGATCCTACCTGATTACGGGACCGATCAAGTTGGTTGACGAGTACACCGCTGGACTGAAAGTAAATGACACACAAACAATTGGTAACTTGAAAGAGGCAGCGATCATTGGTGAACTAGACGATATGCGCCCAATTCCAGACCAGGTTCAAATCAAGCGCTTAGATTTACAACGGGTCTTCACGGCCCTCACCAATAAGGGGGGAGAATAATGATGAAGCTAAAGCAACAGTACAAGAAGCAACTGTGGGAGTATACTCACGCAACATTAATCGGTCTAATAGTTATGGCTGGCCTGGGTATTATCCAGTTCTTACTTATCCCGCTTGTAGCGGGAAACTTTGCTAGTTTTACGATAAAAAGATTAGGTAGCTCAATCACGGGTGGAATTAGTACCGCTTTGAGTATTGCTGTGTTTATCATGTTCGTAGTTAACATCATAGCACCATATCCCAACTTTAAGGAGGCGATTGCCAACGGAGTGTCGCGCTGGACTAACTGGCTGGCTCATCACCTGGCCTTAATTACCTTCTTATTTATTATTTTGCTTCTTGATATGGGAGTGTCTTTGGTTAACGGTGAGACAGTTGGAGTCAATACGATCGTAGCGGTAATCATCATGACCACGACCTTTGGGGCCTTGGGTAACGTTTACGGCCTGCTAAGCATGCGCGGTAGGTTGATCCTAACGATCGGCTTAATAGTAGGTTTCTTTCTCTTTGCCTGGTTACTCGCTAGGCTGATTATCCTTCTATCACCTGAACACGTTGTAATGGTCCTTCAGTCAGTGAACCATCCACTGGTTTGGGACGCACTTGGGGTGATCTGGGTTGCCCTGATGTTAGCCATCGATTATGGCTGTTCCATGCGGATGCAACTACGCCGTGACTAACAAGATATAAGCAAAATCCCCCCGCTTGAATTTTGGCACTGCCCCCTGTCAAGGTAACACTTTAGAAATCTAAAATTATTAAGTTATGCAATCTCACTTCTGTAGTAATCTACAGCGGTGAGATTCTTTCTTTTACCGGATATTTCAACGGTGTTGAAGTACTTAACGCCTTCTGCCACTAACTTTAAGAGTTGGTCATACGTTTGAGGTGCTGGCTGGTGTGCTAGCCACAGATGCTTGAAGTCACACCACCAACGCTCAATTACCGCATTATTAGCCGGGGTACCCGGCGCTGACATACTGTGGACGCATTGGTTTTGGATAAGGTAATTGCTGAATTCCCTTGAAGTGTAGGTAGATCCACGATCTGTATGAATTAACGGAGCCAACCTACTGGTCTTCTGTTTAGCCAATTCAAAAGCTTTAATTGCGTCCTTGGCGGTTTCGGTTGGAGATACGAAGTAACTAAGCGCATAGTTCCCATACAAATCTATGATTGCGTGCAGTCGTACCTTGTTTCCACGACCGTAAGTAAGTTCCGTAGTATCAGTCACCCAGACCTTGTTGGGCTGGTCAGGGGCAAATTGGCGATGTAATACATTGTCTTCAAGGTACTGTTGTTGTTCTTTAACCCGGTTACGACGCGGTTAGCGAATGTCAGCTTTAATCCCGTGCTCACGCATAATCCGCCGGACCCGTTTAATGTTAATCGGGAAGTCGAAGCTAAAGTGTACTCTTTAATCTTGCTGGTATCGCTATTAAGAATGGTCGTGACCTTCCGGTAACCCGCACAGCTCAAATGGCGTTTCTCGATTTGACGAATCGCCGCCAAAATCTTCGCATTCTCGATTTCTCGCTGGGTCTTGATCTGCCTTTTCTTGAGCCAAATGTAGTATGACTTACGCGACGTGTTTGCTGCCGCCGCCAACTCGGTTACTGTGTAACTTTACTTAACTAGTTCCTGAATCGCTTCGTATTTTGCGGATCGTCCACCTCCCGATTGTGTATTTCTCTCAATTTTTTTGCGAAAGCTTGCTCCACTTCTAAGCGCCGAACTTTTGCCTTGAGTTGTCGGTTCTCTTCTTCTAACTGTTCTTCGCGCGTTAAAGCGTCCCCTTTGGGACGCGGCTTCTTACCTCGCCGGTCCTTTAAGACTTCCCAGTTGCCGGTAGCCTGGTATTTTCGAACCCAGTCATACACTCGGTTATACGAAACGTCAAACTTCTTAGCTGTTGCTTGGTAATCACTGTCATGATCAAGTGCCCACTGGACGATCTTAATCTTTTCGTCGTAACTGACTTTCCGTCCCATTTTCCTAACCCGCTTTCCTGCGCCTTTCGGTGCTAGTAGTTTGCCACTATTGTACCGAATAACCCAGTCGGTTAGTTGAGAATTACTGCGAATATTATACTTATGAAGCACTTTCTGGTGTGATAAGCCGTTATCTTGATAGTCGACAACCGCTGCCACTTTTAGGTCAGTTGAATACCGACGGTTGGTCGTGCTCCGCCTAACCCCTAGTACTCCTTCCTGAAGGAATCCTTTAATCCAACGACGTAATGAACCATCGTGGATCCCGTTGTAATCAGCGAAAACCTTGATCGAAAGATCTGAATCCTGATAACAACTTAGAAAACATAGCCGATCTAGTGTCGAATAGCTTGGCAAATAAAAATCCCCCTAGCGATAACAAGTCTTGGGTTTCATACTTGTTACCTTTAAGGGGATTATAGCCGGGCCCTTTCTTTCATTTGTTACTTACTTGTTATTTTATCGAGTACTTGAAAGTACTGATTATCATTAAACCTTTTTACACTTTGTTGAACATCCCTTGGCTTAGGTTGCCAACTTCTTAACAAGCTCAGCTTCTCAACAAAGTCCGCCAGATCTCCCAAATGGTAAACTAAACCATTCTCTTTTGGAACCGTAACGTCTTCGTATCCACTAAAATCCGCCGTTAGGCACGGAATCCCGTGTGCCATTGCTTCAATCATTACCATTGGTAACCCTTCATACTTTGATGTCAGGACTAAAGCATTCGGGTGAACCTCGTCTAGCACGGTTTTCCAAAGATCTGCTGTCCACCCGTGGAAAGTACACTGCCCTAATATTCCAATCTCTTTAGCGTACTTCTCCACTAAGTTGTCATCTTTCTTAGCACCAAATAGATCTAAGTGAACCCCTTTGCCATACCGCTTAATCCCATCAAGGAGCTCTTGAAGATTCTTTTGACCATGAAGCATAATCTGGCCAACATACACTAAGCGGATCGGCATATCAGTTGCTGGCTCGTTCAGAATCCCTTCATATGGGCTTACTGGGTTTAACAAAAGGTGAATCCGTTCCTTCTCAATTTCCAAATCCTCTAATTGGTGTGCAATTGGGGTGCTAATGGCCCAGTGCTCATCCGCATAAGTAATGTTTTGGGGGTCAAAGATGTCTTGATTAATCAATGAGAAATGAATCCATGAAATCAACCGCCAATGCCGGTGACGTATTTGACGAACCCTAGCGGCTAGCTTAATGATGTTAACCCCCAAAATAACAAGTGTCTCATCATTTTGAGCCTGCCAAAAGGCCTTCATCAGTAGTGCTAGTTTACTAAACTTACTAGATGTGGCCACTTGAAGAACTTCGATTTGCGGGTCTAAAACTTCTAGCCAACGCCGATTCACTGGTACACTAGTGACAATAAGGCGCACCCGATGCTTTTTCACAAGGTGATTCAAGGCCTTATCAATGACTGTTTCAGTCCCCCCGTTTCCCGATAACTCGGGACAAACAAAGGTTAGTTTCATTCCTTTGCTCCCTTCCCTAGAAGTTCTTTTGCTTGACTAATAATTGGCGCCCGGAAGATGACTAGGCAGGCCGCGTAAACTACAATTCCCACGGCTACCTGGAACGCCAAGTTAACGATGTTCATCGCCATCATCTGATCTAAGCGTAGTACTACCACATACATAATTAGACCACTCAGTAAGTACCGCCACAAACCAGAGAAAAGCATCCGCCGGCGAATCGTCGTCCGAACGCAATACAGTTGCACCGCTGTAACACAAAGTTCTGATATAACAGTTGCCATCGCTGCCCCATTCGCTGAATAGGCCGGGATCAAGAAGAAGTTTGCAACAATGTTGACAACCGCCCCGACTGACACCGAGGCTGTAAATTCCTTAACCCGATTAACTGGCATCAGGTACTGTGTTCCCGTAACGTTACTCCACGCAATAAAAATGATCACTGGTGCTTCAAAAAAGATGATCCCTCCAGCTTCGTTATACCCCTTTCCTAAAAACCACGGGGCAAATTTTGCCGAAATTGCCATTAACCCAAACATCATTGGGACTGACATTGACGTGACGAAGTCAAAGGATTTATAGAGGCTTTCACGAACCCCTTTATAGTCACCGCTGGCAAATTTATTGGCAACGTGAGGGAGCATAACCGTTCCTGTTGCAGTCACAATTGCCAAAACTAACTTAACAATCTTATCCGAGAAATCAAACTGCCCTAGCGCCGTTGGTTGACCAATCTTCCCTAACATCAGCTTATTAACAACTAAGTATATTTGCGTTGTAATGGTTGGGATAAAAAGTAATAGCGATGGGTAAAAATGCTGAAAAGGGTGCCACTCTTTTGGTGAAACCCATTGAATGCTTTCTTTTAGGTACGGCCAAAGAGTAATGTTACCCCCTACCTGCGAAATACCTAATAAGAAGATATACTTTCCTAAATCGCCTTTATTCTTTACCAACGTGAAGATTAGAACGATCGATACAATTTTAACAATTGTATTTCGAACAACTGTCTTTTTGAAGTCCTCCATCCCCATGAAGTACCATGAGACATCTAACCCGGTTGCAACAATCCAAAGGGTCTGGATTAAATAATAGGTTTTAAAGGTAGTTGAAAAAAGAAATACCGCCGTTAAATAGGCTACTAAGGCAAAGGTAATGGTGCATAATTGCAGCGCTTCAATTCCCCAAAAAGTTCGGGAGCGGTGATACTTATCGTCACGATGATAAGCAACTTCTCGGTTCCCGTATAGAGTAATTCCCATTTGCCCCATTAAATAAAAGAAAGTGACCCAACCATTCGTATAAGTGTTGATCCCATTTTCATGTGCACCAAGAACCCGTGAAATATACGGGGTCGTAATTAACGGTGCAAACATCAGAAGAACCTGGTACCCCGCATTATACAGATAGTTTCTAATCACTCTCATGCTTACTTATTAAACTCCTTTTCTACGCATACAAGGGCCGCGTGAAGAACTTGGTCCATGTCATAGTAGCGGTATTGGCCCAACCGGCCGCCAAAGATTACATTTGCTTCCTTTTCCTGGGCAAGCTTAGCATATTGCTTGTACAAATCATTGTTTTGTTGGTTGTTAACTGGGTAGTATGGTTCGTCACCACGGTGCCAGTCAGCTGGGTATTCCCGGGTCACGATCGTCTTATTCTTGTCACCCTTACCAAACTCAAAGTGCTTGTGTTCAATCACTCGGGTGTATGGCGTTTCCGCATCGGTGTAATTGATAACGGCGTTCCCTTGGTAGTTATCAACATCCAGTTCTTCGGTTTCAAACCGCAGGCTCCGGTATTGAAGTTCCCCCAGTTGGTAGTCAAAGAATTCATCGATCATTCCGGTGAAGACGATCTTCGGGTAGTTAGCCAAGTATTCTTCGCGCTTGGCAAAGAAGTCCACGCCCGTTTCCACATCAATCAAATCAGAGGCTAACATCTTTTCAACGATTTGTGTGTAACCACCAACCGGAATCCCTTGGAAGTCATCGTTGAAGTAGTTGTTATCGTAAGTCAAGCGAACTGGCAGGCGACGAATAATGAAGGCCGGCAATTCGGTTGCCTTTTGCCCCCATTGCTTTTCCGTGTAGCCCTTCACCAGTTTTTCGTAGATGTCACGACCAATCAATGAGATGGCTTGTTCTTCCAAGTTTTGCGGCGTCTTGCCGGCCATTTCTTGGCGTTGTTCATTGATCTTGTCCATTGCCTCTTGCGGCGTCCGAACGCCCCACATCTTATTGAAGGTGTTCATGTTGAACGGAAGGTTGTACATCGTTCCCTTGTAGTTGGCTACCGGGCTGTTAGTGTAACGGTTAAAGGTTGCAAACTGGTTAACATAATCCCAGATTTCCTTGTTGGAAGTGTGGAAAATGTGGGCCCCGTATTGGTGCACTTGGATCCCATCAACTTCTTTGGTGAAGATGTTTCCGGCGATGTGATCACGCTTTTCAATCACTTTCACCCGCTTGCCACGCTTGGCAGCTTCGTAAGCAAAGGTGGCACCGAATAAACCGGCCCCAACTACAAGATAATCATATTTTTCCATATTCTTTTCCTTCCGTCTAATCATAATTAGTCTAAGATATCATATCTCAATTCTATGAAAACAACAACTATCGCCAATAAGAAAAGGAATGGCTTCATAAACCATTCCCAATTCCTACTATTAAGATTCATTTCTTCTCCGACTGGTTAAGTTTCTCTAACAATCCCTTAGACGTTGATAACTTAACTTTACGGCCAAAGAAATAATTACCTTTCACAATCGCTTCATAATCTCGTTCATCAAGAATTGCCGGTGTTTTACCATTTTCCCGTTCCCAATTAATGTAGCGGTGCATGTTTCGATCAATTCGTTGAGAATATGTTGTATCACCCAGGATTGTCTGAAGCCAAAATTCATCTGAGCAAAAACTATGGCTGAACAGTTTCTGGTAGCGAAGATCGGTATCCCAAGTTTTAATTGCATACTGTAATGCATCCCTTGGAACATCCACCCATTCTTGGCCGGAGAAAATGTCGCGGCCTTGAAAACCGTACTTCTTTAAGCGATTAACATGGAGTAACCGTTGGGTCAAGATTAATAACCGATGGTAAATTTTACCAAAGGTTGACCGCCGATTAACCTGATCATAATTGTAATAAAATTTCATCCACCAAAGGAGTGGCTCCCCGCTCTTTTGAGCATCACCCACCCGGTAAAAGTCCATGTAGATTTGATTATTATCCTCAAAGAAATCATAGATCTTTTGCGGATCCTGCAATGGCCAGTCTTCACCAGAGATTAGGTGTACGTACGTAATCTCCTTATTTTCAAGGGATAATTTCATCAAGGCTACGGTTGCCTCAACAATACTGAAACTCCCCCATTTAACATCATACAAGGAAACATAGTGAGCCCGCGGGTTTGATGATAATGATTTCTTAACGCGATCGCTAAGACTCATCTTCTTGTCAATGTGAATATACACTTCAAAACAATCATCGAGGCGGTCTACCAGCTTCAAAAGCTGCTCTTCGTCTTTATGAGCCAAGATTAGGATTGCTTGCATCGTAAATTCCCCTAACTATTTGCGAATTTGATTCGTGATTGAAATTTAAATTGGTTCTGACGGTTAAAAAATACCTTGCGGAGAAATGGAACCCGTTTAACAAACCAAATGGCAATTAACGAAACTATGATTCTGTAAAGTACATTGGTAAAAGTATCCGCTGCTGCCGGAAAATGGGTTACGTGGCCAATAAAGACCTCCGGGTTGACTAAACTAAGCTCCATAATATGGAAACATAAAACGACGAGAGATGCTTGCCCATAGTGTGCTAACGACGTCAAAACCTTTATCAACTTTGTGCCCGTAACTAATTTTTCTACCCAGTAGGCGAATAGCATCATCACTACACAACCACTTAGAGCACCAATGAGTGAGACTGTCCAATTGCTAGCAAAAGCTGTTGCCATCCCAAAGTGATTAAACCGATCATAGTAACAAACCAGTAGATAAATCATGGTCGCAACCAGGATTATCATCCCCCCAATTCGTTTTGATCTCCATAAAACTGGAACTCGTTTTAATAACTGCCCAAACCAGAGAAAAAAGAGCCCAATCATGGCCGCATTTAAAGACCACGGTAACTCTCCGTTAGTTTTAATATCATTATGGTACGGTGTCATCCAAAAACCTACATAACATACGATTAATGTAATAACTCCAACCAACCAGAATCCATCCTTTTTAGAATCCAAAGCCTTCATCAGAGCATTAAAAACAATTGATGCCCAAAAGAGTGCTATCAGAAACCAAATTGCTCCAATTTCTGGCATGATAATTTTTGTCCCTACCCCGATTAATGGGGTACTTCCTCCCATTCCAAAAACAGCTGCCTTTACTAACTCTTTACCAGATCCCATACTTTTTAAAGCTCCCCAATGCGGGATATGATTAAGAAGGATGGAACCAATAACCATTACTGAGGCAGTAAAGACATATGGTAACAATAAATTACAGATTAATTTGTAAATCTGCTTAATAAACTTTTGGGGATGATAAAGATAACCAGACAAAGCAAAAAATATCGGTACGTTTACCGTAAAGAAAAATGCTCCCTGAAAGGATCCCCAAACCTTTAAAGTATGGCCCCAAATGATAAAAAGCATCCCCCAAGCTCGAACAACATCGATCCAGAGAATTCTTTTTTTAGCCACGGACACCACTCTTTTCTTCTAAATCTGCGATTGCTGCTTGAATATGTTTTCCCTGCCGAAGTTCCTCAGCTAGTTTTACGGTATTAGCCTTCATTACCGCGTACTGATCCGCCGTAATCGATGCTAAAACATCATCCAAGTCAGAAAGTGAGTCTACAGTTAAACCAACTTGATGTTGTTCAATAAAATCGGCTAACGCTGCTTGTTTCCAAATAATTACCGGCAAACCACAGCTCAGATAAAGCGACGTCTTATGTGGATTATTGAACTTCAGGTACTCACCGTACCGGCCGTTGCACCCGTCTAAACTAGTTCCATCCCACACCAAACCAAAGTTTTGCGTCATATGTTCAAGAAGTTCATCCGGCGTGTACTGCCCCGCATACTTGACGCCCTCTTGATACGATTCCACCGGATTGGCCCCAAAAATCGTTAATTTAGCTTCGGTCAGTTTAATCTTCTCCAGGAAGGGCGCCTTTTCAAGGTTTCCAGCAAAGCAAACGGAGCGGTCGTACAGGTAATCCTCCCCCATCGGTTGTGGGTTATCATAGTCAAAGATTCCTAACGTTGACATCGGCACCCGGACGCCCCTTTGAACTAACCAATCTACCATGTGTTGGTTATGCGTAATTAAACCATCGACCTTATTTAATTGAGCCACTTCCTGTTGTTCAAGCTCTTTATCGGGGGTTTCCGCCCGTAAGGTATCAATATCATGCGTAATGAAGAAGAGCTTCGCCTTTGTGTACTTACGCACCGCCTGGATAATTTGATCAACTAGGTAGTAGGAATAGATCGGATATTGGAAGATCACCTCATCAATTTCTTGTCCCTTAAATAAACGTGGCAAATCAAAGTACGCATACTTGAACTTCCCAAACTTGGACCGAACATTGAATGGAAGGATCCAATTTTCATATCCTTGGTCCTCTAAGAACTTAATCATGTCCATTTGGGCCTTTGGTCCGGCATTGTTATCTTTATTATAAAAAACAGTCACTAAAACTCTACGCATTTAAACTTTCCTTTTTCCTTGGCCAAGTAATTGCAAAAGCAGCTAATAAGAATGGATTAAATGAGATGTCCAACAAGTGTTGCTCAACAAGACAACTGAGCGTTACAACCAACATAACAGTAACCAAAGCGTAATCATGTTCTACTGTAGCTCTTAATGAGATATACATCATAATCACTGTTATTAAAATTAGGGCAACCACCCCATAAATGATTAGTAGCCTAATGTACGAAGAATCAATGTAGAAATACTTGAGGGCATTTCTATCGGCCATCTTTAATCCTTTGGCTCCTCCCCAACCGTGCTCAATAACGTGATTCCCCCACAAATTAACCCCATATTTTTGAAGCGCCTCTGATGATAGTGCTAATCTGTTTGAAAAAATACTATTCGCTTTAATAAATAATTGGTTCATCGGATCATAGTTTAAGGTGGCCATAATGTCCACAAAAATTAAGATCGGAGTAAATATCCAGTAAAGAGACGCTGTCTGTTGCGCAAATCTATTGCCGTTCTGAGCTTTTTTGGCAATTATTAAGCAAACTACTAAGATAATCGCCGTGATCGTGCTAAGCCGTGCATTTGCCACTTGCCACATCAAAAGGGCCATGACCAAAAAGAATACATAATGTTTCCAACAGAGCTTTTTAAAGTCAAGGTAACTTTTAGCCGCCATTAGATATAATACGTGCGATGCTAGATCAGTTGGATAAACAATACCAAGGGCGTATCTAATTCCTCGATCTTGTACAACATACGCCAAATTAGTAATTACACCCATAAGTGAATATAGGATCACAGCAATTAGCATTATCAATCCAATTTGATAATACCACTTGATTATCTTCCTAACGTGAACTCCTTTTGCTCCCAAAATGAGCGCCATCATATCTAAAATTAAATATGATTGGGATTTTCTCCACGATAAAAAGGCTACTCCAAGTAGAAGTGTGATGACAATCAATTTTGTCACATCGTGATGATCAAATAAATAAATCTTAAGAATTAATAATCCCACTCCTGCATATGAAATTAATTGAAGTGGGCGAGTATGAAAATAGTCCGTAAACGTTGTGGTCATCAAAAATGAGATGAACAACATAAAGGAAAATGCAACAAGATAAACTTGTTCTCCTGTAATTGGTGCGTTTATAAGTCTTTTTACATAGCTTCTCATCATTACTCCTATAAGAATAGCACGGTTAACTAATCAACTTGTTAACCGTGCTCCTTAATTAATTTTTTTCAGTAATTCCCA
>SKEF01001376.1_pt1 | contig 21567 bp, 23 predicted proteins | sample 4826691 | NCBI WGS metagenome assembly SKEF01 (sample SAMN11008816, study PRJNA524170) | human gut metagenome | biome: Human fecal sample; material: Feces; isolation source: fecal sample from pouch patient p23, p27 | host: Homo sapiens | place: Israel: Tel-Aviv | collected 2016-08-24
CGGCGAACCAGTAGGTCAGCCGGGAGAACAGCTCCTCTTCGGTGCGCACCGTGCCGAGGTAGGCCACGAAGTCGTCGTAGCTGCCCGGGGTGCGGTCGGTCATGTTTTTCTGCATAAAAGCTCCTTTCATTGGTTGTTTTGTTGCTTCAATTATAACCACGAAAGGTTGTGCAGTCAACGCAAGCTTTCTGCGTATTTCTGCGCAGAAAAAGAGAAAACCCCCTCGGGGCGGTGGGCCGGAGGGGGGCATTTCAAGAAAAGGGTGTGGAAGGCAGGGCTTGCATCATCTGTACCAACGAATTATAACCATTGCGGCGTAGGTTTTTCCGTCTTTCTGGAATACACCGGCATATAAATCAAACGAGGCTGCGTTTTGTATCCAGCCTTTCACTTGACTGTAAGGATACATGGTCGAGGCATGATACGGCTCATTTGAGTTAGCTCCGGCCCCCGAACTATAATACGAATCCTCATAAAGCTGTCTATCCGTAGAAGGATTAAAGACCGCCTGATTGGGCTGCACCTCCCATACATCCACATCTGCATTCTTAGACAACAAGTGAGTCAGCGTCAGCTTATCCTCTGCGATGCTCTTAAGCGCGGCTTTGGCGGTACCGTTCAGCTGGCCGTTGGTGTACCAGCTCTCCGGGTCAAAGCGCTTTGCCACTTCCTGAAGCATCGGCTCTGCCTCGTCCTTTTGCCTTTTGGCGCTGGAAAGTTCAAACCACCGGATGATGCTCTCTTCGAGCGTCTCCGACCTCTCAAGGCCCGTGCCGTTACTGCGGGAAGCATTGCTGCTCCCGCCGCCGAAAAGCCAGTCGTAGAGGTCCTCCAGCGGCGTGCAGGCGGTGAGGGACGCCGTCAGCACCGCGCCAGCCAGGGTGAGGGCAAGAAGCTTTTTCAGTTTCATGGTGGTACCTCCTTTTTCTGGGGTGTTTTTGATACTTCCATTATAACCCGGCTCCGCCGCAGTTGCAACGGCGATTCGCGCAGGTTTTAGGGCGATTCATGCAGCAAAAAAGCCCCCGGGGAGGTTGACCTCCTTGGGGGCTTTTCTTTTTGGTGTACCGAATGGAATATCCTCACAATTCCATCTTTAGTATATGCCATTCCCCGCAAAAGTCAAGCGTTGCACAGAAAGTTTACAAGCCTGCTGCTTTCATTTTGCAAGTTCCTCATACACGTGCTTGTTACGGTCCATCAGCTTCAGCGAAGAGGCCAGCACATCGTCATCTGCTGCGGCCTGCATGGCATCCGCCTGGTTGAAATCACACTTCACTCTTCTCTCTCCTTTTTTATGCCGAACAGCCTCCGGAGCAAGCCTCTCAGGCACTTGGGGCTTTTGAGAACGACCACCTGCATAGAGCCGACCACCTTTCGTCGCTTGATACGCCATTATAGGCGGTCTGCGCCCGGAATGTTCCGGTTCAGCTCAGGATCGGCCCGTCCGGCACCGTCTCCACCACCACCAGCGCGCCCTTTTGGGTGGAGATGGTGATGCAGTCGGAGCCATCGGCATACTCGTTGCTGACGCCGAGGGGGTAGCCTGCGGTGAGGACGGCGTCGGTCAGCTCGTAGAAGGAGCCCCGCTCCGAGACCCCCTCTGCCCTGCCCTCCATCGGGAAGACCGAGAGGTAGAAATACTCGTCCTTCGGGTAGCGGCGGGTCTCGCCGGGCATCACGAAGGTGATGCGGCTGCGCTCGTCCAGAAGCGTGGCGCGGACGCCCCGCTGTTCGAGGCCGAGGCCGGTGCAGAGGTTGGCCAGCGTATGCTCGAGGCGTCTGCCGCCCAGTACACCCAGCAGCAGCGCCTCGTCGAAGCCCTTCTCGGAGGCCAGCTTTGCCGCGTACTCGGTGTCGGTGTCGTCCTTGACGTGGGGCAGGATGATGGTGTCGTCGCCCTCCTGCGCCGGGCAGGGCGCGGTGTCGAAGTCGCCCACGATGATGTCGGGGCGGCAGTGGAGCGGCGCACAGTTGCGGTAGCCCGCGTCGCAGGCAATGATGGTGTCGCCGGGCCGCAGGGCCGACGCCAGCGAGGCGCTGACCGGGCAGGCGGAAATGATAACACAGCGGGACATTACAACCCCCTCCTCTGCCACTCCTTCACATCCTTGACCTCATCGTACATGGCGCAGTAGCTGTCGTAGCGGGTCTGGGAAAGCTTGCCCTCCGCGAGGGCGGCGCGGACGGCGCAGCCCTTCTCGGAGCGGTGGGAGCAGCCGGTGAACTGGCACGCGCCGAGGTAAGGCCCGAACTCCGGGAAGGCGTGTTCCAGACCCTCTTTCGGGATGAAGCCCGCCCGGCTGGCCTCGAGGCTGGCGAAGCCCGGGGTGTCGGCGATGCGGCCCCCGAAGGCTTCAAAGATGGTCACCTCGCGGGTGGTGTGACGGCCACGGCCCAGCTTCTGGCTGATGGCGGCGGTCTGACGCTCCACGTCGGGCAGGAGGGCGTTCAGCAGGGTGGATTTTCCCACGCCGGAGTTGCCGCAGAAGGCGCAGAGACGGCCATTGATCCAGTGCCTGATGTCGTCCAGACCCTCGCCGGTGGCGTAGTCGATGCGGATGAAGGGCAGGGTCGATTTTTCGTAGGCGCTGCGCAGAAACTCCGCCTCGGCGAGGTCGCATTTGGTGCAGACGATGACGGGCTGGACGCCCTTATCCACCGCGATGGCCGAGAGCTTATCCAGCACGAGGGTGCTGGGGGTGGGCTGGGTGGTGCTTGCCACGAGGAACAGCACGTCGAGGTTCGCCATGGGCGGGCGGACGAAGACGTTCCGCCGGGGCGCGATGTCCGCGATGACCGCCCCGCCGTTCTCGGTCTCCAGCGTCACCACGTCGCCCGCCACGGGGGTGATCTTCTGCTTGCGGAAGATGCCCCGGGGCTTGCACTCCACGATGCCTTCCGACGTCTTAACGTAATAAAATCCGCCGATGCCTTTTGTGATATAACCTGTCATACCTACTCCTTCAGCCCAGCCAGGACGTCCACCAGTCGCTGAGACCGCCGCCGGTGGACGAAGACGAGCTGGCGCCGGTGCTCTCGCTGGAAGAGCTGCTGCCTCCGAAGAGGCCGCCCAACCAGCCGCCGGAGCCGTCGCTGCTGGCGGTGCTCTCGCTGGGTGCTTCGGGTTCCGGTGCAGGCTCGGGGCCTGCGCTGACCACGACGCTGACCCGGGTGTTCAGCTTGGCCGATGCGCCCTCGCCGGGGTTCTGGCTGATGATGCTGCCCACGGGCTGGTCGCTGTACTGCTCCGTCTGGCTGCCCAGACCCAGCTTCCGCTGCACCAGCAGGGTGCGGGCGTCGTCCACGTTCATGCCGATGAGGCTGGGGACTTTGGTGGTGGTGGCCACCTGCGGGCGGCTGACGTAGATCACCACCGTGGTGCCTGCGGCCACCTGACTGCCTGCGGCGGGGTCGGTGCGGATGATGGAGCCTGCGGCCACCGACTCATCCACGGCCTGGGTGACCAGCACCGACACGCCCAGATCCTTCAGCTGCTGTTCGCCGTCGGCCTGCACATAGTTGGTCAGGTCGGGGACGGTGACGTAGTGGATGCCGAGGCTGACGGTGAGGGTCACGCTCTGGCCCTCGCGGACGGTGCGGCCCGCCACCGGCGACTGCTTGTAGACATGGCCTGCGGCGTAGTCGTTGTTGTACTCCTCTTCCCAGTTGACGACCACCTGACCGGAGGCCACCTGCTCAGAGGCGTTCACCTCGTCCTGGGTCATGCCGCTGAAATCGCCCAGCACGATGTCGGCGCGGTCGGTCATGATGTTGCTGGAATCGTTCAGGATGGTCCAGCACAGGGCCGCACAGGCCAGCGCAAAGGCCGTCGTGATGCCCAGCAGCACCGGCATAAAGCCGCTGCGCTTCTTCTTTTTCGCCTTGGCCTTGGGGCGGGCGGGATTCGCCGCCGGTTTCTCCGGGGGTCTGCGGATGCTGCGTTTCTGCGGCATGGGGTCATTCACCACCTTTTCAGGTTCTTCCTTTACATATTGATACTGGAACGTGACGGAGGGGTCCTGCACATAGGCGTCCAGCGCTTCCAGCATCTCTGTGGCGCTGGAATACCGGTTGACCGGCAGCTTCGCCATGGCGCGTTCCGTAATTTGCACGAGGCCCAGCGGCACCTCCGGGGCAAGCTCTGCCAGCGGCTTCGGGGTGTCCCGTATCTGCTTGCGGGCCACCTCCACCATGTCGTCGGCGTCGAAGGGCAGCCTGCCCGAGAGCATCTCGTACATCATGACGCCCACGGAGTAGATGTCGCTCTTGGGGTCGGTCTCCTCCCCCTTCGCCTGTTCGGGGCTGATGTAGTGGACGCTGCCCATGGTCTTTTTGCCGTTCTGTATCTGGTTCTCGGCCCGGGAGATGCGGGCGATGCCAAAGTCCATCATCCGCAGCTGGCCGTTGTCCAGCAGCATGATGTTCTGGGGCTTGATGTCCCGGTGGACGACGCCGTTGCGGTGGGCGTGGTCGAGGGCGCGGAGGATCTGAGCGATAAAGTGGACGGTCTCCCGGCTGGTGATCTTGCCGCCCCGCTCGTTGAGGTACTCCCGAAGGGTCATGCCCTCCACGCACTCCATCACGATATACTGTAAGTTTTCGCTGACAGAGACGTCGTAGACCTTGACGATGTTGGGGTGGTTGAGCAGGGAGATGGCCTTGGACTCGTTCTTGAAGCGGCGGACGAGGTCGGCGTCGTGCATCAGCTCCTGACGCAGCACCTTGACGGCCACCACCGTGCCTTCCGGCACAGGCCCGCCGGGGGCAGAGACCACGGCCTTGTAGACGTTGGCCATGCCGCCTTCGCCGATGAGCTCCTGAATGGTGTAGAGCCCGTCCAGCGTCTTGCCGATGAGATTATCCATGCTTCACCTCCAGCGGCTCCACGCCCAGCAGCAGCGCGGTGATGTTGTCGGGGCCGCCGCCCGCGTTGGCGGCGTCCACCAGCCGGTCGGGGATGTCGTAGAACCCGCCCTTGGTGAAGATCTCTTCGATCTTTTCCTTGGGCAGGACGTTGGTGAGGCCGTCGGTGCAGAGCAGGATCATATCGCCCTTCTGCACCGGCACGCTGGTGAACTCGGGGTCGAGGCGGTAGTCCACGCCCAGCGCCCGGGTGATGATGTTCTTCTGGGGGTGATGCTCGGCTTCCTCGGCGGTGATGGTGCCGCAGTCCACCAGCTCCTGCACGTAGGAGTGGTCGTGGGTGAGCTGGGTGAGTCTGCCGTCCCGGACGAGGTAGGCCCGGGAGTCGCCTGCGTGGCAGATAAAGGCGCTGCCGCCCCGCACGAGGGCGCAGACCGCCGTGGTGCCCATGCCCGCCAGCTCCTCCTCCCGGGAGGCTTTCTGGAAGACGAAGCGGTTGGCGTTGATGAGCGCCCGCTTCAAAAACTTTTCCTCGTCGCCGGGCAGGCACTGGGCGTACTGCTCGTGGAAGCTGTGCTCGATGACGTCGCAGGCGCTCACGGAAGCCTCACGGCCTCCCCGCGCACCGCCCATGCCGTCGCACACGAGGCCCCAGGCCGCGTCGCTGTTCAGCTCGCCTGCCCGGTAGTCGTCCTGATTCTCGGGGCGGACGCTGCCGACGTCTGTTTTTCCTGCAAGTTTCATAGGATTCTCCTTCTCAAACTTTGCCGTTCATCTCGTCGCGGCGGAGCTGGCCGCAGGCGGCGCTGATCTCGCTGCCCAGACGGCGGCGGACGGTGGCGTTGACGCCGAGGCTTTCCAGCTTCTGCTGGAAGCGCCGGACGTTGGCGGCGTCGGTGGCCGAATAAGGGCTGCCGTCCACCGGGTTGATGGGGATGAGGTTGACGTGAGCGCCCATCCCCCGGATGAGGTCGGCCAGCTGCTTAGCGCAGGCGTCGGAGTCGTTGACCCCCCGCACCATGGAGTACTCGAAGCTCACTCTCCGGCCCGTCGTCTCCTGATACCGGCGCACGGCCTGCATCAGCACCTCCACGGGGTAGGCGTCGTTCACGGGCATCATGCCGCTGCGGATGTCGTTGTTGGGGGCGTGGAGAGAGACAGAGAGGGTGAGCTGGAGCTTCTTCTCGGCCAGCTGGTCGATCTTCGGCACGAGGCCGCAGGTGGAGAGGCTGATGTTCCGCATCCCGATGTTCACGCCCTCGGGGGACGAGATGTTCTCAAGAAAGCGCATGACTTCGTCGAAATTATCCAGCGGCTCCCCGATGCCCATCAGCACGATGTGGGAGATGCGCTCCCCGATGTCCTTCTGGGCGGTGTAAATTTCGGAGCAGATCTCCCCCGCCTCGAGGTTGCGCACCCGGCCCGCCTGGGTCGAGGCGCAGAAGCGGCAGCCCATCCGGCAGCCCACCTGAGTGGACACGCAGACCGTGTTGCCGTAGTGGTAGCGCATGACGACGGTCTCGATGCAGTTGCCGTCGGCCATCCGCAGCAGGTACTTCACGGTGCCGTCCTTGGCCTCCTGCCGCCGCTCGATGATGGGCGCGGCGATGTAAAATGCCTCCTCGAGCTTCGCCAGCAGGGCTTTGGGCTGGTCGGTCATGGCCGAAAAGTCGGTCACGAGCTTCTGGTGGACCCAGTGGAAAATCTGTTTCGCCCGGAAGCCGGGCTGGCCCATCGCTTTCAGCTCCGCCGTCAGCTGTTCCAGCGTCAGGGAGGATATACAGCGTTTCATCTCCATGAAAATCTCCTTTTGTCAGGAATCACATTTCTGCATCGCGCAGAGGAAAAAGCCGTCCATGCCGGTGCGGGTGGGGACGGAAAGCGCCCCCCAGTCCCCCACCGTCATCCCGGCCGGGAAGCGGACGTCCGGCGTCACCACCCGGAACTCCGGGTGTCGGCCCACGAAGGCCCGCACCTGCTCTTCGTTCTCGGCAGGGTCGATGGTGCAGGTGGAGTAGACCAGACGCCCGCCCTCCTTCAGGTGGGCGGCGGCTGTATCCAGAATGGCCGACTGGGTGGCCAATAATTCATCGTGACGCGCTTTTTCGAGGGTCTTGTACCGGATGTCCGGCTTCTTGGCAAGGATGCCAAGGCCGCTGCAGGGGGCGTCTACCAAAATGGCATCCGCCATGGGCAGGTCGGCATCCGCCTTTGTGCCGTCGGAGACGCGGGGCTCCACGTGGGCAAACCCCATCCGCTCCACGGCCTTGCGGATGAGCTGGACGCGGTTCTCGCTGACGTCGCAGCTCACCAGCCGCCCTTCGTCCCCCATCTCCTCGATGAGGAGCAGGCTCTTGCCGCCGGGGGCAGCGCAGAGGTCGAGGACGGTATCGCCGGGCTTTGCCTCCACGCAGAGGGCCGCAAGCTGGCTGGCCTGCCCCTCCACGTGGAAATATCCGTCCCGGAAAAGCCCGCTCTCCGCCGGGCTCCCCTCGAAGCGGGCTAAGACGCTGCCCGGCAGGAGGCCCGGGGCGGCGGTCTTCGCGCCCGAGGCCAGCAGCTTTTCGCAGAGGGCTTCCGGCGTCCCTTTCAGGGGGTTGGCCCGGAGGCTGGTCAGGCCGCCGTCGGCGGTGTGGGTCAGGATGTCCAGCGCCTCGTCGGGGTAGTGTTCGTGGAGGAACGCTGCCACGTCCCGCCCGGCCGAGCCCAGCACCATCAGCCGCTCCACCTCGTCGGCGAAGACGGCAGAGCCGAGGTCATAGCCGATGGCCCGGCGCAGCACGGCGTTCACGAGGCCGGAGGCGCTGGCTTTCCGGAAGGTGCGGGTCAGCTTGACGGCCTCATTGACCGCCGCCGAAGCAGGCACCTGCATATAGCGGGCCTGCGCCAGCGCGGCGCGGAGGATCTCCCGCACCTGCGGGTCGAGCTTTGCAAGCCCTTTGGGAAGGAACTGGCTCAGGATATAGTCCAGCGTCCCCTGATGTTCCAGCACGGTATAAAATATCGCGCTGGCAAATGCTTTATCGCGGCCTTCCAGCTTCTGGCGGCGCAGCTCTGCGTCGAGGATGAGGTTCGAAAAACCGTCCTGCTCCTGCCGCACCAGCGCCGCCACCGCCGCCGCGCGGGGGGTCGGGCCGCTCACAGGCTGTCCCCCGCCTTGAGGCGGAGACCGGCGGCGAAGGAGGTGCCGTCCATGGGCTTCTTGCCCTCCGGCACGACGTGCAGCAGCTGAATAGCGCCCTCACCGCAGGCCACGGTCAGGGGCTTGGTGGCGAGGACAGTGCCAGCGGCTTCGCCGTGGCTTTCCGCGACGCGGCACTCCATCACCTTGACCTTCTTGCCGCCCGCCGTCACGAACCATGCCCCGGGCCACGGGTTCATGCCCCGCACCCAGTTGTGGATGTGCTCGGCGCTGTCGGTCAGATGGAACTCTGCCATCTCCTTGCTCAGCATGGGGGCGGTGGAAGCGTTCTCGTGGGTCTGAGGCTCTGCCTTGAGCGTACCGGCTGCGATGGCAGGCAGGGTCTCACAGAGCACCCGTGCGCCCACGGCAGTGACCCGGTCGAACAGCTGGCCGCTGGTCTCCTCGGGGTCGATGGCGATCTTCTCGCAGACCAGCACGTCGCCGGTGTCGAGGCCCTCGTCCATCTGCATGATGGAGACGCCCGTCTCGGCGTCGCCGTTCAGCACCGCCCACTGCACGGGGGCGCTGCCCCGGTATTTCGGCAGCAGGGAGACGTGGAGGTTGATGCAGCCGTATTTCGGCGCTTCCAGCACCGATCTGGGCAGGATGCAGCCGTAGGCCACCACGACGATGAGCTCCGGAGCCAGCGCGCGGATGTTCTCGTCCTCGCCGCCGTCCCGCAGGGTGCGGGGCTGAAAGACGGGGGTGCCGTGGGCCAGCGCCACTTCCTTCACCGGGGGTGCGGTGAGCACCTGCTTGCGGCCCACGGGCTTATCGCGCCGGGTGTAGACCGCGCAGATGTCGTGGCCCGCCTCATACAGGGCTTTCAGGCAGTCCGCCGCAATATCCGGCGTCCCCATGAACAGAATGCGCATCAGTCGTTCTCCTTCTTCTTGGCGGCAGCGGCGCGGCCCTCCTCGGTGTCCTCATAGAAGAACTCGCTGGACTCCATGATGGTGATGCCGTCCAGATGGTCGTTCTCGTGCTGGATGCAGCGGGCCAGCAGGCCCTCGGCTTCCAGCTCGAACCACTCGCCGTGGCGGTCCTGTGCGCGGACCTTGACGGCCGCGGGGCGGGTCACGGCGCCGTTGTGGCCCGGGAAGGACAGGCAGCCCTCGTAGGCGGTCTCCTCGTCCTCAGACACGGCGAGGATTTCCGGGTTGACGAAGTCGATGAACTTGTACTCGTAGTTTTCGGGGATCTCCTCCGGGGCGTCGGTGGTGTCCCACACCACGAAGACGCGGCGCAGCATCCCCACCTGCGGGCCTGCGAGGCCCACGCCGTCGGCGGCGATCATCGTCTCGCGCATATCATCCAGCAGGGTAGCCAGACGGTCGTCGAAGTTGGTCACGGGGCGGCAGACCTTGTTCAGGATGGGGTCGCCCTCTTTTACAATGTTGCGGATAGCCATGAAGTATACCTCCAAATAATCTTATCAAATATCACCGTCAGAATGCATATCCACCACCACGGTGGCCTTGGCGGGCAGCTTTTCCTGCTCGTAGAGGCCGAGGGTCTGGCGGACAAGGTCGCGGAAGCGCCGGTCGGCGCGGCACTTGATGGTGAGCTTGTAGCGGTAGTTCTCGTTGATCTTTTCGATGTTGCCGGGGGTGGGGCCAAGCACCCGGAGGGGCAAGTCCGGCTGCTGCGCGGCCTGACGGCCTAAGAGGGCCGAGAACCGGGCGGCGGCCCGGGCCACCTCGATCTCCTTCGGGCCGGAGAAGCCCACGACGCAGAGCCCGCAGAAGGGCGGGTAGAGGCCCAGCTTGCGGTAGGCGATCTCCTGCTCGAAGAAGGCGTCGTAGTCCTGCGCGGCGGCGAGGTTGAGGACGGGGTTGTCGGGGTCGGTGGTCTGGATGATGGCGAAGCCCGGGTCTTTCGCCCGGCCAGAGCGCCCCACCACCTGGGTGATGAGGCTGAACACCGTCTCGTAGGCCCGAAACCCCTGCGCAAAGAGCAGCGAGTCGATGCCGAGGACGCCCACGAGGGTCACGTCCTCGAAATCGAGGCCCTTGGCCACCATCTGCGTCCCCACCATGATGTCGTACTCATGCCGGGCGAACTTCGCCAGCAGCTTTTCGTGGGCGTCTTTGGCGGCGGTGGAGTCCTGGTCCATCCGCAGCACTCTTGCCTCCGGGAAGAGCTGGGCCAGCTCCTCCTCGGCCTTCTGGGTGCCGAAGCCCCGGTAGAGCAGCTTGCCGCCGCAGACGGGGCAGGTCTTGGGAGGCGGGTCGAGCTGGGTGCCGCAGTAGTGGCAGAGCAGCTTATGGCCCGCCTTGTGGTAGACCATGGGGACGCTGCACTTGGGGCATTTCAGCACCTCGCGGCAGTCGTCGCACTGGGCCATGGTCTGGTAGCCGCGGCGGTTGAGCAGCAGGATGGTCTGCTTGCCCGCGTCGAGGTTGCGCCGGATGGCGTCCTCCATCGCAAGGCTGATCTCCCTCGGGTTGCCCGAGGCCAGCTCTGCCCGCATATCCACGATCTGGACGCTGGGCAGCGGGTTGCCGCCGTAGCGCTGGGTGAGCCGGACGAGCTGGGTGCGGCCATTCTGGGCAGCGTAAAAGCTCTCGGTGCTGGGGGTAGCGCTGGCCAGAAGGAGCAGGGAGCCGTTCTCCGCCGCCCGCTGCCGGGCCACCTCGTGGGCGGCGTACCGGGGCGCGGACTCGGAGCGGTAGGTGTGCTCCTGCTCCTCGTCGATGATGACGAGGCCGATGTTTTCCAGCGGGGCAAAGACGGCGCTCCGGGTCCCCACCACGATGTCGGCGCCGCCGTCCTGTATCATCTGCCATTGGAGCAGACGCTCGGTGTGATTGAGGGCCGAGTGCTGGACGGCCACCCGCCGCCCGAACCGGCTCTTGAGGCGGAGGATCATCTGAGGCGTCAGGCTGATCTCCGGCACCAGCACGAGGGCGCGGCGGCCCAGCGCCAGACACCGCTCGATGAGCTTTAAGAACACCAGCGTCTTGCCGCTGCCGGTGACGCCGTAGAGCAGCGCCGAGTGGGGGGCGGTGTCTTCGAGGCCGGGCAGCAGGGCGTCATAGGCCGCCTGCTGCTCTGCCGTCAGGGTGATGGGCTCGTTTTTCAGCGGGATAGACGAATACAGGTCGATGGATTTGTTCACCTTGCTGCATTCGACGACGCCCTTGGCGCAGAGGTTGTCCAGCACGGCTTTGGTGATGCCGTGGGCCTCCATCTCGTTCTGGGTGCGCTCTCCCCCGCTCAGCAGGGCCACTGCCGCCAGCTGCTTGGCCGTGGGCCTGGGCTTTTGCTGCAAAGCCCCCACCAGCTTATAGCTGTTCTCGGTGTGGCGGGTGAGCTGCTTTTGGAGCACCGGCGTCACGCCGTCCGCCGCGAGGGCGGGCTTATACTGCGCCCCATAGGGGATGACCGCCTTGACGGCCTCGTAGTAGGTGCAGAAGGTGCGCTCCTTGAGGAAATGCACCAGCCGCAGCAGCTCCGGCGTCAGGCAGGCCGAGGCGGGGGCCACGTCGAAGAGGTACTTGAGCTTTGCGTGTTCCGGCTCTTCGTCGCAGGCCAGCACCACGCCCATCCGGGCCTTGCTCCCCCGCCCGAAGGGCACCAGCACCATGCTGCCGAGGCGGACGGCCTCCTGCTGGTCGGGCATGACGGCGTAGGTATAGAGTTTGTCGAAGTGGAAGGTCGCGTTGCTCACGGCAACGCCTACCGTTTTTGGCATTCGCGGCTCCTTGTTATCTGTCGAGGCCGGCCCGCTGGCGGATGATGCCGTAGAGCTTCTCGGCGCAGGCGTTCACCTCGTCGTTCACGAGGGTGAGGGTGAACTTCTCCTGCTCGGCCAGCTCCTTCTTTGCGGTGGCGAGGCGCTCAAGGATGCTGGCTTCCGTCTCGGTGCCGCGGCCCCGGAGGCGGCGTTCCAGCTCCTCCACGGAGGGCGGCAGCAGGAAGATGGTGGTAGCCCCCGGGAACATCCGGCGGATGTTGGCCGCGCCGTGGACGTCGATGACCAGCACCACCAGCTTGCCCGCCTCGAGGCGCTTATCCACCTCTTCGCGGAGGGTGCCGTAGTAGTTGCCGTTGTAGAAGTTGTGCTCCACCACCTGGTCGGTGTCGATGAGGTGCTGGAACTGCTCCCGGGTGCGGTAGTAGTAGTCCACCCCCTCCTGCTCGCCGGGGCGGGGTGCGCGGGTGGTGGCGGAGACGGTCTTTTCGATCTCGGGGTGGGCCTCGCGCAGGGCCTTGACCACACTATCCTTGCCGGTACCGGCGGCACCGGAGACGACAAACAGGTACTTTTCGTTTTCCATTTTTTACTGCTCCTCTGTCGGTTTTCCTTCCGGCTGGCCCGCAGCGCGGCCTGCCACCGTCTCAGGCGTCAGGGCCGAAAGGACTACATGGTCGGAGTCCATGATGAGCACGGCCCGGGTGCTGCGGCCATAGGACGCATCAATGAGCATCCCCCGCTCCCGCGCCTCCTTCACCAGACGCTTGACCGGCGCAGAGTCGGGGCTGACGACGGCCACCACCCGCCCTGCGCTGACCAGATTGCCAAAGCCGATGTTGATGAGCTTCATCTGAACTCCTCCGTACTGTTTTTATTCGAGGTTCTGGATCTGTTCGCGGATCTTCTCGATCTCCGCCTTCATGTCCACCACCGTGCGGGTGATGTCCAGATCCTGACACTTGGAGCCGATGGTGTTGGTCTCACGGTTCAGCTCCTGAGTCAGGAAGTCCAGCTTGCGGCCCACCGGCTCGTCCAGCTCCAGAATGGAGCGGTACTGGGCGATGTGGCTGCGCAGACGGACGGTCTCCTCGTCCACGGCGGTCTTGTCACCGAAGATGGCGGCTTCCGTCAGGACGCGGGCGTCGTCGATGCTGCGGTCCTCGAGGATGGTCCTGAGCTTCTCATAGAGGCGGGCGGTGTAGGCTTCGACGCGGCCTGCGCTCAGGGTCTCCACCCTGCCCACCCGCTCCTCGAGGAAGCACAGGCGGCTCTCCACGTCGGCCTTCATCTTGGCACCCTCGGCGGCGCGCATGGCGATGAAGTTGTCCAGCGCCTGAGCCGTCACGGCGGAGACGTCGGCCCAGAGCTGTTCCTCGTCCACATCGGCGTGGCGGGTGGCCAGCACGTCCGGGAAGCGGGTCAGCGTCGAGACGGTGATGTCGTTCTTGATGCAGAGCTTCTCCGAAAGGTTCCGCAGGGCCTTCTGGTAGCTGCGGGCCAGCTCCATGTTGACGGTCACTTCTGCGTCGGCGGCCTCCACGTTCTGGATGGTCATGCTCAGCTCGACCTTGCCGCGGGTGACCCGCTCGTTGAGCTGCTTTTTCAGGCGGCTGTCCATGTAGCTGCAGCTGCGGGGGATGCGGGACGAATACTCGAAATACCGGGAGTTGACGCTGCGCAGCTCGACCGTGATCTCACGGCCATTCAATACAGCAGTCCCCCGGCCAAAACCGGTCATGCTCAGGATCATATGCTCCACGTTTCCTCTCTGTTGATGGGTGGATATGCGGACAAATTACGGTATATGTATCCGCGTTTGGGTATACAGGCCCATGTTACGATACATATGTTATTATTCTACTCTGATGGCCGCTTTTTTGCAAGTAAAAGAGCGCAAAAAGCCCCCCGCATCTCTGCGGGGGGCTTAGAAAGCCTTATGCTGTTTTATCAGACGGGGTGAGACTTGTTTGCAAAATCTGCATGGTCTGCATCCACGCCCTGAGCCTTGGCGTTGCGCTTCTCGAAGAACTTGGGAGCGACCTGCGGGAACATGGCGTAGGTCAGGACGTCCTCTTCCTGAATCGCCCACTTTGCAGCCTCAGCCTTCAGCTTGTCCATCTCGGGCGCGAGGGTGTCGGCAAAGCGGCAGGTGATGGGCTGCTCGTCGCCCAGGATCTTCTTGGTGAACTCGGCGCTGATGGGAGCGGGAGTCTTGCCGTAGTCGCCGTGGACCAGGCCCTTGAACTCCTTGGTGACCATCTTGTAGCGCTCGCCCAGGATGACGTTGAAGACAGCCTGAGTGCCGACGATCTGGCTGGTGGGGGTGACCAGCGGAGGATAGCCTGCGTCCTCACGAACGCGGGGGATCTCAGCCAGCACTTCGTCCAGCTTGTCTTCCTTGCCGGCATCCTTCAGCTGCTTGAGCATATTGGAGAACATACCGCCCGGCACCTGATACAGCAGGGTGTTGGCGTCCACGCCCAGAGACTTGGGGCTGATCTGGCCGTTGGCGATGTACTTCTCGCGCAGCTTTGCAAAGTATGCGCGCACGACGTTCAGCTGCTTGAGGTCGAGGCCGGTGTCGTAATCGGTGCCCTGCAAGGCTGCGACAAGGCTCTCGGTAGCCATGTGGCTGGTGCCGCCGCTCAGGGGGCTCATGGCGGTATCGACGATGTCAGCACCGGCCTCGATGCCCTTCAGCAGGGACATGGAAGCCAGACCGGCAGTGTAGTGGCTGTGGATGTCCACAGGGATGGACAGGGTGTTCTTCAGCTCCTTGACCAGCTCGTAGCAGGTGTAGGGAGTCAGCAGACCGGCCATATCCTTGATGCAGATGGAGTTTGCACCCATCTCTTCCAGAGTCTTTGCGTACTTGACGTAGTACTCGTTGTTGTGGACAGGGCTCAAGGTGTAGCTGATGCAGCCCTGAACGTGTGCGCCTTCCTTGTTGGCAGACTTGATGGCGGTCTGCAGGTTGCGGGCGTCGTTCAGTGCGTCGAAGATGCGGATGACGTCGATGCCGTTTGCAACGGACTTCTTCACGAAGTACTCGACGGCGTCGTCAGCGTAGGGGCGGTAGCCCAGCATGTTCTGGCCGCGGAACAGCATCTGCAGCTTCTGGTGGGGCAGCTCCTTGCGCAGGATGCGCAGACGCTCCCAGGGGTCCTCATCGAGGAAGCGGATGCAGCTGTCGAAGGTCGCACCGCCCCAGCACTCGACGGAGAAATAAGGGATCTTGTCCATCTCAGGCAGGATGGGACGCATCTCGTCCATCGTCATACGGGTGGCCAGCAGGGACTGGTGGGCATCGCGCAGGACGACTTCCGTGATCTTGATGGGCTTTTTAGCCATTGTTGTCACCTCTCTCTTAGTTCATGGAAACCAGAGTGTCACCGGAGTTGACGGTGTCGCCCTTATGGACATTGATGGAAGCAACGGTGCCGTCCTGAGGAGCAACGATCTCGTTCTCCATCTTCATGGCCTCGAGGATGACCAGCACGTCGCCGGCCTTGACGGAAGCGCCGGTAGCGACCTTCACGTCCAGGATGTTGCCGGGCATCGGAGCCTTGACCTCAACAGCGCCTGCGGAAGCAGGAGCAGCGGGTGCGGCGGGAGCAGCAGCGGCAGCGGGAGCCGGAGCGGCCTTGGGTGCGGGTGCAGCAGCAGGAGCCACGGGTGCAGCGCCGGCAGCGGTCTCCTCGACAGAGACGCTGTAAGCAACGCCATTGACGGAAATATTGTAGTACTTCATGGAAGAGTCCTCCTGAATCAATCTATATCGTTAGATGTACGTTTTCTTACAGAGCCATGTTGCCGTGCTTCTTGGGCAGACGGGCAGCACGCTTGGTGCTCAGCAGCTCGAACGCGGCCACGACGCTTGCGCGGGCGTTGGCAGCCTCGCAGGTCATGTCGGCAGAACCGGCGGCCACAGCAGCGTCAGCGCTGCACACCTCGGCGACATAGGCAGCAGCCTTGGCCTTGGTAGCGGCGACGATGTTGTCGGAAGCGTCGATCTCGTCCTTGTACAGCACGGAGACGGCAGCGGAAGGCTCGAGAGCGCTGATGGTGCAGCCCTTGACAGCGATCTTCAGGTCAGCAGCGGCCAGTGCGGTGTAGACGGGGCCGACAGCCTTACCGGCGATGAGAGCCACCTTGGCGGTGGTAGCGTCGGCATAGGTGGCAGCCAGACGGGCAGCCTCGCGGATGCCGCCAGCGATGTCATCGGAAGTGCTGGGAACGAAGCCCTCGGTGTTCACGATGGTCAGCACGGGGACGCTGAATGCGTCGCACAGGCGGACGAAGCGGGAAGCCTTCGCCACGCAGTTGTGGCACAGCTCCTTGCCGGTGGCCACGACGCCCACGGCGTTGCCGCCGATGGTAGCGAAAGCGGTGTAGACGTTCTTGCCGAAACCGGCGTACATCTCCACGGCGCTGTCCTTATCAATGAGGGCAGCAGCAGCCTTTGCAGGCTCGGCGTTGGCGCTCAGGACAGCGGTGGGCTGCTCGAACTCGAAGATGGCCGGGCCGGTCAGGTTGTTGGCAGGCAGCAGACCCACGATGTGGGCAGCCTTCTCAGCAGCCTCGGCAGCGTCAGCGGCCACGATGGCAGCCACGCCTGCCTTTGCGGCAGCAGCGGCAGAACCGGCGTCAGCGACCTTGTCGCCCTTAGCGGCAGCGGTGAAGGGAGCGGTGAAGAACAGCTCTGCGCCCTCAGCCATGATGCAGACATCTGCGTTGGCAGCGCTCAGAGCGCTGGTGCCGCCGCAGACGCCCAGAACGACGGCCACCTGAGGCACGACGCCGGACACCTTTGCGATGGTGGCGTTGAGCTTTGCAGCTGCATTCAGCACGTCCAGACCCTCAGCCAGCTTTGCGCCGACGGAGTCGTAGAAGGTGACGACCGGGCAGCCCGTCTGGGCAGCCAGCTCGAGGACCTTGATGTTCTTCTCAACGTCCTTGACGGAAACGGCCTCGCCGTTCTGGAAGACGGCGTAAGCCTGCTGACCGGCAGCATAGCCGCTGGCAGCGCTCACCGCACCGTCCGCAAACAGAGCGGTGTATTCCCCGTCATCAAAAAACTTGGCGAGGATTTCTCCTTTGGTACTCTTTGAAGCCATGGTAAGACCTCCTGCTTATCTGTGTGAGTTTCAAAATTAGGTATATTATACCCGATTTTTCCAAGATTCTCAAGCCTTGTTCCATTCCTTTTTTTCAGAGAATGTTACAAATTTGGCAAAAAGAGCGGAAATTTCGGACACATTGTGCTCACTTGTGCTTTTTGCCCGCAGCGGCTTTGTTCCCGCCCACAGGGCCGCGGGGACGGCGGGCAGCAGCCTTGGACTGCAAAGCGGCCGAGCGGGTCTGGGCGCGGCCCTTGGCGGCTGCGGCGCGCAGGCCGTTCACCTCTGCCTTGGTCAGCTCGCGGTACTTGCCGGGCTGGAGCATTCCCAGCTTGACGACGCCCTCGGCGTTCCGCTTCAGACGGATGACCTCGAGGCCCACGGCCTCGCACATCCGGCGGATCTCGCGGTTCTTGCCCTCTTTCAGGGTCATCTCCATGACGGTGCGGCCCGGCTCGTCGGTGACGACGTTGATGGCGCAGGGCATGGTCTTGGTGCCGTCGTCCAGCACGACGCCGGAGCTGAGCTTCAGGATCTGTGCCTCATCGGCCCGAGGCTGGACGGTGACGCGGTAGAGCTTGGAGATGCCGCCAGACGGATGGGTGACAGCCTGTGCGAAAGCGCCGTCGTTGGTCATCAGCAACAGGCCCTCGCTGTCCTTGTCGAGACGGCCCACGGGGTACAGGCGGGCCGGGATGTCGGCCACCAGCTCCATGACCGTCTTGCGGCCCAGCTCGTCACTGGCGGTGGTGACATAGCCACGGGGCTTGTACAGAGCCAGATAGTACATCTGCTGGTTCTTCTGGATATAGATGCGCTCGTCGTCCACATGGAGGACGTCGCGGTTGGGGTCCATCTTGTCGCCCACCTTCACAGGGTGGCCGTTGACCTTCACGCGGCCCTCGGCGATGATCTGCTCGGCGGCGCGGCGGGAGCAGAGGCCCTGCTCGCTCATAATTTTCTGAATGCGTTCTTCTGCCATGATAAAATCTCCTTGTGCGCCTCCCGGCGCTCAAATAGGGCTGCGGATGAACTCAACCTCTCAGTCTCGCTCACGCTCGACAGCTCCCCTACCGAGGGGAGCCTCTGGCGAAACCATTCACTTTGCGAGGACTGCCAAAGCCTCCCCTCGTTAGGGAAGGTGGCATTGCGAAGCAATGACGGAGAGGTTAATTACAGCAGCCTCAGTATCAAAACTGCGGGTCGAAAGTCCGCAGTTACGGCGTTGTGGTTTTACTTCTCTGCTGCGGGAGCGGCAGGCGCAGCGGCGCCCTTCTTCTCCTCTTTCTTCAGCAGAGCGCTGACCTTGTCCACCAGCTCGGGCAGCATGGTCAGGGCGCGGTCAACGGTGTTGGAGCCGTCGGACAGCTGGATGGTGCGCACGCAGCCGTCCTTCACCACCAGAAAGGCCACCGGCTGGATGTTGACGCCCGCGCCGGAGCCGCCGCCGAACAGGTCCTTGTTGGCGGCGTTCTTGCCGTCGAAGTCGGTGCCTGCGGAAGCAAAGCCGAAGGAGATGCGGGACACCGGCAGGATGGTGGTGCCGTCGTCGGTCTTGATGGGCTTGCCGATGATGGTGTTGGAATCTGCCATCTGGCGGATCTTGTCCATCGTGACGTTCATTAAACCTTGAATCGGATGCTCAGCCATAAAATCGGCCTCCTACTATTATTTTCCGGGAAAACTCCCTCTGGATAGGAGTATACACCATACAATATTATTGTAACACACTTTATAGGAAGACGTCCAGTCTTTCAAAAGAAAACGCCCTGCAAAAATTTGCAGGACGTTCTGTCTGTATGCCGTTTTTCCCATTCAGGTCAGAACAGATTGCTGTGTGACCCCGTTCTGGAAAGCAGCAGATAAAGCTCTTCCTCGTAGATCTGATAGATCAGCAGCCAGTCCGGCGTAATATGACATTCGTGAAAACCGGCATAGTCACCGAGCAGAATATGGTCTCTGTACTTTTTGTCCAGTTCTTCACCGGCAGCGAGCGTTCTGATGACATTTTCGATCAAGCGCTGGTCGTAGCCGCGTTTCTTGACCAATTTCATATCCCGCTTGAAGCGAGACGACGGCTTGATCTCGTATTTCATGCAAGCAAGTCCTTCATCATTTCATCCACATCATGATAGCCCTTATATTTTTCCGGGTGCGCTATCATATCCTCGGATTCCTTCATTGCTGCGAGCGTATCCGCATTCGGAACTTCCTTCTGGATGTTGAAGGGAATGCAGTTTTCCCGAATCGACTGACGCAGAAAAATATTTACTGCGGTAGAAATATCAAGGCCAAAATCAGAGAAGAGCTTTTCTGCTTCCTTTTCGACTTTTTCATCGACCTGAATGCTGAGAGTCGTCATAGCAATCGCCTCCTTTTTATTAGTATAACACGTTTTGCCGTCCATTTCAATTCCTGCATTCTGCCTCACAGGAAGACGTCCAGCACTTTTTCGCGCCAGAACTCATACAAAACGCGCAGAGCGGCTGCAACGATGAAAAGCAGCCTTGCGCTGAGGCGGAACGACACCCGGTCGGCCACCGTCGGCTCGGCACTGCCGAAGTCCGGCAGGATGCGCAGCTCGTCAAAATCGAGGTAGACGAAGCGGTCGATGACGCCGAGGGACGGGTAGAGCCATGCGTTCAGCCTGCCGTAGGCGCGGGCAGCTTCGGCGGGGTCCCCGCCCCGGACGCCGAGGCAGACCCGGATCTTGGTGACGCGCAGCGAGCCGAAGACGGCTTTCGTCAGCCGCCCGGCACCCCGCAGGATGGTCACGAGGATGTTCAGCGTCAGCTTCGCCTTCCTGCGCGGCGCGGTCTCCTTTTTCGGTCTCTTCGCCTCTTTTGCAGCGGCTTTCTTCCGTTTGCGCTCTTCGCGGCGGGCGCGGAGCTTCGCTTTCAGCTTTCCCCAGAAGCCTTTCGGTTCTTCGGCTCCGGCGGGCTTTTCCGGCGCAGGCCACTGGAACACCGGCAGGGTGAGCCCAAGCGCACCGGCCCGGACGGTCAGGACGCCGCCCTCCCAGCAGACGTCCGCGCAGAGCGGGCAGAGCAGAACGAGGGCCAGCAGCACCAACAGGATCAGGAGCAGGACGCCTGCGATCTTCAGCAGGGTCAGCAGCAGCCAGCCCAGAGCCATCAGGACTCCCATCATGTCGCCGCCTCCCCTTCCCGCTCTCCGCGCACCGGCGGCAGGTCCGCCAGCGAGGAAAGGCCGAAGCACCGCAGGAAAACATCCGTGGTGCGGAAGCTCACCGGGTGGCCGGGCAGGTCGAGACGGCCCGCCTCCTCGATGAGGCCCTTCTGCAGCAGGCCGCTGACGCTGGACGAGGAGTCCACGCCGCGCACCTGTTCGATGAAGGCGCGGGAGACGGGCTGGTTGTAGGCGATGACCGTCAGCGTCTCCATGGCCGCCGGGCCGAGAGGCACCGAGCGCCGGGCATCCAGCAGACGGCGGATGCAGTCGGCCCACTCAGTCTTGGTCGCCAGCTGCCAGCGGGTGTCCAGATGGAGCAGGCAGAGGCCGGAGTCCTCCCGGGCGTAACGGACGCGCAGGTCTTCCAGCGCGGTCTCCACCGTGGTCTGAGGCAGCTGGACGGCGGCGGCAAGCTTATCGGCGCTCACCGGGTCGCCCGCCGCAAAAAGCATCGCCTCTACGGCGGCTTTTATCTGTTTCTGGTTCATTCTTCCTCCTTTGCCTTTTCACGGGGCAGGCGTCCGCGCTGCATGGTCAGCTCTCCCTTGGGGCCGAGGGTGACACGTCCGCCGCGCACCAGCTCCAGCAGGGCCAGAAAGGTAGCCACGTTGGTGCTTCGGCTCTGGCTGCGGGCGAAAAGCTGGCTCATCCGGGCCGCACCGCCCGCGATGAGGCGGCGCAGGATGTACACCACCCGGCTGCTCACCGACACCTGCGGGGCTGTCACCAGCGGCTCAAAGACGGCCTGGGTCGGCATCCGCCGGACAGGCGCGCGGCCCATCAGGCTCTCCCAGCAGTCGGCCAGCACCTGAGGCAGATGGTTGAGGGCGTAAGTCTCGTCCCGTTCCAGCTGCATCGGCTGTCGGACGAAGGTGGGCGTCGCCTCTGCAGCGGCGCGGAGGGCAGAGGCCATCCGGCGGCACTGGTCGTACTCGATGAGCTGGCCGGTAAGCTCCTGCTTCATCCGCTCGCCCTCGGTGCTCCGGGGCAGCAGCAGATAGCTCTTCATCTCCACGAGGTGAGCTGCCATCTCGATGAAGGAGCTGGAAATGTCGGGGTCTACGGCCTGCGCGGCCTCCACGGTGCGGGTGTACTGGTCGATCAGCTCGAGGATGGGGATGTTGTGCAGGTCCATCTTGTGCTTTGACACCAGCGCCAGCAGCAGTTCCAGCGGACCTTCGAACTCTTCCAGATGGAAGGTAAGCTCCTCCGTCATCAGATCACCGCCCCTACAGACGCATAGTAGGCCGAGTAGGCGATGGTGTCGATGTACTGAGTGCCATTGTCCAGCAGGTCCCACACCACATTGTTCATCACGCTGAGGGGGCCGTCCAGAAAGCCGCTCCAGACCGCCGCCAGCAGGACGATGAGGATGACCCGCTCATACTTCATCATGCCGAAGTAGATGCGCTCGGGCAGCACAGCCAGCAGGATGCGGCTGCCGTCCAGCGGCGGCACCGGGATGAGGTTGAACACGGCGAGGCTCACATCCAGATACACTAAGT